>PVMK01116980.1_pt1 | contig 40751 bp, 34 predicted proteins | sample 1853481 | NCBI WGS metagenome assembly PVMK01 (sample SAMN08533507, study PRJNA380276) | Marine sediment metagenome, whole genome shotgun sequencing project.
TTCCAAAAGGTGAATAATTATGGTGCCGAGCTCGCCTCGGGTGAATTGCTGCTGTTTCTCAATAACGACACAGAAGTGATCAATCCTGAGTGGTTGGGTGAATTGGCAGCCTGGGCTGAAAGACCTGGAATTGGCGTGGTTGGGACGAAGCTGCTGTATCCTGATGGCAATATCCAGCATGCCGGGATCGTGATGGGGGTTGAGGGACACGGCAGTCATATCTTCGAGAAATTGCCCGAACACCATTATGGCCCATTCGGGTCACCGGATTGGTACCGGGATTACAAAGCGGTGACCGGGGCATGCATGATGATCCCCAAAACTGTATTTACTGAATTGGGCGGTTTTGATGAGAATTACGAGATTGGTTACGGCGATATTGACATCTGCCTTCGAGCGGGTGAGGCAGGTTATCGGGTAGTTTATACGCCCTTTGCCGAGTTGGTGCATCATGAAGGTGGCACCAGGGGATTTTCGCTGCCACCTAACGATGTGATCCGGGCTTCTTATCGAATGTATGATCAGATTCGAGATGGGGATGCTTATTTCAATCCCAATCTTTCATATCTCAGGAGGCAACCGACGGTTGCGGATCCACGGGAACCTGAAAGAGGCGAACGAATTTTACAAATCCTGCATTTGTTCGGCCAGATCGATACAACTGCGCTTGAGATGAATCCAGATCCCGGTGAATACCTGCTGGAAGAACCGGTCATTATTCGACCTGATGACCCGCCAGGAAATAAAATATTAATGGTCAGTCACGAGATGAGTTTGACAGGCGCACCACTGATCCTGTCCGACCTGGCCAGGTATTTAACCGGGCAGGGTTTCTCAATCACGGTCTTATCACCAACACATGGAAAATTGGAGCAAACTTTCAGGGACCATGGTGCTGAGGTAATCATCAATCCGTTGATTTTACGGGATGCTCGTGAACTGCTTCGATATATCGAGGGCAGTGATTTACTCCTGGCGAATACAATCCTTGCCTGGCGGGCGATCTATTCCGCAAAAGCGTTGAGCAAACCATGTATCTGGTGGGTGCATGAATCCCAATTTGGGTTGGAATATTTATCCCAATATCCGTATGTCAGCGGTGCATTTCAAGCTGTAGACGTGCTCGCTTTTCCAACTCAGGCAACAGCAGATCTTTATGCAGAGTTCACGCTGAAGGATAGAATCGAAATCTTAAGGTCAGGATTGGATACACAAAAACTTGAACCAATTAATCCTGAACTACAGACCGATGAACGCAGAAAATTGATCCTGGTAAACGTAGCCAGCTATGAACCACGAAAAGGGCAAGATATTCTCGTTAAAAGTCTTTCACAATTACCGGCTGATATTGAGGTAGAATGCTACCTTATCGGCCGCAGGTTAGACTGGTGGTTCAGCCAGAAGCTGTCCTTTTCTGCGAGAAACAGGGAAAATATTCACGTGATGGGAGAACTGCCAAACTCCGAAGTGTTATCCCGGATCAAGGAAGCAGATGTGTTCGTCCTTCCATCCAGGGATGAGGCACTCCCGATGACTATCTTAGAAGCCATGTATTTCAATAAAGCGATTATTGCCTCACGATGTGGCGGCATACCTGAGATAATCGAACATGGAGAAAATGGATTGATCTTTGATATCGGTAATGATCAGCAGCTGGCAGGCTATATTGAAGACATTTATAATGATCGATCCTACCTTGAACAATTAGGTAGAAAAGGAAAAGAAAAACTCCATTCTGAGTTGACCTTTGAGGTGCAGGGAAGGAAGTGGGAGGAGATTATTGAATCACTGTTAGGAATACGTGATTCAAATCTTAGTAAAGAAAGGATTGCTAATGCGAATCGTCAAACCCACTAAACTTCTAATAATTTCTTTTGTGCTTGTTACTGTTTTTTCCCACGTTGGGGCTCAAGTACCACAGGTTATCAATGCCCCCCAAGCTGTAATTCCTGAGAGTGATGATTTTGCGACCCATGTATTACGCGATCCCTGGGATATGGATCAGTTTACAGATATATCCCAATACCTGAATGAATCCGGTCAAAGAGATATTATCCGGAATCCAAGAGTAGAGAATGGATTGTTTCTCGGCACTTCAGCCACCTCTGTCAATGAAGGGCACAATGGGAATTTTTTTTCCGCTTTTCCCTGGATCTGAAACAACCATGCTGATCGGGAAAGTGGGCCACCGGTACCCGATCGATGCTGACCTTTACCATTGCCTTTATGTGGCTATGAAAGTAAATTCCCCGCAAGTTGGATTTGTTCCGGACCATTTCCGTGTCCTATGGTTTGCAGATGAACGATTAAACACTGCTGGTCCAGAATTCTACGGGTCGTCGGATGCGATTCGATTATTTGATCCAGGTGCTGCCCCTCCACCCGGGGTACACATCTGGAAACTCCACAAAGTTGATCTCTCGACAACCTCGGCAGGTTTAGCAGCATGGAATGATAGATCAAACTGGCAGGGATTGCGCATAGATCCAACATTTAACGCAAATACCGATTTTGCAGTTGATTGGGTGCGCTTGACCAAGTGCCAGTCAAACGTGCAGACAATCACCTGGACTCCAAATTCATCCTTGACCACAATGTGGCTCAGGCCGGTTGGAACCAACCGGCATATCCGTGTGGCGACCGATGTCGTTGGACAGAGCGGCAGCTACCAGCTGGACGTTCAGGGAATCGCGCCGGAAGTATATCGTTGGTCTCAGCAGTTCGCTGTCTGATTGCTGCATCGTAGATAATAGTGAGATTCTCGAGATCAACCAAACACCCATTGCAAAATTTGCCGATCCCAATTTTTATTCCGGGCCTGATTATGCGACTACGGCTGGCAATCCCTGGGATTTCCGAGACACCGCAGATGTTGTCAAAGTAGGAGGGGCACAGAGCAGTCTTGGGGGTGGGGTGCTTGATCTGATCACTCAATCCAGCAGGGGAGCCGATCCGAAAATCTATCTGAATTCTCCCCAGGTAATCCCGAATTCAGGGGATTACCGCTATTTCAACTTCCGCTTGTACACTGAAGGTCCCTGGCAGAATATTACTGATGGCATGGTATTACGCTGGATCTGGGTGCAGCTGAATAATCGTGGAGAAGAGTGCTATAGGGTAAGCCATGATATACCTTTTGATGTTGGATGGCAGATCTACTCAATTGATCTGCACGATGTATTTAACGGGATCGCTGAGGAGGTGGCAGGCAGCTGCAGTGGGTTGAGCTGGCATTGGTTGGATTCGAGTCCTTTGAGTAAGTTTCGTTTAGATCCCAATGAGAATATACTTGGTATTCCTCTTCACCAGCAGCTGGATTGGGTTCGTCTTACCCAGGTTGAATCGATTCCGCAGGGATCACCATTCACAATTCGTATCGGGTTGAACAAATTTCCAAGCGATATCAGGTCGACAGATTTCTACTACACTGATAATCTCAATTTTCCGACCCAACACCCCGCGCATGAATTCACCAGCCTATCAAAAGTTCAAAACCTCGTTGGGACCCAAGTTTTTCAGAACAAACCTCAAAACGCTCAATTGCTGCAGACGTTGCTGCTGCCCATTACCACAAATGATTATGTCCCCAGTGACCTTCCGGGTGTGGAAAATAAGATTAAATATATTTGGGATACGGGTTCAGTTGCACCCGGAGATTACTATATCTGTGTGAAAGTCAATGATGGAACAAATGAAGCCACCTACTGCAGTGAAGCAACGGTAGAAGTGATTGCTAATTGATCCCAACCTGTTTCCAGGAGTAATTCAGAATTATCAGTTAGATAATATATGCGAATTGGCATAGATGCAACCGCGCTGCCCCCACAACCCGTGGGGGCAGGAAACTACATAATCCAATTGATCCGGGCTTTGGCAGCTGAAAATTTTAATGATCAGCTGGTAATTTTTGCTCAAGAATAAGGTCTTGAGCTGATCGATCTTCCTTCAGATTCGTCGTTAGAATGGCAAATTGTCCAGGATAGTTCACCAGGTTCAAGATTGATCTGGGAGCAGACAATCTTACCGAATTTGGCTCGAAAAACCAGGATTGATCTGCTGCACTCTCTGCATTATACGAAGCCTTTGAGATTGACGTGTGCTTCCGTGGTTACATTTCATGACATGACGTATTACCTCTACCCGCAGCTGCATACGAGAACCCGCCGCCTGGTTTTTCCAACCGCTATACGTATCAGCGCCAGGCAGTCTGACGCAATTATCACAGTATCGGAGAGCACCCGTTTGGATGCGATCAGGTTGCTTTCTATTGCCCCAGAGAAAATTATCACGACACAATTGGGCGTAGATTCCAGTTTTAGAGTGATCAATGACATTGAAGTAACTCAGCAGGTGGCTGCTAAATATAATTTGCCTGAGAAGTTTTTACTATACCTGGGGACGATAGAACCACGCAAGAACCTGCCAGTGTTGATCAGGTCTTATAAGCAATTGGTTGATGGTGGGACAGCCCACAAGCTCGTATTAGTGGGGAAATTCGGTTGGATGTACCAGGAAGTATTGGACCTGGTAAAAGAGTTAAACCTCCAGGATTTAGTTTCCTTTACAGGCTACGTGCCGCAGGAAGATCTGCCGCTGGTTTATAATCTAGCCAGTTTATTCGTTTATCCAACGGTCTATGAAGGCTTCGGGTTACCGGCCCTGGAAGCCATGGCGTGCGGGGTTCCGGTAATCACTTCCCAAATTGCCTCTCTTCCGGAAATTGTCGGTGATGCCGGATTGCTAATTCCTGTGGATGATGTGGCTGCATTACATAGTGCTATGAGCCTGGTTCTTGAAGATAATCAACTGCGAGAAAAACTAATCCGGGATGGATTAAAAAGGTCAAAAAAATTCTCATGGGAGCGGACAGCACAATTAACGCAACAGGTTTACGAGAACGTGCTGAGCAACAGCTAATAACCTTCCAGCTTTCAATCTGCATTGTCACCCTTAATGCCATTGAATGGCTGGCAGACTGCCTGGATTCGATTCGAGAGAACACGCAGCTTGAGAGTCTCGAAATCATTGTGGTTGATAATGGCTCAGATGACGGTGTTGAAGAGCTGCTTGCGCGTGAATATCCGCATGTTAGGTTAATAAGCAATGATAGCAATCTAGGTTATACCCGGCCGATGAACCAAGGCTTGCAAGCTGCTCGTGGTCAATATCTGATGCAGCTCAATCCTGATACCAAGGTTTTACCAGGAGCATTTGTTCAATTAGTTGAATATATGGATGCTCATCCAAGGGTTGGAATCTGCGGGCCGAAAGTATTGAACGGGGATGGATCATTCCAAAAGCAATGCAGGAGGGGAGAACCTCGTCCAATAGCCATGATCAGCTATTTTTTGCGTTTATCGAGCCTATTTCCCAACAGTAAATTACTCGGGGGGTATTTGTTGGAGTATGAAGACGAAGATGCCACCATTGAAGTTGATGCATTATCAGGATCCTGCATGGTAATCCGCCGGGAGGTGGTTGAAGAAATCGGTTATCTGGATGAGCAATTCTTCGCCTATCAGGAAGATACCGATTTATGCTCCCGGGCACGCCAGGCGGGTTGGAAGGTAAGCTATTTCCCTGAGGCCCAAATTATTCATTACGGTGGGCAGGGAGGTTCACGCGTTGAACCCTATCGCTCTATTATCGAATGGCACCGGTCATATTGGCTCTACTACAAAAAACACCTGGCCGGTGATTATTTCTTTTTGATAAATTGGTCATACTACCTGCTAATGGTGGCCAAATTGGGGTTGGCATTAGCATTCAACTTTTTGCGACGAGAACGCTACGCGGGACCCAAGAGGGGATAGCGGCACATCCTGATCCCACCGAAAATAAACCAGTCATCATTCAAAATACTCAATGGACCTACAAGTTTCTTCAATTTCATTCATCTTTGAATTCGTCCTGGTATCTTGTATTCTGACAGCCCTGCTCGCCTGGGGATCCATTCACCTATCCCAAAGAGTGGGTCTTGTTGACTTGCCGAACAGCGCACCTCATAAGAAGCACAGGAGCCCAACTCCGATTGCGGGTGGTATTGCGCTGTATGCATCATTGCTGCTAACTGCCTATTGGGCTGGAATATTCCGGGATCCAAGTGTCACTGCAATGTACCTGGCATCGCTTCCAGTGTTTTTATTTGGATTATGGGATGATTTTAAGGAAATTTCTCCGCTGCTTAAACTTGTGGGACAATCGATAGCCGTTGTGATCCTGATATCCTTTGGGGTGTCAATCAAGGTGTTCGAGTCGCCGGAATTTTTATTGAGCTTTCCTGGAGATATTAACCTCTACCTGGATTGGTTATTAACTTTTTTGTGGATCATTGGGATTACGAATGCATTTAATTTTGTGGACAGTATGGATGGATTAGCTGTGGGTTTGGCTGGCATGGCGACTACCTTCTTCATCCTGGTGACCTTAGATGCCGGTCAGCTCTTACTTTCTCAACAAAGTGCATTATTGCTTGGAGCATGCATTGGTTTGTTTATCTTTAATTCACCTCCTGCGAGGTTATTCCTCGGGGATTCTGGTGCCCAGACCCTTGGTTTTGTCCTGGGTGTAATTGCGATCGCGTACAGGCCTGAGGGTGCATTTCAATCCTCATCATGGGTCGTTCCCATTATGTTATTGGGCGTTCCGTTATTTGACATGATTCTGGTGGTGATATCACGGGCGCGGAGAAGAAAACCGATTTATACTGCCGCGCGTGATCACACTTATCACCGGCTGGTAGCGCTGGGCTGGACTTCAGGAAAAGCGGTATTGGGCATGCAGGTTGTGTCGCTGCTGCTGGGGTGCCTGGCATTTGTAGTTCTTGCACGACCACCCTTGATCGCCAATGGAATATTCATTGCTATTATTATCCTGGCTGTGATCGCCTTAGTTTATCTGGATGACAGAAAGCGGTGGGCATAAATGGCAAATGATCCGATGAAAGAATGGGTTGTTAAAGATGAGATCCTGGCAGCTACCCACAGGTGGCCTGTAATCGTGATTTTCGCAATGGCAGGCGCTCTGATAGCGCTGGCTGCAGCTTATTTGTGGCCTGCACCATTCCGGGCGAATGTGGAGATCTCGGTTGAGTTGAATCCTTACCGGGTTTTGGATGACCAGTACCTGGCTGCGTTTACCAATGCTGAATTTCGCAACATCGATGACTATAAACACTGGCAAATGCTGCAGTTGTCCATTGTTGTTTTATCAGACCCTTATCTGACCGAAACCTTACATCGACTTAGAGCGATTGATCCATACTGGGATTCTGTTGATCAACAAGCGTTGAGGAATGTGCTGTCAGCAAATTGGCGTAATGCAGGTGTATGGTTATTGAGTGCAAACGCGGATACCAAGTCCCGGGCTGATAATGCTGTTGACATTTGGCGAGATGTAATATTGGATTTCACTGAAGAGACGATTGCCAGTTCACAGGCATTGTTTCAACTTGAACTAACTTTACGGTCATTGAATGATCAGCTTGTTCAAAATCAACTGCAGATGACTATATTAAAGGGATCGCTGAACCAACTACGAGAATCCGAACGCGAATTGAGCAAACTGGATCAAAATGCAGCCTTACCCGATGAATATCACCAGCAATTACTTGCCTTGAACATTCAACTTGCTGATGTTCTTCCCGCTGGAGCGCTGGTATTGTCGAGTTTCCCTGAACAAAATTCAACGGTTGCGAGTTATTTGGGGTGGATTGAACAACTTAGCAGCCTCATTGAAGATCAGATACTTTCTCTCCAGGTAAGGGAGGAAATATTGGTCCAGGAAATTTCGGACGTTTCTGTGGTATGGGAAGCCGCATTACAGGATGGTCAAGGTCTTTCAGCAACTTTGAATTTAGAAAACAGGAATAACTCCTCCCCGGAGGTCAGGCAAATCAGACCTTACGGCATTGCTGCATTGATTGGATCAATGGTTGGATTGCTGGTCTGGATCGGGTTTTTACTTATAAAAATCACCCGCAAAGGTTATAGATGAATTTTCGCTGGCACTCTATCGACGGGGCGAAATTAATAAAATCTATCTCGAAGATTTGCTGGGTTCTCTTCTTGATCACGCTGCCGATCAGCAGTTTTCCATTATTTCCAGGAGGCATTGGTGGAGGAACCCTGGTTCGTCCACTTTCCCTGTATCCCCTGATAATCCTGCTGTTGCTTGTGATCCTGCCGCGTTTCATATCCAGACCTTTGCCAAAAACAGTGCTCGCCTTTCTTCCCTTTGTCGTTGTTGCATTAATCAGCTCGCTCATTGCCAGCCTGCAGGGTATCGAGTCGCTCCAGGGAGTATCTGCCTCAGCACGTACTTTCCGAGCACTGGTGACACTGGGTGTTGGCGGGGCAATTTACCTGCTGGTGACACTCTGGCCTGAAAATGATAAAGATTTAAAGCTTTCACTCCGCTGGCTGTACGTTGGTTTTTCGCTGGCCTTATTCTGGGGAACCCTTCAGACCATTTACGTGGTTTATTTTTCGCCGCGCTGGTTTGAGCTTATGAGTGCAGCGCAAAGATATATCTCCATCAGAAAGTTATTCACTAATAGGGTTTCAGGATTAACCTACGAACCCAATTGGTTCGCTGACCAGATAAGTTTCTTACTGCTGCCATGGTTGTTAGCAGCCGTGCTCTCAGGATATTCTGTGTTTCAATGGCGTTGGCGCTGGGTAACGATTGAACTACTGCTTTTGGTTTGGGCGCTGGCAATTCTCCCCTTCACTTTCTCCCGAGCTGGAATATTGGTGATGATGTTCTTGGTGGTAGTTGGTTTGCTGTTCTTTCGACCATCGATAAAAAAGGATCAGGGAGAAGGAGCGAAGAGGAAATTCCCATGGCGCCGGATAATCGAAGTCGCTCTCCTGATCGCTGTGCTCGCAGTAATTATATTCTTCGCCGGATCCAGGAATGAATTTTTTGCCAGGATTTGGGATTATTGGGAGCGCGCCCCCAACGAGGGATACGTCCGTTATCTGCTTAACTATTTTGAGTATCTTGGTTTTGGCGCCAGATATACTTACATGGAGACAGCATTTAAGATATTTGATCAGCATCCGGTGTTGGGGGTTGGATTAGGGAATTATGTATTTTATTTCAATGAGAATTTGCCAGACCGTCCCCTTGCTGCGGTACCAGAGGTTTTACGTTTGGTAGTACCAGAATCTGTGGGCGGGAGGTTGATAACCCCAAAAAACTTCATTATCAGGATTATGGCTGAGACTGGCATACTGGGATTGTCAACCTTCATTGCATTTATTATGGCAATATTAGGATCTGCCCTCTACCTATGGTTTTCGCCTGACATAGAGGTAAAATTTTGGGGTATCGGAGGGTTACTCGGTTTAATCGCCTTTAGCCTGCTTGTATTTTCATTCGATTCTTTAGCAATTCCAAACATGTGGGTTGTGTTCGGGTTGATAACTGCAGCAATGAGGTTGGCAAGAAAGAGGAACGAAGCCCAAATTCTTCTTGCAGAAAATTGAAGCAATCGAAGTGAGTTATTGGAGAAATTGATGAAGCGTGGGTGGTTGATAGTTCTTCTGGTTGCATCAATAATAATTGTTTGTGGGTGCGCCTTATTCTCAGGGTTATATGGTTTGGGCTTATTCTTGAATTATGCTGAGGACCATGAAAGTAATGGAATATTTGGGGCGGCAGCTCCAACAGCCACGCCAGTAGTCAACAGGCCCTTACCAGTTAAAGTTCCATCAAAGGTGTTAACAGGTCCAAAAGACACGTTGACATCATTAATAGAAATTGAGCTGCCACCCAGTGATCTGCGAGAACTCGCCCAGCGATTGGTGGGCAAGCAAGACATTCCCATTACCGTAGAACCAGAAGATATTATATATAGCGTTGGGAGTCAGCAGGTTTTTTGGGTCTCTAATCTTGATTCGAATGAAAACCATCAGATCAGTACGACCTTACAATACGCCACGGATCACGTGTATTTTTGGATTCAAGATGGGGTCTCATTCGAATTTGAAGCATTAAAAGCCCTTGTAGATGAATTTGAAGATGAGATCTATCCTAATAATCGACGATTCTTTGGGAGTGAGTGGACCCCAGGAATCGATGGTGATCCGCATTTATATATCATTTATGCACAAGGATTGGGAGGAAATTTAGCCGGCTATTTCTCGTCGGCAGATGAGCAACATCCCCTGGCTCATGAGTATTCCAATGCGCACGAAGCTTTCGTACTCAACGCGGATAATGTCTTCCTGGACAGCGAGTTTGCATATGCGGTTTTGGCACACGAATTCCAACATATGATCCACTGGTACCGTGATCGGAATGAATCTTCATGGGTAAATGAAGGTTTTTCGGAACTGGCAGTTTTTCTAAATGGATATGAGGTGGGTTCTGAATACAGCTATATAGTCAACCCGGATTTACAGCTCAATGACTGGCCGAATAACAGCGCAGAAACTTCGCCTCACTATGGCGCGGCTTTCTTGTTCCTAACTTATTTTCTCGATCGTTTCGGTGAACCAGCTACCCAGGATGTTGTTATGGAATCCGCGAATGGCTTGAATGGCATTGATGAGGTTCTCAAAAAGAACGATATCCGTGATCCTCTCACTGGCGAGGTGATTACTGCTGAAGAGGTGTTTTCAGATTGGGTGATCGCTTCATTTGTCAAGGATCCAGATGCTGGAGATGGCAGATACACTTACCATAATTTCCCTGACGCACCTCAAGCTGAAGCTACTGAAACAATTTATGAATGTCCAACAGAATTCTTAACCAGGGATGTTCACCAATTCGGGGCTGATTACATCAGGATCAATTGCCGAGGAAATTATTCTCTGCGCTTCGAAGGCTCATCGCTGGTGGATGTCATTCCAGTAGCTCCGTACTCAGGCGATTATTATTTCTGGTCTAACAAGGGGGATGAAGCAGACATGACATTGACCAGAAGCTTTGACTTCACCAACCACGATGGACCCCTTACGCTCTCATTTTATACCTGGTACGACCTGGAGGAGGATTACGATTACCTTTATTTAGAGGTTTCGGAAGATGGTGAAACCTGGCAAATATTGGAGACACCTTCTGGGACCAATGAAGACCCTTCTGGAAATAGTTTTGGGAGGGGATACAACGGGGCTACGAATGGATGGATTCAGGAACGTATTGACCTGACGGATTTCAGTGGAAAAAATGTCCAAATCCGCTTTGAATATGTCACCGACGCAGCTGTACATGGGGAAGGTATGGTAATCGATGATATTGAAATCCCAGAGATTGGATATTTTACCGATTTTGAAGAAGGCGAGGATGGTTGGCAGGGAGACGGATGGCTGCGGATGGATAATGTTATTCCCCAAACCTATCGATTATCCTTGATTACTTTTGGGGACAGCATTGATGTCGTTCCAATCCCCATCAAGGAAGATTTTTCTGCAGAAGTTGATCTTGATATCAGTGGTGATATCGACCATGCAGTGCTGGTGATCAGTGGAACCTCGCGTTTTTCCCGCCAGAAAGCTGCTTACAGAATACAGATTCAATAAAGATATACCACGGTAACAATGGAAAAGAAAAACCGGATGGCTCATTAAAAGCCGTCCGGTTTTCAATTTAATCGTTGATTATTTATTGATCATATTGCTGAGGAGATCTGAGTGTTGATAGTTGTCGTTCAAGCTCTGCCCTGCGATCGGCAGCCGCTTGAGAGACTTCCGATCGAATCCGATCCGTGCGAATATTGATTTCTGCTCGCAGCTCTTCACCTGAATACGGAGCGAGAAGAATAGCCATCGTGGCTCCAATGATCCCGCCAATCGTAGCTCCTAGAAGAAAATTTAATGCTCGATTCATGATTTGCTCCTATCTTTATTGTTGCAAGGACTGATAATCAAGAATTATAATACTAAAATCAATCAGAAAGGATTTTGAATGGATACGATAGATCCGAATTTTCCGCTTATAGATCTTCACCGCCACATCGAAGGATCGATGCGAATTGATTCCATCCTCGAACTGGCAGATGAGCACAATATTTCACTCCCTGGAAATGATATCCAGAGTTTACGCCCATTTGTCCAAGTCTTAAAACCCCAACCGGGAGTGATGGCCTTTATTGAGAAAATAGAATTATCGGTCAGTGTGCTTGCTGACTATGACGCCTGCCAAAGGGTTGCACACGAAAATGTTGAAGATGCACAGGCCGAAGGTCTGGATTATGTTGAACTGCGCTTCAGCCCATACTTTATGGCTGATGCAAATGGTTTAGACCCGATAGGGGTTGTTGAATCGGTAATCGATGGAGTACATACTGCTGCTAATAATAATGGGATTAAAGTGAATTTGATCGGCATTCTCAGCCGAACTTATGGTCCAGATATTGCTAATCGAGAGTTGACTGCCCTGCTTGAGCAGCGGGACAAGATTAGCGGCATTGATTTAGCCGGAGACGAAACTGCTTTTCCAGGGGACCTGTTTGTCGATCATTTGAACAAGGCCAGGGATGCCGGATGGATGGTGACAATCCATGCAGGGGAGTCGTCCGGTCCCGAGAGTGTGTGGCAGGCAATACGTGATCTGGGTGCGAACAGGATCGGTCATGCTGTCAATGCTGTGGAAGATCCTGCGTTATTGGACATCTTGGCAGAAGAAGGAATTGGAATTGAGGTTAATTTAACCAGTAATGTTCAAACCAGCACAGTTGCAGATTATTCCAGCCATCCTTTGCGCCACTTCTTAGAGTTAGGTTTGTGCGCCACGATAAACACCGACGATCCCAGGATAAGCCGTATCGATATCCATTATGAGTATGAAGTAGCTGCGCCGGCTGCTGGTTTATCGATTGACCAGATTCACCAGGCTCAACGAAATGCATTGGGAGCTGCATTCCTCTCGGATTCGGAGAAGGATGATTTAGTGCAGCTTTTTAAGCAGGAAAAAACCTCTTGAGGCAGCCTTTAATCGTTTCAGCTGGAATGCCGCGGGCTGGTTCTGGTTGGTATTACAACCTGCTCCATGACCTGGTTGTATCCAGTGGTGGTCAAAATGCCCGCCAGGTTCGAACAAAATACCACCTCGAGTTATTTTTAACAGAAGTAAACTGTAATATCAGCACATTAAGTTTTTACAGGATAATACCTGTCCTCGTTCCAACATTGTTTAGTAATAAGTTTGTGGTTAAGACACATGCTGGTCCAACTGCCACTGCCCGCTATTTAATAAGAAATGAACGGTTATTCGTGATTTATATCTATCGCGATCCCAGAGCAGCGTTATTATCGGCCTATGAGTATGGTCAGAGGGCTGTAGAAAACAAACGACCAAACGCCTTTTCCCACTTAAAAAATCTTGAAGAATCTGCGGAGTTTATTCGCTTCTATATAAATATATGGGATGCCTGGTCTAGAATGGAGAATGTCCTGGTTCTGCGTTATGAGGACTTGTTGTCTAATTATCACAAGGCAATTGAGAAAACTGCGCTATTTTTAAATCTTGACCTTGCAAATACCAGCAGCCCACAAGTTATTGAAAAGTATCAGCCTGGAAAAGGTGATCCTGGCCAAATTGGAACTCATTTCAGTCAAGGAGAAGCCGAACGCTACCGCAGTGTGTTTGATCCTGACCAACTAGAGCATTTTAACCATATCTTCGAGCCATTTCTGCCCCGGATGGGTTATGAAAAATGAGACCTTGCATATTTTCGAATAATTGGAGATAATTGGATTACAGCCTGGATCATTATTGACCAGGACTTGAAACAAACAAACAACTTTAACAACCAAAGATCTGGCATTTCTCGACTATGCTGTTCGATGCCAGTTCCGCGGCCCCTACCACTTCCCGAAGGAGGGTACCGTGTCTACAATTCCCAGCGTAACTACAGATTCCCTGATCAGAACTCGCAGTAAAATAACAACGCGCAGTTTTCAGAAGAAGAAGAAGCGCGGTGAGCCGATCACGATGCTCACGGCATACGACTACCCGACTTCATTGATTCTTGATAGGTCGGGAATCGATTCAATCCTTGTTGGTGATTCCCTCGGCATGGTGGTGCTGGGGTATGAAAACACCTTGCGCGTTACGATGGAGGATATGCTTCATCACTGCCGGGCCGTTGCCCGTGGATCTGAATTTGCTCTATTAATCGGCGATATGCCCTTCATGTCGTACCAGGTGTCGGTTGAAGAGGCGGTCAGGAATGCCGGGAGATTTCTCCAGGAAGGATCCATGGATGCTGTCAAATTGGAAGGTGGGCGAGAGCGATCGCAGGCTATTCAAGCTATTGTTAGTTCGGGAATCCCGGTCATGGGTCACATTGGACTTACCCCGCAAAGTGTGCACCAGCTTGGGGGTTTCCGCGCCCAGGGAAAAACTGCTGCTGCCGCGCAGCGACTATTCCAGGATGCACTTCTTCTCCAGGAAGCCGGATGTTTTTCCCTGGTGCTGGAATCTGTCCCTGAGCGATTAGCTGAACTGATCTCCAAACGCCTGGATATTCCAACTATCGGAATTGGCGCCGGAGGTGGATGCGATGGACAGGTTTTGGTCACTCATGACCTGCTGGGATTTTTCGATCGCTTTACACCCAGATTCGTCAAGAAGTACGCAGATTTTTCAACCATCATGGGAGAGGCGGTTTCGGGTTATATATCAGAAGTTGAAGGCGGTGTATTCCCCTCCACTGAGCACTCGATTGACATGCCTGATGAGGAATGGGAACTCTTGATCGGGGAGATTGAAAATTAGATCTCTCGAGTACTCAGAAAGAATTAAAACACAGTTGATTGAAATGGATGAACCCCCCATTCTCCTGGTTGGAACAGGAGCGATGGCAAGCTTATTTGCTGCTTTGCTTTCCATGCACGGCTTGAAAGTCAGGATGTTGGGCACCTGGACAGAAAATATTGAAGCTCTGAATGAGATTGGCGTGCGGTTTATAGACCAAAATGGGGACGAGTCAATCCACCAGGTAGAAGCAACAGATGATCTGGAAAAATGCAGCGGAAGCCGATTGGCGATTGTGTTGGTCAAATCATTTCAAACCCGCGATGCTGCCGGCCGGCTTGCGAATTGCTTGGTGGAAGATGGTATTGCGCTAACTTTACAAAATGGCTTGGGAAACTATGAGATCCTGGCGGATGTGCTGGGCGACCAACGAGTCATAACTGGAGTCACGACCCTCGGGGCAACATTAATTGGACCTGGATCCGTGCGCATGGGTGGTTTAGGCAGTATAACTATCGGCGATCATGAAAGCGTTGATCTGCCAGCAGATATTTTAAGTCAAGCTGGTCTTGAGATTGAGGTCGTCTCCGACACAAGTTCCCTTGTTTGGGGAAAGCTGGTAATAAACGCCTCGATCAACCCGTTGACTGCGCTGCTGGGGGTTAGGAATGGTGACCTGCTGGAAAATTCGTTTGCACGAAATTTAATGGAATTAATAACTGTTGAAACTGCTGAAATTGCTCGCGGGTACGGGATCGAATTACCATATGATGATCCAGTTAAAATGGTGGAAGAAGTTGCTCGGAAAACAGCTGAAAATTATTCCTCAATGTATATTGATATGCATAGAGGTGGTCCAACTGAAATTGACGCCATCAGTGGGGCCATAGTGCGCGTAGGAGAAAAAATCAATGTGCCCACATATTTCAACAAAATGATGTGGATGTTGGTTAAAGCCAGAACAGAATAATAATTACTTTCAGGGATCCCGGATCATATTAGGGTAAATGACTTATTCTATGCTCACTGTCAAAAGAATTTCGGATCTGCGCAGAGAAAGAGCAGGTTTGCCATCTCCAGTAGGTTTGGTGCCAACCATGGGTTACCTGCATGCAGGGCATTTATCTCTCGTGGAAAAGGCAGCTGATGAGTGCGCCAGTGTGCTTGTCAGCATATTTGTCAATCCTACTCAATTCGGACCGCAGGAGGATTATGGTTCATACCCGCGCGATATCCCCAAAGATCTCAAACTCCTCAAGCAACTTGGCGTGCACCTGGTTTGGATCCCGGAAACAGGGGAAATGTACCCACCAGGCTTTCAATCCTGGGTGGAGGTTGACGGATTAAGCCGCCGCCTGGAAGGTGATATGCGCCCCGGGCATTTTAAGGGAGTCACAACGGTAGTAACGAAATTGTTTACCGCAGTACAACCTGATAAGGCCTACTTCGGTCAAAAAGATGCCCAACAGGCCGTGATAATCAAGCGGCTAGTGTTAGACCTAAACTTACCTGTAGAAATCGTTATATGCCCAATTATGCGCGAAGATGATGGTCTGGCGATGTCAAGCCGCAATGTTTATCTGAATCCAGATGAGCGAATTGCCGCAACAGTTCTCTACCGGGCTTTGATTGCTGCGGAGGAGGCATATCAGCATGGGGAAAATGATGCAGAGCTTCTGAGGGAGATTATGCTCAAGATCATTCATAATGAACCATTGGCGTCAGTTCAATATGTCTCTTGCGCCAACCCAGATTCGCTGGAAGAAATTTCAGGATCATTTGAAAGGGCTCTACTCTCAATGGCGGTTAAGTTTGGGAAAACTCGATTAATCGACAACCTTGTGATAGGAAATTGAAAATGCTGCTCACAATTGATATAGGCAACACGAACACCACTATGGGTCTTTATGATGGCGAAACTCTGGGTTCGCGCTGGCGGCTGGCAACAAACCATGACCGGATGCCAGATGAATATGGTTTGCAGTTCAGGGGCTGGTTAGCTCATGAGGGCCACCAGGTTGGTGATATTTCCGGGATCTGCCTGGCATCAGTAGTGCCACCACTGACCAGTAAATTTGTCGAAGCCTGCACAAAATATCTGGACCAAGATCCGCTGGTGGTGGATGCAGGAATAAAAACGGGGGTCCGCATTCTATACCAGGATCCGAAAGCTGTAGGAGCCGATCGAATTGCAGATGCAGCTGCGGTAAAGGTGCTATACGGTGGCCCAGCTTGTGTAGTTGATTTTGGTACGGCGACTACTTTTGATGGGATCTCACCAGACGGGGATTACCTCGGTGGTGCGATAGCACCCGGAATCGGGATTGCGGCTGAAGCATTGTTTATCCGGACTGCGAAACTGCCGCGGGTTGACTTACAGCGGCCCCCAAATGCAATTGGTCGCAATACCGTTCACGCGATGCAATCTGGTTTATTGTTTGGATATGTGGCACTGGTTGAAGGAATGGTGGTGCGATTTCGTGAGGAGCTTGGAGAAGGGATGCGCGTAATTGCAACTGGTGGATTAGCCCGGATAATAGCCGCTGAAACAAACTCGATTGAAATCGTTGCTCCCTGGTTGACGCTGGATGGCTTACGATTGATTTGGGATCTGAACCGATAGTAATTCGATGTGCAGTGGTTTAGATTTGACACTTGATTAGTACCATTAATTCTCAAAGTAGAATCAGGTATCTAACCTCTTTTAATCATATATAATTGGTTGGGAAATGGACTGCTCCACTTTGTTGCCGGGATATCAAAATCAATGAATACGGAAGTGATCAAATCAGATCATCCTATTGTCTTGCAGCATGCAGTGGATGTTCTTCAAAATGGTGGTTTGGTTGCATTTCCAACAGACACGGTTTATGGCCTGGCAGCATTGCCTGCAAAAACTGAATACATTGAGAGCTTGTACACTGTCAAAGGTCGAGAATCAACCCGTGCTATCGCTATTTTGCTCAGTTCATCCCAACAGTTGAATGAAGTTTCAATATCCCCGAATAAGATAGCGAAGATCCTCGCGGAGAGGTTCTGGCCAGGACCTTTAACTCTGATCGTTCCCCGTCATCCTAGATTACCGGAAATACTTTCCCCAAACCCGACCATTGGTGTTCGAGTACCTGACCACGAGTTGGCATTACAGCTGCTCAGTATGGCGGGTCCTCTGGGTGTGACATCAGCGAATATCTCTGGGCAGGAAAATACCACCACAGCGAATGAAGTGTTGGAGCAGCTCGATGGAAGAATTCACCTCTTGATCGATGGAGGAACAAGCCCAGGCAGCGTGCCATCGACTGTGGTTGATTGTACGAATTCGGACCCTGTTGTCCTGCGTTCTGGACCGATTAGATTAGCTGATATCCAAACCGCGATCAGCGAGTAATCCCCCAATTATCTTGCCTACTTTCTCACCAATTATTTAAGTTCTTTTCATCGAGCATTCAGGTGAATGTGTCACAATAATTACGCATTCTCCTCACTTGAAGCCGCCCTAGGGAAACGAGCCACTCCCAAAGGGCGGTTTAGTTTTAACATAATATTTTCAAACCAATTCGGATATAGGCCAATTGGGAAGTGCATCGATATCCAAATCGTCCCTCTGCCCCACGCGATATCGATAATAACCTGCACCAGCTATCATGGCCGCGTTATCAGTACACAAGGATAATGGGGGAATATGAACCGGGAATTCAGATAATTCAAGGAACTGCTGGCGCAGGGATGTATTTGCTGAAACACCTCCAGCTATAAGAATATCTTCAGCATTAAATTCTTTTGCAGCTCTGAGTGTTTTTGTAACCAGAACCTCGATAACAGCTGCTTGGAAACTTGCTGCCAGATCATTAACTGGCAACGGAAGGTCTGTTTTCTCCAAGCGACGTACTTCACGAAGGACTGCTGTTTTCAAACCGCTAAAAGAGAAATCCCAGCTGTCATTCAGCCAAGAACGGGGGAAACTGAAAGCGCGCTCATTTCCACTCTCAGCTGCCTGCTGAATGGCTGGACCACCGGGGTATTCCAGGCCTAAAAGCCGCGCAACTTTGTCAAATGCTTCTCCTGCCGCGTCGTCCAGAGTGCTGCCCAATCGCTGGTATGTGAGATGGTCAGTCATCAAGACCAGTTCGCTATGTCCGCCAGATACTATCAGGGCGATCAGAGGGAATTTTGGATCCCGTTCTACTGTCTGCTCAGTGGAATCTAACCAGGCCGAGTAAATATGAGCTTCTAAATGATTCACACCAATTATGGGCAGCTGGTTGGCGAGCGCAATGCCCTTGGCGGTATTTAAACCAACCACAAGCGATCCTGCTAACCCGGGGCCGCGCGTAACTGCAATCCCGTCTACATCTTCAAGCGTAATATGTGCTTGCTGGAGGGCTTGTTCGAGGATGGGATAGATGGTTATAACATGCTGACGCGAGGCCACTTCTGGGAAGACACCGCCATATTGAGCATGGATGTCAACCTGCGAAGCAACCACATTTGACAGCATTTTCTTGCCATCCTCGACGACAGCCGCGGCAGTCTCATCGCAAGAGGTCTCAATACCTAACAAACGCACGGTTCCTTCCTGAGAGGGCGGTGATATATTTAATTTGTCGTTCATGAGCCATTATTCCTTCAATTGCTTACTACAAATCCTTGATCATTTACTTACCGGTAGTACTAAATCATGCGGGTAGGGAACCAGAACTTCGATCTCGCCATCCGGTCGCATCCATACAGTATCCTCCAGGCGTACTCCCATGCCTCTCTCGGGATAATAGAGTCCTGGTTCGATGGTCACAACAGAACCTGGCGATAAGCGGTCGTCTTTAAAATTTGAGCTAATTCGTGGGTACTCATGGATATACAAGCCAACCCCGTGACCAAGGCTGTGGACATAGCCTTCCTGGGTTTGAGGATTGCTCTTGATGGTGGGATGACCCATTTCTGCAAATAATTCACATGTGCGATCCTGATATTGGCTGGAGGATGAATTCACCTCAATCTCGCTCATGACCTGCTGGTAAACCTTGGATACATCTTCATAAAGTTGCATAACCTTATCAGGTGCATATCCCAAGCACCAGGTGCGTGTAAAATCGAAGAAATAACCTCCCCCAGCCTCAGCGGGGAAAATATCAAAAATGATCGTTTTACCGAGTTCCAGGATGTCTTTCGGATTGCCGCTGCTATGCGGGACACCAGCATCACGCCCGATGGCAAAAATTGTCCCCTCTGGATTTTCAACACCAGCTTCAGCCAACCATAAATTGATGTTCTTTTTTACTTCCCCAACAGTCAAAGGATCGCCATTGGATTTTACCAGGATGCTGTTCTTGGTCTTGTGAGCAGTGAGAAAATCCTTCACTTTTCCAACGACTGAGATCGTTATTTCCCCCATTGCGCGGATTCTGTTCACCTCCTGCTCATCCTTCGTCGACATTGCTTGCAACAGGATCGAATCTCCTATCTGACCAATGATTTCTAGATCTGGCAGTTTCGCATTTAGTCCAGAGAAAATTGCGTAGGAACTACCTACATCCATTTTGCCATAAATGGCTATCTTGCCTGTAGACAGTTCATACTCTGTAAGCATTTTTTCGTAGCGTAAGATTGTAGCCTCAAGGATGTTGCCATGTGTAGTTTTAATTAATTCATTAAGCCTGTAATCCGCCAAATTCTTCGTTTGGAAGCCTGTTTTCGCAGCCTCATCCCTTTCCATAGGGTTATAAAAAAGAACAGGGTCGGAGCCTCGCTTCTTGATCAAGTCTCCACTGGTCATGTGGATTGGACCGGTCATATAAACCATAGGTGGATTATGCTGAGCAGGTCCTGTAATTAAAATGGCATCCAAGCCTTGTTCTTCCATCAAACGATCGAGGTCGGATTTCATTATAGCTCCTTGAAAGAGGATTCATTCAATATTCTACGAAGATTGGTCAATAATGCATCTTCTTGGTGGGCTAAGACAGTGCGGGGATCGAGTACCAGGTGATCGTCTTCCAGCCGGGCGACAATTGGGGGTTGGGCATTTCTCAGTTCTGTGAGCAGCTGGTTCGCATGGCGCACTTTGAAGGCAACCAACCAGGTCGGAAGAGTTTCCCCAGGCAAGCTGCCACCTCCAACAGTCGATCTTCCTTCAATGATACGACCTCTACCGAGTGTTTTGGTCCAGCCCATCGCCCGCTGATGAATTTTATCAAGCGGTTGGCTGATCATACTCCAAACAGGTATCTCTGTTAGCGCTTCAGATTTGAGGTAATTAAGTAAGGTCGCAGATAATGCAGAAAGACAAAGTTTATCAGCCCTGATAGCTCTGGCCAGAGGGTGTTTTTTAAGCTTGCTGACCAGGCTTGATTTCCCAAGGATGATGCCGGCCTGCGGTCCACCCAGCAGCTTATCACCGGAGAAACAAACCAGGTCTACATCTGCAGCCAGTGATTCCTGAACCGTTGGTTCGTGACCCAACCCGAATTCGGATGTGTCAAGCAATGTTCCAGACCCCAAATCGTCCACAACAGGAATACCAGCCTGGTGAGCAACCCCAACGATATCTGCCAGAGGTGGTTCACTGGTAAAGCCCACGATCTGGAAATTCGATCTGTGAGCCCGCATAACCAGTTTGATCGACTGATCCTCAATCGCCTGTTGGTAATCATGCAGATGAACCCGGTTTGTGGTTCCAATCTCGAATAATTTTGCACCTGACTGCTTCATCACATCCGGAATGCGAAAGCCTCCGCCGATCTCAACCAGTTGCGAACGAGCGATGAGTACTTTTCTGCGGTTAGACAAGACTGTGAGAATGAGCAAAACAGCTGCGGCATTATTATTTACAACCAATGCAGCTTCAGCGCCGGTAAGCCGTTTTAGATAATCTTCTGCATGGACACTCCTTGACCCCCGGCGTCCTTTATCTATGTCATATTCCAGGCTGCTGTAAGCGGAAGCAGTCTCATTAACAGCCTGTAGTGCGGAATTGCTGATCGGTGCGCGCCCCAGGTTGGTATGCAAAATCACTCCGGTGGCATTGATTACATTCTGCAATGTAATGGTGGTCCAAGTTTCTAATTGCTTCACAACCATCGAAATCAGGTTGCTCTCAACGGGAACGCTATCACCAGGGTTGAATGTGGAGCGAAGGTGCTCGAAAACATATCGCACGGCCTCAATAGTTAAGGAACGGCCATAACGCGTAATGCATTCCGTCATCGCTTCTGTACTGACCAACTGATCGACGGAAGGAAGCTGTCTCAATTCACTCATCAAATAGAGAGGATCCTCAGGGATTCCACTGGCTGCGCTCCCGCATGCGCAGCAAGATTTCAATCGCAAAAAATCCAACCGCGAGAAGCAAAACCAGGGCTGGTGTTAGTACCCGGCCAAGCTGCAGCCAGGCAAGAGTTGGAAAGTAAATTCCGAACCAGATAGCTTCTCTGATTATCACCCCTGGAGATACAGGTGGGTTGGTTGGAAAGCGTTGGTTTAGGAAGGCCACCACTGGAAGAGCTGTGCCTGTGATCGCCAAAACACCAAGAAAAAAGAACAACCATCTTGGACCGACAGTTGGGTAAGCGAAATTTGTTAATGCGTAAAGTCCACCCCAACCTATCAAGGCCAGGATTATCGCCGCAGGTATAAAATTTCTCACCGGTGGTGATGACGATTGGTTATCCATTCTAAGGTTTAATTATATCTAAAAAAACCCGGTAAGTATCATTTGTGTTGATAATTACCGGGTATTAGTGATATTTGATCTATTTAGACTTCTCGGAATTCACCTTCAACGACTTCTTCGCCTTCTTCTTCATTTCGATGTTCCTGAGGTTCATGACCATTATTGCCGGGCTCAGCCTGCTGCTGTGCATACATCTGCTGGCTGATGGCATGGAAGGCATTTTGCAGTTCTTCCGTTTGCTTACGGATTGAGGAAACATCATCGCTGTTCAAAGTTTCCCGCAGTTCATAGATATATCCTTCGATCTTTGTTTTCTCCTCAGGGGAGATCTTATCTCCAAGTTCCTGAAGGGTCTTTTCTGTTTGATATGCGGTGGTATCTGCGATGTTGCGGGCTTCGATCAAATCTCGTCTTTGACGATCATCGCTTTCATGTTCCCTGGCATCTTTGACCATTTTGTCGATCTCTGTTTGATTGAGGTTCGTGGAAGCAGTAATAGTCACGTTCTGTTCTTTGCCTGTGGCTTTATCTTGGGCGGAGACTTCGATGATTCCGTTCGAGTCGATATCAAATGTAACCTCAACCTGTGGAACGCCACGTGGTGCAGGTGGAATCCCTTCAAGCCGGAAGCGACCCAAACTCATGTTGTCGCTGACCATGGGTCTTTCACCTTGCAGAACATGGATATCAACGGCAGTCTGGTTGTCCTCGGCGGTAGAAAATATTTCCGATTTGCGAACAGGTATGGTCGTGTTGCGCTCGATCAGCGGGGTCATCACACTGCCCAAGGTTTCCAGCCCCAATGATAGGGGTGTAACATCCAGGAGCAGAACGTCTTTTACATCACCTGCCAGAACGCCGGCCTGGATGGCAGCGCCAATAGCAACTACCTCATCTGGATTGACACCCTTGTGTGGTTCTTTGTCGGTCAACGCTCGCACAAGTTCTTGCACCATGGGCATACGTGTAGCACCACCAACGAGAACAATCTCATCAATATCAGATTTTCCAAGGTTGGCATCTGTGAGTGCACTCGAGAATGGATCCTTTAGCCTTTGAATTAAATCTTCAGTGAGCTGTTCGAACTTCGCCCGAGATAATTTCATTTGCAGGTGCTTTGGTCCGGAGGCGTCAGCTGAAATATATGGCAGGTTGATTTCGGTTTCCATGACACTTGATAGTTCAACCTTGGCTTTCTCGGCAGATTCTCTCAGCCTTTGCAAGGCCTGTCGATCAGCCCGCAGGTCAATACCCTGATCGTTCTGGAATTCATCAGCAATCCAATTGACGATGCTCTCATCCCAGTCATCGCCACCCAAGTGGGTATCACCGTTGGTGGACTTGACTTCAATTATTCCTTCACCTACTTCGAGAATAGACACATCAAATGTGCCTCCACCCAGGTCGAAGACCAGGATAGTTTCATTTTCCTTCTTATCCAAACCATAGGCGAGAGCAGCCGCAGTTGGTTCATTAATGATGCGGAGCACTTCTAAACCAGCGATTTTTCCCGCATCTTTTGTGGATTGTCGTTGGCTGTCGTTGAAATATGCTGGCACTGTTATGACTGCTTTGTGGACCGGCTCTCCCAGGTATGCCTCAGCGTCAGATTTAAGCTTGGCGAGAACCATGGCAGATATTTCCTGGGGGCTGTATTCTTTTTTGGTGATCGGAATCTTAACCCGGGCATCCCCGGCGGGACCTGCAACAACTTCGAACGGCACCATCTTCCTTTCAGTATCAACTTCCTCATATCTCCGACCCATGAATCGCTTGATGGATGATATTGTATTTTCAGGATTGATAACTGCCTGTCTCTTCGCGGTTTGCCCAACCAGGCGTTCGTTGTTCTTATTAAATCCAACAACAGATGATAACAGTCTGGTACCCTCAGCTGTTGTTATAACTGTGGGATCACCACCTTCCATCACAGCCACAACGCTGTTGGTGGTCCCCAAATCTATGCCAATAATCTTCGTCATTTATTCACTCCTATTTATCACTTTGTTTAATTTATGATACCGGATGAATGCAAGAAAACTGTTAACATCCTATTGGATTGTTATCAGATTGCTGTGGTTTTAACATAGATGGGAAGAAAGTGATCAACTGATTTCAACTATTGTCAAATATCTGAAAAAATTTAAGCAGTTAAAGACAGAAATCGGAGGTAGAGTCTTGAGGATGAGAAAATTATATTCTCGAAAAAATTTTAAGGTTATTCTTATTATTGGAACTAATCACTCCAATAGGAGAGTATTGACACCATATATTGGGGTAGCAATCGATAATACCCCACTGATGGGTGCTGTCAGCATTCAGTGAATATCAACTAATTTGATCTGCATCCATTAATATCTTTAACATTTCGATTCTTAAATTATCTGTTTTTTTTTAGGATTCAAGGGGGTTTTTCTCTTGATTTTAACGGTCAACTTCTGCTAGAATGGGGAACGCAAGGGACGCACTGCCACAAAAATCGCGAATCGATCCTGGGGGTGAACTCGCAGCAGGCGGTAGGTTTTCTTGGAAACACAACTAGCTGAAAATATAACCTCTCACTGAGGAGAGCAGTGTTTGGCAAGGTTTTCAATTGCTAGTTTACGGTTGAGCAGGAAAAATCTTTTATGCAGGAGGTTGTTCTTCATGAACGCTGATCAAGCTTGGCAAGCAGCGCAAGGACAGCTTCAGTTGGAAATGCCAAAAGCCGCTTTTGATACATGGGTGCGAGGTGCAGATTATTTCTCATATGAAGATGGCACCTTCGTAATCAGTGTGAAAAATGCATATGCGCGGGATTGGCTTGAAAATCGGTTATCAAGTACTGTCATGCGAATACTCACCGGCATGATGAATCGTACGGTGGAAGTTCGTTTCATCGTCTGGCAAGATCAAGAATTGGAAACAGCCAGTGTAGATGCTGAAAGCCCAGATATTGTTGATGAGGACGAACCAGCACCAATAGTAAATCAAACCCTAAACGCCAGATATACTTTCGAGAATTTTATTGTTGGAGCCAGTAATCGTCTGGCTCACGCGGCTTCACTGGCAGTGGCCGAAAATCCGGCCCAAGCTTACAACCCTCTTTTCCTATATGGTGGGGTGGGTTTAGGAAAAACCCACCTGCTGCAAGCGATTGGAAATTACGGTGCTTCAAGAGGCCAACAAATCCTGTATGTCTCTTCTGAAGAATTCACAAATGATTTGATCAACGCAATTCGCACACATAAGACACAAGCTTTCCGGGAGAAATACCGCAGGATAGATGTCCTGCTGATTGATGATATTCAATTCATCGCTGGTAAAGAATCTACCCAAGAGGAATTTTTTCATACATTTAATACGCTTCATGGTCAGGATAAACAAATCATAATATCTTCAGATCGCCCTCCGAAAGCTTTGGCAACACTTGAGGAACGGCTACGCTCGCGATTTGAATGGGGATTATCTGCCGATATACAGCCACCAGATTTTGAAACACGGATGGCGATCTTACGCTCGAAGGCGGAAAGAGGTGGACGTAATGTGCCTGGAGAAATTATCGAGGTCATCGCCCGCCGCGTTCAGTCGAATATCCGTGAATTAGAAGGTGCATTGACCCGGGTGGTCGCCTTCGTCGACATCAGCGGTTTGCCATTAACTCCAAAATTAGTCGAAACTGCGCTTGCAGATTTGCTGCCGCGGCGATCTAAAGTTGAACCAGGTGAAGTGGTCGAAACGGTTGCAGATGCATTTGGGATAGATATGGACCGTATGTTGAGCCGCGAGCGCTCCCGGGAGGTCGCTTTACCCCGCCAGGTTGCAATGTATCTTTTGCGGGAAGAATCAAAAGTCTCTCTTCCTTCTATCGGCGAGACACTAGGCGGTCGTGATCATACAACGATCATGTATGGTTGTCACAAGATAGCTGACTTATTGGAGCGTGATGACCACCTTAGACGACAGGTGATAGAGATTCGAGAAAACTTGTATGGGTAGGTAAATACCTGAGAAACGCATCATCAAGAAAATGTCCGAGTCAATGGACATTTTCTTTGATCTACGACAAATTTACTCAACTGGCTTATTCTTCTGCCTGCCCTTAATCAGGCGGCTGATGAACTCGTTCCATGGGATGTTGGAATTCCGGGATCCAAATTCTGAGTCTGGCCAAGGATCTTGATCCAACATTTTTCTTAGGAAATATCTGCTGACCAGGACCATTGTTGCCAGCACGGGAGCTGCGAGCACCAGTCCAACAAATCCGATCAATTGCGCAGCTATCAGAGCAGCCACCAAGACCGCCGCGGGATGCAAGCCCAATGTATCACCATGAAATTTTGGAACAACGATATTATCCAACACAGCGTCCAAAATCAGGCACAACCCTACAACCAGGAGGACGTAAATCCAAGTTTCTAATCCAAAATAATTTGAACCCTGAAAGAAAGCAACCAAAGCAGTGACAATCCAGACCAGAATTGGACCCACATAAGGGATGAACCTGGCGACGCCAGCCATGATCGCAATACCCAAAGCATACCTGACTCCTAAAGTAGTCAATAGAATCGAATAGAGCACTATGGCTAGACCGAAGATGATCAACTGGCCGCGCAAGAAAACATTCCAGATGCGGCGAAACTCCAGATTCATGCGGCGAATGTCGTCATTATATCCAGGGATGTCGAAATTTATCATCTCATCTGTTACTTCGCCGGTTCTGGCGAGCAGAAAGTAGGCGATGACTAATACAAACAATATCCATCCTATGGTAACGAGAGCGCTGGCAGCGAACGAGCTGAGTACAGAACCAAAGCGTCCAAGCACTGGCTGTAATGTATCCAAGACCTGGTTGGCAAGTGATTGCAAATCGGTCTGGCTTAAACCAAACTGGTATGGTCCGATCATATATGATCGGGAAGCGAAATCTTCTACAAGTTCGGGTAAGCCAACGGTGAAAGTGTTGATCACATTAATCAGGCTCTGCATCTGCTGGACGATTGCGATTCCAGATACCGCCAAGATAGATAACAATATGAGCACGAATATGACGAACACAATATTCACCGCCCAGCGCCAGTTTAGGCGGGATTTATGGTGTAAGAATCCAGCTACTGGATGCAGTACATAAGCCAAAATGATCGCCAATAATAAGGGCCCAATTATCGATCGGAAATAGATCAGAAGAGCGACCAGGATACCCACAAAGGTCAGGCCGACGATTAATTTGGTACCAGAATTCCAAACTGGAGATGGGGGAGGTGAAGTTGTATCACTCATCCTGAACAAACCTTACAAATCTTGAAGGCGATTAATCCCCAATTACAAAGATAGTTCCACTAGTTTCCTGAAGATGATCCCCTAAATTTTGATAACTAATTTGATAAAGATTTATATGAAGAATGAAAGTACTACTAAGATCGTGATAAATATACTAGCCAGGGTACCAATGGTGCGCAGATCCTTTTTAACATAAGTGTAATCCGGGTTGAAATTGTCTGTACGATTTCTACTGCCCGTTCGGGCTACAGCAGCACCTGTTCGAACTGAACTCTTCTCTACTTGATTCTTGCGTTTTCGTTTTTTGTTCATTTACAAATACACTTCCGATAATTAATTATTGGTTTGCAGACGAGAAGTTATCGCAATCCGCTGGTTATCTACAAGGTAAGGATAACATGAAATCAGGGTTAAAGTTGGCTGTGAGGTGTTTTCCATGATCCCAACCTGGGTCGGTTCTACAACCTGGCTTTCACTGACCACGTAAGTATACGCACGTTGATTGGTATAGACAGTGATTTCATCGCCCGGTTTTAAGCGATCTAGATCGCGAAATATCTCACCAAAAATATCATTATGGGCGGACAAAACGACATTTCCCTTCTCACCTGGGTCAGCGGAACCAATATGCTGACCAACACCCTTCTTCAGCTGTTCCCACCCATCCCCCTGCACAATGGGCGCATCGACCCCGAGGGCAGGGATTTGAAGGCGGTTTGCTTGTTCGGGTCCTGGAGTGGGGAGAGGGATGTTGGCTAACGACTGTACTAAAGGTTTTAGGTGTTGTGGTATTTCTGCTTCGTTTGGTTGGGCCCCTTCCGGTGAGGTTGGTGGTGTGTGTCCAGAAGGAAGTACAACGGAGACGATCAAGGGAGTGGGTGTAAGAGTTGGCTGTTCCAGCGCAGTTGCAACTTCGTTGTTCAGGTCCCGCATCATGTTGACACCATTAAAAAGGAGCAGCAGCAGCCCAACAACTGCTAGCAACTCAACGAAGAGCAGCAAACCATCCAAAATCTTCTTTCTGCGTGGATTCGGGGCGGATGAGGGGGTTTCACCCTCCTGTTCATCAAATTCTCCTGTGCGCATGTTTTCCAGAGCAGATCCATCCGTATCCGGCGCGACTAGCACCACCCGCCCGGTCCGGCGGTATCTTTCCAGCCGGTCCTGGCGAGAAGCGCGCCTCTTTTCTACCAATAGTCGGCGGAGCTCTTCAGCGGACAGATCTTCTGGGGAGACTGGTTTTGACACGGCTTGGATTATACCTTATTCGATTTTTGCAGGTCTTCGATGAGTGTGGCAAACTTTGCGGCTTGAATCGCCCTATCGAAGTGCTGTTTTACGTATTCTCTGCCCCTGGATCCCATTTCCAGGCCTTCACCTTTATGATCAGCCAAGTACGTAATTCCATCTGCAAGTGCAGCAGGATCACCTGGATGAATGATCAGACCTGCTCCAGCTTCTTCGATCACTTCCAGGATCACGCCTTCCATTGCCAGCAGGACCGGTTTACCAGCTGCCATATAGTCGAAGACCTTGTTAGGATATACCGTCCCATAAAGTGGGATCGGCTTCAAGATGGCAATACATGCATCCGCTGTTGAAAGCGCAGCAGGCATCCGGTTTTTTGGGACAGGGGGTAAGAATTGGAGGTTTGATAATTGCATTTCCTGCGCAAGCTTCTGGAGGGCGGATTTTTCCTTGCCATCTCCCAGCAGAATCAAATCTATATCCGATCTTTCATTCAACAGCACTGCTGCTTGGAGCACGACCTCAAGGTCATTTGACATGCCGTGTGCACCAGCGTATAGAACAATAAATTTATCAGGATCCCTCATGGACGACACATCAATATCTTGAGGATCAAACATACTGGTATCTGACCCATTGGGAACAAGTTCCACGCGTTTAGCTCCCCGGTTTTTTGTGTGTTCAATAAACCCGGGTGAATTAACCACGACCAGGTCGGCATTATGGTAAAGAAATCGTTCCAACCATTCTGAGGCTTTAATGAGTATAGGTTGGCGTAGTACTCCTATGGCGATTGCAAATGCAGGCCAAAGATCGCGGATTTCAAGCAGGAATGGCGTCCTTTTGATGCGAGCTAAAGCCCATGAGGTCAAGCTTTGGAAAATTGGTGGAGAGGTACCCCATACCAGATCGACATCTTTGACACCCAGACCAGCGATAAATGAGGACACCATGAAACTAAAAAAGCTGAAAATGCGGTGAAGAAAGCTGCGGTGAAGGGCGGAGTAGGTGTAGACTCGCACTATCACGATCCCGGACCGCTCTTGTTCCATGCCAGTTCCAGCCTCACTTCTTCCGGTCAGGTAGCTGACTGGGCTGGCAATTATTGTCACTCGATGGCCCAACTTGACCAGATACTGGGCGATCTCATGATGCCGGGTGCCTCCCGGTTCGTCGAGTGCTGCAAAAGCCTGGTGGATGAGAAGGATATGCATAAATCCAGAGTGTACTAATTTTCAGGTTTTGATTTCGAATTATGGCCTATGAAATCTTGGGGAACTCCCACTCGGAAGTAAAATTGATGGGAAGCCCTGATTCAATCTCAACCGCCAGCGAAATAGCCGGGATCTTGTAGCCGTAAGTGGGAGATACCCAACCAGATACAGGAGAAGCAGATCCGGTTCCATGGATCAATTCTCCCGCACGGATGAGCTGAATAACCGGCTCCTGAGAGTCTTCCGAGATATTCGTTGCAGGCTCAATGCCAATTTGAAGGTTGATCCAACCGAGAGGGGAGCGTATTTTGAGTCCTATCTCCTGGTTGTTATCATCACTGTCAATTTCCCAAGACCAATCAGGCAGCAGCCAGTGCAAACGTGCACGATATAATTGGCTGGCTTCAGATGGGGTTGAATCTGGTTGATTCCCCGTATTCCGGCTAGAGTATCTTTTCCGGGATGATATCAATTCGTCTTCAATTTTCCAATTCCGTCCTGATGCGCAGGTGATTGATCTGCGGTGGGTAACTCCCTGTTGCCGGTAGCCATTATGCTGGGCGATAATATTGATTTGTTTCCCGCCTTGATCGATCTTCTGATCGATAACCTCCGCTTGAGCCCAATCGAGCCACAGGAACCGACCAGCTTGTGTCATCTGGTCAATACCATCGATAATTACCGTGTTATGCATCCCTGAATGGATCAATGCGTTCTCCCAGGGTGGGGAGGCATTATAAAGGTATGTGCCAGCATCATGAGCGATATTATGTTCTCGCCACCATAAATCGAGATGAAGCTGATCTGCATGGGCTGGCCGGGAATTGAAGCGAGCTACCCGGAAACAAGCCCAGGTTGAATTGGTTTGATCGTGTACAGTAAGATGGGAACCAGAATAATCTTTTACAATGATCGCTTCAGGATAGACCTCGTCTGCAACTGAAAGTTCAAAATCGCTTTTTTGAGAACCAAACCATACCGCTAATTCATCCCAGGGTCCACCTGGAAATGTATTCTCTCCTAAGAAAGTCATGGCAGCTGCTTGAACTACCGGCCGGAAATCAGCATGAGCACAGCTGCTTAAAGGTTGAATATAGGATCCATCATTATGTCCAAGGTTAGGGACACGACCGGTAACAGGATCAACCACTCCCAATAACCATTTTGTTGCGGCTGCCAATCTCTCTTTATTTGCCGGTGTAATTGAATCTTCCAGGTTGGATACCCATAAAGCCAGCTGCAGCATCATGCGATGATAATTTGTACTGTGCTGGACATAGGTTCCTGAAGATGTGATCTGAGTTTCCAGGGCATGATTAAACCAACGCCTGCCCAACTTCATCCAGGATTGTGCCTTTGGATGAGCAGGTATTGCAATACCTGCGGTAATCAGACCGGCAGCTTCACTCAGCAGGTGGTTGTTGTTTTGGGCGCGTGCATACACAAGGGTTGCAGGGATACGGGCAGCATGGTCAGCGATGGAGCTGCACAAGCGTGCAATCCGCTCTTCTGTGCTGGAGACGGCTGAGCAGAATACTTGATATGCAAAAGTGAATGAAATCAGGCGGATGGCTGCTTCCTGGGCAGAAACCCAATTTGGTCCCATATTGGGCAAATTTATATCTGTGAAGGCTTCAAATTGCTGCCAAAATGTTTCCACATAACTCTCATCGCCGCTCAAAATATAGGCTCTCACAAGTGTGTAAACCCAGGTGAACCTGGCTGGTTCCCAAAGGTATTTGATGTCTTCGACACCTATTTTACTTTCGTCGAGGGCGATCGATGTCCAATGGTTGAGAGGAAGCGGAACCACCAGATCGAGGTCTTGTGGAGGACCGCCAAACAAACGTACCCTGCCCTGATCGAGATCATTAGCTTCTGCCAATAGTGCTGCAGCTTGATCTCCAACTAATTGCGCCATTTGATCACGGTTGGGAACGCTGACCAGCCCGAGGGCTAATTCATATGCCTCCGTTTCACTTGTATCTGTTGGCTCTTTGGCGGGTGTGCTGCGGCGCAGCCAACCACTGCGTAATGCGAGCTGGTATTGCGCATATAAACCAACCTGCTCCAGACCAAGCTGGCGAGCTGCGCTTAGCGCCGTTACCAGACGTTGAGAAAATGTCATGGAGAAATATACCCGCTTAATTTACAAACACGGATAATCTAGTGATCACCTGATCCAGGATTTTGAGAGATTTGATTGAATCGCCGGGTATTTCGAGGCTGTGATCAGCTCCATCTGTGATGAACGCAGTTGTGTTAGGTTTAGATTTGATCTGATCTAATGGTCCTGATGAGAAGGTTGTATCTGCAAGGCTGCCGGCAATAAATGAGGGTGATTCAATATTCAGGATCGCTTCAGATACGGGTGGTAAGTGAATCAACGGGGTGAACCAAACAGTTGCCAGGTTGGTTAGATCCTGCTCTTCATTGAGGATGAATGCCATAATCAGGGTGCCCAATGATTTTCCACAAAGCAATAAGTGCTCATAGGAACCCGCCTGGCGTCCTGAACCAAGCAGAGCCTGCCCATCCGCGATAATTTGGATGGTTTTTTCCGTTTGCGACAATTGATCGAATTGTTCACTTCCATAGTTCGACCATAGCTGCAGAACATCGTATCCCTTGCTCAGGAGCAATTCCGTGGTGTAGTAGAGCAATGGTCTATCGCAGGTATAGCGCATGCCTGGATATAACACCGCCAGTTTCTCACTGGGAGATGCCTGTTGGATGAACTGGTTGGCGACAGGTTGGTCCTTGTTTCCAGTGATTTCGAGTGATGTGAGTTTGAATTGATCCCTGCTCACTTGAAATGCCTCACGGAGATAGGAATGGTATCTCCGGTGCGCAAGGCTTCTACTGCTGAAATCGAGGCGAGTGAAACTGCATATAATTGCTCAATTGGGATGGGTGGTGCTTCTTGATTTATGATAGCGTCCTGGAAGAACTGCCATTCCGCTTTGTGTCCCTTATCCTGGCGTAAGCGGGAGCGCAAAACCCGTCTTTTCCATTTTCCACCAGTTCTAAGGTGCGAAAATCATCCAGAATTGCGACCTGACCCCCAGAGAATACCTCGAGACGTTCTTTGGGTATGGATTTATCGCCGTTCGCCAGGTAATCAATGGTAGCGAGTGATCCATCCGGGAAACTCAATACCAGGTGGAGATTATCTTCCTGGTATTTTCCAGCGTCCGGCAGCCCAAAGGCAGCTACTGAGGAGGGCACATCACCCACCAGGAAGGTCAGGTAATCGATGAAGTGACACGCCTCACCAATAATCCTCCCACCGCCTTGGATGGGATCGTGAAGCCAATGGGAAGCAGGCAGGTAGCCGGCATTAACCCGGTAATGTGCGATTAGCGGCTCAGTTCCCTTGCTAAAGAATGTTTTCATTTCTTGACTGAAGGGCGCGAATCGGCGGTTGAATCCCACCATCAAGAGCGGCGGGTCATCAGGAAGGTTCATCAAAACATCGAAGATTGAATCTAATTCAGCGAGTGTGAGAGCCAGCGGCTTCTCACAAAATACATGTTTCCCCGCTTCCAGGCCAGCGATAACCTGCTCGGCGTGCAGGTTGTGCCTGGTAAGGACAGCCAGCGTGTTTGTCCCGGGATCACCAAGAATCTCATCTGCATTGCCGGTAGCAAACTTGAAATTATATTTATCGGCTGCGGTTTGGGCAGACACACCGCTGGCTGAAGCGATCCCGGTCAGCTCGATAGAACTGATTTTCCGATCGCGGGCAGCATCACTGCCGAGGCAAAATTGCCAGCTCCCAATACCCCGAGTTTGATTCGTCCAACATCTGGGGTGGTGGGGATTTGTGTCCTGGATTGTCCAGTTTTTTCGGTTAGATCTTTCGTTGGAGGTGATTGATCGTCGCCATAGATAAGCAGGACGCCCAGGAAGGGTTCATTGCTCTTGCCGGTGATCAGGTCGTAAGCCTGGGGTGCTTGGTCAATTGGGAAACGATGGCTGATAAGAGGTTGAACGTTAACACGTTTACTGCCCAGCAGATCGACAAAAGATTCCAAATTGCGGCCTTCCGTCCAGCGCACGTAGCCAAGCGGGTAATCCAAACCTCCCTGCTCATAGTCAGGATCATAACGACCGGGGCCATAGGAGCGCGAGTTGATCAACGATAGCTCCTTCTCATAGTAGATCTTGCGAGGTATTTCGAGACCGACTGCGCCTGCCGCAACCACCCTGGCTTTATCGCGTGCAATTTCACCTGCTAATTCAATAGGATCAGGAGAATCTGTGTCAGCACAGATCAAGATTACATCGCTGCCCCGGCCTCTAGAAAAGGTTTGGACTGCCGCTGCTGCATCCTCCCGGGAAACAGCCATTTCGGCTCCCATCTTGATTGCCAGGTCAACACGCTTGGGGTCCAAATCAATGCCCAGCACCCGGCATCCAGCGGCGTTAGCGATCGCCGTGCCCAACAGTCCCAGCAGACCGAGCCCAATCACCGTGACTTGCTCACCAACACTGGCTTCTGAGAGGCGGAAGGCATGCATCGCAATCGCCCCCAAAGTGGTAAAAGCAGCTGATTCGTAGTCAACCTCATCCGGCAGGATCGCCAGTAAATTCCGGGGCACCAGCGCATATTCAGCATGCACCGCATAGCCACCGCCCGCGCAGGCTACCCGCTGGCCAACCTTGAAACCCTGCATATCTGCTCCCAATCCAATAATGGACCCGGTAGAAGAGTAACCAAGGGCAAGTGGCTGGTCGAGACGGTTGAAGGCTGCTTCTGCGGTGGTAAGCAATCCTTCCCGGCGGGCTTTATCCAGCACCTGGCGAGCTAAATCTGGCCGGGAGCGGGCTTTTCCCAGCAGTGATTTGCCAGCGAAATCCACCAGCATGCGTTCCGTCCCCGCAGAGACGAGCGAGGCAGCAGTTCTTACCAATGCCGTACCAGGTTGAGCCTTAGGCATGGGAACATCAACTACCTGAGTCTCACCACTGCGTAAATTCTGAAGGACTTGTTTCATAGTGGGTGTTTTTGAGGTAAAGGAATCTTAAAATATTCCCAAACAGTATACACCAAGATTAGGATTTCCCCTGAACAAATCTAACTACTCTCCTATGTTTAAAAATATACCCAGGCATAGCCTCTCTCCCGAATGATATAATTGCCCAGATTTTCACGAATTTCCTTCGAAGGAGCCGATTTTGTCAGACACACGCCTGCAAAAGTTCGCCCAAATCCTGGTTGACCATTCCACGCATGTCAAGAAAGGAGACCGCGTGGCTATTACTACCAGCACTGCTGCTGTACCACTGGTGAAAGAGTTGTACGGATTGGTTCTGCAGCGAGGTGGGCACCCCCATTTCCTGCTGGATTTCCCAGGCCAGGAGGAACTTTTCTTTGAGCATGCTGATAATGAACAGATCAATTTTGTGCCGCTTTTTCACAAAATGGCTTTCGAAGAATTCGATGTACTGATCAAAATCCGGGCTGATGAAAACACTCGCGCTTTGGCAGCGGTGGATCCAAAGCTTCAGGCACGCAGGCAGCAGACTATTTTCTCTTTGATCCAGGCTCAGCTGCGGCGCGGGGCGGAGAAGTCCCTGCGCTGGGTTAGCACCCTTTACCCGACCAACGCCTATGCCATGGAAGCCGGAATGGGGATTTTGGATTATGAGGATTTCGTCTTCCGGGCTATGCACGCCGATGTTGGCACTCCAGATCCTATAGCACATTGGCAGGCGGTGAAGACCCACCAGCAGCGCATTATTGAACGGATAGAAGGACAGGACCGGGTGGAACTGCGCGGTCCGCATGTTGATCTGTCGCTATCCATCAAGGGACGCACCTTCGAGAATGCCTGCGGGGAACACAATATGCCGGATGGTGAGATCTATACCGGACCAGTCGAAACCTCTGCCAATGGATGGGTGCGTTACACATATCCAGCCATGTACCAGGGACGTATCGTGGATGGAATCGAGCTCAAGTTTGAAGAGGGCAAGGTGGTGCAGGCCAGCGCGGCTGAAAATGAGGAATTTTTATTTAAGATGCTCGACACGGATCCAGGTGCCCGCTATATCGGCGAATTTGCCATCGGCACCAACTTCGAAATCGATCGCTTTACCAAGAGCATCCTATTCGATGAGAAGATCGGCGGCACCTTCCACATGGCGCTGGGCGCCGGGTACCCGGAGACGGGCAGCCAGAACAAGAGCGATATCCACTGGGATATGATCTGCGATTTACGGCAGGATTCAGAGATTTTGGTGGATGGGGATGTGGTTTATCGGGATGGGGAGTTTGTGATCTGACTAATTTCCTGTATACTGCAGATCTTAATCTTTACTGAGCTCCAGATCCAATTTCCCCCCCATTCGTAAATCATAGTGGGAATATTTGCAATCTGAATTTCGGAGATCGATAGAGTTTATTACTGCTCCCGAGTTTGCGATCAGAGGCAAGCCCGGAGGGACAAAACTCTGTGCAAGGTCCTTCGAAATTGCTAGATAGGTTGCCAGCGATTTACTGAGTCAATCCCCAGCTGTCTCAGCATGGATGCTGCATCGTAATAAAGACGCCCTTTTCTGATGATGCCACCCTCCACATCATAAATCACGCACATTGGAATTTCTACTTCTTTGCCTGTGGGAGGGATACCGTGCAGTTCTCCCTTGTGTACCCCCCTGAAAATGAATTCCATGACAACATTTGTTTTGCCGGTAACAATATTGATCATCTCAGCGTCTGCTTCGTGGAATTGTATATTGTAGTGTCTGAATATTGAATCACTGATAGCCTTATTTCCGATGATGGGTTCTGATTGGGTGAAATCTTGAAAGACAGCATCTTCAGCCATGGCGTTCAATTCACCTTTGTCCAGGAAGCGCTGCACGATCTCAAGGTTCTCTTCGCCAGTCATAATTTCCTCCATTTTACAGGTATTGGTGTTTGCCGGCTAAACGCAAAGCTTCCTTAATATATTGGATTGAATGGTCCTGCTTTTTGCTGTCCCAATCTTCGATAGCATGCTTAAGGGCTTTGTTGATTACATCCGGCAAGCGCTGCTGATCTGAAGCGAGCAATCCCTGGGCGTAATCCACTGCCTGGTCAATTTGTTCATTATCAACAGCACGGGCGATCAGAGGCCACAACGCGGTCCACTGGAAAGGGTAAACAAACGGCACCTTTCCCCAGAGTTCTAAAGCTTCTTTACCATATGCCTCTGCCTGGTCGATGTTACCCCTGTGCAAAGCCAGCCAAGCCAGATTCGCCCTGGCAGTTGCCTGGTATGTGACCAGATTGCGATTGGTGGCTGTCCTAATACTGTAAGTGACATACTCCTGTGCACGTTGAAAATTTCTTTGCTTGCGGAAAATAATGGTCAGGTAGGTGTAACATAACGTTTGGCTGTACAAATTACTGCATTGTTCTGCCAAAGTTAATGACTTCTGAAGGTGCTCCTCAGCAAGAACAAGATCTCCATACCATAGATTGGTGAAACCCAGTTCGAAATGAGCGTCACAAAGTCGTTGTTTGTCCCCAATTTTCTGGGAAATTGAGAGAATTTTATGGCTGACTTCCAATAGTTCTGAAGTGACTGTATAGCGATCGCGTCGAAAGTACATGCGAGCTTGACCAGAATAGTAAGCAGCATGCTGCAAGGGAGTTCCATACTCTTCAACCGCAGGTTGAACTTCCTCAACCAGGGCGGCGATTTTCTCAGTTTCAGCCCGAGCGTAGTAGCCAAGTAATCGATCTATTCGAATCCAAATCCATTCCTGCCACCAGGGGATCAATCTCTCAGCAGTGACCGGGCCCAAGATTGTTTCCGCAGCAGAAAAGGCTCGCTCGGACTGCTCAAACTCGCCATCCTCTTGCCAAGCACTGCCAATCTTACGCTGTAGCCTGGATAGGGACAAGCTATCTTCGTTGGGGAGGATTTCGATGGCTTGCTGAAATTCAATACGTGCTTCAGCTTGGTGGCCAATAACGGCATAAATATCCCCCAAACTCTCGTGAACAGCTGATTTTTGATCTTGCGCGGTATCTCCGTTTTCCTTCGGATGAGTGAATAAAGCAAGCGCACGATTGTAATAAGCGATAGCTTCCTCGTTAGCATAATGCATGGCAGCCAGATCGCCAGCCTGGTGAAGGAAAGGTAGGGCGCGCTCCGCCTCACCTCCTAATTCCAGGTGTTCGGCGATCAAGCCGGTATATTCTTCCATTCGTTGATCGGCGTTCTTAATCAACCAATCAGCGAAAAGGCTATGGTAAATCTTGCGGTTTTTCTTCAGGACACTTTCGTAGGTCACGTTTCGCAGCACACTGTGTTTGAATGTGTATTCATTTGATCCTGAAAATTCAGAGGATTCATGTCGGAAGACCATTTCCCTGCTGCGCAAGGATTTTAAATATGTCGCTATCTCTTGAGGATCGATCGCTTCACCGGAAGTAGTGGCTTTAATTTGAGCAATGGCCTGGTCCCAAAAAATGCGTCCGATCACAGAAGCTTTCTGGAGAGTGATTTTTTCTTCGTGGGGAAGTCCATCCAGACGAGCCTGGAGGACACCCATCAGGGTCGGTGGGATATGGATATCCTCAAGTCTTTCGGATTCAACCTGCCAAATCTCATCACTAGTATTGATCACGCCATCCGCGATCAGCATTTTGATTAATTCCTCGATGTAGTAGGGATTTCCTTCCGAACCTTGGATCACCAACTCACGCAGCTGAAGGGGAATGTCTGGGACATTCTTCAGGATCCCCTCTACCAAATTTCGGCTTTGCCGATTGGATAAGGGTTTCAACTGCAGGCGAGCATGGAATTTTTCTCCCTCACCCCAATAAGGGCGGCGTTCAAACAATCGTTCACGGGTCAGGCAGATGATTACCAAGGCTTGTTGTGGGATTTCTCGTCCTAATTGGTCAATGATATCCAGGGAACTGTCATCTCCCCAGTGAATGTCTTCCAGGATGATCACCGTGGGGCTGATCTTACTGATGGTGTGGAAATATTCTGCAAGATAATTAAATGCCCGCTCGCGCAGCTGCTGGGCATCTTCTAAGAGCCCCTTCAAGTGGGGACTGGCGCTCTAATCAAAACCAAGTATCTGCCCAATAATATGGCTGCGCATCTCTCCACGCTGGTCAAAGCCAAATAGCTGGCTGAGTCCATGTTCAACATTAGCCTGGGCTGACTTGGTATCAAGTGAGTCGGGATCCTGGAATTGGGAAACAAAAAGATTCCGCAGCAATCCATAAGGCACAGATTGGGTCTCCAGGCTGGACTGGCCCAGGAAGATACGCACCCGGGATTTGGTTGTTGATAACCAGTCCAGGAATTCCGCAAGCAGGCGAGATTTACCAACTCCAGCTTCACCAGTTATTGTTAGGATCTGGCCTTCAGATTCTTCGAGCGCTGTTTTGAATGCATCCTGCAGATACTTGTACTCGGTCTCCCGGCCAACCATGCGGGTTTGTATCCCATCAACACCACGGACAAGTTTTCGGAAAGTGCGAGCTTTGAAACGCTGGACCATGTATACTGCTACTGGTTGATCGAATCCTTTGACCGTGATCGGGTCCAGAGGTTCAACATCAAACAGACCACGCACATGCTGGAATGTGTGTTGGGAGATCATCAGGTTTCCTGGAGGTGCAGAACTCTCCATTCTCGCAGCCAGGTTGACGGTGCTGCCCATCACGGTGTCTTCCCCTTCGGTAATTCCCCCCAGGGCAACCAGCCCGGTGTTAATGCCCACCCGCACCTGGAAGCCTTCGATCCCCCAATCTGCCTTTAATTTGCGTGCGTATTCTTGAGCAGATTCCAGGATTTTTAAACCTGTTCTGACAGCCATTTCGGGATCATTTTCTCGAGCTACCGGTGCCCCAAATACTGCTTTGAAGCCATCTCCCATGTAGCGGGTGACGCGGCCGCCGTGTTTTGGAACTGGTCGAGCCAGATAGTTCATGGCTCCATCCATGATCTGCATCGCATCTTCTGGATCAAGATGAAGTCCGATTTTAGAGGAACCTACGATATCCATGAACAACAGGGTGATCTGTTTGCGCTGCTGTTCTGGGAGCTCGTCGAATTCCTTGAGCTGTTTCTGCAAGGCCGCGAGGGTGGCATCGATGATCTGGTCATCCAGTTTTCCCCGCAGTCCTTCCTGGGCATCGATAGCTGCTAGGATCTGTTCTCTCTTTTCCATCTCCCATATTGTACAGTTATTTTTACCCTGGGGCAATTTGCCTGGAATTTTTGGATTTTGAGTAGTGAGCTAGGTCACAGGCTGAATGATTCCAGGTTCACTGGCTGGATGTTCTTGGGATTACTGATTAATGAAGCCGAATATACTAAACTATAAGCAGTTGATGATTGGTTTTAGTTTTCAGGGAGTGATGAAAATGTTACCAAAAAATGTGATCCTGATGCGAGAATTCGAACGGCAAGATCGAGCCCGCCTTCAAAAAGAGGCTGAAAATGCCCGCTCACTGCAGCGCACCAAAAATCAAACGGCTCCACGCAGCTTTTTCCCGACCTGGGAATTCACCCGGACCAAGTTTCGATTTCTGCGCACGCTCTTGAATCCGACCAGTTGATATATTGGGATATATCGAATAAATATACAGCCTTGAGTTCAGATTGAGTGGCAAGCTAGGAGAGTCCTAACCC
>PVMK01156869.1_pt1 | contig 40699 bp, 35 predicted proteins | sample 1853481 | NCBI WGS metagenome assembly PVMK01 (sample SAMN08533507, study PRJNA380276) | Marine sediment metagenome, whole genome shotgun sequencing project.
GTCGTTATAAAGCTGTCCGGCAATTTCCCTGACTTTATCACTTTCATCCTTTGCCCCTACCAATTCAACCAGGTGAACCTCATATGGCGCAACAGATATCGGCATGATCAAGCCATATTTGTCATTGTATTCCTCAACTATTGACGCCAGCAGGCGGCCGCTGCCGATCCCATAGCTCCCCATCACAACAGGTTTTTCACTGCCATCAGCATCCTGGAACGTCGCCCCTACAGCCTCACTGTACCAGGTACCCAATTTGAAGATATTTCCAACTTCAATACCCCGAACGGCGCGCATTGCTGCACCGCAATTTGGGCAAGCATCCCCATCCTGGGCAGCTGCGATATCTGCCACAATATCAGCTTTATAATCGCGCTTATAATTGACATTGATAAAGTGATAACCAGCTTCATTGGCGCCAGCTACCAGGTTGGGTGAACCCGGGATCAAATCGTCAACCACAACCAGGATATTTTTAAGCCCAATCGGAGAAGCGTAACCAGGAACCGCACCTGAGGCAATTATTTCGGCTTCCTCAGCCGGTCTGAGGTTTTTTGCCCCAACAGCATTGACCAGCTTGGTTTCGTTTAATTCCATATCTCCCCGCAGGATCGCAAACACCAGCTGTTCTCTCTCTTCTTCCCCATCCTGGATCGCTGCTATCATAAACACTGCTTTGGCGGTTTTGCTTTCCGGAATATCCAAAAATACTGCCAGATCAGCGATGGTTTTCATTTCTGGAGTGGCTACTTTTTTCCTTTTTTGAGCCTTTTCATCAGCTGCCACCACTTTTTGAAATTCAGCTATCTGGCGATTAGCGGAATACCCGCACTCATCACAAAGCAGAAGTGTATCCTCTCCCACCGGGTTCAAATACATATATTCGTGGGCCATATTACCGCCCATCATACCCACGTCGGATTCTACAGTGATCACCGGCACCTTACAGCGGCCAAATATATTAAAATAAGCCTGGTAGTGATTGGCATATTGAAGGTCCAAACCTTCCCAATCCCGGTCCAGGCTGTAGCTGTCTTTCATGGTAAATTCCCGGACACGGATCAAACCTGCCCGGGGTCGGGGGTCATCCCGCCATTTTGTCTGGATGTGATAGATCATAATTGGCAGCTGACGGTAGGATTGAATTTCATCTTTAATTATGTCAGCGACGGCTTCCTCATGAGTCATCGCGAGCACCATATCCCGACCGTTCCGATCTTTAAACCGACCCATTTCCGGACCCATTTTTTCCCAACGTCCCGTTGCCTGCCAGATCTCAGCAGGATGAACAACTGGCATGGACATTTCCTGTCCACCGATCTTGTTCATTTCATCCCGCATAATATTCTCAATTTTGGTCAGGGAACGTTTTGCCAGCGGCATCGCTGTAAATATTCCAGCCGCCATCTGGCGGATATAACCAGCTCGCACCAGCAATTGATGGCTGGTAATTTCCGCGTCTGACGGTGGTTCCCTCAAGGTTTGACTTAACAGGCTGGACATTCTCATGGATAATCTCCTCAAATAGCTGCTGCCGCAGCTGCAAAATAAAAAACTCCGGCTATTCAGTCCGGAGATTTATTTTATTGCTAAAATGATCAGCTCCACACGACCGATAACCATTCAGGATTGAGTTTGTTTACTAGGGACGGGAGCTGTGATTTCACGATGGATCTTCATGATGAAATTAGTGTACCAAAGCCGGAAACTCTGTCAAGGAGGTTATTCCTGACGGGTGAAACAACTCATGGATATTGGTAGATTACTTTCAAATCAACCTGGGAAGTGCCTATGGTAAAATTTCATCATATCTTAGCTGAATTGAATAATTAATCTCTATCTATTTTTATCTGTATCCGGGAAAAAAACATGATCCCCATTCGAGACGACAATCCTACTCATAGTGTTCCTATCATTAATTATTTACTGATCTTCTTTAATATCATCGTTTTTGTGTTTCAGGCTTTTCTGGTTTCTAATAGTGACCAGTTCGTTTATCAGTTTGCTCTCATACCTGTAGACATAACAACGAATCTATCACTGGGAAGTGTATTCAATATATTCACCAGTATGTTCATGCATGCAGGCCTGGCCCACATTGGGGGTAATATGCTCTACCTGTGGATCTTTGGTGACAATGTGGAAGACCGCCTGGGAAAAGGAAATTATTTTCTCTTTTACATCATAGGTGGTGTAATAGCATCCATCACCCATATCGTTACAAATCCCACATCTGCCATTCCCACTGTAGGGGCCAGCGGCGCAATAGCCGCTGTGCTGGGAGCCTACCTTGTACTTTTTCCGAGCCAAAAGGTGCTCACCTTGATTCCCCTGGGATTCTGGCTGAGAATGACCATGCTTCCTGCTAGTATTGTGCTCGGTGTCTGGTTTGTACTGCAATTCTTCCAGGGTGTTCTTTCTCTGGGTGGACCGGATGTTGGCGGTGTAGCATTCTGGGCTCATATAGGTGGATTTGTCAGCGGTGTTCTAATGGGTTTGATTTTCAAAAAACCTGAAAATGAATATCCTACTTATCGCTGGTAAATTAATTTCCGGATAGCTTCCGAGCTTGATAAACATTTCAAGCTGGGTTATAATTTCGCGGCAACGGGATGTGGCGCAGCCCGGCTAGCGCGCGCCGTTCGGGTCGGCGAGGTCGTGGGTTCAAATCCCACCATCCCGACAAAAAAACCGCTGGTTGATTCCAGCGGTTTTTTAATTCTTAAGGGACTAAGTCCTTTAAAAGGACTTAGGCCCTTTTATATGTTAAAGCAGCTGGTTGGTATTGTTTTCATCTCTGCCCTGCGCGGATAACGGCTGATAGGTAGGCTCCCTTCTGTTCCGTCTGGCAGGAGCCACGGCGGGCTTGGGAGACGGGCGGTACCCGGATTTAACCTTTCGGCTGGTTACCGGTGCTCTTTGGACCCGGGACCGGGGTGCAAACTCCACTTTGAGCTGATCCTCCCCAAAGTAGCGCTCACCGGCGACTGAGAACAAGCCAATGATCAACACCCGCAACAGCCAGATCATCACAGCCACAAAGACGGGCACGATCCTCAGCAGGGTCTGGCGGGCGATCACCGCGTTCCCCAGGGTCTCATGGTTGACTATGGCAATCGAAACACCCCACCAGGTCAAAAGCGCGTTCATGGTGGCAGCGAGCAACCAGGCGGCAAACAAATACCAGTTTTCTGTGCCATCACCTACCCTGCCTTCGGGAGTGAACAGACGGGCTATGCCTGCAAAATCGATCCCGCAGAAAGCAAAGGCCAAGATGGTGGCCCAACGTACACCCCAGAAACTCAAGCTGCCCAGCAGATCGGTCAGAGCAAAATCGGTTGTGCTGAAGTTGAAGATCTCAAAGGCAACCAGCGCGGTAATGATCAGGGTGCCAAATACTACCCCCCGCTTGATCTGGACCTTTTCAGGCAAAAATGGAATCGTGTTGGCTGACATAGTGAACCTCCCTGGGTTGTTATGAACGAGCGTATAAGTGCTGCGGGATCAGTATAGAACATATGTTCTAATTTGTCAAGGTTAAATATAGCCCTAAATTTATAGCTATATTCCTTTCGCCAACCTTCCCTTTTCTCTGGTAGAATAGCCCGTATGCCGCAAATATTCCCCTCAGGAAAATAAATCTCTATGAAAGCAGAACAAGTTTTTGCCACCTGGGTGGAAGTTGATCTAAACACCCTCAAAAACAACCTGAAAATAATCGAACAGCATACCAATACTCCAATTCTGGCTGTTGTGAAAGCAAATGGCTATGGACATGGCTATTTACCTATCACCAAGGCAGCTGAAGAAGCGGGAGTCACCTGGTTTGGTGTTGCCCGGCCGAGGATGGCTGTAAAAATGCGGGAAGAGGGTATTCAGGCCAATATTCTCATCCTGGGCTATCTTGCTCCCGAGAGGATCGAAGAGATGATTTGCCTGGATGTCTCGTTGACGATCTGGACTCTAGAACATATTCAGCAAACGATATCAGCGGCTAAAAACTGCCAGGTGCCAGCCCGAGTCCATTTACTGGCGGATAGCGGAATGGGCAGATTGGGATGCATGCCGGGAGAGACAACAAAATTAGCGGAGATCGCCTCAGCTTCAGAATGGATAAAACTGGAGGGATTTTTTTCCCACCTAGCGACTGCAGACGAGCAGGATCCGGGACAAACTCAACAGCAGGTAAAGATATTTAACCAACTGATCGATGAGCTTTCCCAAAAAAATCTGCTCCCCGAGATAATTCACCTGGCTAATTCAGCTGGCAGTCTGGCACATTCGTCAACCCATTTCAACCTGATCAGACCCGGAATTATTATATACGGTTTACCGCCATCATCAGAAGTTCAAATACCGGAAGGAATTCAACCGGTGTTAAGTTGGAAATCGGTCCTGGCCAGCATTAAAGATCTGCCCCCCCATCATGGTGTTAGCTACGGCCATCAATATGTAACCACAAAACAGGAGCTAATTGGTGTCATTCCAATTGGCTATGCAGATGGATACCGTCGTGTCCCCGGCAATGAAGTCTTGATAAATGGTCACAGGGCTCCGGTTGTTGGCAAAGTGTGTATGGACCAATGCATGGTACTTTTGGAAGGTATCCCTGATCCCCACGTCGGTGACGAAGTGATTCTAATAGGCAAACAGGGCGATCAAGAAATCAGCGCTGAACAGGTTGCCAAGATTTGGCAAACCATAAACTACGAGGTAACCTGTGGAATTGGATCGCGTGTACCGAGAATTTACCCTGAATAATATCCAGGGTCTTCCCCCTACATAGAATATTGTATTATTTACTCCGGCTGAGTTGGATTAGACTGCTGTTCCAATGGAAGCACAACATGAAACTCGCTGCCTGGCAGATGTTCTTTGTCTTTCTCCAGGCGCACCACCCATATCCGTCCATTATGAGCTTCAATAATGCTGCGGATAATTGCCAGCTCCTCTCCAGGGCGTTCCTCGCCCGCCGCTATTTCATCCAATACTGAATAATCTGCCTGGAGGGGGTTCATATGCTCCCGGAAAAAACGTCCCTGGGTATCTGCGCCAATTCCTATTCCGGTATCACAGACAATGATCTCTGCACCTTCCCATTTCAACAGCTCTGATCTGGGGGGTATATGCCTTCCAGTAATCGTGATCTTTCCCCCGCTCGGTGTATGGGTCATCGCATAATTTATCAGAATCTCAAAAACCTTCTTCAAAGCAGCACTGTCACCATAAACAGATGGGATTTCACCCAGATTATCATGTGACAAGGTAATCTTCCGGGCTTGGACTTTACCTTGAAGGTCCCTGCAAATTGTATCCACTATCGTATACAGAGAGATCGGCGTGGTACCTATATTGAGGTTCTTGGGTTGAATAATCGCTGTGCTGATCATATTCTCAATAATACTCAACAGCCGGTCTGATCCAGATAAAATCCCGTTGACCAACTCAGCATAATAATCATCCCCCATTATTTCAGTATCATTGGCAAGAAGTTGGGTGTACCCACTGACAACAGTCAGCGGAGATCTCAGCTCATGAGATTTAATACTGATAATGTCAGAAGCGGATTTCTTGATCCTCTCAATTTTATCTAGAGCAGTGTTCTGAGACGCTTTTGCTCGCCTGAGCTGATTATCTATTTTCGTTAAACTCTCCACCAACCGGGCATTTTGAAGGGCGACAGATGTTTGGTCAGCCAGGGTAGACAACAAATCAAGTTCATCGTCTGTAAATGATGCTCCTGACCATTTTTGAGATAACGCAAATAAACCAATCCACTCATCCTCAGTATGGATAGGTACCAGTGCTTCCACTTCTAGAGCTTTGATCCAGGTCAAAACATTTTTAGGAATGGTTTGAAATTTAGGGATGAACTCAAGTTCAGATTGAGTGAGAGGTCGTTTTTCATCGGCTAGTACTTTAGTTATCGGACTGTTCGCCGGCAGGAAATCAAGATCCGGGAGAGTGATATTTGTTCCCGGGACTGCCTTCAAATACCAGTTGGGAGGTTCTTTGTCTGGTTCGAGCCGGTCAACCAGGAAGAGAGTACCCTTCTTGACATCAAGAGAATCACATATCATCTCTATGGTGACTTTCGATAATAGTTCAATATCTAATATGCTGCTGAGGGTTTTACTGTAACTGCGAATTTCCAAAGTGCGATTCCTGTCGCCCGCCTGGAATTTCCTCAGGATAGAACTGATAATACTGTGGATTGGCATAAAGAATATTAAAGCAACCAGGAAAAAGAACATGCCATTATAAACGGGTTCATACCCAGGCAATTCAACGAAAAACCTTTCCAGGATCAAGAATCCCAACGCGTAGAACAATACAATCGTAATCCCGGCCAGCGTATATCCAGTTGCCTGAAAAGCCAGGAATTTTAGATCAGGTAATCTGTAGGTTAAAACCAGGAAATTCAAGATAATGATCGATAAAAGAAGCAGCAGGCTTCCCATCAGCTCATGAGCCAACAGGAACAGGGCTGAGCTGCCAATATAGAAGATCAAAGCCGCAGTCCAATAAATCGCCCGCTGTTTAACGACACTCCGTTCAGTGGAACGGTATTTATTTAATACATTAATAGAAGAGAGGATAACGAATATCCCCCACCCGACTGCTTGGGTTACAGTGGATATGAATGAATACGAATATCTATTCTGGCGCTGCCCCCAGGAAGCATCACCAGGGAGAATTGTCCCAGTATCAATAGTAACTGCAATAACCAGAATTACGCTAGCTGCAATCAGCCAGATCCAACCCGGATTTTCATTCTGAAAAACAGCATAAGTCAGGGCAAAAATAACGCCGCTGATCAATAACATACTATAGATAGGAAGCTGCGATCTGATCCCCAGGTTCAAAAATTCCCACCATTTCAATTCAGAGCCAATTAAAACCAGGGTGACAATAAAGAATAAAATCAGCAGCATTACTAACAAATAGTCAGCAATTTTATAGGCACGTAATTTCTTAAAAGCATTAATGATCAAGCTGATTGAATAAACAGCGAGGCAGAAAAAATACAATGCCGGTAATGTCAGAAAAGAATTCATTGTTTTACTCTTCTTTATATCAAGCGAACGTTTACAGATGTGCCGGCTTCAATTCCTGTCGTTGCCGCCGGTATCTTGACCAGACCATCTGATCTGGCCAGAATAAAAATCAGGTTGCTCCTTCCGAAAACTGGTTCAGCCAGATATTCATCCAGAGCTGTTTTTATTAGACGAACTGGTATCCAATCTTCTCTACCCGCCTGGGAAGCCACATTGACCGTTATTTTCGCCTGCAAAGATGGTTTTGGTTTTTCTGAATCCAATCCCAAATACGCCTCAATGATCGGAGCCACAAGAATATAGGCAATCACCAGGGCGCTGACCGGATTTCCAGGCAGTCCAATCATCACCTGATCCCCGCTAACTCCGAAGATGGTGGGTTTTCCGGGTTTGATACTTACACCATGCACCAGAACGCCGGGATCTCCCATTCTGTTTATAATTTCCGCCGTGAGATCTCTAGAACTGGCTGAAGATCCTGCTGTTACAATCAAATGATCACATTCCTGGAGGGCTTTCTCCACGGCAGTCAGCATATCATTCCGGTTATCTGAAATAATACCATAATGAACAGATTCTCCCCCTAAAACCTGGATTAATGAACCCAATGTATACGAATTAATATCCCGCACCTGGCCAGGTCTGGTTGTCTTAGATGGTGGAACGACCTCATCACCGCTAGACAGAATGGCAAATCTAGGTTTCCTGGCAGTTTTTATCGATGTTATCCCCAACGCCATCAATCCCCCTATTTCAGCCGGCCTGAGGGAAACCCCTTTGGGGATGACGATATCACCTGTTTTGACATCTTCTCCAATTTCGATGACGTTTTCGCTGACAGCGACGGACCGGTAAATTTCAAGTTCCCCAGCATCAAGAATCTGGGTATCTTCCAGCATCACAACAGAATCTGCTCCTTCCGGCAGCATACCCCCGGTATGGATTATCGAGCAGACCTTGCCTTCGAGATGGAAATCAGGCGCTGTCCCCATTGGAACTTCCCCGGCTATTTTCAGGTATGCAGGCAAGCTTTCGCTGGCCCCATGGGTATCTTTTGCAATAACTGCATATCCATCAACAGTTGAACGTCTGAAATCCGGTAAATCTTGGGTTGATAGAATATTTTCTGCAGTAATTCGACCCAGGGCAATCTCTGTGCTTACAACCTCCCAATTAATAACCGGTGAAATCGAATTAAATAAGATCCTTAATGCTTCATCAGGTGTTACTAACTCAAGAAATTCAGGCATATATCAATTTCTCCTGTCAGGATCATCTAATCCAGACTGAATAAGTAATTAAATAAGCTGGAAGGAAAAACACCACCAACGACAAGAGTGTTATCAATGGCCAATGGACCGGGGCTCCATCCTCCAAACTGGATAAATACCAGATTAAAATTATCCCCGCCGGGATCGCTAGAAATACAGGACCGATAATTCGGAACGGCATGTTAAAAAACAGGGATAAACCAAACAGCAAAAATCCACTGAACACCAGCAGGTTGTGAATAAAAACTCCTTGGACCCAGCCCAATCGAACCAGCAGGGTTTTCCGCTTCCGAGCTAGGTCATCCCGGTATCTCTTTAAGCGCAGGACCAGGACCATTGCCATGTTTAAGAGAAATAAGGGAAACACCCCCAGAGTTAATAAACGGTGTAAAGCACCCACCTGCAATATAAACGCCAGGGCTGGCGGGACCACTACGAGGATGATTGAACTGATAATCTCTCCAACACTGGAAAGGTCCAAAGAAATCCCCGGTACTACAAGCAAAATGTAGAGCAGGAAATAGGTAAACATCACAAGAACACTGGTCATGTTTAAGCTTCCCTGAATTACCAGGATCACTCCTAAAACCGCTGAGGCGGATAACAATGAAACTGAACCAAAAAGAAGTGGGGAAGGTGATTCGGGTTTTGTTTTTTCAACTGAAGGCGGTTTAACCTCCAGGTTGCTAAACAATCCTGTATCAAACGGGTTTTGAAAATGGTCACCCAAAAAATAAAAACCCAACTGGGTACATACCATCCAGGCCAACCCAAGAAATAATACCTGATAGTCCAGGCTTTCTCCAAGGTATCGAACAAAACCCGATCCGAGTAAATACAAAACCAATGATGTGCCCAGGTGAATTGGACGAAAATGCCGCAGAAAATTCTGCTTTTTCTGTTCTGTCATATACTCTGAATTATAACTAGCTTTCAATTTAAGGATGTCTTAAATCGTTTAATTACCCTCAGGTCCTCCTGGATTATCAACGGTTCCTCAGTAAATTGGAGAGGAAAAACCACAGGTTGGCAGGCCTTTCTGCCAGCCGGCGCACAAAATATGGATACCATTCTTGACCGTATGGCACATAGACTCTGACAGGGTAACCCTTTTCAACCAACTCATTTTGCAAATCTTCCCTGATTCCATACAGCATTTGGAATTCAAGGTTATCCTGGCCAAGATTGATTTTTTTAGCGAAGGCCAGGGTGTGGTTAACTCTAGTCTGATCATGTGTGGCAATGGCCGGAATTGGTGGAATCCTGCCATCCGAGCTGATCCTCGAATCCAAATTCTGGGATTTTCTCAACAGCAGATCTGATAATTTGTCAAAGTTTAAATCCACATCGCCCTTTTTGGGAAAGGCGATCGTTCTTGATTCTTTGTAGGCACCTTTACAAAGGCGAATCCTGGTGCCGTCTTTGATGAGCTTTTTAACATCATTTTCACTGCGGTATAAGTAAGCTTGAATCGCGATCCCTGCATAATCCTCATATCCCTGTTTGACAACGCGTTGATAGAGATCGAGGGTTGTCTGAGTTAATTGAGAATCCTCCATATCCACCCTAACAAAAATATTCTTATCTTTTGCTTTTGCGAAAATCGTATAAAGATTCTTTTCACAAATGGATTTATCAATAACCAGACCAATCTGACTCAGCTTGATCGATACTCCTGAAGATACCTGTTCTTCTTTCAAACGGTCAATGATATTCAGGATTTCCCGGGCAGCTTGATTAGCTCCTTCTGCTGAGTTGACATTTTCCCCCAAATGATCCAGAGTTGTGGTTATGCCCCTGTTGTTCAGGGATTTTACTACCGTTATTGCCTGATCAAGTGTTTCGCCTGCTACAAATCTTGAGGCTGTTTTATTGGCATAGCTCCAGCTTTGAACTATTTTCCTGGCCCAAACAGCACCCGATAAATATGTCAGTATCAATCTCAACATATATTAATTCCTGTTACGATCTCATTAGCCTGGTTTAAGTATCCTATAAATACTATAGTTGATTATTACAGGTTTTCCATTGTCAAATTTACTTCAATTCACAGTAAAATGTCAACCTCTTTTGGTCAAAACCCAGAATTTACCACCTTCGCTCATGAACTCGTATCCCGGAGATAGGAGGATTGTTAACCTGTAACGCTTCTACATAAGATATGATAAAATATACGTGAATTTTGGACAAATGTCATATACGAGGACAGGAAATGCTTAAGAAACAATATGTGAAAAGCCGCAATATGTATAAGGTGACATTTCGCCTCGCTAAACATGAACAGCCTGATTATCCGGTAAAATCTGTGCATCTGGTAGCAGATTTTAATGATTGGAGCTTTACTAACACTCCAATGGAATCCTTGATGAACGGGGATTTTAAAGCTTCTATTGAATTGGAACCCGGAAAAAAATACGAGTTTCGCTATCTACTAAATAACGAAAAGTGGTACAACGAGTGGGAAGCGGACGAGTACATTCTGGGAGATTTCGGTAAGGATAACTGTGTTATTGAGCTTCCCGAGGTGTAGGGGATCCTGTTTCAAAAAACCGCAATTTCTACAATCCTTTTCCGTGTAATTTATCAGAGTTTTATTTTCCAGACAGCAAGAGAACTTACCCGGATCCCAGTTAGGCATCCAGCTAAATCTGTGATAAACTACCACCTGTAAAAAAATCTTCAAGATAGGGAGAAAGAATTGAGAAGACGACCTACCTTTTCGGCATTGACCTGGTTGGCAGTTTTTTTCCTGGTTGCGGCAGCTTTATTTTCAACTCTTCAGTTTATCAATTTCAGCCGGTTGAGAACAACATATCCAGCCAACATGGAAATTGCTGAAGTTCCCGTTGGTGGTCTAAACCGCCAGCAAGCTGCTCAACGCCTGCTTCAGGCTTATTCCCTGCCCGTTGAACTTCGATATGATAACCAGGCAATTCTCTTTGAGCCTTCTATCTGTGGGTTTGATCTGGACCTGGAAAGCATGCTGGCTGCAGCTGACCTTGAACGCACTAAAAACTCTTTTTGGGTCGGCTTCTGGGACAATTTATGGGGCCGGCGAATTAACAGCCTCTCCATTCCTCTGCGGGCTGATTTTTCAGAATCCCGTCTTAGAACATACCTGGTCGACGAGATATCTTCCCGGTATGACAAACCGCCATCACCAGCAGTACCTCAGCCCGGAACAGTTAATTTTTCTACTGGTACTTATGGGACAGTTCTTGATCTTGATACCGCAGTGTTATTAATTGACAATGCCATGAAATCCGTTAAAAGCAGGTCGGTCAATTTACCTCGGCGGCAAACCAGTCCCACCCGACCATCCCTTCAGAACCTGGAAACTTTGTTACTCCAGACTATTGATCTGACCGGATTTGACGGACTGGTAGGCATGTACATGATGAACATCACAACACTTGAAGAAATTCATTTTGCTTACCAGAATGGCTCTAAAATATCGACCAATCCGGATGTAGCTTTCACTACTGCCAGTATTGTTAAAATTCCCATCATGACCTCGATTTTCAAACGCATCGATGAAAATGAAGATCCCGAAACCCTCAATCTTCTCGGTAAATGATCATTGAATCTGGAAATGATCCGGCTGATTGGGTCATGGAACGAGTTATTCATCCCACTACAGCACCGATTGAAGTAACGGAAGATATGCAGGCATTGGGTCTAGAAAACACTTTCTTGGCAGGAGAATTTGGATTAGGATCTCCCTTATTAAGAATCTATAAAACACCGGCAAACCAGCGTGAGGATATATCTACCGATCCCGATCGTTATAATCAAAGTACACCTTCGGATATTGGCATGCTGCTGGAGGATATTTATCTTTGCGCTGATAACGGACAGGGAACTTTTAAGGCTGTTTTTGGCGATGAGATCACCCAGTCAGAATGTCAGATCATGATCGATTACCTCTCTCAGAACAAGATGCCCTTCTTACTGGAAGCTGGAGTACCTGATGTCACAGTAGTGGCTCATAAACACGGTTGGGTATCCTATGATGGCATCATGCAAACCCTGGGTGATGCCGGGATCATTTTCTCACCGGGAGGCGACTACATCCTGGTGATTTTCGTTTACCATCCCCAGCAGTTGATCTGGGACAATGTCTCATTCCTGGTCGGACAGCTTTCAGCAGCGATATATAACTTTTACAATCAGACTTTGCAGTAATACCTCATGTTTATAAATCAAAAACCCGCTGGATTTTCTCAGCGGGTTTTATATATATCTGGGATTATCGATTTATAAATCCCTGTCCACGATATATTTGCCTAACTTTTCTAGTGTTTCCCGGTCCTTCCCGCTGGGGAAACCATCCAGGCTATTGATTGCATTTTCAGTACATGATCGGGCTTCCTTCATTGCCAGTTGGATAGCGCCACTTTCAATAACCCTATTTATCAAATCGTCAATCGCAGACCCAACTACTCTACCAGCTAAACAATCAACCAGAATATCATCATCGGGGTTCTGTTCACTATAATAAATTACCGGCAGAGTTGGAACACCCTGGCGAAGGTCACTCCCCAGAGGTTTTCCTACCCGGATCTGATCACCTGTAAAATCAAGAATATCATCTACAATCTGGAAGGCTTTTCCGATTTCTCTTCCGTAGGTTTCAGCCTGATCCAGATATTTTCTGTCAACAGGGCTTATTAACGCGGCAGCTTTGGCAGAAAGGGCAAATAGCGAACCGGTCTTTTCATATATTCTATGATAATAATCTTCCCGGCTTGGAAATTTACCCCGATCAAATAACTGGGATAATTCTCCATTGACTATGATGCTGAGCGTTTGGGCAAATAACTTCATTGCCTCTGTTGACTCAATTTCTGCCGCCAGAAGAGCCGCCTGGGCGAAAATGAAATCACCAGTGAGCACAGTTGCTGCTGGAGTCCAATGGGAATTTAAAGTGGGATTACCCCTTCGAAGCAGGGCTCCGTCAATGAGATCATCGTGGACCAGGGTCGCAGTGTGCAATAGTTCGATCGATGCACTGAGCGAGATTAATTTTTCGTCATCAGCGCCAAGCATTGATCCCATTACCAGAGTTATGCCAGGGCGGATTCGTTTTCCACCCGATCGCAACAAATGTTCCAGGGCAGCTGTTAGATCCGGGTGGTAACCAGAAGAACCGGAAAGCATTTTCTGGTCAACTCTGGCCAGTTTTTCATCCAGATAACTTAAGAATCCTACTTCACTCAAAATTTCACTCCCAATTAAATAAAATTCCAGCGTTTGCAGCGGTTTTTTCTGCTATTAGTTCTTTTGTTATACCAGTAACTTCACTTATTTTATCAACAATATAGCCAACATGGGCAGGTTCATTTCGTTTTCCCCTGAACGGATGCGGTGTTATAAATGGTCCATCAGTCTCAACAAGCAATCTTGATAAACCATTTTCCCTGATAACATCACGGATTGAATCCGCATTTTTAAAAGTGACGAATCCCACAATTCCAAGATAAAATCCGGCCTTGATCGCCCTTTGGCTTTCCTCGATATTGCCGGAAAAACTATGGATGACTCCAGGTTGATAACTTTTATGTGTACCTGATTTATTCACGACAGTAAGCCAATCCTCAAGGATTGTGAATAGATCATCCAGGCAGGCGCGGTCTGTTTCCTTTGCATTCCGGACATGCAGGATTACCGGTAATCCAACCTCACTGGCCAATTCCAATTGTTCTCTTAAAATCTTCTTTTGATGATCTCTGGGAGCCCGGTCTCGATAATAGTCCAGTCCGATTTCACTCAGGGCAACTACTTTCGGATGGGCTGCCAGTGATTTCAGTTCACTTATGGTTTTCGAGTCCCAGCTGACAGCGCTGTTGGGATGCACTCCGACTGCCCCGTATATTAAGTCATATTTTTCAATCAGGTCGATAACGTCCCTGCTGGTTGCCAGGTCGATGGCAGGAACCAAGATTCGCTCCACACCTGCTTTTTTGGCGCGGTCAATTACCCGATCCAGATCTTTCTGGTAATTATTGAAGTACAGGTGACAGTGAGTATCAGTAAGTCTCACTAATCCTCATCGTCGATACCGGCAATTGAAAGTCCATCATTTAAGATTGCCTCAACCCGATCACCATGGGTGGTTTCGCAATAGACACGGATTATCGGTTCAGTCCCAGAGAATCGGATCAGCAACCACCCGCCATCTTCGAGTACAAATTTATAACCATCAACCGTAACCAGGTCAGTGACTTTTAGTCCACCGATGGTTTCCGGATTGGCATTCTCAATCCTGTTTATTTTTTCAGCCCTATCACCTTTAAAGGGTGTATCAATACGGTCGTAATAGTGAGCTCCAACTTTATCAAATAAAACCTCCAGCAGTTCAGAAGGTTTCATCTTCATTTTCACCATAAAATCCAAAAAATATAATCCTGCTAATATGCCATCCCGTTCAGGGACGTTTCCCTTAAAGGCGTACCCTCCAGATTCTTCACCACCGATCATGGCATCAACTTCTACCATCTTGGGAGCGACATATTTAAAACCAACTCCGGTGTTGTACACTGGAACATCATAAATTTTGCCTAGTTTATCCAGCATTGTAGTGGTTGAAAGGGTTTTGACAATTGGACCCCGCTGACCGCGGACTTCCAATAGATAATATGCCAATAACCCATAAACTCGCAGTTGGTTGACGAATTCCCCATTCTCATCGCCGATTCCTATTCGGTCAGCATCCCCATCATTAATTAACAACACATCGGCATTGTAATCCTGGGTGGCGTTCAAACCCACATCGACGTTGGGTGGAATGGGTTCTGGTCGGTCCATTTCCGGAAAGTTCGGGTTTCGTTCCTGGTGGATTTCAAATACTTCTGTTTTACCTCCACCAATTAAGCGAGGGAACCAACCAACTCCATTGCCCCACATCGGGTCAACCAGCACCCGCAAACCAGCATCCTTGATAGGCTGGAGGTCGATCAGTTTCTGTATATTTTCAATATAGGGGGGAGCTGCATCAAAGTACTGAAGTTTTCCACTTTCCAGCGCATCACTTAGAACCGTGCGATTAACCTGGTCTTCAGTATCCGGGATATGTTTTTCAATTCTGGTTAATCCTTCAGGATCGATTGCTCCCCCATTTTCATCCCGGACCTTAAAACCATTATCTGTATATGGGTTATGGGAGGCAGTGACATTAATTGCAGCGACAGCTTTTTTATCAACCACCGCATAGGAAATAACTGGTGTGGGAGTAGGACCATCTGTCAGATAGACATTAAAACCATTTCCAACCAGGACCTCAGCAACAGCTGCAGCAAAAAGCTCACCCTGATATCTGCGGTCATGGCCCACAACTACCCAGCTATCCTGAAGCCCTTCATCCTTCAAATATGCTGCAAATCCCTGAGTACAGCGCCGGACATTTGCAAAAGTATAATTTTCAGCAACGTGTCCTCTCCAACCATCTGTTCCAAATTTGATTTCCTGCACCATTCACCCTCCCGAAATTGATTAGATTATAGCGAAGTTATTATAACAAATGGGTGGAAATTTTGGAATTGACTTGAATATCACAGTGTATGATATGATTTACACTCTCGATAAAAAACTCTATTCATTTCGGGCATCTTTCAATAAGGGGCAACAAATTATCTGCCTGATTGACATGCTATAATCGCTGACAAAGAGGACCAATGACTCATATTTATCTTGATTATGCTGCCACCACACCTGTTGATGATCGGGTTGTGGCAACTATGCAGCCTTATTACAATATCACTTTTGGAAACCCTTCTTCCATACACCATTTTGGGCAGCAATCTGAATTGGCCCTGGAAAATGCTCGTGAAACGCTGGCGAAAAACATAAACGCCCTGCCTTCCGAGATTGTTTTCACTTCCAGTGGATCAGAGAGTGATAATCTCGCTCTAAGAGGTATTGCCCTGGCAGCCCGCCAAAAAAAGATCGGGAACCACTTGCTTATTTCTCCCATAGAACACCCGGCTGTGTCGCAGACCGCAGACCAACTGGCCAAACTGCACGGTTTTAAAGTCAGTTATTTGCCAGTCGATCGCTACGGTGTTGTAACTGCTTCTGCAGTGCTGTCTACCCTCCGTGATGACACTATCCTGGTATCGGTGATGGGAGCAAATAATGAAGTTGGAACGATCAATCCGATCAGTGAAATAGGCCAGGTATGTCAGGATAATGCTGTCCCCTTCCACACCGATGCGGTCCAATATGCAGCCCATCAATCCTTTGATGTGAATGAACTGAAAGTGGATCTATTATCAATGGGAGCGCATAAATTCTATGGCCCTAAAGGTGTGGGTGCCTTATACATTCGCAGCGGGCTGGATATCCTGCCCATATTGACTGGAGGATCCCAAGAATTCGGTTTACGGGCAGCTACCCAGAATGTCCCCCTGATCGTGGGTATGGCAGAAGCCTTTCAGATGGTTCAGGATGAAGGTACCTCCCGCAGAGATCATGTCCTGCTCCTGAGGGATCAAATCATTAATTATGTGTTGAAAGAAATTCCCGCCAGCCAACTCACAGGCCATCCCCAGGAGCGATTGCCAAATCACGCCAGTTTTGTTTTTGAAGGAGCTGATGGGAATACTCTGATCCAGGTTCTGGATGCCGCTGGATTTGCCTGTTCATCCGGATCAGCCTGCAAAACCGGCGATCCCAAACCCAGCTCTGCCCTTATCCAGCTTGGATATGAGCCATCCTGGGCACTTGGTTCACTTAGAGTGACCCTGGGCAAAAATAGCTCAAAGGATGAAGTAATGAAATTCCTGGAAGTTCTTCCAGGTTGTGTTGAAAAAGTCAGGGGGCTGACCAATTGAACTCTTCCGTTGAGTCACGAGTCGTGGTTGGAATGAGCGGCGGGGTGGATAGTTCTGTTGCAGCCGCATTGCTTAAAGACCAGGGATTCGATGTTATAGGTGTCATGTTACGGCTGTGGAGTGATGTTGGCGTTGAAAACCGCTGCTGCCCTCCTGACGCTCAAGCCGAAGCACGTCATATTGCCGGGCAGCTGGATATCCCTTTTTATGTCATGGATGCCCAAACTCCTTTTTATCAGGCCGTTGTAGAACCCTTTATTAATGGCTATGCGCAAGGTTTTACCCCCAATCCCTGTCTCAATTGCAATAAATTCATCCGCTGGAACTTTTTACTGGAACGGGCCAAAGTCCTTGGAGCTTCGTATATCGCAACTGGCCATTACGCCAAAATTATACAGGACCAAAATGGACTATATCAACTGAAGAAGAACCAAGATCCCGACAAAGATCAATCCTATTTCCTTCATGTACTCACCCAGGAAGATCTAAGTCAAACTCTCTTCCCATTGGCAGATCTGACAAAATCCGAAGTGCGAGAACTGGCCAACAGGTATAAACTTTCGGTTGCATCCCGCCCAGATAGCCAGGACCTTTGTTTTGTAGGCCAAGGCGACTACCGGGAATTCTTACGTAAAACAGATCCAACATCCCTTAAACCAGGGGCAATTCTTGATAAACACGGAAATCTATTGGGAGAACATACCGGGCTTGCTGATTATACAATTGGCCAAAGAAAAGGGTTGGGAGTCTCGGGTCCTGAACCATTTTATGTGCTGCAAAAAAACCTCACTGAGAATGTGTTGATCATTGGACCGAAAAAAGCATTGGGCAGGCGAAGTTTTATGGTTGATAATATTAATTGGATCTCAGGGGCATTTCCTCCTGAATCCATTCATGCGGATATAAAAATCCGTTATCAATCGCAGCCTGTACCTGGTGTTATTAGATCTCTTGAATCCGTTAGGGCTGCGATCACCCTTGAAAAAAACTTGCCTGATATTACTCCCGGGCAGGCAGCGGTGTTTTACCAGGAAGATCTCTGCCTGGGTGGCGGGACAATCCAATGGGAGCAAATATGACCATTCCAGCTCTATTTTACAATTTCCTATTGGCTTCATTCCTGGGATCAGTATTTCACCTCTGGAAAGGTGGTGGTGTGGGAAGGCTGATTTTTTTACTTATCCTTTCCTGGATAGGTTTTTACCTCGGCCATCTGGTAGGAATTTTTTGGAATATTCAAATCTTAATGATCGGACCTGTTAAAAGCGGATTTGGAGCATTAGGCAGCATCTTGCTTCTGATCCTCGGAAATTGGTTCACACAACTCGACAATTCATGAGCATTGATCCACAGAGAATATCTGTTCTATTGGCTCAAACCCGGGATGAAGACCTATTAACCTGTCCTCCTCTACCCGGAATACAAACCACCCCAAATCAACCGGCAGCAGTACTCATTCCCATCCTTTTTGATCAGGATGAATGGAAGATCCTATTCATTAAACGGACCCAACATGATGACGATCGACACAGTGGTCAGATAGCTTTCCCAGGGGGAAGATTGGACAAAGATGATCCCTCACTGCAACATACCGCTCTTCGGGAATCTGCTGAAGAAATTGGCCTGGATCCCGCGTCTGTTGATATCCTGGGACAGTGCTGTTCCATGATCACAGTGACTGGTTATAAGGTCACACCATTTGCAGGGATCTTATTCTGGCCGCAACTATTGAAACTCTCTCCGGAAGAAGTGGAAAAAACACTTCTGATACCTATAGACTGGCTCGCCAATCCCAGCAATCATCGAACTGAACTCTGGAGGTCGCGGGCTAATCCGGATTCGGAATTGCCAGTGATATTCTTTAATGAGTTTGATGGGGAAGTTCTTTGGGGAGTTACTGCACAAATCCTGGTTGATTTTCTGGAATTAACCCAGCTCGCTCCCGAAAATTGAAAACGACGATCAGGGTGGATTAACCGAACCAATCAGCTCTACTGCATCAATTTCGTTCCAGCCCAATCCCAATTGAGACTGGTCCAGAGTGATCCTGACAGTATTGGTTTTAAAATTAATTCCCATTACGGGGATTACGAATTCATAGGGGCAGGGCCGGTCAATTTGAATAGGATTCTTCTGAAGAACAGTGTAAAACCCTCCGGTATCAGGATCCAATACCTCAACCTTGACAACCTGGTCAGGATTAAAACTTTCGTATACAATAATTTCCAAAGGGTAAACCAGGGTAGGATATTCTAAAATCAGGGTATCAACAGAATCGCTGGCCGCAGAAGCCCAGGCAAACTGATAATCTCCGCAACCTGGCGAATCGGGCATGCCCAAAGCCTGGGCGGCACCCCACTCGGGGATGGAAAACTCTGAGCTTGCTTCAGCGCTGACAGCCCATTGGTATAGCACACCCACGGCTGGAAACCTGGATTCCCGGCTGACCTCTTCTGTGGCTTCAGGGACTGAAGTAAGGCTAGTCTCAGGAGAATCTTCATCCCCTATCCCTTCTGAACTGCACCCTAACATCAGGAAGATTATCAAACAAAAACTGATCAGCTGGCGGATCTTTTTCATTTTACCTTTAGCTAACCCCTTAATTGAAAAACCATCCCGGCAGGATATCTCCTTCCAGGATGGTTCATCATTATATCTCTTGTATCTTATTCTTCTTCAGAGGCATCATCTGCCGTTTCTTCAGCACCTTCAGCATCTTCTTCCATCAATTCTGCATCGGTGAGCTCTTCAAAGAGTTCCGCACCTTCTTCAACCAGTTCTTCAATCTCTGCCATGAGTGTGGGTAATGTGGCAACAATCACAACATCTTCTGGATCATCCAGAATAGTTACATCGCCTGATATCACAAGATCTTTAATGAGGATATTATCACCGATATCCAATAACGTTGAAATATCAACGCTAATAGTATCAGGTAAATCCTTGGCTTTTGCTTCGATCTGGATCTCTTCCATATTGGTTATCAGCAAAGCTTCAAATTCCTTTACAGCAGGAGCATCACCAACAAGCACTATCGGTACAGTTGTTAATATGCTCTCTTCCAGAGATACAGCCTGAAAATCCATATGAAGCAAATTTCTTGTAATGACTTCCCGCTGAATTTCACGAACCAGGACCAGGTGCTCCTTTTTTCCCAATTTAATGGTGACCAGGGTATTGGCTCCAATCACCCTCAGGGTTTGCAGGACTTCCTTTGTATTCAGTGTGATGGCAACAGGTTCAATTCCGGTGCCGTAGACGATAGCAGGCAGCAAACCCTCCCGACGAAGAGCTTTGACCTTTTTTCCAATTACCGTTCTTTCCTGTACTTCTAATTCATATTTTTCCATGCTTTCCTTCCTCGAAGCGCCTCTCACTTCTGCCGCGGCAGAGTTACCTTCACTTCTCTAGAATGTTGTGAATGAACAATTGCTAATGATCCCGTTTCTCCAGCAGGAATTAATTTGATATCAACAAAAAAAGACCGTCACTGCAGGGTGACGATGGATTTTTTAGCAGAGAAAATTGTAACTTGACCACTCCTATTCGTCAATAGTACCTGGATTTTGTATGATCCTTCCCGGAGTGAGGAAAATCCTTGCAGCCGGAAAATATGTTGAAAAAAGTCTGGCGTAAATCTTGCATCATTTAGACCAGAACATAAAAACCAATTATTGGGATTTCATTCCCAACCCTCTCTGCTTGATAGGCACATATCTTGCACAATTAGGAGAGTAATCAGTAAAAAGGAGTAATTAACATGTCTATGACTATCTTTGAAATTGCCCGCGTTTTATCAGCCATGGCTTCAGGTTTATTCCTGATCGGGTTAATAACCTTTGCGACCGGAGTTGCCGTCCTGGTGATCCGCTCCATCGGAGGCGAAACCAGGGCAATCAGCAAATCCTCGCCAGCATTTCCCAGAAGGGTTTCGCAGACGAGATCTCTGGTTTGGTAGATAATGCCTCTACGCTTATCGACGCAACCAGCAACCTGATCCAAACCACCAAGGGCATTGGGCGTTTTCCTGATCCTCAGTGGATCTGTTTTTATGGTGATGGGTATTTTCTTAACCCTCTATGTCGGTCTCAACTAGCGGACTCCCTATGGATAAACAGGAACTTCAACGTCTCAATACATTAAAGAATATTTTTCCTGAAGAATCCTGGCCCTGGGCTATATCAGCTTTAAGGCGATCCCCCCAGATCTGGGACAGATTGGATTCAGTTGAATTCTCCCAGCACCTTGAAAAAAGTATCGGGGACTGAACCTTCTAAGTGGACACCTGGCAGAATTGGATCCATCCAGGGGGAGCAAGATTCTTCAGAGGAGATTTCCTGGCCTATAGATTCTTTTGAGGATCTATCAGCAGATCTTAAACAAAAAGTACACCAGATTTACCAGGAGTCCGGGGGAACAGCCGGTTTCCAGTGGTGATCTAAGTGAGGCATTTTGGCTTGCCCTGGCCTTATGGGGGGAAAAAGCCAGCGGAAAAAGCTGGCAGGAGATCATCAGCCAATATCTGGCCAAAACAAACTGGGAATTCCCTTGGTCATATTATTTGATCTTGTTAATGATCAGATTGATTTTCTAAGGGTATTTGACCCGGATCTGGCATTTCAGGTTTTATTATCCAACCCGATCTCTCCGCCAGCTCTGGCGGATATTCTGGTCAGAATTGTGGAATCCCTGGAAATCAGCGACCTGGAAAAATGGTTAAAGACAATCCAAAAAGAAGTTCCCGACCTTCAGAGTTAATTGCCCAATCCCTGCTGGAAAAATTGGAGCTGGACTCCAACTCTCTGCAGGAACTGCTTGTTCTGTCAGTCCTAAATCAGCTGGCAGGAAAATCAGAAACCGCCCTGGAGCTGCTCGAGCTGGCTTCTGATCGAAACCAGAAATTACAGGGGAAATTATCCATAAATCTCAATAAGGTTAGAACAAAACTGGTAGAACCCCGGGCAAATGATCGGGGCTGGGAAGAATTAAAATCTTCAATTAGTGACCAAACGGGTATGGGAGAGAATATTGAGGATGTGGCCGCAATCATTCGGTCGCTAGTAGAAAAGGAGCATCTGGCAGCCGCAGGAGATCTGATCAGTAAACTACCGGAGCCATTACCAGAACACCCGGATTTATATCTTGCACTGGCAGAGTTTGCCAGGATCCAGAATCAACCCTTACGCGCAAAACAGTTTGCCGTTGATGCTCTTGAGAAATCGCTGGTTGACCCGGCACCACCAGAGGGCTTGAGCAGGATCCTGCATCAGCTGGGTCTGTTTGGGCAAAGTGCCCGGGCAGCTCAGAAATATCTTGAAAAATATCCCAATCACCTTTCTTCCCACCTTGATAATGTGGAAGCCCTTAGAAGTCTGGGGAATTACGCAGATGCCGCCAAAGCTGCCCAGATTCTGACAGTCCTCTATCCTCAGGAAGTTGATCTCCAGAGGAAATTGGCTGATTATCTGGAAGAAGCCGAAGTTTGGAAGGAAGCCCTTGAGATCCGATCTAAAGTTTTATCAAAAATGCAGCTGGCCAAGGAAACCCAGGCAGGATTGGAACCTTATCTGCCACTTGAGGATTTGAAATTATTTGCCAATTGTGCATTAAAAGCTGGACAACCCAACAGGGCAATTTCAGCTTGTAATCAAATTTTGGCTCAAGATCCAGAAAACAGCAGGGCTCTCTCCTTTAAAGGAAAATCCCTCTGTGTTCTTGATCAAATCGATGAAGGTTTGGCTCATCTCAATCGGGCGGTTGAATTGAATCCCGATATTGAGGAAATCTGGATCAATTTAGCTGAATGCCATCTGGAAGCCAACTCCGATGGACAAGCATTACAAATTCTAAAATCCGGGCTGACTTCCGCTTCAAGCAGGGCCAAGATATTAATGATGATCGGGTATATTGAAACCAAAAATCACAATCATTCCAAGGCTCTTGAAAAATATCAGCAGGCTGCTGCATCGGCTGGTACAGAAGGACTTCATCAAAAATCTATTTATGAAATCCAATTAGGTGAAGGTCTATCTTATTATGAACTCGGCCATCACGACCAGGCTCGAAACATCCTAAAAGAATTGAACGAACGGTTTCCTGGTAACGGTAGAGCGAATTATACCTACGGAAAACTCCTCTTAGAAACTGGTGATGCCCAGGGTGCTCTTCCTTATTTTATGCAGATAGTCGATCAGGACCCAACAGAGGCTGAACCGTATCTTTATTACGCTGATGCTCTGCTCCGGGTTGGCGGTAATACAGAGTCTGCCATTATTGCCCTTGGAAAAGCCCTGACTGTTGATCCTGCAAATGAAATCGCCCTGGTTCTGCTCGCAGAAGCAAAAATAGCCTCTGGCGATCACAAAGAAGCGTTGAATAGCTTCCAGAAAGCCCGTGAAAGCTCGCTTCAAAATGATCCTACCTGGTCACCAAGAATCAGCGCAGGTTTAGGTAAAACAGCTTTAGCACTGGGAGAGGTTGAAACAGCGATAGCTTCATTAAAAGATGGACAAGATCGTTACCCCAGAGATCTAAACTTGACGAAAACCCTGGCTGAAGCTTACCAGGCAGGTGACTTAACATCCAATGCCCTCGATACTGCCAGAAAAGCTGCAGAGATAGCACCTCAAGATCCGGATAATTTAACCTGGGTTGCTGAGTTTACTCTTGAACTGGGATCTCCTGAAGAGGGAATTTCTGCCCTGAAGAAGTTGATCCGGCTAAATCCTGGAAAAGTTTCCTCGCATATATTACTTGGAAAAGCACAAGCTTCAGCTGGTGATGAGAGTGGAGCTGTCGAGTCATTAATGGAAATTAGTGAACTTGAAGATACTTTGCCTGCAGATTTACTGACAGCCGGTAATGTTTTGATCCAATTAGGTCATTACAAAAAAGGGTTAAAGAGCCTCGCTAAGGCGATTAATATTTGCGGAGCTAATCCCGAGCCTTCTCCCCTACTGCCCAAGATCTGGTCTGCGCAGTCCGCTGCTTACGAGATGGCAGATGATCCACAAAAAGCTTTGGAACTGCTTGATCAAGCTATCAGTGCTGAACTTGACCAGCCTGAGTGGAGAATCCGAAAAGCCGATTTACTGATCCGTCAGGATCGATACCAGGCAGCGCTAGCCAGTCTTTCCAATGCTCTTGACCTTTCACCTGAAGAGCCAGCCCTGCACACCAAAATGGCAGGGATTCAATCCCAAATTGCATCCTACGAAGAAGCTTTCCATCACGCCCAAGAAGCCTTGACTGGTTATCAAAATGAACCTCAACCAGAACCAGACAAGATTGGAAAAGCATTGGCTCTTGCGGCAGATCTAGCCTGTGCAACTTTGCGGACAGACCTGGCAATAAAACTACTCTCAAGTCTAGATCCATCTCAGATCCAACAAGGAAACCCGTTATCAGAATCTGACTTGAATTCATATTGCCTGGCTGCAGAATTAGCTCTTGATCATAATCAAGAAGTAAAAGCCGCAGAAATTAGCAATCTCCTTGTCTCAAGAGACGCTGATCATCCCCGGGTGAATATACTCCAGGCCAGAATTCTTAATCGCCAGGGAAACCTCCAGGCTGCCCTTGAGATATACAAAAGCGCTGCTGATCGCTGGCACCAGGTAGATCTCTCAAAAAAATCATTCAGTACCGCAGTTGAACTCTCCCTGGGTATAACCGCCCTGGAGCTGCACAGCTGGAAAGAAGCTTTTTCTCATTTTCATCATGCAACGGAAGTCGCTCCCAAGGAAAAAAGAACTTTGATTGAATTAACAAAGTTTTACATTCAGCGAGCTGAGACCCAGCGATTGACCGATACACTCAAGGTTATCAACAGATCGCCTGGAATCAATTCCACCTCAAATGAGGTATACAAATCCTTTCTGGGCTGCATCAATGGGCTCTCTTCTCTAAATGTTGATCCTGATCTGGTATCAAGATTACTGATCCGGGGTAAGGCTGTGTTCACTCCCAATCAGGGCTCAGCTGATGCGTTAAAAGAAATATCTGAAACTCCTGAAGAAATAGCTGCTGTGATTGGAGCTTACCGCTCCTGTCGGCAAATGATATTTGCTTCACAGATAGCAATGGAAAACCTCAATCACCTTGGCGAGGATTCCCGCCTGGATACCCAGATCAACCTGGCGTTATTAAGGAGCAAGCCAAAATCGGCATTCAAGGCTGCCTCGTCTGCCCTGGAAGCCGCCAGGCGGTCAAATGACCCCCAGGTGCCGATTTATTTTGTTGGCCTCGCGCTAGCTGCCAAACGGGTTAATGACTCTGAAACTGCCGAAGAATCCATCAATAAAGCCCTTCAGTTCTGGGATGACGAACCTCATTGGTACGCCCTGGCTGCAGAAATGACAGCGGATTATTCACGGGCAATTGAATATTATCAAAAAGCAATTGAACAGGAGCCTGAGTACGGCGGACATTTCCTGGCAATGGGAAAACGCCATCTGCGCGCAAAACAAGCTCTTTCGGCAGTCAAATCGTTTGATAAAGCTATATCCATCAATCCAGATCGTGTTGATGCCTGGATTCAGAGAGCCCTTGGAAAGCAGGCTTTGCATAAAATGACAGAAGCCTTATATAGCGTAAATCAGGCGATCGCTCTTGCACCGGAACACAAAGAAGCCCGAAAAACTGCTGCCCTGCTCACGTTCGAAAATGGCAGTTACAGGGAGTCAGAAAAACACCTGGTTTCACTTCTGGGTCAAGATCCTCATGATACAGATCTGCTGGTTTTATTTGCCAGGACACTCACTGCTCAAAAACAATATGATCAGGCTTTCCGGGTAATCGACAAAGCCATCTCCCTTGAGGATGAATCATTAGAACTGGAACTTCAGCGAGCTTCCATGATTAAACAAGTTGAGGGTCCTTCTGCCGCAATTGACGAACTACGGATCATTGGCAGCCGCTACCCTGACCGTTACCCCCTGGTAGTGGAACTCGTTACTACCCTGTCTGAGGCCGGGGAAATGGAACAGGCGATCAGGACTGCTCAGGATGTGTTGGTGAGTGAAGAAAATGGTCATTCACGGGATCAAAAAGCCCATCTTTACCTCCTAACTGGTCGTCTGCTTCGAAAATCAGGACAGCTGGATCAAGCAGTTCATCATCTGCATAAAGCCAATAAACTAGTTGATCCTAATTATCTGGCGGTGCTCGAATTAGGCAGGGTTCATCAAGATCGCCGGCAATATGAAAAGGCTCTGGAACAAATTGATAGAGCGATTTCAATAGCGCCAGACGAATCTGAGGGATATTACCAAGCTGGCCGGGTTCTTAAAGATTTGAAACGATTTGATCAGGCAGAAAGAATGCTCAGACGAGCTTCTAAACTGGCACCCTATGACCTAAAAATTCACCGTCAACTAGGAGTACTGGTGACCTTAAACCTGGTTCACGGAGATTCACGGAAAGAAGTAAGGGTTTAAATCTAACCTGCGGCCAGGAACAAGACCGCTGATATAACCAAATTTATAATGGATTGATTACTTATGAAAACATTCCCCCTCACCCCTCCCCGTCAGGGAGAACCCTGGACCAGAGATCAATTGATTGAAATCCTGGGTGTCGCCGCTACCGTCAATGAGTATGGTTTTATCAGGAAATCTTCCCTGACCTGGTTAGCAGCTTTTCCCGGGGATCTGCCAGTCCAATTGATCCATGCCCAGGCAGTTATGAAGGATCTTAACCCCCAACAGGCAGTGACTTTGGTAAAGAATATTTGCCGGGTTGATCCATTATATGCTGAAGCTCAACAATTCAGATTTGAAGTGTACCAGGCAATTGGGAGCCATGAGGAAAATTATGGCGAACTTTATTCTTTGGCACCAAAACAACGAATCTTTCGGGATAAGGAAATAAAGAATAACCTGCCCCGATTGGGCAGATCCTCTCTCAAAGATCCGCCAGCATCTGGCTGATGACGATTTCACTGGTGCATCAAATATCCTGCCTTCTTTATTAGGAAAAAATCCAGATTCTCCTTTAGCTGGTGCCACTCACCTGGAAATTCTCATCAGGGACCCTGATGCTCCGGATCTGGCGTTAAGACAGCTGTCAGAACATTATTATCAGAAATATCCGGATTGTTTGATAGCCCTGGTTATTCTGGCTGATTCACTTATTAAGGGAGGGCAATCTGATCGCGGTGTGGACATGCTGCATAAAGCGGCATCCCATGATCTAACAGGCCAGATTGTAAAACGATTGTGGGGTGATGACCATCCCTATCGGAACCTCTGGCCAGAAAATATGGATACTTATCTGGATGTCAGAATTCCCGCTTCCATTGGAAGTGCCCTGGGCTGGAACCAGCTTCCTGCTGGTGAAGGGTTGTCAGGTTCAAATAATGGGAAAGAATTCCAGAACTTCAGCGAAACGCGAGAAACCAAAGGCGTCCAGTTTCCCGAGAGCTTGATCCATATTGATGATGATCTGAACTTGGCGGATCAAAAAGGGGCCAAACGGTCTGGGGGACGATTTCCCATGTATGTGGTATTTTCAACCCGCAAAGGGCTATCCAATAAATATGGTCCCGAGACTTCTGCCATTATTATCGAAGAAATGAAAAAGACAACCTACGCGGTTCGGTTAAAACCAGGCTGGGGGAGCTGTAATGGTCCTGGCAGATGATCCTTCGAGTATGGCTAACTTTGGACTTAAACCAACCCTGGCGGAAGATCCCTGGGCATTAAAGCTCGCGCTGGTTGATTTAGATCGGGTCATGCAGACCAAAGGGTTGATGATCGGAGCATTGCTGATCGTTGGAGGCCCGGATGTAGTGCCCTATCATAAATTACCTAATCCAGTAACCGACATTGATACTGAAGTCCCCTCAGATAATCCCTATGGAACTATTGATGAGAATTATTTTATTCCCGAATGGCCGGTGGGCAGATTACCGGGGAGGCACTGGAAGTGATCCCGGTTTGTTATTGGATCTACTTAGGCATACATCTGAAAATCACATGGGGAAAATTGGGAGTCATAAATCCTTCTGGGAGAGGTTCCTGGCCTGGTTGAATAATTTATTTTCAGGAGCAGTAAAAAAGAATGATCAAAGTTTTGGTTATGTTGCAGAAGCCTGGAAAAATGCCTCGCATGACGTATTCAGATCTATCGAAGAAAGAGGAGATCTGGTGACTTCACCGCCCTATGGAAAGGATACTGAAATTCCAGTACCTATAACTCGCTATGGGTATTTTCAATTTGCATGGAGTGGAAGATTCTCCCGAATGGTACGGGCAAAAAGACTTTACAAATGGAAGCGCCGGTCCAGATTATCCTGTTGCGTTGCGCCCCCGGGATATCAACGCATACGATAATGCTCCCCTCTTTCGTATTCACAGAAGCCTGTTATGGTGCCCATCTGAATGGCAGGGAGATTGAAGATTCAATTTCCTTAAAATACCTTTCCCGCGGATCCCATGCAGTTATTGGATCTTCTGTAACTGCTTATGGATCGGTTTCATGCTCCGCTCATTGCAGCCGATCTACTGGCAGATCGATTCTGGAGGTTTATCACCCAGGGATTTGCCAGCGGCATTGCGCTTCAAAAAGCGAAGATCGAGCTGGCCAGGGAAATGAATTCCCGGCAGGGTTACCTCGATGGCGAAGATCAGAAAACCCTGATCTCTTTTGTCCATTTTGGCGACCCGCTTGCAAACCCTCAAACTGCTGAGAGAAAACAACCAAAATATGTGGCGGCAACGCGCCAATCTCCAGTTGAAGTGAAGACTGTTTGTGATAGGTCCAATCTCACAACTGATATACCATCAGCAACATTAATGCATGTTAAACATGTCGTCAAACGATATTTGCCTGGCATGGAAGATGCGGAAATGATCCTCAGTACTGAAAAGGGCATGTGCGCTGGAGATGACCACCAATGTGCAACTGCTCAATTTGGCCATAAGGTAAACGAGGAAAAAATTGGCCAGCGACATGTGGTCACCCTGAGTAAAAAGCTAGAAATACCAAAACACAATGGAAAAACAGTCCACCGCCATTATGCCAGAATGACTTTCAACAAATCAGGCAAAATGGTCAAACTGGCAGTATCCAGATAAAAAAAGTACACTGTATCCTCGATGGAGTGCACTCTATCAATAGGACAAATAATTAGAACCCTCAGATGCTCTCTCAAACGAAGACACCTCCTGAATTACCAAGAGGGTGTCTTTATTATTGTGTCCTGTTTTTGGGTTCAGTTCACTCAGGATACCGTGTCCTTGATATGGAAGACCAAACTTATTTCTGGATCTTGTTCAACTCATCCCAATCTTGAGCGGCTGCCAGGGACTGCCTGTTTTTGCCAGAAGGCACTGTTTGTCGCCGGTAAAGAATTATCCTTCAATAATCGATCCAATTCCCCTGGATCCATTAATCCCAATTGTTTAAAGGTGAAAATTCCAGCTGAATGAATGGCCTCAGCAGTTTTTGGACCCACACCTTTTAAAATACTGAAATCATCTTTTTGGAGTTGAATAGGAATAGAATCAGACCTGGGCGCCTCAATTTCAACAGCTGAGGTTCTTTTATAACTGGGGCAGAAAAACCACCAGATCAACCAGCGGATAAGAAATGAAATTGGCAAAGCAACCAGTAAGATCAAGAACCATGATGGGATGAATGTTCTCTTGTTTGCTGTGCGAAAAAACATATTACCCTCCTGGTTTTGAGATCGATTTAGGTTCGTAAGTTAAATTATAACACTCCGGAGATACCATCTCGATCCGGAGTGTGTCCAAACTGACCTGGGTCCGTAATCTTATCCATCCTCAGACGTCATGATGAACAAGGGCTTTCATGGCGAATTTTTTATACTTGGGGCGCAGCCTTTCAGTGCTATAAAAACGTTCTACATTGACCGTTTTGCTGCGGTCACAAAGAACCTCAATTGGCATATTATCATAACGCCCGTTCTTCAGCACAACCAACCTGCCGTGGACTCCGCCCAATATTAAATCAAGAGCCAGATTTCCATAAGCCATCGGTACGATGGAATCGATCGCATCCGGGCTGCCGCCCCGGACCAAATAAGCCAATTTTCTGGTGAACGACATTGATCTGTTTGCCATTGTTATGTTTTGCTGACCTGATTTTCAATTCTTCCGAGACCAGGTCTCCGATCCCGCCCAATTTCATATGACCGTAAGCATCCTGATTGGAATCCTCAAATACCATTTCCCCCCCCACAAACATGGCGCCCTCTGATACCAGCACAATTGAATAGCGGCTGGGGTTTTTATAGCGATCTTCTGCCAGCAATTCAGTTAGCTAGTTCAATATCAAATTTATATTCCGGGAATCACACAACGGTTTCGCCGCACCTGCCATTGTCGGCAGCATGGCTGTGAAACCAGCATAACGGCCAAATACTTCCAGGACCAGGAAACGTTCATGGGAGCCAGCTGTTGTTCTTAAATTGTTAACGATTTCTATGGTCCTTGTAACTGCTGTGCTGAAGCCGATACAGTAATCTGTTCCGGGGAACGTCATTATCCATCGTTTTGGGTATGCCAACAACATTCACGCCATTTTTATAAAGTTCTACTGCGTAGCTGAGGGTATCATCACCCCCCAATCGGAATTAAATAATCGATTCCCAGGTAATCCAGATTTTTAATGACTTCGGGAGTTAGATCGTTAATCTGCTCGACTGTATTCTTCTTTCAAGTGCAGGGGGGACTGCATCCCTGGGGGACTTTACTTGGGCCGGGTCCGGGATGTGTGCAGGAAAGTACCCCCTGTCCTGCCCTGTTTATTAACCCGCTCTTCGGTGAGTAATTCATAATTGTACTGGTTATCAGCCTTTTTATCACGGATCATTTCCATGATCCCTGCCCAACCCCGTCTTAAGCCGACAACCTGATAACCTTCGCGCAGCGCCCGAATGGTGACCGCTCTGATGGCGGGATTCAGACCGGGCACATCTCCCCCACCGGTCAATATCCCGATCACTCCTTTTTTCTTCTTTACTACTGCCATCGATCTTCCTCCAAAAATTTCTTTTTTAAATCACATCCATTATAGACGAGAATATATATTTGTGAACATATATCGAATTCTAAGATAATCAGATGATCTAATATCAGCTCACCTGTCGGCTGGCTCAATCCCCCTTCCCCGGCAGGACAGCCACTATCTTCCCCATTTCCTCTATCTGGTAACCTGGGTCGTTCAGACACAGCCTTTTTAAACTTGGGGTCCTCCAGCAACTCAAACACAGGGCCAAGCAATTCACTATCATAATATTCTTCTGGAATTATCAAGTCAAATCTCTCTGTTATTAAAGGGCAGAAAATCCAGATCAAGGGCATAGGATGCGGCCTCAATGCCAAGAGCACAATCAGCCCTTCCTGATGCGACCAATGCGGCTGCAGAGAGGTGGGTATATTCTTCATGATCGTATCCGTTAACCTGATCTGGCTGAATATCCAACTGAGCAAGTTGATAATCCAACAGCAATCTCGTTCCGGCTCCATGCTGCCGATTAACAAATGAAAGATCAGGTCGTTCCAGATCTGCTAATCCCTGGATATTTTTGGGATTACCCCTGGCCAGGAATAATCCCTGGGTTCTGCCTACCAGGGTGACTACGCGCAATTTTTTATCGGGGATGTGCTGCTTTAGATAGGCCAGATTATACTCACCGGTCTCGGGATCAAGCAAATGGGACCCGGCCAGGTGAGTTTCACCTCTTTTCAGAGCCATAATGCCGCCCAGGCTGCCCACATTCACAGAAGCCAATCTGCGCTTCCTGGGAGATAGAAACTGGGCCATCAAATCCAGGGTGAGATCATGGGACCCTATGGCAAAGATAGTGTTCATTAATTCAGCCTGGGATCGGTATAGCCGGACTTTGACCTCATCCCCGGCCTGCAGGCCCTGAATTCCCCTGGGGATTATTACCAGACCATCCGCTCTGACCAGGGAGGTAATCACACCTGATCCCCGGGACAATGGAGCAGCCAGGGGCTTTTCGCCAAGATATGCAACTGCAACCTGGAGATATTCGTCATCACCAGCCGGTGAATTTACCTTGCGTGTGATCTTGGCAGTAATCTCCTGAGGAGGTACCGCTGGTCTTCCCAGCCATTGCCCCAGGAGTGGTTCTACAAATATTTCTGCTGTTATGGCAGCTGATACAGGGTAACCCGGGACCCCAATTATGGGAGTTTTCTTGCCATCCTGGTTGATCATTCCCAGGATGACTGGGTGGCCCGGCCTGACTGCGATTCCATGAACAAGCATATCTCCCAATTCACTCACAATCTGGGCTGAATAATCCTCCGATCCAGCCGATGATCCTGCCACCAGCAATATGAGGTCATGATCAACAGCTGCTTGAATGACCTGGTTTTTAATCTTTCCATAATCATCAGGTGTATTCGGATATCGAGTTGCTATTCCCCCCCACTCTTCTAACTGGGCTGCCAGAACAATCGAGTTGTATTCAATGATATCGCCATCTCTGAGGGCATCTCCAGGATATACCAGCTCAGTTCCAGTTGGAATAACAGCCACTTTCGGTTCTCTGGCAAGGTCAATATCTGCAAAACCACAGCCTGCTGCTGCACCCAGATCAACTGGCCGAAGGGTATGTCCCTGGGGCAACACTAGCTGTGTCGCCACCATATCCTCACCCATCACCCGTACATGAGACCAGGGTGAGACTGCCGATCGGATACGAATGACTTCAGGTTTGCGTGGATTTTCAGCAATTCTTCCCTTTGAGTCCAACCCTTCCACATTTTCAATCGGAATAACAGCATCCGCCCAATCAGGCAGGGGATCCCCGGTATCCAGGTACACTGTACCCGCGTCGTATTTCAGTGATATTGGAGCTGTTTCCAGAGCGCCGTCCGTTGTATTAGCCAAAACTGCAAATCCATCCATTGCAGAGGCATGGTAGTGGGGAGAACTGATCTTGGCCCAGATGGTTTCTGCGAGTACTCGCCCCACCAGCTTTTCATTCAATGGCATTCTTTCTATGCCAAGAATATTCCATAATCCTGCTTCCTTAATGGCATCGTGAAAGCGGGATCGAGCCTCTTCTAGTGGGATGTCTTCCAAGTAAATTTTATTCATTGATAACCATTCAATTAAGGACTATCTGGCAAAGTTCTGGCGTGATACTGAATATCATCTGCTTCCTCGTCATGACCGACAGATCGGGCATGATCAGCAGCTTTGGTATAAAATTCCTGGGCTTTATCACTTACGCCGGCATCCTCATAATGATGAGCCACACAAATACTGCGCTCAGGACCGATGCGTTCTGCCAGCCAACCAGCGACTGCACTGTGACTTTCCTGGCGGTATTCCTCAGGCAGCCGGTGATAAGCCACTTCCCTCAGCAAAGAATGCTTAAAAATATATTCTCTCTCACCAGAGAAAGCACTGCCCACCCTGAGAAATGCCAGCTCTTTCTCCATTAATTCATCAAGGGCTTTTTGCACTTTTCCCACCAGGTTATGGCTGGTTACACCTAAAGCCTTAGTGATCCCGGGGGCTTTTCTGAAAGCAGCCAAAACAGAGCCTTTCCAGAACACGCGGCCGGCAACAGCAGCAAAATAAACGGTTGCCCTGCCTTCCAGAGATAGTTTATCCAACCTTGATCTGAGCAAAATATCAAGCGATTGGGGAAGTTCATCTATATGGCCATAATGATCCAGGTCCCACTTGTCGGATGCCAGTACGTTCTTCACCATTTCTTCCAAAAAGTATGGATTTCCGGCTGCTCTATTTGCCAGGGCAGCCATCAGATCTTCCGGACCTTCCTTGATTGCTGGATAAGCATCCCTGACCAGATCACTGGAGACCGGCAAAGGTGATAATTCAATATTCACTGCATCTTTGAAATCCCCATTACCGTTCAGAATAGACTCCGTCCTGGCACAGGACAGTATAAGAAGAGGGATATTTTTCGAGCTATCCTTCCAAAGATGTCGAATCAGGTCCAGGCTTCCCTTATCAGCCCACTGCAAGTCGTCCAAAATTAAAACTATGGGGCCCCGGCGTGAAGCTCTGAATAATAGTTCCTCCACCAGGTTGAATGCCCGCTGTATTCTTTCCTGAGGCTTATTTTTCAAGGATTCCAGATAAGGACTTTGCTCCCATTCTACACCGATCAAAGTCCCCAGGAAATGTGCGGCTTCCACAGCTGTTACCTCCCCCAGTTCCTTACCCCAGAGTGTGAGTAAACCATCAATGGTTTTCTTGCGCGCCAGATCCGGGGGATCATCCTCATTTAATTCAAATCGGTTAGACCAGAATTCTTTCCAGAGATAATAAGGAACCTGGGATGTTTGATCCAATGCCCTGCTTGACATCACAGTTAACAATGGATTTTCAGTTTCCAGTTTGCCTGCAAATTCAAACAAAAGTCGTGACTTTCCTACACCGACATCACCGGTGACCAGCACCATCTGAGGTTGATTTGTTTCGCAGGTCTGATCAAAAAGGCTCTCAAGCTGAGTCATTTCAGATTCACGGCCAACCAGGATCGTTTCCAGGCCGCCTTTACTTCGATAACGTAATTTTGTTGGTTGGGGCAATTCTCCCAATATCTGGAAAATATTCACCAGCTGCTTGGTGCCTTCCAACTGGATGGGGGTCATCCTTTTGACTTTGAATGCGCCGCGAATAGCCTGGTAAGTAGATTCACTGATAATTAAGGATCCGGGTTCAGAACGTTCTCCCAAATATTTAGCAATATTAACAGTATTACCGATAACAGTGTATTCACCGCGGATACCAATATTCCCAGCCAGGGCAAGCCCTGTATGAATGCCCAGGCGCAAGCGCAGCGCTTTGGCAGCGGGATGATCGAATTTTTCTTTAAGCTCATTAATGGATTTCAAAATTTCCAGGCTGGCTGAGATCGCACGCTCGGCATCATCCTCAAGAGTATCCGGCGCTCCCCAGATCACCATCAGGGAATCTCCCAGCTGTTTGTCAATGATTCCCCCGTATTCTTTGATAATTTGGTCAAAACTGTCCCAGAGAACAGGCAGCAATTCTCTGGTCTGGGAGGGGTCCAGAATATCCGCCAATGATGAGAATCCTATAATATCTGCATATAAGATACTCACCAGCAAACGATCATCAGGCTTGTCAATTCCAGATTTGGGATCCATTCCCTCTCCTGCAAGAAATACGTTTTACTTAATAAATCAATGCTATTCTACCAAGAAATAAACAAACTTAAGCTGATTTTATAAGGATAACCCATTAGTTCCAGATGTTTAGTTGAAATAACAAATTTGATATGCTATTATCAAAGAGTTGAGAATTTAGCAAATAAGCCAATATTGGTAAATTTAAAGTTTTCCAGTGAACAATGCCGAAAAAAAATGGGGCATTGTTTTTTTATCGATCATATCCATATTGAGTAATCATATACACATCACTTCCTGGAGGGGAACTTCTCATGTTATCAACCGACCGCTCTCTTAATATATCTGGAATTCAAAGATACCTCCTGCCAATGCTAGTTTTTAGTTTTGGCCTGCAACTGCTGAGAGCTTTCATCCCCGGTTTAGCCTGGTATTTGAAAGATACCGTAGGTATCGGAACCCTGAGTTTGATCCCATACGCATTTGGAACATTTTTCCTGGGATTTCTGGCACCCCTGCTGCTTCGGATTTTCGGCGACCGGGTAGCTCTTTGGATCACTGCGGGCGGATTAGGGTTAATTCGTTTTGTTGAACAGATCAGCCGTACACCTGCCCTGGACTTCTGGCTGGCCATTGCTGGTATAGGATTATTTCTGAATTTCATCTCCCTTTATATTGGCCATATCCGCGGACAGGATGGTTCTCCCTCAAAAAATTGCACATATGGACTGATCTTGGGCTTTGCTTTTGATACTGCTCTGCGGGGTTTATTTGGTGCCCGGGACCTGAGTACGGTCTCAGGTTTTTTACCAATGATCCTGGTTGGTTTTATCACTATTCTTATATTCTGGTCTCTCTGGAAAGAGCCTAAAACCCTTCAAGGGAAATATACTGATGGCATCGGAAAAGGTACTTATCTGTTGTTGGCAATCGGACCCCTATTCACATTGCAGCTCTTGTATTTGCAGAGCCAGGGCTGGGTGGAAGAAGTGGCTGGTTTGGGATATCCTATTGGTTTTTTAGTTGTTCTCCTAGGTTATCTTGCCGCAGCAGGAGGATTGAGTCTTGGATATGCCCGCCCAAAAAGCCTTCATCCTATTTTGGCAGCTCTATTAACAATATCAATTGTATTGGGATTCTTTTACGCCGATCAAACCGGGGTATTTTCCCTTTTGCTCTTAATCCTGGGACAGTTTTATATCGGCTGGGGTTTAGCGGTCATATCATCGGTTTACTCCAGCGGAAAATCTGCTGGACTATGGCGCACAACCCTTTCAGTTGCGGGGGGCATGGTGATCTTCCTCACTCTTTCATTTGCCTTTTACATCGGACAGGACATGGCTTTGCCCATACCAAGGCAAAGTTTTCCGGCCGTCGCAGCTGCCTTGTTCGGTATTTTGATCTTTTCCGGCACGTTTTCAGCTCGTACTAATACTGATTCCAGCTGGGATTTCTCCGGAATTACAGGGGGTGCCATATTGGTTTTGGTCCCGTTGGTATACTGGCTGACTTTGGGAGCTGCCCCCCTGCCAGATCAAGCCACTGGATACCCGGTTAAGGTTATGAGCTACAACATCCATTCGGCGTTTAACGTCGAAGGCAGCCAGGATCTGGAGGCTATTGCCTCTGTCATAGAGGATTCCGGAGCAGATGTTATCGGTTTGCAGGAAGTCTCCCGGGTGAGATTAATGGATGGATACGCAGATATGCCGACCTGGCTGGCCAATCGGCTGGATATGCAAATGGTATTCCAGGGAACCGAAGAACCGATCTGGGGCAATGCCATCCTTTCCCGTTATCCCATCATTGAGACTGGTTTTGGTGAATTGCCAAAAGAAGGATCATTGATCAAACGCGGTTATCTGTGGGCTCTGATCGATGTCGGGGCTGAAGAACCTCTGCTTGTTATTGTGACCCATCTTCATCAGGTTGTGGCAGATGTGGATGTGCGGTTAGCCCAGGTGCCGGTGATCATGGATTTTTGGGATGAAAAGAATTCAACTGTATTTCTAGGAGATTTGAACGCCGAACCGGATTCAGAGGAAATGGAGCTGATCGCCGAAGCCGGGCTAATGGATGGCTGGATCGAAGCTGGCGAAGGATCTGGTTACACTGATGCCTCGAATAATCCGGTCAAACGAATTGACTTCATCTGGCACAGCGTTGATCTGGAGACGATAGAGATCGAGGTCATTCAAACCCAGGCTTCGGATCATATGCCGGTTATAGCGACCATTAAATAGTGTTTATAAAGGAAATAATTAACATGCCCATGGTAATTTCACCTTGGTCATAATGATGATACTGTTAGGGGCAGATCACGAATCTTGCAGGATTGGATTCAAAGAATAAAAACAAAGCTGATAAGTCCCCACTTGCCTATTGGTCTTCTCTGTTTTCTTCCAGCAGTGGTTTATTATTTTGTTCCTTAAACATTCCGGTAGAACGCATCGTGAAAAATAATAAAATCAATCCAAACGTCAAAAATGCCAATCCGGCACTTAAATAGTCCAGTAGGACCTTGATGTCAATAGTTACCCCGCCACTAAAATATTTTCCTATCTCAAAGTCCTCGGTTGTTAACAGGGTAACCAGTCCGATAAAAAATATAATAAAGAACACGGTTCCAAGATCAGTTTTCTTTTTCATATCTGCTCTTTTTGTTTTGGTCAGTTGACATTAGTAAAATCATAGGTCTTCAAGTTCATAAAAGGAACAAAGATCAGCTGCTCTCAATTTCCCCTTCTATTATAAACGTTAATCTTTCTGGAAAACCGGAAGTATTGAATGCTTAAAAGTTGACTTCTAATTTTGGCCTTGATATAATCTGGATGCTTTGAAAGCGATAAGAATTCAGATCAGCGGGTGTGGCCACGCGGCAGTCTACGCGGTAAGGCATCAGCTTCCCAAGCTGACATCCACGGGTTCGAATCCCGTCACCCGCTCTTGGCCTTTGACCTTCGAGGTCTCAGTAAATAGAAAAACCTCCCTTATCTTCAGTTCGGGAGGTTTATTTGATTAAGACCTCGGAGGTCTGTTTTCACATTGGATCAAATAAGTATCCAGTTCCCCGAACATTGCTGATCCAGTAATCCAGTCCGGGAAAAACAGCCAGCTTTTTTCGCAGCCGGCTGACCATAGGCCGCAAAATTTCCGGAGCTTCTCCCTCTGAAACTTGAATGCCCTGAACCAGGAAAACCAGTTCTTGATGTCCCAGAACTCTGCCGCGATTTTCAATAAAAATACTTAATAATGTGCTCTCAGTGGGCGTTAGATTTACCCGATCGTTGCCCCGCCAGATTTCTCTCCGCTCCAGGTCCACCATTAAATTACCGGGTAAATTCACCACCCTTCTTACCGGCAATTCCCCACCCCTGATCCCTTCCACATCCTTGAGTTGATCCAGTGAACTTGATAATTGTTCAATGAGCAGTTCCCTGCGGGTTTTGGTCTCTTTTTCAGACAGGACGCGCCGAATGCTCAATAAAAAATCATTGATATCGTAGGGTTTGAGGATATAGTCACTGGCGCCTGCCCGGATCGCTGTGATTGCGGTATCCAATGAGCCATGACCGGTGATGATAATGACCCTGGTTTCAGGATGTCTCAGGCTAATTTCCTCCATGACACCCTCTCCATCAAAACTTCCCGGCAAGTGAAGATCCAGGAGAGCCAAATCATAATCTTCTCTGTTGAGGGTATCCAGGGCTGCATCTCCGGTAATTGCAGAACCAACAGTGAATCCTTCTGCCCGCAGTACCTCTCCCAAAGCTTCCTGGACAGCCCGATCATCCTCGATAATTAAGATTCTAGCGCCCATAACTCTCCTCTCTCCTGATAAAAGATCTCGGAGGTCATTTCAACCTCGGAGGTAGTTCGGACTTCCGAGGTCTCTATCACTACCATCATACTTGGAATTCTATTCTTTTGCAATTACGGCCCTGTTAACTGAGATTGGGCGGCGCATTGATAATACCTCTCATGTTATACTTCTTTACAAGTTGGCTTTCAAAAATAGGAGTAGATTATGAAAGATTTTTTGGCTGTGGCAGATTATTCCCCCGCGGATTTGCAGTCTATCCTGGACACTGCTATTGACCTTAAAAAAGAATGGAAAAACAAAGGCAATCCCCCCTTATTTAAAAACAAAGTTCTGGCAATGATCTTCCAGAAACCAAGCTTAAGAACCCGGGTTTCATTTGATATGGCGATGCGTCACCTGGGAGGTGATGCCCTGTACCTTTCACCAGCAGAGATCGGCCTTGGAAAAAGAGAATCCATCGCTGATGTGGCCAGGGTGATCTCCGGATACGTAGATGTGGTTATGGCGCGTGTTTTTGATCATGAACATGTCCTGGAATTGGCCAAGTGGGCTGATATTCCGGTCATCAACGGATTGAGCGACTACAACCACCCCTGCCAGGCCACGGCCGATGCACTGACTATCCAGGAGAATTTTGGCAATCTGAACGGCCTTAAAGTCACTTATATCGGGGATGGCAACAATGTTGCTGTCTCATTAATGCATATCTGCGCCAAATTAGGAGCTGATTTCACGATTGCAAATCCTGATGGTTATGGAATGGACCAGGAAGCAGTCGCTTTAGGAGAACAAATTGCCGCTGAAAACGGCAGCGTTATCAACCAGTTGACAGATCCCAACCAGGCTGTTAAAAATGCCCAGGTCATTTACACCGACACCTGGGTCAGTATGGGTCAGGATGAAGAAGCTGCCAAACGGGCTCAGGTTTTCCCACCTTACCAGGTCAATCAGAAGCTGCTGGCTGGCGCTGACAAAGATGCCATAGTCATGCACTGCTTACCCGCTCACCGGGGCGAGGAAATTACCGATGAAGTTGCAGATGGACCCAACTCCCGGTTATTCCCCCAGGCGCACAACCGGCTGCATGCCCAGAAGGCAATCCTCCTTAAACTATTAAGTTGAGCTGTTAACATGAGGTGCTATAGATGAATATCTGCATTCCCAAAGAAAGGCGCGATTCCGAATACCGGGTAGGTCTGACACCGGCAGGTATTCAATTATTAACCCAGCAGGGACATACCTGCTTTGTTGAAAAAGAAGCCGGCGTTGGCAGCGGATTTACAGATCATGCCTACCAGAAAGCTGGAGCTACCATTGTCTACAATGGTGAAGAAGTCTATGGCCGGGCCGATCTGATCCTCAAAGTAGCCAGCCCGATCAAGGAAGAATACACCTGGATGGGTGAAGGTTTGACCTTGATGGGCTTCCTGCACCTGGCTGCTGGTTGGGCAGGCAAGGTTGATGCCCTGATCGATAAAAAAATCACCGCCATTGGTTATGAGATTATCCAGGATGTTAACGGCAATTTGCCAGTCCTGAAACCGCTCAGCCACCTTGCCGGTCACATGGTGCCCCAAATTGCCGC
>PVMK01114523.1_pt1 | contig 40669 bp, 34 predicted proteins | sample 1853481 | NCBI WGS metagenome assembly PVMK01 (sample SAMN08533507, study PRJNA380276) | Marine sediment metagenome, whole genome shotgun sequencing project.
TGCCGAACTTCAATGCCCTGCTCTATTTCCGTTTCTTCTATTGGCTGGCAAGGAAATGTTTGCGGCTTTTCTATTGGATCCAGGTCGGCAGTCTGGCGCAAAGTGAATATGAAGAAATCGACAAAGACGCCTGTGTGGTACTGGTTTCCAACCACAGATCGAACTTTGATCCGTTGTTACTGATTTACCTGACATCAAAAACCGCACCCATCTCCTATTCTGCCGGCGAATGGGCCATAGTCACCCCATTCCGGCAACTCCTGCATGCCATCGGTTTTTATATTATCCGCCGCGATCAGGCAGATAATCCGCTGTATCACAAAATACTGGAGCGCTATGTTTTCCTGGCGACATCCCATTGCATTCCTCAAGGTGTATTCATTGAAGGCGGCCTCACCCGCGATGGGCGATTACAGCCGCTGAAACTTGGCCTGCTGAATTACATGGTCAAGGCGGCCGGCAAGGATAGCTGTAAGGACATTGTTTTTATCCCCTGCGCGCTCAACTACGACAAGATTCCAGAAGACAAAACCCTGATCGCCCACCAGGAAGAAGGATTCTCGACGAAAGGACGCTTCTATTCCCTGTTTTCATTTCTGAAATTCATTGCAACCATCACTACCTATATGATGTCCCGCAGACACAAACCGTTTGGCTACGCCTGCGTGAACTTTGGCAGCCCGATTTCACTCAATGCCTGGCAGCAGGAACACGATGTGGTCATTAATCTTCAGGACAAGGCGGGGCGAAGGGAGAGCATTACCGCGCTGGGCAATGAGTTGGCTACCCGTGTCGGCGATTTGCTACCCATATTGCCGACCTATCTGCTGGCAAAGGTTTTGAGTGAAAGTGATGATCTGCCGATTTCCGAGCTGAATCTGAAAGTCAGGACGACAAAATTTATCGAATATCTGATCGACCGGGGCGCGCCCGTATTTTTGCCCAATAACGAAGGAGACTATGCGCTCAGCCAGGGTATTTATGTGTTGTTGCGCAGAAATATTATTGAACCCACCGGGGATGGTCGATTTAACCTGGTCGAGAGCAGACGAAAACTGCTTGAATACTATTGCAATACCATTTCCGGTGTTGTTGATTCGGTTTCCGGTGACAAAGAATGCCGGTAAAAAAAATCGCGCTGGCTACGCTGATCGCCACTGTGGTGATTTTGTATTTTGCCGGCGGTGGTGATCAATTTCTCAGTATTCGCCTGTACCAGGATCTTTTCGATCAATCACCTGTACGTACAGCCGCCGTATTTTTCTTTATCTATTTTGCTGGAACCAGTTGTTCACTGCCGGTCAGCGGTGTGCTGTCGGTAGTCAGCGGCATTATTTTCGGCCCGGTCACTGGTTTCTTGATTTCACTGTTGGCTGGTTCTCTGGGCGGAACAGTAGCGCTGTTCAGTACCCGGTTTCTTTTTCACGATTTGGTTAAAAGACGATTTTCCGTGCATATCGATGTAATCAATAAAGGTATTGAAAAAGAAGGCGCTTTTTACCTGTTTGGCTTGAGGATGGTTCCGGTGATCCCCTTCTGGTTATTGAACCTGCTGGTGGGCATGACATCAATGCGAGCGTCGGTATTTTTTGTTGCAACACTGTGCGGAATGATACCCATCACGCTGATTCTTGTTTACACCGGCAGTCAGCTTGGCGATATTGAAACGTTCAGCATGGCTGCCATTTTCACGCCTGGCCTGATCCTCTCCTTGTGCCTGTTGGCCGCCTTCCCATTCCTGGCGAGAGCAATGGTCAGGTTCACCCGGCGTTTTATCAATAGCAATGCAGAATAAATTCAGCGAAGTACGTCAAAGATATAGTTGTACTTGATGATAAATTCGCGGCCCCTGGGTAATGCACCGATTCCGCTTTCGTCAACTTCGTTATAGACGATAAAAAGACCGGTATTTGCCGACCTTAACCAGGAGAAGCGCAGATTGGTGCCAAATACATCATCGTTGTCGTTGTATTGCACCAGCGCGTCGACAAGGATCTTCGGTGTAAAGGAATAAGAGAGACGAAGCTGCGTGAGCATGACCGAGAAGTCTCCACCGGGTACCGGCAGATCGAAACTGTTGTAGTTGGCCGATAAACTGGAATTGAATTTATCCCCGATGCGGTAGTTTATGGTTGGCGAAATAATGAAACGGTCCCCGCCGAACTTGCCACCGATGGTGGTATGAACATCCAGCGACAGCGGTGCAGACTGGTTGGTTTTGAAAAATAACGCCACCTCGGTTTCGTCATAGGTGCCGGGCTGAACGGTCACCCCATCTATGATGTCGAATGGCTCCTTGACCCCGTCCCGGAAGACATTGAAACCCGTATGAAACTCCATACCGGTCTTCCACTCCCAGTGCGTATCCATGTGCAGAAAGCCGGTCTCCTGAAAGCCGTCGAAGTCCCAATAGCCCGTGTAACTGACGTGAGGCCGGATTTCGAGCAAACCCCATAAATCAGCCGGTCGGATTCGCCGTAAAATCAAGCCGGAGGCTTTTCGGTAAGCTCTTCGTGACAAGAACCCAACTTCCGGATTGAAATAATCGCCAAGCTCTGTGTATTCAAGGCTGTTGAACCATTTCGACGAGTCATATTCGGCCTTCAAAGAAAATGCGTGGTCCTTGCCTTTGAGTCCCGGGGTATCTGTTTTCGCCGCCCAGCCAATGATCAAAGTGTTTTCACCGATGCCGAGGCGACCGTCAATGCCGTAGGTTCTGTTTTTGTCATCGGGCTCCGCAATAAGGTAAGAGCCATCCCCGTTACGGTCTATGAAAATTGCGCCGATGGAGGATCGATTGGCCAGTTCCTGGTTGACACGCGCAACCGTAAATTTATTTCCGGGTGCGATACCTTCGACCGCCTCTGAGGCCATATACATGAAACCGACATTCGTTCTGCTGCCGATTTTTCCCGACAGGCGCACACCGCCATCGATTGGAATCACTTCACCATCTGCGCCGATACCGATCCGCCTGCTGAAGAAGAGTTCCACTTGCTGACTGTTGCCAACGGTAAACTGCCCGGCATTTTCCAGGAAGAATGGCCGTTTTTCCGGCAGGAAGAGATTGAAACGATCAAGGTTGACCTGCTGATCGTCGGCTTCGACCTGGGCAAAATCCGTGTTGTAGGTAACATCGAGAGTCAGGCTGGGCGTGACCGAATACTTGATATCAAAACCAAATTCCCCGTCCGTCTCGCTGCCATCAAGTTCGCCACCGCGCCTGGCCCTGGCAAGCACATAGGGAGTGAATTGCAGATTACGCTGCGCCGGCACGATGATTCCCTCTATGGTGCCGGCTTCGGAAACCCGGTTCAAATCATATTGCAGCGGTAAGGGCGCCCAGTAGACCACTTCATTGTTGCGCCGGATATTTCTTTGGAAATTGATGCCCCAAACCTGCTCGTCACCCTTACCGTAGCGTAAGGACTTGAACGGTATCGCCATTTCGGCGCTCCAGCCGATATCAGATATCCGGGCCTGGACGCTCCAACTCGTATCCCAGTTCAGATTGAAGCCTGATGCACCGAAGGCGCCGCTCACCCCTTCCTTGACCACCTGGGCGTCGTATTCCATACCTGCCGGGTTGGTGCCAAATATGTATCCATTCTGCCGGTCCAGCAGGCCGTCGATGATGACCCGGAAACTGTCGGTATCATCCAATTCTGAATCGCGGCGGGTATCGGTGACGATGATGCCATCCGGGTTGTCATCGTAGGCGACAATGCCGATGTACAAAGAATCGTCCGTAAATCCGATATACACGTCGGTCTTTTGCGTTGCTGCCCGCCCTTCAACAGGCTGGACCTGCCAGAAACCACTGGCAGGAATAACTCCGTCCCATGCAGGGTCGTCAAGCACGTTGCCATCAATTTGCGGAGCAGTATGTAGCGCAGATGCCTGCATGACAGGGCGCTCCGCCGGTGGCGTTTGCGCGATCGCAGCGGTCGCAACGCAAACTGCAATACTGCATGCTGCAATCTGTAATCGTTTTTTCTGCTTACTGTTCACCCTGCCGTACACTATGTCCTGCAAGTCCTCTTCACCATGACGCCTGTCATCAAGATGGTTAAAGGTCTTGCCATCACTCTTCCGGAGGATTCAGCTCCTCGGCCAGTATCTCCCGGCTTTGGGGGCGCGTGAACGGTGTGTCAAAAAACTTCTCGACCAGGGCGTTGAAGCCGTCCCGGATCGGTGGCCGGCGCCCAATGGGTCTGGCCGGGCATAATGGCCAGGTGGGCCTGGGGCAGGTTCTCGAATATTTCCAGTGAGTGTTCAGTGCGGATGATGTCCTTGTCACCGGCCATCACCAATACCGGCGCCTTGATCCCGTGCAGGCTTTCGACTGGAATATTCGGCTGGGTCATCAGTAAATCGAGATGCTGACGGACCAGCAACCAGTCTTCTGTCGTGTCATTGTTACTGATCATTTCATCAACGGTATCGCTCAGGGGCTGCAGCAACTCAGACGTCCAGGAATAAATGGCAGTTTCGTCAGGGCGGAGATTTGCGCCCATAATGGCCAACTTGTTGACCTTGTCGGGATGGTGGATCGCCAGCAGCAACCCCTGGATGCCACCGTCACTCCAACCGATGATATTGGCCCCTGCGAAGCCCAGCTGATCCAGCAGGGCGTTGTAGTCTGCCATCATTTGAATATAGGTCAGTTGACCTTCACCAAGGCCGGATTTGCCATGTCCGCGGCTGTCGGCAACGATCACCTGGTAGTTCCGGGCAAAATGTGCGACCTGGTAATGCATGTCGGCGATACTTTGCCCGTTGCCATGGATTACCAACAGCGGATCACCGCTGCCGTATGTCTCGTAGTACATTTTTATACCGTTGATGTCAGCGTGATGGCCGGCCTGTGTATTACTGCCGTAGGGGATGGTTTCCGGCTGATTGTCAGCAGCCAGTGTATGCAATGACGCTGTCAGCATCAGGAGCAACAAAATGAGGGGGAATCCTGGCAAGGTCATGTCCTGGCTCCTCTTAATCAACTTTGCAATGTTGGTTTATGTGGTATTCAGGGATCATTATCAGTCTTTGGCGTGTGGGGCGCCGCTGGTTGCCCGGACTGGGCTGCTGCTTGCGCCGCTTCATAGGCTTGCCAGGCCAGGTCAATCAGGTAACTGTGAATGGCCTCTACTTCATCCAGCGACAGCAGGCCGCTGTAATTACCCATCCCCTTGCTTGCCAGCGTACCCTTGAGCAGGACGTCGTTAAAATCCCGGTGACCATCGGCACTCATCCTGTTGAGGCCCGGGAATACCTGAACTGCGCCCATCCATACTGGAATGGCACTTGGTGCAATTTCGAACATACAACCCGGCCCCCAGTTCCCACTGTTCCGGGCTGCCGCGGCGCTCCACAGGCGGTAGCGGGACAACCTCACTCACGTGTTCTACTTCAGGTCGTTTGGGTACCGCCCCGCCCCCCAGTTTAAAGGCGATGATGCGTCCTTTATTCCCGTACTTGTATGCTGCGGTACCCGGAAAGTACTCCTGGCCTGCTGCACCACCCAGGCCGGCCATGATAGCTACGTACTGTTCACCACCTACGGTGTAAGTCATGGGGCCCGCCATCATACTGGTGCCGGTATCAATGCTGTGTAACTGCTCACCGGTAACAGCATCCAGCACGGCAAACTCTCCCGTCCCGCGGCCCTGAAAAACCAGGCCGGCCGCACTGGTCATCAAACCACCCCCGTTCCAGGTAGCAAACAACTCCCCGACCCACTGCCCCGAAGTTTCCACTTCCCAGGCGAGTTTTTGCGCTACCGGGTCCCAGGCCCTGATAAATCCCCGAATGGTTGTATCCGGTTGTCCTTCGGCTAGCTCTTCCAGCGGCGGGAGTCCCCTGGCGGCCTCCCCGTCGAGGCCCCATTCACCGCGCATGGGAAATATATAATTGGACGTGAAGTTAAGACCTCCTTTCTGATATTCAAAGGGTTCGTCCGGCATGACCCAGATGGTGCTGGCCTCAATGACCGGGATGTAAACCAAACCGGTTTCCGGGTTGAACGCCATGGGCTGCCAGTTGTGTCCACCGGCCGGACTGGGGAACACCAGTTTGGGTTCATAGAAATACTCACCCTGTCCCGTTTCAACCGGCTTGCCTGTCTGTTTGTCTACATGGGTAGCCCAGGTGACCGTCACATAGGGTTCAGCCGAGATAAGCTCACCGCTCAGCCTGTCCAGTACGTAGAAAAAGCCGTTTTTTGGCGCCTGCATAATCACCTGGCGGGTTTCCCCATCGATTTCCAGGTCAGCCAGGATCATTTTCATGGTGGCGGTAAAGTCCCAGTTATCTGCAGGCGTGGTCTGGTAATACCAAACCATCCGGCCATTATCTGGGTTGATCGCCAGGATCGATGCCAGGTACAGGTTGTCGCCGCCGGCCGGGCTCCTTAATTTGCGTGGATAGGGTGTGGCGTTACCCGTGCCGACATAGAGTAAATTGAGTTCGGGATCATAGGCCATGGCATCCCAGACCGTGCCGCCCAATCCAACCTCCCAGAGGCTTTGCGGATCCCAGGTTTTTGCCGCCAGTTCCAGTTCAGGGTGCTCAAAACCCAGCTCCGGATCACCCGGCACGATAAAAAAGCGCCAGCGCTGCTCGCCGGTGGCATGATCATAGGCGGTGATGTAACCCCTGGCGTCGAATTCAGCGCCTGCATTGCCGATGACGACCATATCTTTGGCGATGTAGGGTGCGCCGGTGATGGTGTAACCCCGCGCCCGGTCAGTGATCGTGTCCACTTTCCATGCAAGCGAGCCGTCATTTGCATTGAGGGCGTAGAGGTAGCCGTCCAGGGAGCCAACGTAGACTTTGCCGCGCCAGACTGCCACACCGCGATTGACCACGCCACAGCAGGCTTTACGCATGGAATCAGGGTCAACCTCCGGCGCGAATTTCCACATTTCAGTACCGGTACCCGCGTCGACCGCGTAAACCGCGCCTTCCGGGCCACTTGAATACATCACACCATCAACCACGATAGGCGTGGCTTCAAAACCGTGCTCGGTGTCAATTTCATACTGCCAGGCAAAACCCAGTTGGGAGACATTGTCCCGGGTAATTTGTTTCAGCGGTGAGTGGTAACTCTGCCGGTAATCCCGGCCACCGGTAAGCCAGGCGCCGGGTTCAGACGGCAATACCGGAAAGTCTGTCGGAGTCTATCCAGCCGGATTGCGGTGTGCTGACTTGTTGATCTGCTTCAGGGTGAGGGCGCGGGTGTCTTTTCACATCCCTCAAGCATCGATAAACAAACTATAACAAGCAACCATTTGGTCCATCGAAATTCGCTGTTCATTGCTTCACTCTCATGGCTACCAAAGAAACAGCCCGGATCATACCTGACCCGGGCCGCTGTTTACTGACTAATGATCCGCCGTTACTAGAACCGCAATCTGGCTTCTATCCCGATTGTGCGCGGGCGATTGACAACCAGCCTCTGGCGTCCCGGTGTTTCTGCAGCGATGGATCGGCTGTCTGCAAGACTGGCGCGTTCGTTGGTCACGTTGTCGACGAAAAGGATAAGGTCCCATTTGTCGTTAACCATGCCCCCCCGCAGATTCAGGGCCGACCATGAATCGCGCGCGCGCGCGTTGGCCCCAATACTTTCGTTATTGGCGCTGAAGCTTTCACCGTAGTAATTGAAATCGGCCCTGACCAAACCTTCCCAGACATCGCCGAGTGGCCAGATATATTGCCCGGTGGCATTGAGAGTCCAATCAGGCACGCCCTGTATCTTGTCGCCAACAGCTACACCCGCAACACCGCCATCGTCGGTGATTTCAGCATCGGTATAACCAACACCGGCTGACAGAGTTAAACCCTGTATCGGCGCTGCCGTCAGTTCCAGCTCGAAACCCTTGCTCTCGGCCTTACCGGCATTTTGTACGAATTGGAAGCCACAGGCCAGGCGATTGAGCTGTTGGATATTATCCCATTGGATGTAATAGACCGCACCGTTCAAGGAGACCCGATTATTGGCAAACAAGCTCTTAAAGCCCAATTCGTAACTCCACAGGCTATCGGAATCGTAGATCGTAGCATTCGACGGGTCGATGCCCAGTTCATCAAGTTCAGGCCCGCATAAACCAATCGGTACGGCGCCGTTAATGCCACCGGTACGGAATCCCTTGGCTGCGCTGGTGTAGAGATTGACGTCGTCAGTCACATCCCACTGCAGCAAGAACTTGGGATTGAAGCCGTTTTCAGATTGCTTGTCATCATAACCGCTGGGACCGTCAACGGCAAAGCCATCGGAGGTGCTGCTAGCCGTAATCTTGGTGTCGTAATAGCGCCCGCCACCCGTCACAGACCAGCTATCATTAATGAACCAGGTCAACTCACCGAAGCCTGCGATTTCTTTGGTGTCGGTAATTGTCCTGGTGGTGAAAATCAGGTCGTCATCGGTAAGACAAAAACCGTCTACGCAATCCTGCCCTAAACCAGGAACCCCGGTAAGATCATCAATTGCATCCGCAAGTCCCGTCTGCACCGCCCGTGGATAGTGATGGTCCCACTCTACATCCTGGTAGAAGATGCCCGCGGTAAACTGAAATGGGCCGTCCAGGTTGCTGGTCCAGCGTGTTTCATTTGAAAAACTGCTGTATTTCTCAATGGTGCTGATGTCTGATTCAATGGGGTCGATTGGAATGCCAATATCAAAGTTGAACAACCAATGGAGGAAGGTATGCTCTTCCTCGTGTTCATCCGTTGTCCGGTCATACCAGGAAGTTACAGATAACAGGGTGCCTGCATCGGTAAACCAGTTAAAGGTACCGCTGGCGATCCACCACTTGTCCGTACCGGGCTCCTCTGTATCGAAAAACCGCTCCTGGACATTATTGTCGGGGTCGTTATCCGCAAATGGCAGCCCATCGGCTTCAATTTTTTGCCCCATCAACTTGATGTCCAGGCTCAGATCGTCCGTAATCGCCCACTTGGCCGAGAGGTTCCCGCCCCAATACTTCTCGTCATCAACGTTTTCATTGGTGTCAAAGGCCGGACCTGGACTTGGAATTTCTTCGCCGGAACTGGCCTCGGTCCAGCTTGGCTGATAGACACGATCAAAAATGCCGGAATTATGCCCATAATACGCAGTAACGCGTATGGCAAATTTGTCTTCAATCAGCGGAATATTGAAGATTGCGTCAGCGTTGTAGTTCGTATCACCGTATTTGACTGTCGACAGGACCGCGTGCAGCTTGCTCTCGGACTGGGTGAGATCCGGCTGGTTGGTGATCATGCGTATGGTGCCGCCCATGGAGCGAGCGCCATAGAGAGAACCCTGGGGTCCACGTAATACCTCGATCCGTTCCATATCCATTACGCGCGGCAAAAAGGAAGCATTGACCTGCGTATCATCGATATAAAAGCCTGTCGTATTGGTGCCGAAGACACCACGAATGGACGGCGAACTCGAATCAAAACGACCGTCCGCCTCGTATGCCATGCCCAGGTTTGGAACCCGCACGGCGAAATCGAATAAAGTGACGGCGCCCATCTGTTCCAGATCAATTTCGCTGAGCGCGGTGATTGACATGCCGGCTTCCTGCAGTGTCTCGGTTCGTTTTGAAGCCGTTACGAGAACTTCCTCCAGGCCCGCAAATTCTTCATCCTGATCGGTCTGGGCGTTCGCAGTTCCGGCCACAAATACCGCGGCACAGATCAGGGCTAAAGGAAACTTTATTTTGAACGAGTTATGACTACTCTTGTGCACTATGGTCACCTCAGTTTTACTGTTGTATTGTGAATTCATGTTTGCGTGTGCGTCAGTCCCCCGGTGAAATCCGCACCGCTCGAATCTTATTATTACTTTAAGTGTAAACTAATAATCAGGTAGATTAAAAGCATTAATTCCTGAAACCCGCGTTTTTTATAATTGCTGAATCGCGCGCAAGCACGCTCTTACATGTAAGAGGTCCCTTGGGGCCAACCGCTCTGGAAGTTAGCGGTGAACAAAGGGTGCTTTGGCGCTTGCGCCTTTGCTCATGAAACTATCCAGGCCGATCCACATGTCCTCGGTCTCGATGCATTTACCGAATGAGCGGGACTCCAGTTCCAGGCCTTCGGCAAGGGTCATCTGTGCTCCCTGGTAGATCGCGTTCACCAGGATGCTGTCGATTTTGCTGCTGTGATGACCGATGTCGAGATCTTCAGGTTCACCAATGCCGCTCAAGGGCCCGGTTTCGATTCTCGGCACGACAACGCTTCCATCTGCGATCTGCCTGACCAGCATTGCGGCTGCTTCCACCAGGTCGCCTTCAACCTCTTCGCGCGCCAGTCCGATTGCCACCGCCTCTTTGGAAGATACGGGCCGGGCGGTGCGCAAAATCTCCGCAGCCTTGCTGACTCCGACCAGCCTCGGCAAGCGTTGCGTGCCACCTGCACCCGGAATAAAGCCCAGGTTAACTTCCGGCTGGCAGGCGGCAATCGGCATCCCCGTCCTGCAAACACGATCTGTGCAGGACATGGCCAGCTCGGCGCCGCCGCCGAAGGCGAAACCATTCCAGGCGCAGACCACTGGTTTTTTAAGGCTCTCGACAAAATTGCAGACTTTTTGAAAGTTCTGCGAATTCTGATAACCGGCTTCAGCTGTTTTACAGGCGGCCAGATCATTGATATCCGCCCCGGACACGAAAGCCTTGACCCCGAATCCTGTCAGCACTGTGCCGGTGATCGCCGGATCATTTTCCGCTTCGGCAAATTTTTCACGCAGCTCCGCCAGTACAGTCGTATCGACGGCATTCAGCACCTTGGGTCGCTTTATCGTCAGCACGGCAACGTCACCTATTGTCTTACGCGTGACATTGGAAAGCTTCCAGCCACCCGCTTCACGGGCCGCAACCAGGCTTGCAGGCATTGGGAAGCCGGCATTATCGGCACACCATGCCTCAACCATGTTGTGCGCCTTGTCTATGCCCATACTGTTCATCATCGAGAAAGGAGGCTTGATAACCAGCGCAATTTCGCAGGCCTTGTCCAGGTCGCTGATCGCGCAAATTCCCAGATCGGCGATGTACGACGCCAGTGCAAAAAACGCTCCGGTGACCTGGTTTTTCAAGACCTCTTCCGTGTCTGCGGCAACCTCGATGGTGTCTCCCTTGCTGGCGATATCCCACCTTTCACCTTTTTCAATCAACTCCTTCAGCAGCTCAGGCGACTTGAACCAGGGCAACAGCTGGGTGTGCATTTCATCCAGGCCATGATCGGTAATCTCGTTGCCGCCGGCCAGCGTGACCGCGGTGACCGGGCCAACCCCGCAACCCAGGGCGTCCATTGACACCTTGTCAATCTCCTTGACTGTTCCGTAGCCTTTTTGCAGACACAGAATGGCATTTTGAAACAAACCTTCGAAAATAGGATCGATCGCATAACCATAGGAACTGGCCACTTCCATCGGCACTTTGCCAATTGCTTCGTACATACCCAGCAGGTTCGCAGTCAGCGTCGTGTCCGTATTTTTACCCGGGATAATTTCCACGATCGGATTTCGTTCCGCCGGGAAAAAGTAATGAGCTACCAGGCAACGGCCGGGATTTGAAATATTGCGGAAAATAACTTCCGGGCGCATGTGCGATGAATTCGACAGGAAAATCGCGTTTTCGTCACAGATTGCATCTACCTGCCTGAAAATAGCATCCTTGATCCCTTCATCCTCGGTTGCAGCCTCGAGCACCAGGCTGGATCCGGAGATGTCATCATAATTACTTGTATAACTGATGCAGGCGAGCATCGCTTCCGCCACGTCCGCCCGGAAAGCCCTGGCTTTTACCCCGCTTTCGATTTTTTTCTCGATTCTCGCCCTGGCGTTCTCCAGAGCCTGCTCGGAAATATCCAGGAGAACTATTTTTACGCCATCTTTGGCAAAGACCTTGGCAAAGTGAAGGCAGATATCCGGGCCGATATTTCCGGCGCCGATAATGGAAATTTTTGAAAGTTCTATATCTTTAAATTGATAGCTCATGTTTTTTCCTTCATGTTTTTCCTTTAGGAGGTTATCGCAAAAGGGTGGCGCGCACGCAGCACCGATGTTCGAAAGATGCAGCGAGATTTGCAGCAACTCCACTCAGTGTGGCGATAAAGTTAGTACTTCTCGAGTTGCTCTGCCAATGCCGCCCATTCTCCGGCCAGCATGTTCTCGGCCATCGGGTACAGCATGCCCTCCTCTTTGACGTTATGCTGCTGTATCACCATAAGCAGCGTATCGCCCAGATCCAGGGCTTCCTCCGTATTATCAGAGTTCATCGCAATGCCGATCTGGTCGAGTAGTCCGCGCATCTGCTGGTGTTCCATTCTCATCATTGCGGTAGGGCCGCCGCCGCCCATTCCACTCCTGGCATCGAATGCCGGGGAACAGTATGTCTTCCTCCATCGCGAAGTGCCGGCGCATGCCATCGTCAAATTCCCGCCACGCCTGGTTGCTGGCGTCGGCGTCTCCACTGTCGAGGAGTCCTTCGAGCGTGGCCCACCGCGAGTCACAGTCACGATGATCCTGCGCGAAGAAATCGGCCAGGCCGGCCTCGATATTTATGCTTGTCATGGGTATCTCCTGTGCAAACCCGGGAATGAATCCAGAGTGATCTGGTAAATTATTGGCTGATGGCTTATTTTAGCAATATGTTACAAAAATTGAAGCCTTAATGGATAAATCTGTATCAGATATTTTCATGGTGCTGGGGACCAGAACGCCGGATATTGTCGATCTGCGGGATCTCGAGGCGCCGGAGCCCATGGAGAAAGTATTACTGGCCTGCACTCAATTAGACGCCGGAGAATTTTTCCTGGCACGCCTTCCCCGGGTTCCGACCATGCTGTTCCCGCATCTTGAGACGCGGGGGCTGAGCTGGTGGGTCCATGAAGAAGAGGACCATAGTGCGATTGCTTCTTATAAGGAAAAATGCATGAGTACAGTCATGCCAACCGGCGGACTGAGCCTGGACCAGGCGCCCCCATTGTCCATACCCGCGGCTTTTTTCCTGACCATACCGATAGGCATCCTGGCCGCAGGCTGCATCCTGATTGCTACAGGCGCGGCAGCCCTGAGCACACCCTGGGCGCCACAGACCCTGGCATTGACGCATGCCGGCACTCTGGGTGTTCTCGCCATGGGCATGATCGGCGCTCTTTACCAGATGACTCCGGTCATTGCCGGTACACCCGTGCCTTTCACCCGCATTGCCCACATTGTCCAGGCCTTGCTGCTGGCTGGCCTGGCTGGATTTATCTGGCGACTGCTGGGTGGTCCCGTGTTCGCAATGTCGGCCGCGATCCTGTGCTTCACGATAGCCTTCCTGGCCTTCCTGTTACCGCTGGGCTGGGCGCTGCTCCGCCCCGGGACGAATAACGAAACCGTCCAGGGCATGCGCCTGGCGGTGGTCAGCCTCGCCGCCGTCACACTGATCGGCCTGATGATGGCCCGGGGATATAGCGGATACGGTTTTCCCGAAAACCGTTTTCTGTGGATGCAGATTCACCTGACACTGGCCCTGCTCGGCTGGGTTGGCGGACTGATCATGTCGGTATCCTGGCAGGTCATACCGATGTTCTACCTGGCGCCGGCGGCCAGCAAAACCACGATGCGCTGGTTGTTCGGCCTGTTGCTGTCCGGCCTTGTGCTTCCCGTTTGTCGCGATCTTCACAGCGGAGATACCGGCGGTGTCCTTTCTCCCGTTCAACTGGCTGCCCTCGGCGCATTACCCAGCTGCGCTGGTCGCGTGGCTGCTTCACCCGGCCCTGATCTTGCGAAATATCTCACGCCGCAAGCGCAAGCGGCGCGACGCGTCGCTGCTATTCTGGAAATCCGGACTGATCAGCGCCCTGCTGTTGATTCCTCTATCGCTGGCCGCCGTGTACTCCCCGATCCCCGCTGGCAAGTACTGTTTGGCTGGGATGGCCATCTGGGGCTGGGCTGCCATGATCATGCACGGAATGCTGAGCCGTATCGTCCCGTTCCTGGTCTGGTTCCACCGCTATTCGGCACGGGTGGGCCTGGAGCCTGTGCCATCAATGAGAAGCCTGCTACCGCAGCGGCAAATTCAAATCGGATTTGCTTTGCATTTAGCTCTGTTGTTATGGGCGTGGCGGCGATTCTGGTTCAGGATGGATATCCTGGCGCAACTCACCGGCGTGGTGCTGGTTGCTACCGCGATCAGCCTGGGCCAGCATGCTGATTCATGTTCTGAAAAGACAATCCGCTTAGCCCGCATATTGCACGAAGGCGGAAGATTCGACCGGGCGAGCATCATGCTGCCTGAATGACGATTACTGCTTTGCACAGGCCATTTTCAATCCTTCACAGAGTTCTATGAAACGTGGATCGGACCGGATGGCATCCCACATTGGATAGTCGAGATTCCAAATCCAACTGTCATATTCTTCAACGCTTCGAGCCAGGAGCTCCATCGCGAGATCGCTTTCGCCCAGGTTAGCGTAAACGGCTGCGGGGTAGCTGGGGGAAACAAACCGGGTTTCATCTTCAAGATCAATTTTCTGTAAAATTTTCCTCGCCTCAGATTGATCCCCCAGCATTGCATAAATCAGCGCAACGCCTAATTCCAGGCTTGGATCGCCACCGGTCAAACCGGCTGCCTGCTTTGCGTAACTCAAAGCTTTGAGCGGTTCCTGTTTAGCGGCGTAAATTTGGCCTAACCAGGTCAACCACGCGCCCTCGTATCCTTCCGGCCCTGTTTCCAGCAAATAAGGTATTAATTCCAGCGCTGCGTCATATTCGCGGCGTTTATAAAAAATATCGGACAGGGTACTTCGTGTCCAAAGCGACAAAGGGTCGACATCACGCGCCTTGAGCACTGACGCGAGCGCTTCATCGTATCGTCCGGTCACTTGCAGGGGCCACGCCAGACCCTGGTACCCCTGATAATCACCAGGCGCCAACTTAATAGCGCGACGAAATTCGTTTTCTGATTTACTCCAGTCACGCTCATAAGACATGGCGACCCAGCCAAGAGCAATATGTGCTTCAAAAAGATTTTTATCCAGCTCAAACGCGGTCTTTGCCGCTTCTTGTGCCTTTGGTAAAACTTCTGTTGGTGACAAGATGTGGAGGTTTCCCAACACGATCAGGGATAATGACAATTGGGCAAAGGCCTGCGCATATTCCGGATCAAGATCAATGGCAGCCTGAAAATGCTCGCGTGCGGCCAAGCCTGATTGTTGAGGTGAAAGCTGACGCAGGAGATAAAGTCCTCTCAGGTATTGCTCATAGGCTTCTTTATTTTCCGTCGGACGGCCGGACGGCCTTGAACTCACGAGGGTCAACTCAAGCTGTTTGCTTATTTTTGCGGCGATTTCATCCTGAACGGCGAATACATCGAGCACATTCCGGTCATAGGTCTCCGACCACAGATGGGTGTCTGAGCGCGCATCAATCAACTGCGCGGTGATGCGCACCCGGTTACCGGCTTTGCGTACAGAACCTTCAAGGATATGAGCAACATTCAGAATTTTGGCGATCTCCGGAATCTGGGTTCCCTTGCCCTTGAAACTGAAAGCCGATGAGCGCGAGATAACGCGTAATTCGGGGATTTTCGTCAACAGACTAAGGATCTCTTCGGAGATCCCATCGGAGAAATATTCATTGCTGGCGTCATCACTCATATTGACAAACGCCAGCACAGCGATGGACTTGTCGCCATAGGTTTCCACCAGCGCCTCGGCGCGACCTTCCTGGTGGGCAGTTTCGACTATCTGATCGTCTCGGGCCGGGTCAAGCACGAACTTGTCGAAAGCAAAATATCCCATCGCCAACGCCAACAGCACCATGATGATGCGGTCGATCCGCTTACCCGTAACAAAAGTAGTTGAGTCATCGCGTACAACATCGACTTCCCTCTTCATCCCTTCGGGCGTGATCTCAAATACCCAGGACAGGACCAGGCTTGGAATGAAGGCGATGGCCAGAACGATGACAACCATACGAATAGCGGCATCACCGAAGCCAAAGGCCGGGAAGATGGTCTCGACCACCTGGATAATCAACCAGGCGGCCACAATGTAGGCCGCACCTACGCGGAGAACGTTACGGCGTTTGAGCTCGTTGTACAACGACATGCGTCGTGGTGCTCTGGTTTAACGTAATTAATCAGTTTACGCCTGGGTTGGGAACGCTGTTCTGACTTGCATCAGCAGGCAACCGAAGCAACGTCACCTCGAACTCGATGGCCGCCAGTTGCTCCGGGGACTTGCCGATGCTCTCCATGAACAGAAGCCAGCGGGGATCATCGTGCAGGATCGCGAACATAGGGTCAGCAGCGATGAAAGACAGAGACGGGTTGTTGTACTCCACCGCTTTATCCAGCCACGCGAAGGCGCTATCCACCTCGCCCCGATATGCCAGCACATAGGCAATGGTGAAGGCTCCCTTTGGATTTTGCTCAATCAGCCTGGTAAGCGCGTCATTGGACTCGACCGCCCGGTCCAGGGCGTGATAAACCATCACCAAACCCCTCAGGCGATAGTGCTCAGAGGATTCCGCCTCCATCGCTTCCAGCGCCGCCTGCGGATCGCCCTTCAACAGCAGCGCCACGCCGATCTGGTACTGCCCACTGATGAACCCCGGGCTCAGCGTCAGCAATGTGCGGAAACTGGTTATGGTGTCGTCCAGTCGGCCGGCGAAGCGGTAGATCCAGCCCAGCCTGAAATAGCCGGTGGGGTTCACCGGGTCGAGTGTGACGAGATATTCTCCGAGCGCAATGGCCACATCCAGGTGACCGAGGCACTGAGCCAAAAAAGCAGCACCATTGAGGATGTCAAAATCGGTCGGTGCCAATGCCAGCGCACGATCATAATGCCGGGCTGCAGCCGCCAGATCGCCATCATAGATCATCGTGATCCAGCCGAGACGAGCGTGGCCCGGCGCATACTCCGGGTTAACGGCCAGCGCCTTCTCTGCAGCCTCGCGGGCCAGGTTGTAGCTCTCGTCATTGGGCCCCAGGCCCATATCCGCCTGATGGGTGTACATGATGGACAGGCCAGTCCAGGCGGCCGCATAGTCCGGGCTTATAGCCAGAGCCTGTTGATACAGCGTGGCGGCGCGCGCCATGTTTTCGGGCGTTAGCTGGTAAACGAGGTGGCGCGCCTGCAGATACAGGGCATAGGCCTTGGGGTCGGTTTCCTCAACCGTGGGTATCGCACCCAGTAGCGTGACCCTGAGCTGGGCCACCACCTCGGCTGCGATCTCGTCCTGGATGGCGAAAATGTCGTCCAGCCTGCGGTCGTATGTCTCCGACCAAAGGTGTGTGTCGGAGCGCGCCTCGATCAACTGCACGGTGATGCGTACCTGGTTGCCCGCCTTCCTGACTGAGCCTTCCAGGATATGGGCCACATTCAGTTCCCGCGCCACCTCGGTCAGTTTGAGGTCTTTGCCCTTGTAAGAGAATGCCGAGGTGCGGGATGTGACCCGTAATTCGGGAATCTTGGCCAGCAGGTTCAACAGTTCTTCAGAAATGCCATCGGAGAAATATTCATTGCTGGCGTCATCACTCATATTGACAAACGCCAGCACAGCGATGGACTTGTCGCCATAGGATTCCACCAGCGCCTCGGAACGGCCCTCCTGGTGGGCGGTTTCGACTATCTGATCGTCCCGGGCCGGGTCAAGCACGAACTTGTCGAAAGCGAAATATCCCAGCGCCAACACCATCAGCACCATGATGATGCGGTCGATCCGCTTACCCGTAACAAAAGTAGTTGAGTCATCGCGTACAACATCGACTTCTCTCTTCATCCCTTCGGGCGTGATCTCGAACACCCAGGACAGGACCAGGCTTGGAATGAAGGCGATGGCCAGAACGATAACAACCACACGAATAGCGGCATCACCGAAGCCAAAGGCCGGGAAGATGGTCTCGACCACCTGGATAATCAACCAGGCAGCCACAACGTAGGCCGCTCCTACGCGGAGTACGTTACGGCGTTTGAGCTCGTTGTACAACGACATGCGTCGTGGTGCTCTGGTTTAACGTAATTAATCAGTTTACGCCTGGGTTGGGAACGCTGTACTGACCTGCATCAGCAGGCAAATCTATGATGTAGATCAGTTACCCAAAAGCCAGGAAAGTTTAATCTAATCAAGGATGAAAATGACTGAACCATAGCTGTTCAAAAAGTCATCGAGGAGGTAACCATGGCTGATCCGTTCCGGATTCTGACCGGCATGGCCCTTCTCAAATCCACATTCTGCGCGTTCGCGCTATCCAAAGTCACAGGAAATAACTTCGGGCGGATTCAATGGGTCGGCGGCAAGCCCGCGAAGATGCCCCATTCCACAACATCAACAGGCAGACCGGTCACGCTGGTTTTGCATGTTTCCCCTATAGAGCGTTCTGCTTACAGGACTGAATGTCCTGATTACTACCAAGGGATAAACCATGTCTGGAAATAGCAGTCTTCAATCGGCAATTGGTCTCGCGCTCGGTGTGGGCGCGCTGGCTGTGTCCAGTGTGCCCAATGCTGTCGCCCAGGATGCTGACATCCAGGAATTCGATGACTCTGTTATTGAAGAGGTAATCGTTACTGGATCTCGCATTGCCCGTGCGGACATTGACAGCGCAAGCCCTGTTACGATTCTTTCGAGGGAAGACATTGAGGTCACCGGCCTGACCGATGTCGGTAACCTGCTTCAGCGCATGCCCGCCATGTCCGGGTCACCGGTCGGAACCACGACCAACAACGGCGGTACCGGTGGCGTACGGATCGATCTGCGGGGTATGGGTATTAACCGCACCCTGACACTCATCAACGGCAAGCGTGTCGTGGATCGCGGCGATTACCAGACCATTCCATCAACCATGATCGAACGCGTTGAAATCCTGAAAGACGGTGCTTCAGCAATTTACGGCGCTGACGCGGTCGCCGGTGTGGTGAATATCATCACGCGCCGTAATTTCGAAGGCCTGGAAGTTACGGCCCAGTACGCAGACTTCTTCGACATGGATTCGGGTGCGCAAAGCAGCATCGGGATCATTGCCGGTACCGAGTTCGAATCGGGCAATGTCGTCTTCGGCGCTGAATACGTCGATCAGGAAGAGGCCTATCAACGCGATGCTCCCTGGGCATTCTTCCAGGATTCCTACTATATCTATCCTGAAGGCTGTGAAAAGACGCTGACTGCGCCGTATCCACAGGGCTGTTACCCCCTCGGTTCTTCACGTATTCCTGAGAGCCGTCTACAGTTTCCGACCCAGGGCATCTTCCTGATTGGCACGCCGGCGACAGAGCCTTACACAGCGGGCCTGATGATTCCGCACGACGGGCGCAACTACAACTTCGCACCGGTCAACTTCATCCAGACCCCGTATGAGCGGACCAATATCTTCGCTGAAGCCCATTTCCAGTTGAGCGAAAATATTCGTTTCAACATGGAATTCCGAGGCAACTTCCGTCAGTCTGCGCAGGAACTGGCTCCCATGCCATACAACTCGCCCACGGATCCAGCCTATGAGGGAGTTTTCAACGGCGTTGCCTATTCCGGTATTTCCGAGGACAACTACTACCTGCGCCAGGCAGTCGACGCCTACAACGCGGCCAATGGCGCCTCACTGCTCTACGAGCCGGTTGTCGACGCCCGCCGCCGCATGATCGAGACCACCCGTCGCTTTACCCAGGAAGTCACGCAGTTCCAGTACGTTATAGGCTTGGAAGGCACATTCCGTGATTACGACTGGAATGTCTACCTGAACCAGGGCTATCGCAGCAATCAGTACATCAGTCTCGGTCAGTTCTCCGGCGCCCGTCTGCAATTGGCCCTCGGCCCATCAGCAGACATGGACGGTGACGGAGTGCCGGAATGTTACACCGACATTAACGATCCGGATACGCTGATCGCAGGCTGTGTGCCTCTGAACATGTTCGGCGGCGGTTCCGTGGTTCGTGAAACCGGTGAAGTGACGGCTACAACGCTGACGCAGGACATGATCGACTACGTCCGGATCGACCTGATTGAAGCAGTCCACTGGAAGATGACCCAGGCCGGTGCAAGCATCTCCGCTTCCAATTGGGAGCTGCCGGGTGGCCCACTGGGCTGGGCCGCCGGCTATGACTACTGGAAGCAGGAGTTAACCTTTGCCCCAGATTCCGCCTTGCTGATCGATGCCGCGACCGGTAACACGGGCGCGGGCACCGATGGTGACCTGACCAACAACAGTGTGTTTCTGGAGGTACTTGCTCCGCTGTGGGACAACGGCACGCAAAACATATACCTGAAAGGCGGCCTGCGTTACGACGATTGGAACGCATTTAGCGGCGATACCACTTATCAGATCGGTCTTGAGTTCCAGGCAGTCGAATCTGTGAAACTGAGGGCCACCTACGGTACGGTATTCCGTGCTCCGACGATTTGGGACCTGTTCGGTGGCCAGTATGAAGTCTTCCCGATGTATGTGGATCCGTGCGCTCCGGGCCGGACTGGTCAGCCAATAGCACCTGGTTGTGCACAGGCTGTCGTTCAGATCGACCCACAGCTACTGGCGCTGGTTGGCGGTAATCCATTCATCGAGCCTGAAACCGGTGATACCTTGACCGCAGGGCTCGTTTGGACACCTGAATTCGGCAACAGTGATGTGACGATTGTTGCTGATTACTGGGAGATCAACTTGGAAGACAGCATCAGTTCCCTTGGTGTTCAGTACATCCTGGACGCCTGTTACTACGATTTGGATCAAAATACCTGTGCACTGATAACCCGTGGGCCGGACTACCGTGTTACCCAGGTCATTAACACACGAGTGAATGTTGCCACGCAGGGCGCCAGGGGTGTCGACACCGAGATCCGTTGGGACTACTCCTCCAGTATCGGCCAATGGCAGGCCGCCTTGTTATGGGCACACCTGCTGGAACGCACCAAGGTGGCATTGCCAGGTGACCCGGCGCAGGATTTATCCGGCCGTTACACCGATTGGACTGCTGAGGACGGCGGTGCATACCCTTCCGACAAGCTCAACTTCTCGCTGCAGTGGTCCTGGAATGACTTCTCGTTCGGCTGGCTGATGGAGTACATCGGCGCTCTGGATGCGGATACTTTCTGTAACTGCGACAGCGACGGCGATCCCTCGAACAACCTGCCTGATGGAAGATACATCCAGGATATCGATTCCTTCCTGTACCATGACCTGGTCGCCAGCTGGGCATGGGGTGCTGCCAATACCACGGTCTCCGCTGGTCTCACCAATATCACCGATGAAGCACCTCCGTTCATCGAAATGGGCTTCAATGCCACCACGGATCCATCGACCTATCGCCTGTTTGGCCGCGGATATTACCTGCGCCTGTCGTGGAAGTACTAACAGGTCAATTGACTTTGTAGAAAAAAGGGATTTTAGTTGGTTCAGACGCTAACCCTTTGCATCGTTTTCGGAACTGATGACCCGCCGGTGGTAGAGCGAATAATACCGAAGCTTGCCGGGAGCGTGAGAAATAACGGTGGAAATGACAATGATGACAATCAGCAGGAAGCTGCCCCACGCTGGATAGCTGAACAGCAACGCAAGCAAAATTAACTTGATGAAGATCACGACCCCCCGGACCTGAACAATCCAGACGGGGTTTGCGGCGATGTCCATCAACATCATCAAAACACCGGAAACCAGGGCCAGCCACCAGTAGTTGATCCATAGATCTTTTTCAAGAGCGAATAAAATGCCGCCGCCAACACCGGCAACAGCCAGCAAGTGAAGCGTCCGCAAGCTGATTTTTGACCAGCGTTTGACGGTAGTCTTGTTCAAACCAGGCTTAAAATCATCAGAAACAGCACCTGTCCCATCCACATTTTTATTCGGCCCTGACGCCTCGCAGACCGTGGCAATACAAAAGTTCAGTGCGTGATTTTTTCGTTCGCCAGGCGCAGTCGATCGGCCAGGACGTTCATCACGTGCAGTGCAAAATCCGGCGTATGCTGAATCAGCATCTTGAAGCTGTGCAGATCAATCGGCGCCAACACGCAATCTGTGATTGCCGTCGCAGTCGCGCTGCGGTCATCCGAGTCGAGCAGAGCCATTTCGCCCACGATCCCGCCAGCTGATGCCTCGGCAAGGAATTCATTTCGCAATGAAAGCCGAATCGTGCCTTCCATCACCACGTACATAAAATCTCCTACCGAGCCTTCTTCAAAGATCGTGGTTCCCGCTGGAAACTTGAGCATGTCGCCGGAATTTTCGAATATATCTAATAAATTCATTTGTTTACCCCTGTTTTCTTATGTAATTTCTCTAAAAACAATAATGCCCGACCCCGTGCCATTCTAATACTGATCCAATTTTATATCTGCTTATGACTTCCAGGATGGGGCGATGAGCCGTCGCCTGCCGTCGTGGCTCAGTTTGACACCCGGCTCATCCCGGCCAGCCCGGTCCCACAATTTGCAGGTCACCTGCTTGTGTTTCTGGTCCAGGCCTTCGCAGGAATTGGTGTATTCACATACTCGGATCTCATCACCACGGCCCATGCGTAATTTCAAAAACCAGTCGGGGTCTGCGAGGCTCTGTCTCGCAGCACCAATAATGTCGGCCTTCCCCGCCAACAGCAGCGCCTCGGCCTGGTGAAAGCCGTGGATGCCACCGGCCACGACTACCGGTGTCTTGAATCCGGCCTGGCGAATCGCTTCACGGATGGCGGCGACCGGTGCGAAGTTACGGCCAAAAGGGCCCTGTTCATCAGAAATATAGGACGGCATGCATTCGTAGCCGCTCGGGCCCGTGTACGGATAGGCTGCCCAGCCTGTTTTGGGCTGGGCCGCGTCTTCGAATTTGCCACCACGGGAGATTGACAGGAAATCCATTCCGGCCCGGGCAAACTCAATACCAAAAAATTTCGCATCCTCAACATCACTTCCATCATCGATGCATTCGTCGCTAAGGAAGCGGCAGCCGACAACATAGTCATCACCTACTGCTTCGCGTACACGCGCATATACTTCCAGCGGCAAACGTACCCGGTTTTCCCGGGTGCCGCCGTAGCCATCCCCGCGATTATTCCGCGCGGACAAAAACGAGGCCATGGTATAGGCGTGGGCGTAGTGCAACTCCACCCCGTCCAACCCTGCTTTTTGTGCACGTTCTGCCGCTGCTGCAAACAGCCCCGGCAGCACCGCGGGCAGATCGCGTATATGCGGCAGTTGAACATCGGTGACACGCTCGCGTGAACCCCGGGTCAGGCTTTCGTATTCCCGGACCGCGAGCACCGATTTCAGCTCATCCTCAGACAGCGCCAAGAGCTTTTCGCGAATTTCTGCTTCGGGAACATCCCCGGCGCCCAGACGCTGTCGATGCCGACCGGTGATTTCAAGAAAACGTTTGATAAACTTCCCACGCTCCGGGCGGCGCCGGATGGCCAGGAAATCGATAATCTGGATGTACAGTTGTGTATGCCCACCACTTGCGCGGCGCACAACATCCGCCAGTTCCCTTAAGCCGGGGATGAAGCGGTCGTCACCCATGCGCAGCAACGGCCCGCTGGGAATATCCCGTATCCCGGTCGCTTCAACAATCAGTGCGCCGGGCCGTCCACACGCCATTCGCTCATACCAGTCCAGGATGTCATCCGTCACGAAACCGTCTTCACTGGCGCGCCAGGGCACCATCGCCGGTACCCAGGTTCTTTGCTCCAGGTGGAGATTCCGATAGCTGGCCGGGCTGAAGAGCCGGGATGCCTCCGCCTCGGCGGCGGAAGGGGACTTGCCGGGGTCAGGGCTTGTGTTTTATTCGTTGTGGGGGTTTGTACATGACCGATGCGGATGTGGATCAATTTATGCTGTCGCCCGCAAGCGGGCTCTTACAGGGCTATACAGGGACCACGGCGGTGGTTTCGATTTCGACTTTGGCTGTGCTTTCTATCAGGGCGGATACCTCGACTACCGCCATGGCGGGAAAATGCTTGCCGATGATTTCCTTCCAGGCTTTACCGATTTCGTCGCGCTGCGCAAGATATTCGGACCGGCTGGTTATGTACCAGGTCATGCGGACAATGTGTTGCGGTCCCGCGGCTGCCTCAGCCAGTACGGCGATGGTATTCCTGAGCGTCTGGGCAACCTGTCCTGCCATGCTTTCATCGGCAAAGGTATGATTTTCATCCCAACCGATCTGACCCGCGACAAATACCATCCGCCCCTGGGCCGCAATGCCGTTGGAATAACCACTCGGCCGCTTCCAACCGGCGGGAAGGAGAACCTGCTGCGACATAAATTACCTCCTGCTGCTCTGGATCAGGGCTTCCTGAATCCTTTGCCAAAATTCTTGTATTCGTCGCGGGCAATAATGACTTTCTGTATTTCACTGGCGCCTTCATAAATCCGCAGCGAGCGTATTTCGCGATACAGCCGCTCCACCACCTGTCCGGATGTCACGCCCAGCCCGCCGAATAATTGCACGGCGCGATCGATAACCTTCTGCGCCTGCTCGGTTGCATGCAGTTTGGCCATCGCGGCTTCCCGGGTCACGCGATCCTGACCGCCATCCTTGGCCCAGGCAGAGCGGTAGATCAGCAAGGCGCTGGTATCGATATCCAACACCGTGTCCGCGATCGACGCCTGGGTCATTTGCAGTTCGGCCAGTGGTGCGCCAAACAGTTCCCTGCCCAGCACATGCGCCAGCGTCTCATCGCAGGCGCGACGGGCAAAACCGAGTGCGGCGGCAGCGACGGTGGTGCGGAATACATCCAGTGTAGCCATCGCGACCTGGAAACCCCGTCCCGGTTCACCCAGCAATTGCCTGGCCGGAATCGCGCAATCCTGAAAATCCAGGGTACCCAGGGGGTGCGGCGCTATGATATCGATGCGTTCACTGATCGTGAGACCGGGGGTGTCTGCCGCCACGACGAACGCGCTCAGGCCCCTGGCGCCCGGCGCTTCCCCGGTACGCGCAAATACGGTGTAAAAATCAGCGATCCCGGCATTGGATATCCAGGTTTTTTCGCCATTGAGAATATAGTGATCACCATCACGTTCAGCACGGGTTGTCATCGCGCTGACATCGGAGCCCGCTTCCTTCTCCGACAATGCAAAGGCAGCGATACTCTTGCCAGAAGCGACCGCAGGCAACCAGGTTTCCTGCATCCCGGGGCTGCCGAAGAAACTGATCGGGCCACTTCCAAGGCCCTGCATCGCAAAACAAAAATCAGCCAGCCCCGAGTGGTAGGCAAGTGTCTCCCGGAGTATGCACAAGCTGCGTACATCCAACGGCTGACGCGTTTCGTAAATTGAGGGGACCGAGTATTTCAGCCAGCCACCTGCACCGAGCAACCGCACCAGCCCGCGGCACGCTGCATCCAAATCTGACTCCCGGTTTGTTCCCTGCGGATCGAGCAGTTCGGAATTGGCTTCACACCACTGGTCCAGCTCAGTCTTCAGTTCACGATGACGCGTGTCCAGGAACGGCCAGTCAAGATAACTCGAATCCGGCATCAGTCACCCTCGAATGCCGGCCTTTCCCCGGCCACGAAAGCCCGGTAGGCGCGTTTGAAGTCTTCAGTCTGCATGCAGATCGCCTGGGCTTGTGCTTCGGCCTCGATCGCGGCATCGAGCGGCATGTCCCACTCGATATTAAGCTGATTCTTGGTTATTGCATGCGCGAAGTTGGGACCGTCTGCGAGACGTCTAGCCATCCCGGTCGCTTCTGAGAGCACCGTTTCGGGTTCACACAGCCGGTTGAAAAAACCCCAGCCAAATGCTTCTTCACCAGACATCGAACGCCCGGTGAAAAGCAATTCCGAGGCCCTGCCCTGCCCGATAATTCTCGGCAACATCGCGCAGGCGCCCATGTCACAGCCCGCCAGGCCAACGCGGGTAAAAAGAAAAGCCGTTTTGCTCTGTGCGGTACCGAAACGCATATCGGCAGCCATCGCAATCGCCGCACCCGCACCCACGCAAACCCCGTCGATGGCGGCAATGACCGGTTGCGGGCAGTTACGGATGGCCTTGACCAGGTCGCCGGTCATGCGGGTAAAGTCCAGCAGGCCGGACATATCCATTTTAGTCAACGGTCCGATGATTTCATGTACATCACCACCGGAACAGAAGTTTCCGCCCTGGCCGGAAATTACAATGGCCCGGACCGAGTCATTTCCCACCAGTGCGCGGAAGGTATCGCGCAACTCAGCATACGATTCGAATGTCAGCGGGTTTTTCCGGTCGGGGCGGTTGAGCGTAACGAGACCCAGGTCACCATCGCGCTCCCAAAGAAAATGTTCGGCTTGGATTGTCATCAATAGTCCTTTTTCGCCAGGCAGATTTTGACCTTTCTCAGCAACTCATCGAGTGTTGCCATCTCCTGTCTTGTAATCCCGCAGAGCAGTTCCCTGATCCATTGCTCATGAGTCGAGGACAGATGTTCGAACTCCGCTCGCCCCTTGCGGCTCAGTCTGACCAGGTGCGTGCGACGGTCGCCGGCGGAGCGGCTGCGGGTAACCAGCCCGTCCGCCTCCAGGCGCGAAACAATGCCCGTGATATTTCCGCTCGAAACCAGCAACCAGCGCGAGATATCTCCCATTGTCTGACCCTTTGGCTCACGCGCCAGTGCCGCCATCACGTCGAAGCGGGGCAGCGTCGTATCGAACTCGGTACGAAAACGGGCCCGCACTTCCTTTTCAATCAGTTGCGACGAAGTCAACAAGCCCAGCCAGACTCGCAAAGCCCGCTTTTTGCGGGGCGTCTGTTCCTGTTTTTCTATCGCTGTTCGTGCGTTATTTGGCATTACACAAGCTCTTTAATTGTGACCGGGAATCATGCGTTGATTACCATTTCAGCCGCACGGGCAAGATTTCTTTCGTATTGATTACGCCCGGCAATGTACTGTACCGGCCACTCCTCTCCCCTATAGCCCAATTGCGCCGCCGCATGCAGGGTCCAGTACGGATCCGCGAGATGGGGCCTGGCCAGGCAGCACAGATCGGCGCGTCCCGCCGCGATGATGCTGTTGACGTGATCGGTCTCGTAAATGTTTCCAACCGCCATCGTCGCAACCCCCGCTTCGAGCCTGACCTGGTCGCTCAGTGGAGTCTGGAACATGCGTCCATATACCGGATTAGCGCCTTCGCTGGTCTGGCCGGCCGAAACATCCATGATATCGACACCGGCATCGGCGAAGGCCCGGGCAATCTTTACTGCATCATCACCGACAAGTCCACCCTCGACCCAGTCGGTGGCCGATATGCGAACCGACATCGGCTTGTGTTCCGGCCACACCTCACGTACCGCGGTAAATACCTCCAGTGGAAAGCGCAACCTGTTTTCCAGGCTGCCGCCGTATTCATCCGAGCGCTGATTCTTGAGCGGCGTGAGGAATGAGGACATCAGGTAACCGTGCGCAAAATGCATTTCGATCATGTCGAAACCGCAGATTTCAGCCCGCTCCGCTGCGCGAATGAAATCATCACGTACGCGGTCCATGTCGGCCCGTGTCATCTCCCTGGGGACCTGGTTTGCAGGCGTCCAGGGGATCGGCGATGGCGCCACAACTTCCCAGGCGCCTTCTTCCAGCGGTTCGTCCATGCCCTCCCAGAGCAATTTGGTTGAGCCCTTCGGGCCTGAGTGGCCCAGTTGCAGACATATCCTGGCCGCGTCATTGCTGTGAACAAAATCAACGATCCGCTTCCAGGGTTCGATATGTTCGTCGCGGTACAGGCCGGCGCAGCCCGGTGAAATACGCGCATCACGGGATACGCCCACCATCTCGGTCATGATCAGCCCGGCCCCTCCCTGCGCCCGCGCGCCAAGGTGGACCAGGTGAAAATCACCCGGTGTGCCATCTTCCGCGCTGTACATGGCCATGGGGGAAACCACGACGCGGTTTTTCAAAACCATGTCACGCAGCCTGAACGGAACAAACATCGGCGGCACGGTCTCGCCGCCAGGGTGGTCCGTGCCCGTCGCTTTGTGTGAAAACCACTGCTCCATGCTCTCCAGCCAGGCCGGATCACGCAGCCGGAGATTTTCATGACTGACCCGCTGGCTTCGGGTCAACAACGCGTAGTTGAACTGCATCGGATCGAGATGGGTGTAGCGGGGCAGGTTTTCGAACCACTGCATCGAATTGCGTGCAGCACTTTGCAGCCGCAGAACCTCGATCGTGCGTTTCTCCCGATACTCTTCCAGCGCCTGGTCAATGTCTGTATTTGAATTCAGGGCATCGGCAAGATCAATTGCATCCTCGAATCCGAGCCGCGTTCCTGAACCGATCGAGAAATGCGCTGTATGTGCCGCATCACCGATCAACACCAGGTTCCGGTAGCGCCACTGGCCACACAAAACACGTGGAAAACTGATCCATGCCGAGCCACGAAGATGTTTGGCATTACTCATCAGGGCATTGCCATCCAGGTACTCGCTGAACAGATCCTCCAGGTAGCGGGAACACTCGATCCTGGCTCATCTCACCCAGGCCCAGCGCCTGCCAGGTCGACTCCTGGCATTCGACAATAAATGTCGAGGTATCCTTATCAAAGCAGTATGCGTGCACCCAGATCCAGCCCGCCGGAGTTTCCTTGAATATAAAAGTGAATGCATCAAACAACTTGTTTGTGCCGAGCCAGATAAACTTGTTGGGCCGCAGGTCGATGTCTACATCCAGGTGCTCCTTGTATGCTTCCCTGAAGCGGCTGTTAATGCCATCCGAAGCGATCACCAGGTCGTAGCTGGAAAACTGTTCGAGATCGGGCTCTACTTCGGTTTCAAATACCAGTTTCACGCCCAGTTCCCCGGCCCGCTGGTACAGGATGTCCAACAGGTGCTGACGCCCGATGCCACAAAACCCGTGCCCGCCGGACCTGATGGTTTCACCCTTGTAATGGACATCTATGTCATCCCAGTGGATAAAACCGTCGGTCACCTTCTGAGCAGATTGCCAATCATTTTTTGCCAAATCAGCCACTACCCCGTCTGAGAACACCACGCCCCAGCCAAACGTGTCGTCGGACCGATTCCGCTCTATGACCGTGATCTCGTGCTCCGGGGAACGCAGCATCATGGAAATAGCAAAATAGAGACCGGCAGGACCGCCCCCGACACAAACAATTTTCATTTTTCGAACCCGGCCTTAGAAATTAGTTTAAGTTTAAACTATAATAGCATGGCTGGTCCTGATTCAAAATGATATTGCACCAATACCCCGGAGAACGAAATGACCGTTACTGTCAGCCTGGACGAATTTGCAGCAAGCTCGGAAAGAGAACTCGAACCTTCAGACTGGCTGTTGATTGACCAGGAAAGAGTCAATCAGTTTGCAAGCGCTACCAACGACCATCAATTTATACACATAGATCCTGAACGGGCGGCGCAGTCACCATTCGGCGGCACGATTGCGCACGGATTCCTGACGCTTTCACTGCTGTCCTTCCTCAACTCCCAGCACCTGATCGTGCCTGAAGGCCTGGTCATGGTGATCAATTACGGCTCCAATAAAGTCAGGTATATTCAGCCGGTCAGGGTGGGAGAAAGAATCCGTTCGCGCCAGAAATTACTCAAGGTTTCCGAGAAGAGACCCGGGCAATGGATGGTCAATATTGCGGTTACAGTTGAAATTGAAAACAAGGAAAAACCAGCGATGATTGCGGAAATTCTTTCCATGTACATCGTTGAATAGCAGGGACTGAAGGAGGGCCTCTTGCTGCAACGAATTACCCTTGCAGGCCTGGTGGCCATGATGGCCGTTTCCACGGATCTCTACCTGCCGGCAATACCGCAATTGATCGAAAGCCTGGGGGCGAACATCAGCCAGGGGCAGCTGACACTGAGTATTTTTCTGCTGGGCTTCGCAACGGGCCAGCTGTTTTACGGGAGTATTTCCGACCGCTATGGCCGCAAGCCGGTACTTTACCTGGGCCTGGCCATCTATATACTTGCCACGCTGGGCTGTGCTGCCGCCCAGGACATCAACACGTTAATTGCTGCGCGCTTTGTCCAGGGACTTGGTGGAGCCTGCGGACCGGTACTGGCGCGCGCCATTGTGTCGGACAGCTACAGTCGCAGGGATGCGGCCCGGGTGATGGCCGCGATCGCCGGCGCAATGGCCCTGGTGCCGGCCATCGCGCCAGTATTCGGAAGCTGGCTGCTGTACGTTTTCACCTGGCGTGCTCACTTTATCCTGTTGCTGATCCTGGGCCTGATCACCGTCTTTGCTGTGACCAGGCTGCCGGAATCCTGTAAAACGATCGGCGATTCACCCTTGAAACTGAGTCATGTTTTCAGCCAGTTTTCTCTCTGCCTCGGCAATCGCAATTTTGTCGGCTATGCCCTCTGCGGCGGAGCAACCTATGCCGCAATGTTCTGCTACATCTCCACCACTTCTTTTATCATGATTGAATTGCTGGGTGTGGAGCCGGAATATTTTGGATACACGTTCATGAGCGTGGTGTTTGGCTATATCACAGGTGCATTGATCAGCTCCCGCCTGGTCAATCGTTGGGGCACCACCCGGGTATTGACCCTGGGGCAGTCGGTCGGCCTGAGTGCCGCAGGGACTGCTTCTGGTGCTGGCATCATTTGACGTTTACCGGCTTATGCCCGTACTTTTTGTTTTTTTCCTGGTGTTCATGTCGGGTGGGTTGTGTTTGTCAATTGGCCAGATGGGGGCGATTTCGGAACTGCCAAAAGATGCAGGAAAAGCTTCCTCCGTTTTTGGGTTTCTGCAAATTACATTTGCTGCTCTGCTTGGATACCTGGTCGGATTCTTTTACAACGACACCCTGGTGCCCACGGCAATCGGGGTCACCGTGGCGGTCCTGGTGTCTGCAACGGGTTACCTGATTATCCGGAATGCACATGACCCTGATGGTGAACTGGCTTAAGCTGACCAGGCTTGCACTTCAATGAAGCTCATAAATGATCATTAGAGTCCCGCGAAACTCACGCAATGATGGATAAAGAAATGACGGATGATTTGAATACGTATTACTCGAAACAGCATGCGGTGGTTACAGGAGGCGCCAGTGGCATTGGCGCGGCCATTGCGGAGAAATTATCTGAAGTTGGCATGCGCGTCACTGTGATGGGGCGTGACCAGGGGAAACTCCTTGCCACGGCAAGCAGGTTCAAGGCAGCTACCCAGCAAGTCGATATAAGCAAGCCGGATGATGTCCAGCGGGGCTTCGCTGCTGCAGTGCAGGTGAACGGCCCGGTGACCATCCTGGTCAACAATGCGGGTGCTGCCGAAACCAGCACTTTTGCTAAAATGAGTGATGAACTCTGGAACGCGATGCTGGCTGTAAACCTGACCGGGACCTATCTGTGCACCAAATCGGTGGTCGATTCAATGTCGGAAGCCGGCTTTGGAAGAATCATCAATATTGCCAGTACGGCATCGCTGAAAGGTTATGCCTATGTATCAGCCTATTGCGCAGCCAAGCATGGCGTACTCGGTTTAACCCGGTCCCTGGCGCTCGAACTGGCGCGAAAGGGTGTCACGGTTAACGCAGTTTGCCCCGGTTACACCGATACTGAAATGGTCAGCCGTTCCCTGGACACAATTGTTGAGCGCACCGGCATGGATCGGAAACAGGCGCTGGCCGAACTGGTCAGGGGTAATCCTCAGGGCCGGTTAATCCAACCGGCAGAGATCGCGGAAACTGTGCTTTGGTTATGCAACCCCAATTCCGCATCCATTACCGGGCAGGCTATTGCTGTAGCCGGAGGCGAGGTATGAATAAAATAAACCAATTAACGCAAGGGGTAATGTTTAACGCCTACCCCGATAGTATTGGGCGGCGTCTTGCCGATAGTGTGGATATGCTGAAGAGGCCTGAGTTCGAGGGTGTCTTTTCTCTCTTTTATATTCTGCCGACGTTTTTCAACAGCGATCTGGACCGCGGATTTTCCATCATTGATTACGATATTAATGAAGAACTGGTCTGTGCAGAAGATCTGGAGGAGATAGAGAAGCTCGGCATCATGCTGAAGTTTGATCTGGTGTTGAACCACCTTTCGGTAGGCTCGCCACAGTTTCAGGACATGCTGAAACGGGGGGACGATTCGGAATATAAGGATTTCTTTATCGACTGGAATGAGTTCTGGCGTGGCGAGGGCGAAACAGGGTCCAACGGTTACATGCTACCGAAAGAAGAACACCTGCAAAAGCTCTTTATGAGAAAGCCCGGCTTGCCGATACTGAAAGTGCGTTTTCCGGATGGATCCGAACGCTATTACTGGAATACCTTTTACCAGGAAATCAATTACCAGGAACTCCTGCCGGAAGATTTAGCCGGCATCAAGGGTCTCGAACACGAACAGGCGGAGACCATTGTAAGGATCGTGAACCGGGCCATAACAGACGGTGTGCATGTCAATGACATGACTTTTGGCAGGTTCTCCCACTTCAAAGAGGAGGTCGTTGCTGCCGTTGAGCAAAAATGTCAATACCTGGGACAGATGGACCTGAACGCGCGATCGGAGCAGGTCTGGGACTTTTACGATGAGACCTTAAAGAAACTGCGTGATTATGGGGCCAGGTTTGTGCGGCTCGATGCCTTCGCTTATCTGCACAAACAACCCGGCATGAGCAATTTTTTCAATAAACCCGGCACCTGGGATTATCTGCAACGGTTGAAAAAGCTGGCGGAAAAGCATGAACTGATTGTCCTGCCCGAAATACACTCCGAATACGGCAATCGGCTGCATGAGAAAGTGGCGGATAAAGGCTTTCCCGTCTACGACTTTTTCTTGCCCGGTTTGCTTGTCGATGCGCTGGATCGCGGCACAAACAGGCATTTGTTGCACTGGATCGGCGTGCTGCTGGAGAAGAACATCCAGACGATTAACATGCTCGGATGTCACGATGGCCTGCCGATGCTTGACCTGAAAGGTAAAGATGTCAACGGCATATACCGGGAGGGATTATTGAGCGATGAGCAGATTGACGCTGCCGTAGAGAGAATATTAAGCAGAGGCGGCAGGATAAAAAATCTGTTTGGCGCTGATGGCAAGAAAATATCTTATTATCAGGTGAATGCGACCTTCTTCAGCGCCCTGGGCGAAGATGAACGAAAACTGCGTCTGGCCCGGGCAATTCAAATGTTTATGCCGGGAATCCCGCAGGTATGGTATCTCGATCTATTTGCCGGCAAGAATGATTATGCAGCGGCAGATGCGGGTGGGGCCGGGGGACACAAAGAGATCAACCGCACCACACTGCAAGAAAGCGATATTGAGCAGGGGCTCAAACGAATTGTCGTACAAAACCAACTGAAAATCATCAAACTGCGCAATAACTCACCTGCTTTCGGCGGTGAACTGGAAATCATTGATACAGAGCAACACCGTTTACATTTGCAGTGGGTCGGCAACAACTGCACCGCTACACTGGACGCTGACCTGCGTAACTACAACTTTAATATCACTCATCGGGATGAAAACGGGGTCGAAAGTTTGATGTCGTATCACGGCTAGAAAATTATACGGAGTAACATGAAAATATTGGCCACCGACCTGGATCGAACACTGCTGCCAAATGGCAGTTGGCAAGCAGATAGTGAAGCCATCAAGCTGTTCAATGAGCTGACACAAAAAAATGATGTTGTTGTCGTCTATGTGACGGGGCGAAATCTGCAATTGACGGAAAAGGCGATTAAAGAATTTGGCGTCCGCTATCCTGATGTGCTGTGCAGCGATGTCGGCACTTCAATCAGAAAATACAAGAATGGGATGTGGACATTTGATGAAGGATGGGTAGCCCATGTCAAGCGCACCAGTCCGCGTTGGAATGCCGCCGCAATCAAAGAACTCCTCGCCGGGATTGATGGTATGCGAGAGCAGGAGAGCGAGCACCTGAACCCGTTCAAGCAAAGCTATTATGTTGACCACGCAAAGAGAGAGGAGGTGCTGAGAGAGGTCGATGAACGGGTCAAGGGCAAGTTTGATGAGGTGATCATCTACAGTTTTGACTCTCAGGACGGCAAGGGACTGCTTGATTTGTTGCCGCAAAGCGCGACCAAACAGACGGCTCTGGAGTACGTCGCAGAGGAGTTCGGCGCCGACAAAGAAGAGGTTGTCTTTTGCGGGGACAGCGGCAATGATATTTTTCCGCTGACCGCCGGTTTTTCCGGTGTTCTGGTGCGCAACGCCGATGATCAACTGGTCGAAAATATCAAACAGGCAATGGCTGACAATCCGGATTTAAAAATCTATTTCGCACGCGGCAATTTTAAAGGCCTGAGCGGATACTACACCAGCGGTGTGATTGAAGGCGCCTGTCATTACGGGATTTTTTCAACGCAATGAAGAATAGCGGACATAAACAATATCTGCTGATGATCAGTATTCACGGCCTGATTCGCGGCCACGATATGGAGCTTGGCCGCGACGCCGATACCGGTGGGCAGATCAAGTATGTCGTCGATCAGGCCAGGGCGCTTGCTGAATGCGACGGCGTCGAGCGCGTGGACTTGATTACACAGCGACTGGTCGATCCAAAGATAAGTGACGACTATGCAGTGACCATCGAACCGCTTTCTGACAAGGCCCGAATAATACGCATTGACGCCGGGCCTGAAGAGTATCTGCCCAAGGAGCAGTTGTGGGATTATCTTGCCAGTTTTACCGACAACCTGATGGCGTGGCTCAACGAGCAACCCCGGATGCCCGATATAGTGCATAGCCACTATGCTGACGCCGGGTACGTGGGGGTGAGGTTGACTAACTTGCTGGGCGTACCGCTGGTTTATACCGGCCATTCACTGGGACGTGACAAGCGCCATCAACTGCTGGCCAAGGGCTTATCCAGTGAGGAGATCGAGAACACCTACAATATTGCCGGAAGGATTGACGCCGAAGAGGCGGCGTTGGCCAATGCCGATCTGGTGATTGCCAGCACAACAAATGAAATCGAGGAGCAGTATGGGCTGTATGATTACTACGATCCCGACTGTATGGTGGTCATTCCACCCGGCACCAATCTCAAGCAATTCCATCCACCCGGGGAGGGGGAAAATATCGCCTTCTCCAGCCAATTGGATCGCTTCCTGAGACAAACTGAAAAACCGCTCATTCTCGCTTTGTCACGTCCCGACGAACGCAAAAACATACTGACGCTGCTGGAAGTTTTCGGCGAATCCGACCAGCTTCAGCAACGGGCAAATCTACTGATTGTCGCCGGCAACCGCGATGAAATCAGTGACATGGGCCCGGGCTCCCGCTCGGTGTTAACCAATATCCTGTTATTGATCGACAGCTACAATCTTTATGGCAGAGTCGCTGTGCCCAAGCGTCACGGCTCTGATGAAGTGCCGGATATATATCGTCTGGCAGCGGCGAGCGGCGGTGTCTTCATTAATCCGGCCCTTACCGAACCATTTGGTTTGACCATTCTGGAGGCGGCGGCCAGTGGCCTGCCTGTGGTGGCGACGGAGAATGGCGGGCCGGTGGATATTATTGCCAACTGCCATAATGGCGAACTGGTCGATCCCCTCGACAAGGAGGCTATAACCGCGGCGCTGCTTAAACTTCTCGAAAATCCCGAGGCCTGGTTACGCGCTTCGGAAAACGGTATTGCAGGGGTGAGGCAGCACTACACCTGGCGCGTTCATGCGGATACCTACATGGCCAAAATCAAGGGCTTGCAGCGCAAATCCAGGCCCGTTATCAGCGAACTGTCGGCCCCGCGAGCCGTGCGCTACCGCGACCACGCCATCTTTAGCGACCTCGACCAGAACTTATTGGGCGATCAAGCGGCGTTAACCCGTTTTGCCAAAATCATACGGCGCAACCACAGATGCGTGACGTTTGGCATCGCTACCGGCCGTCGTATCGATTCGGCCCTGTCACTGATCAAAAAATCGGGAATTCCACATCCTGATGTGCTGATCAGCAGTCTGGGAACCCGGATTCATTATGGCCGGGCGCTGACCGAAGATGCCTATTGGGCCGACCACATTGATCATGACTGGAATGCGGATCGCGTACGGCGGGCGCTTGCTGATTTACCCGGCATCGAACTACAGCCGAAAAAGGAGCTGAGCCGTTTCAAGGTCTCCTGGTACTACGACCCGGAGAAGGCGCCATCTCAAGATGAGATTGTCACGCTTATCCGACAGAAAGAGATCACCGCCAATGTATTGTATTCGTTTGGCCAGTTCATCGATATCGTACCGTCACGCGCCTCCAAGGGGCAGGCGCTACGCTATGTAGCTCAGCGACTCGATATTCCCCTTGAGAATATCCTGGTGGCCGGTGGTTCCGGCGCCGATGAAGGCATGATGCGGGGCAATACCCTGGCCGTAGTAGTCGCGAATCGCCATCAAGAGGAATTGTCGCAGCTGGAGGATCAGGAGGGTATCTATTTTGCCGAAAAATCCCATGCTGACGGCATTCTTGAGGCGTTCGATCACTACAACTTTTTCGATGCCTGCAATAGTCATTGACAAGTTAACGGCAGCTGAGTGACAAGCGCGGAACAACCCCTTGTTGATCAAATTTTTTAAGCTCTATTTGCTGATCCTGCTCTTCTTTGGCTGGGGCTATCTGTCTGCGACTTTCGGATTTTTTCCATTCAATCTCATCGATGAACCGCTCAGGAAGTTTTCTGAATTCGCCACTTACGAGGACGCGGCGGATACCAACCTTGTCGAGAAAGTCCTTAACGACCTTGGGCTTTCAGATGCCAGGCACGTGGCGCGCGAGGCAGAGAAGGAAGGGGACAAGGACAGGAAGTACAAGAAGCTTGCTTTACCCGGCAGCAAAACCAGCGAGATACTCGTATTCACTACGGAATCAACACCAGCAGGCTATTACTTCATACAGGGCTCATTCAATTTCGACGAATCGATGCATGGTGTGGTGCTGTTGAACGGGAAAGGTGAACTGATCAATGCCTGGAGTATTTCACAGGAGGACGAGGGCCTGGAGATCAGGGATACCAACACCTACCCCCATGGCCTCGTGGTGCTGAAAGACGGCAGCCTGTTTTCCGGCTTTGATAATGGCAACATGGCAGTTAAATATGATCGTTGCGGCGAGCGTCTAATAACCATCCCGGGCGATATTAATCATTCGCTTGCCCTGCTCGATCAGGACTATGTCTGGGGCATTCTTCAAACGGAACTCTCCTTTTTCTTGCTTAAAATAAACACGTCGACCGGTGAGGTCGTGAGACGAATTCCAGTCAATGATATTATCGAAGCGAATCCAGGAATCGATATTTTCGGTGTCTACGACGGCATCTCTGCGACCAGGATGGAACAAGCGGAAGTGCTTGGCGGCGCGATTCATCCCAATGATGTCGAACCACTGACCGAAGAATTAGCCGGATTTTTCAAGCGTTTCAATGCCGGTGACCTGCTGGTTTCCTATCGCAACCCCAACCTGATCTTCGTGCTTGACCCCGAAACGCTGCGAGTCAAATGGTGGCGCCAGGGGTTGGTGCGGAAACAACATGATCCGGATTATTCGGTTATCGATGGCAAAGGATACATCTCAGTGTTTGACAATAATTCCTATCGCGGGCCATCGCGGATTCAAGTAATAGACCCGATGGATTATTCCGCCTCGATACTCCTGGACGGCGCCAGGATCGGATTCCACTCGCATACCAGAGGCAAACACCAGATCGTCGACGGGCGTTTTGTGATCGTAACGGCAAGCAACCAGGGCAAGGCTCTTATGGTAGATCTCGAAACCGGCGAGGTTATTTTCAAAATAGTTAACAAACGCCAAAAGAAATCAAAGCGTGTGATCTCAGAAATGTTATATCTGCCCCCTGACTATTTTGCACCAGGCGTTGAATTTGCCTGTGGCCAGGATTGAGAAGAATACTTGATATGAATAGCCGTTTAATACCCTGGGGTTTCCGGCAATACAGCGTTTGAACCGCTTATACTCGCCTGTCCTCTTTTGTGTCGACAGAGGGGGGGATTCTGTGCGCTAGTATTGAGTGCAGCCTGGAATCCTTGAATTTCCATTCAATCGGTTTATGCTTAAACCAGTTTATGAGTAATGTAGTGGCACTTAAACGGACGTGGGTCCTGCCCCCGCCCGTTTTTATAAAGGCGAAGCTTATGTTGAGAAAACTAATTTTCCTGGTATTGGTTTTGTCACTGCCCGTACTCGGCCAGGCAGAAATCAAGCCCGAGGGCTTGCCGGAATCCGTTGTCCTGTCCGCTGAACCCAATCCTCACTGGGTGTGGGTCAGCGACATCGTTTTTCATCACATGACGGATGGTAAGGCCTATCTCGTGGATGGCGATTCAGGCCGGTTTCTTGGCATGTTGAGCACCGGTTCGGGATTCATCGCGCTGGAACTGCCGTCAGATTATTCGCAGATCTATTCTCCTGAGACCTATTTTTCCCGCGGCACGCGCGGCGAACGCACCGATGTCATTACTTTTTACGACCCGCAAAATCTTAAACCGACCGGTGAAGTCATCATCCCGCCCAAAACGTTTTACCGCCATGCCAACGCATAATTATTTCGCCTTGACGGATGATGGTCGTTTTCTGATTGTGTACAACTTTACGCCGGCGCAATCGGTAAGTGTTATCGACGTAAAAGAGCGTCGCCTGGTCGGCGAAACCACAACGGCTGGCTGTGCGCTGGTGCTGCCATCCGGTGACAGAAGCTTCCTGATGATGTGCGGTGACGGCAGCCTGATGACGGTCACCTTGAACGACAAGGGAGAGGTTACGAATAAAAAACGCAACAACCCGTTTTTCGACCCGAAGGCCGATCCGGTAACTGAAAAGGCCGTGCGCTGGGGGGATATCTGGATTTTTGTCTCATTCAAGGGCGATGTCTATCCGGTCGATGTATCCGGGTGATCAGCCGAAGCCGGGCAAAACCTGGTCTTTGTTCAGCGCAGCCGAGCGAGGCGAGTCCTGGCGGCCCGGCGGCATTCAACACCTGGCGGTACATGAAGCCAGCGGCAAACTTTATGCCCTGGTGCACCAGGGAGGCATCGACACCCACAAGGATCCCGGGCAGGATGTCTGGGTGTATGACCTGAAGACACAGAAACGGATCCAGAAAATAAAACTCGACAAGCTTGCGACCTCCATACAGGTCAGCAAGGATGACGCGCCCCTGATGTTTTCCATTTTTATCGGCGCGCCAACGCTGGATGTCTACGATGCTTCCAGCGGAAAATTATTGCGCAGTGTGGATGAAATCGGGTTTACACCCACCTTGCTGCAAACTCCCCTGAAGATCTCACACACGGCAAACATGCTTTTAGTCTCCAATATCATTCTCTGGATTCTTGTACTGGTCCTGTTGGCCGTAATGTTGGCATTGCTTCGCCAGGTAGGAATTTTGTACGAGCGTATTGCACCGGCAGGGGCACACAAAGCACCATCGGGGCTGAAGGCCGGAGAAGAGATGCCGGTTTTGGAGATGCAGACACTGGATGGCCGTCCGCTGCGTTTGGGTGGCGGGCCAGGCAAGGGAAAAAGCACCTTGCTGTTTTTTCTTTCGCCCAGTTGCCCGGTTTGCAAGACATTGCTACCCGTGCTGCAGTCCATACGCAACAGCGAGGCAGGCTGGCTGGAAATTGTGCTGGCCAGCGATGGTGACAAGGAAGAGCACCGTGCATGGCTCAAGGCGCAGGGAATGGAATCCTGGCTCTATGTCCTTTCACCACAACTGGGCATGACGATGCAGGTCAGCCAGTTACCGTTTGCAGCACTGGTTGATGAAAGTGGAGTTTTGCGCGCCAGGAACCCGGTCAACAACAGGGAACAAATCGAAAGCATGCTTGGAGATCAATATTATGAAATGGCTGGATAGGTTTTCCGAGAATTCCGCGAGGTCCATAGCGCGGCAGAGTTCGCGGCGGAGCTTCGTTGCCAGGCTTGGAACGTTGATGCTGGGAGCCGCGGCGGTACCGTTGTTGCCGGTGGCCAGGGCAAGCGAAAGTTCACGCCCGCCCGCACCCGAGGAAAGTGGCGACCCCAGGAGTTGCGATTACTGGCGTTATTGCGCCATCGACGGGTTCCTGTGCGATTGCTGTGGCGGCAGCTACAACAGTTGCCCACCCGGGACCACGGTTTCACCGATTACCTGGATTGGTACCTGCACCAACCCGGTGGACGGAAAGGACTACATCATTGCCTACAATGACTGTTGCGGTAAATCCAGTTGTGGCCGTTGCCTGTGTAATCGCAACGAGGGTGACAAACCCGTTTACATGCCTTCCCTGTCCAACGACATCAACTGGTGCGCCGGGTCATCGGTGGATACGCCGTACAATTGTTCCACTGCTGTCGTTCTCGGAATGGCTGTCGCAGACTCCTGATGCCCGGACAAACACTTCACGCGGTACTGGGTGGGTTTGCACTGTTTCTGTGGTGTTTGAGTGCGCAGGCGGAAGGAATGTCCTCACCTCGCATCAATTACATTTTGCATTGCCAGGGTTGCCACCTGGTGGACGGCGCCGGGTACTGTGGACAAAGTACCCGCACTCAAAAATGAAGTGGGCCGCTTCCTGCATGTTCCCGGCGGGCGGGAATTCCTGATCCAGGTTCCAGGCACTTCCCAGTCGGCACTGACAGATGCTGAGGTTGCGGCTGTACTCAACTGGATTCTGGAAAACTTCAGTAGCGGGCAACTGCCAGCGGATTTTATTCCGTATACGACGCTGGAAATTTCCCGTTATCGCCAGCCTCCATTGGCAAATGTCAGCGCGGTACGTGCGAAATTGATGGAAGAAATTTCGAACTCAGGAATCAGCGCAGCAC
>PVMK01141902.1_pt1 | contig 40664 bp, 39 predicted proteins | sample 1853481 | NCBI WGS metagenome assembly PVMK01 (sample SAMN08533507, study PRJNA380276) | Marine sediment metagenome, whole genome shotgun sequencing project.
CTGGCTGTCGCTGCGCATCGATACACTGAGTGCCTTCATCCTGCTGGCAGTGGCGTTCTTCGGCTTGTTTATCGCGATCTACTCGGTCGGCTACATGCAGGGCCGCGAGCGTCACCGGGAATATTTCACTTACCTGTTGTGGACCCTCGGCATCAGCTGCGGTGTGATGCTGGCCAACGACTTGCTGTTCCTGCTGGTGTGCTGGGGTTTTCTCGGACTGCTGCTGTACCTGATGATTGGCATTGCCGGACCGGGCGCAGCCGATGCGGCGCGCAAGTCACTGATGATCATCGGCGGCTCCGACGCATTGCTGCTGTTCGGCATCGTTCTTTACTGGCAGCTGGCCGGCACGACCCGCATGGACGGCCCGGCATTGGCGCTGGACAGCCCGGTAGCCTATGTCTCCTTCCTGGCCTTCATGGCCGGTGCTTTTGCCAAGGCCGGCGCGGTGCCGTTCCATACCTGGGTACCGGATTTTGGTGAGAAAGCCGACGCACCGGTGTCGGCCTACCTGCCCGCCTCGTTGGACAAACTGCTCGGTATTTACCTGCTGGTGCGCTGCGTGCACGACCTGTTCGTGCCGACACCAGCCATGTACATGATGCTGATGGTGGTCGGCGCTGTCACCGTACTCACCGCGGTGATGATGGCGCTGGTCCAGCACGACCTGAAACGCCTGCTGTCCTACCACGCGGTCAGCCAGGTCGGCTACATGGTGCTGGGCATCGGCACCGGTACGGCCATTGGCCTGGCTGGCGGCCTGTTCCACATGCTTAACCACGCAATTTACAAGTGCGCCCTGTTTCTGTGCGCCGGCGTGGTCGAAAAAGAGACCGGCGCCACCGACCTCGACCGCCTCGGCGGGCTGGCGAAAATGTTGCCCGTAACTTTCATCGCCTTCACCGTGGCTGCCCTGTCCATTTCGGGTATTCCACCGCTGAACGGTTTTGCCTCTAAGTGGATGATCTACCAGGGCATCATTGTCAGTGGTGAAGCAAGTGGCGGGCTGGGCTGGATCGTGTGGCTGGCCGTCGCAATGCTTGGATCCGCGCTGACCCTGGCCAGTTTTGTGAAAGTGCTGCACGCTACATTCCTGTGCAAACCTTCGCCGGAAATTCAAGCGACTGCCGATAGCGTGGGCATTCGCGAAAGCAAACGCAGCATGCTGCTGCCGCTGGTGGTTCTTGCCGCACTGTGCGTGATCTTCGGCGTATTCGCCTTCCAGGTGCCGCTTGGCCTGCTGATTTTCCCGGTGGTCCAGGTTGATGTGCCCGGCGTGTGGTGGGCCGGCCTGGCAACCATGATGATCCTGGGCTCCATCGTCGTCGGCCTGCTGGTCTACTGGTTGACGATGCGCCACGGCAAGTTGCGCCGGGTTACGACCTATATCGGCGGGGAACTCCTCCAGGATGTGTACGTCAGCGGCGAGGAAACCGGGCCCGAACGGCACATCGAAGTGACCGGCGTCGATTTCTACAACACCATCGAGCAGTTGCCTGTACTGCGGCGGCTCTACCCCCTAGCGCGGGCGAAAGCCTTTGACATATACGACCTCTTCCAGAAGAGCGTGAATTATGTCATCCAGATGCTGCGCTCACTCCATACCGGCATCCTGCCCACCTACCTGAGATGGTTTGTGGTGGGGCTGGTGGTAGTGGTCTGGGTGGTAACCCAATCGGGAAGTTGATATGACTGAATTACTCGCACTGCTGATCCTGCTGACGGTTATCGCCGCGATCATCACCGTGGTAACACCCAACCTGTTGTATTCGGTCATCAGCCTGGGCGCCGTCGGTTTCCTGCTGGCCATCGTCTTCCTGTTCCTTGCGGCGCCGGACATCGTTATCGTGCAGATTGGCGTCGAGGTGGTGAGCCTGGTGATCCTGATCCGCGCCACGCTGGGCCGCGACCAACAGATGGTGAAAGTCTCCAAGCCCCTTGTGGGCGTTACTTTGGCGATGGCGCTGGTGGCGGTCATCGGCCTGTTCGGCATCCAGGTGTTCAACGATTTTCCGCCGTTCGGCGCACCGGTGATGGAGCGCTTTGCCGATGCACCTTCAACGACTTACCTGCAGGACGGCCTGGAAGAGACCGGCGCGCCGAACATCGTCACCGCCGTGCTACTGGATTTCCGTGCCTGGGACACCCTTGGGGAGGCGACCGTGCTGTTCTGTGCCGCGCTGGGCACTGCGGCTATTTTGCGGCGCAAAGCCCGGATCAAGCCCAAACGAACCGGGGGTAACACGACATGAACGCCTACATTAAACCAGGAATCTGTCAGACCCGGGCCTGACAAACCAGATACGGTCAGACCGGACGACAACGCGGGCCGGCATGAGCATGATCGTCAAGACCGTGGCGCGGTGGCTGAAGGGGCCGATCCTGTTGTTCGGCATTTACATCGTGCTGTACGGCCATATCACCCCGGGCGGTGGTTTCGGCGGCGGCGTCATCATCGCCTGCGCATTCATCCTGATCACACTGGCCCTGGGTGAAAAAAATGGCCTGGACGTTTTCAGCAAGGGCCTGGCCTCGAGACTCGACAGCGGCGGCCTGCTGATTTTCCTGTTTGTGGGCTGGCTGGGAACGTATCTCGCAGCGGGTTGGGCCAGCGGAACCTTTTTCGAGAATTTTATTACCACCCCGGAACAGTCGCATTTCACGCTGCTCAGCGCCGGGACCATGCCAATATTGAACATCGCCCTGGGACTCAAGGTCGCCAGCGCCCTGTTCCTGGTATTTACGGTGCTGACGGCGCTGCGTATCGCGCAGGGGGGAGTTGATGTTGAAGAGAATCCTGAAGAGGAAGGACCATGATCTATTCACTGTGTCTCCTGTTGATCCTGGTTGGCCTCTACGGAGTGGTTGCAGGCCGGCAAACGGTGAAAATCGTCATCAGCCTGGTGATCATGCAGCATGGTGTGCACCTGTTGCTGTTGCTGATCGGCTACCGCGATGGCGGCAGTCCGCCAATCGTCGATTCCACGACCACGCTCACGAGTTTTGCCGGCCTCGCGGTGGATCCGTTACCGCAGGCCCTGGTGCTGACGTCCATCGTCATTGGGCTGGGCGTGCTGGCCTTGATGGTGGCCTTGTGTGTGCGCCTATACGATCGTTACGGAACCTTTGACATAACCGAAATCCGGCGTTTGCGTGGATAGGAAACAGGAATGGGATGTATGTGATGAATAGCGATATCCAGGCTCTGATTCCCCTGTTTGTGGCCCTGCCGCTGGCGGTGTCGCTGCTGATCCAGTTGGTGGCGCGCGGGCGTCCGGCGCTGGCCGAATGGCTGGCCAATGCCACCATGCTGGCGCTGGTGCTGATGACTTGCTATGCCATAGGTAGTACCGGCCTCTATCACATGGGCGGCTGGCCAACGCCCATCGGCATTGACCTGCGGCTCGATGCTTTGGCCAACCTGCTGCTGCTGGCCGTCAGCCTGGTGGGTTTCGCGGTCGCACTGTACTCGGTCGACTATATGCGGCGATTCACGGCTCGGGGCCATTTTTACAGCCTGTTCCTGCTCATGGTGACTGGCATGAACGGCGTTATCCTGGCCGGGGACCTGTTCAATCTGTATGTTTTTCTCGAAGTCGCCGCGGTCGCCTCCTATGCACTGGTCGCTTTTGGCTGCGCCCATGAAGAGCTCGAAGCCTCGTTCAGGTACGTTGTCCTTGGCTCGCTGTCCTCCGCCCTGATCCTGATTGCCATAGCACTGGTTTACGGCATCACCGGTACGCTGAATATGGCGCACATGGCCGGGCGCATCGCCGAGACCGGCATGGATGCACCGCTGCTGCTGGCCTTTGGCCTGTTCATTTGCGGGTTCTCCTTCAAGGCCGCCCTGGTGCCATTCCATGCGTGGCTTCCGGATGCGCATCCCGCCGCACCGGCGCCGGTCTCCGCCATGTTGTCCGGTGTGCTGATCAAGGCCATCGGCATCTATGTGCTGGCCCGCCTTGTCTTTAACGTATTCGGCGTCGGTGAAAGCGAGCTCGGATTGCTGCGCTGGCTCGGTGTGCTCTCCATGGTCGTCGGCGGACTATTGGCCGCCGGGCAAAAAGACATCAAGCGTTTGTTTGCCTACAGCAGCATCTCGCAGGTCGGTTTTATGGTCCTCGGGCTCGGGCTCGGTACGCCGTTGGGACTGGTCGGCGCACTCTACCACTTGATCAACCACTCAATGTTCAAATCATTGTTGTTCCTCAATGCCGGCGCCGTGGAATACGCCACCGGTACGCGTAATCTGAAAAAACTGGGTGGACTGAACCGGTCGCTGCCGGTGACCGGCGCGACCTCACTGATCGGATCCATGTCAATCGCCGGCGTTCCGCCATTCAATGGATTCTGGAGCAAATTGATCATTATCCTGGCCTGTGTCGAGTCCGGCTACTACGGTTTCGCAGCAGTAGCCGTGGCCATCAGCGTCGTCACCCTGGCCTACCAGCTCAAGGTTCAGCGGCTGGCCTTTTTCGCATCCTTACCGGGCGCTTTACAGAACTTGCAACGCGAACCACGGCTGATGGCGCTGGCAATGATCCTGCTTGCAACGGGGTGCATTGCGCTGTCGTTCGCCGTACTGGGTGGGCTGCGTGATCCGTGGCTGATCGGCGCCGCCCAGGAAGTACTGACGGCGGGGGTATTTGAATGAACCATGCAACCAACATTAACGACCGGAAACCGTGGCTTGAACGAGTGGTGCTGTTTGCCATTTCATTCGTGTTCTGGATCTTGCTGGTCTGGCCGGTGTCGCCGGTGGACGGGCGGCTGCTGATCGGCGACATCGTGGTCGGACTGGTCGTCGCCGCTTTCGTGGCCCTGGTGATGGGCCAAATGATCAGGCGTAATTTTGTGCGACTGCTCAATCCGGTGAGCTATTTCTGGGCGTTTATCTACGTATTTGTTTTCTCTTACTACGCCATCAAGGGTGGCGTGGACGTGGCCTGGCGCGTGCTGCACCCGGCGATGCCGATCAATCCGGGCATCGTAAAGGTCAGAAGCGTGTTGAAAACCGACACGGGGCGCACGATGCTGGCCAATTCAATCACGCTGACCCCCGGCACGCTGACCATCGACGTTAGCGATGATGGCGTGTTCTATATTCATTGGCTGAACGTGCTTAGCGTGGACGAAGAGGCCGCCGCAGAGCAGATATTGCGACGGTTCGAGTGGTTTATTCAGAGGATTTTTGAATAATTTATGAAGAATGGGATGCCTGGGAATATGAAGTTTAATTATTGGAGCCATCATGACGAATATTGAATTCCTGGTTCCAGCCCTGATTGCCGGTCTGCTGCTGTGCTGCGCACTGTGCCTGTACCGCATTGCCAACGGTCCCACGGCAGCGGATCGCATGGTGGCCATTGACATACTCGGTACGGTTGTCGTGGGTTTTGTCGCCATCATTACCGCGCTGACCGGCAAGGAGTACCTGCTCGATGTGGCCCTGGTCTGGGCCCTGGTGAGCTTTGTGGCTACCCTTGCGCTGGCCAAATACCTGGTGGGGAAACGTCTCAATGAATGAATCAATCGGTTTAACGCTCATTGTCATCGGCGTGGTGTTCGACATCATCGGTTGCATCGGACTGGTCCGTTTGCCGGATGTGTACAACCGCATCCAGGCATCCACCAAGTGCGTGGTGCTCGGTACGATACTGATCCTGGCTGGCAGCCTGGTCTGGCTGGCATCGCTTCCGGCCACGATCAAGGGCCTGATCATCATTCTGTTCATACTGATCACGTCAGCAACAGCCGCCCATGCGTTGTCGCGCGCAGCACACCGGTCCGGGGTTTCGCTGTGCGATCAGAGCGTCGTTGACCGCTATGCCGACGACCGGCAGGCTGATGATGCCAAAACACAGCTATGAAAAACAGGTGTAAACAAATGTCCATGGACGGACAGTAGTAGGGCAATGCAGGAGCAATTGCCGAGGAGTTAATAGCGTGAAAAAGCCCGCGTTTTTACAGCCAAGAGTCCTGAAACAGGCGGTCCGTGCCGTGTTTATGCCTGCTTACACGACCCGCTTTCCGGCCGAGCTCTTTGTGCCACAGGAATCCTTCCGCGGACGCCCCCGTTTCAATGAGGATGAATGCATCGGCTGCGGCGCCTGTGCACAGGTATGCCCGTCCAAGTGCATCGATGTGATCGATGACCTCGAGGGATTAAAGCCGGTACGCCGCCTGGTGCAGCATCTCGATGCCTGCATCCTGTGCGGACAGTGCGAACGTTATTGCCCGACGCAAAAAGGCATCCGCATGAGCAATGAATGGGATTTCGTCGGGTTTGCTCCGGAAGATTTCGAAGAACAGATCGAGAAAGAACTCGTGATGTGTGAAGTCTGCGGTGAGGTGCTGGCCCCGGCCGACCAGCTACGCTGGCTGGCGGAACGGCTTGGTCCCGCCAGTTTCGCCAACCCCACACTGATGATGTTCGCCGGGCAGGGGCTGGGCTACGTGGAAGCGGGCGTCAGGAGCCAGTCGGATTCGATGCTGCGTGCCGACCGCATGGCAATACAGTGCCCGAAATGCAAGCGCAAATCGGCGCGCGCAGCCTGAGAATCGACCTGAACACTAACGCAGAAAATGGACTGGCAAACATGGACAGCCATTTCGAAGAGCAAATGGCGCATTTTCTTGACGGTCGTATTTGCCTGCTGGGTATCGGGAACCGTTACTGGCGCGACGACGGCGCCGGCTCTGTCCTGGCTGAAGCCCTGCAGGCTTGCCCGGAATTTGACGCCATAGATGCCGGTTTCGTACCGGAAAATTTCCTGGAATTGATCGCACGCAGGAAACCCGACCGGATCCTGTTTATAGACGCCACTGATTTTGGTGGCGCACCCGGGCAGGTCCGGCTGCTTTTTCCGGACAAGGTGGCGCCATCCGGGCTGTCCACCCACGCCGGATCCCTGAAAATGCTGGCCGAGTACCTGCAGGCCAGGACGCGGGCCCAGGTGGCGCTGCTGGCCATTCAGCCGGCAGATACCGCAGCGGGCGAAAGCCTGTCGCCGGAAGTTTCCAATACGATTAAGATCCTGCTGGAAAAACTGCCGGAGTTCTGCCGCAGCTCACAACTGTAAGAGGTCTCGTCACAGCTGTAAGAGGTCCCTTGGGGCCGACCTCTCCAGAGCTTTTCGCGCCCCAAGGGACCTCTTACAGATCGCCCGCAAGCAGGCTCCTACAGTTTTCTTAGCTCCGCAATTTTGTCCAGTAACTCCAGGGCCAGGGCGGCTCCCGGGAGGTTGACGCCCAGGTCGCGCTGGAGGTGGACCGCTACTCTCACACGTTTCACGCTGCTGATGTGGAATTGCCACTCGGCGGCTGCAGGCTCCAGGCGTTCACCCTGCGGGTCGAGGATGCCCTCCTCGACCATAACGATGATTTCCTCGGTTTTTACGGTGCAGTTGCGGCACAGCTCTTCCAGCGTAATGATGGTTTCTTCTTCGACCAGCTGGCCGTGCAATGTTTCGTTGTTCGTCATGGCTTACACCTTCAGGCTGGCGCGGGGGTTAAAAGTAAATTCCTGTTTCATTTTTTCGTAAATCCGGCGGTGCTCTTCACTGTCCGCGGGTGGTACGGGCGATTTGCAGTACCACGTAGAGGTCACCGGCCTGGCGGGCCGGAATGCCCCGGCCTTTCAGTCTCAGCTTTTTGCCCGCCTGTGAGTTGGGCGGTATCTTGAGATCAATCGCGCCGGAAGGTGTGGGCACTTTCACCGTAGCGCCCAGGGCGGCCTCCCACGGGGCCAGAGGGCAGGTCCAGGTAGATATCGGCGCCTTCCACCCGGTACTGCTTGTTCGGGCTGAATTCCACTTCCAGGTACAGGTCGCCGGCCTCTCCGCCGCCGTAACCCGCACCGCCCTGACCGGCCAGGCGTATTTGCTGGCCCTGGCGAATACCTTTGGGGATGCGCACCTTCAGGGTCCGGGATCGCGTGGTGACATGCCCGTCCGCGGTGAGTTCCGGAATTTGCAGCGTGATGGAGCGGCTGGCGCCCTTGTAGCTGTCTTCCAGGTCCACCATGACCTTCGCGTGGTGGTCTTCGCCACGCATTTGGTAGCCCTGTTGGCTGCGGGCGCCCGCCGGGCTGCGTGGGCCATAATCACGGCCATACAGGGATTCGAAAAAATCACTGAAAGCACCCATATCGGGACCGCTGGCCTGCGGGCTACCACCGCGGAATTCAAAACCGGCGTCCCAACCCGGCGGCGGATGGAAATCCTGGCCGGCCTGCCACTGTGAGCCAAGCTGATCGTAGGCCGCACGTTTTTCCGGATCCTTCAGAACTTCGTAGGCCTCGCCCACTTCCTTGAATTTTGTTTCCGCATCGGACTCCTGGCTTACATCCGGGTGGTACTTGCGGGCAAGCTTGCGATAGGCACGCTTGAGTTCACCCTTGGTGGCATCACGCTTGACACCCATGATGTCGTAATAGTCTTTGTATTCCATGTTGCTCCTACGCCAGGTAGATATGCGCCCGGGTCTTCAAGTGAGTTTTTGCTTCGCGCCAGCCGGGAAATAACTGCTCCTGCAGCGCGTAAAAGGCTTTGCCGTGGTTATGTTCCCGCAGGTGGCATATTTCGTGTGCAATCACGTAGTCGATACACTCCGGGGGAGCCTTGACCAGGTGTGGGTTCAGAGTGATCACGCCTGCTGCGGAACAACTGCCCCAGGTACGCTTCATTTTTCGCAAACGCATCACCGGCGCCTGGCCGTTGGTCCAGGATGCGGACTCGCTGATCAGCTCAAGACGGGAGCTGAAGTGCCGGCGGGCCTGTTGCCGGTACCAGCGGATGAGCCGGTTGCTGATGGCCTCTGCCCGGACATCCGGAGCGATGACCCGTATCTGCCCATTAACGAGGTCTACGCTGCCGCGTTTACCGGGTTTCCCGACTACCTCCAGGGGATGGTTTCGCCCCAGGAAAAGATGCTCCTCGCCGTTGATATACCGGTGAAATGGCCGTTCCCGCAGCTTTGTCCGGGCATCGGCGAGAAAATGTGCGACGCGGGACACCCTTTGTTGCAAGGTCTTGTGGATGGCTCGCCGGCTCATGCGCCGGGGGGCGATAATCCGCAAGCCGCCATTGTCGTTCAGCTCAAGGTGGATCCGGCGGGTGACGGCGGGCCGGTGGTGAACCTGGTATTCGATGAGCTGACCGTTGAATTGAAGGGGTTTGATCTTTTACTCCAACAGATTTGTTTTGTCCACGGGGGTGTATTGTTCTGCTTCCTTGCGGGTCAATTGCTCTACCTTCAATATCCAATTCGCCATCGTGGCATCAACCTTCAGGCGGAAAGTCCCACTCTGGTCGAAAAGCCGTAAACCGTTGCCCGGTTGCTTGGTTTTCAACAAGTAGCCGGCGTGCTGGCCGGTCCGGGCATCAACAAGCGACACCTCCAGCCCCACCGCCTGCGGATATTCTCCGTTTACCCACCAGTCCAGCAACCAGGGAGCCCGCACTTCGAATTCGACGGTCTCGGTGCTGCGGCTGCCGGTGAACTTTTTCACCAGTTCTTTGCCTTGTGCGGAAGTGGCGGCAATGATAAAAACCGCGACGACGAGAAGACTGAATAAGCGCTTTGTCATGATTGCTGTTTCCTGTGTTTAACAGCTTACTGTAGCAAAACTTGTAAGAGCCCGCTCGCGGGCGATTGTTTCCAGAACCTGTCGGCCCCAAGGGACCTCTTACAATCGCGCGAGCGGCCTCCTACATCAGCTTTTTCCAGGCCTTGATCAGCTCTGTGGCTGCGATGTCAATCTCTTCCCGGGTATTGAATCGCCCCAGTGAGAGCCGCACAGAGCCAATGGCTTCGGATTCCGGAATTCCCATGGCCAGGATCACCTCCGAAGCACTGTCACCCGATTCGTGGCAAGCGGAACCGGTCGAAGCTGCAATCGCGGGGCAGGCGGCCAGCAAGGTGTTTCCGGCCACACCGGGGAATCGAACATTCAGGGTGTTGGGGAGGCGTTCCGCGGGGTATCCGTTCAAGGCGATACCGGGAATGGCCTCCCTCAACAGGCCCCACAAGCGGTCACGCAGGCGACCCAGGCGCTCACCCTCCTCCACCAGGCTGCGCCGGGCGACCTCACATGCCATACCGAGGCCCACGATGGATGCGACATTCTCCGTGCCGGGCCTGAGTCCGTGTTCATGTCCCGCCCCGATCACCAGTGGCTTGATCGGTGTGCCTGCGCGAACGAAAAGAACTCCCACGCCTTGCGGTGCATACAGCTTGTGTCCTGCAACAGACAGCAAGTCGACCTTTTCATGCCGAGTGGAAACCCTGATCTTGCCGCAGGATTGTGCCGCATCGGTGTGAACCAGTGCGCCGGCGGAATGCGCCAGCCCGGTAATTTCAGCGATGGGCTGAAGCGTCCCGGTTTCGCTGTTCGCGTGCATGATCGTGACCAGTGCGGTTTCCTGTCCCAGGCATTCGCGCACACGCTCCGGAAGCACCCGCCCGGCACCGTCGACCTGGACTCGGGACACCCGGTAGCCTTGTTCCTCCAGCCAGGCAATGGGGCCGGCCGTTGCCGGGTGCTCAATTACGGAAGTCAGTATGTGGCGGCGCGCCGGAATGGCGGCAGCCACCCCCCGAATGGCGAGATTGTTAGCCTCGGTACCACCCGACGTGAAATAGATTTCGCCCGGACTGCATTCAATCAAGCGGGCGGCCTGTTCGCGGGCGCGCTCCACCGCCTCGTGCATGGTCCTGCCAAAAACATGATTACTGGAAGGGTTGCCGAAATACTCCCGCAGGTAAGGAAGCATGGCATCCACAACCTCGGGCAGAACAGGCGTACTCGCATTGTTATCGAGGTAAATGGGAAGCCGGGAGTGTTTCATGGGTTTGTTTTGCTCGAATTGATGCGGGGCCATTTGTGGTGTGCTTTAAATCTCATTATATTCCTGTAGGAGTGCGCCTGCTGTAAGAGCCCGCTTGCGGGCGAATGGTTCTGGAAACAATCGCCCGCAAGCGGGCTCTTACGGGGAATGGAGTTTTGTCAGGGTTTTACCAGGGAGAGCCTGGTTAAAAGATCCGGCCACCTTGCATCGTTTTCGAGCTTGGATAAAAAGTGGTTGCCAATCAGTCCGCTCATTCCACCATCCCTCTGCCTCCAGGCCCGGTGAAGCCAGTTAAAGGCCTCGTCAACATCACCACCAAAGGCATAAATTTCCGCCACCTGGTATGCAGCGTCATCGCCGTTTTCAATAATCATCTGTTGCAGCAGCGAATCGGCTTCATCCGGTCGATCCAGTGCGATCAGGGACAATATGCGGGCGTAGCGGCGCCAGAATGGACTCTGTTCCTTGTCAGCTTCTTCCAGGGCTGCTTGGGGCATGGAGCGGGCCAGCAGCACCCTGGCGCGGTATGCATGTAAAGCAGGATAATCGGGGTTAAGCCCCTGCAGCATTCGATAGGCCGACAGCGCCTCTTCATACTTGCCGGAAAATTCATATAACAGGCCCAGTTTCTGGAGCTTTTGTAGCACCAGGGGATCCCGCTTGATGGCCTCATTGAGCAGAACCACGGCCGGATCGAATTTACCCAGCGTAAACAGCGCCATGCTGGCATTACTGAGCACATCGGCATTACCGGCTTGAAACTCAAGCGCCTTTTGCGCGGCCTCCAATGATCCCTGCCAGTCCCAGTCGATTGTCCGCCTGATGCGGCTGAGCTCGAGATATGCCCCGGCCAGCTCCGGGTCAAGCCGCAGCGCGCCAAGAATCACTTCCCGGGCCCTTTCGATCCCCGCCCGGCCCTGCGTAGCGACCATGACCGGATCCATGTAAACCCGGCCAAGCTCCAGCATGGCGGGTGCAAACTCCGGCTCGATGTCCAGTACGCGCCGGAATGCCTTTTCGGCCTGGCGGACGTTATCCGGATCTCGCAGACGGTACCGGTACCGCCCCTCGATGAACAGCAACCAGGCCTGCGGATCTATCACCCAGGCTCCGGGCGCATCCTTGCCCAGCCCTGTAACGACAACGTCCGCCGCGGCTGATGTTATTTCATTCTGGAAAATAAAAACTTCATCCAGCTTGCCGCTGAATGATTTTGACCACTTTTCAGACCGTGCCTTCACATCAGTCAGGCGGGCGCTGATTTCAATTCCTCCCGCTGTCATCCTGGCACAGCCTTCCAGGACATGCCTTACCTTGAGGCGCTCTGCCAGCACAGGCATTGCCGCGCCCTTGTCCCTGAAGAAAAATGATGAATTTGACGAAGTCACCTGCAAGCCGGGGATTCCCGCAAGGAGATCGATCAATGACTGGGCGATGCCGTCGGCCAGGGCGGCGTCCCCCATGGTTTCGTTCCCCGTTTCGTTCCCCGATTCGCTCGCCGGGATGTCTCCGGAACCGGTCCCGGAACCCGGTGAAGTGCAGGTGAACGGCAGTACGGCGATAGAATTTACCGGCCCGTAGTAAACCTCCGGCCTGGCGAGCTTGACCTTGTCACCGGATTCCGCCCTGCCCCCACCCGGAAACACGGGAATGTGGTCACGCAGGGACCAGGTAAGCAGCGCCAGCACGACGGCAATAGAAGCCGAAATTCGTCGGCTGCGCTTTGTTGTATAGGTTTTTGGCATAGTGCCCGTTAATCAAGGACTGGGCCTAATACACTATCCCAGGAATTGGTTCAAAATCCAGCAAAGCCGCTTTCGCGTTATCGCCAGGAAGCTTTTATTAATAACTGCATTATCTATATTCAAAACATTAACTTCCATAATATTCAAATCTCCGCTAAATTTATACACTGCGGAGTAAACTTAATTTGAGCTATGTTTACCCGCTGGAGGATTTTTTGCCGAAAAACACCACCAGATTGCATGACCCGGTACGGGATTTCAGGGACAGTTGCGGTTTCGCCCTGCTCGCGCACATGGACGGTGAAAAAAGCCACTGGCTGGTTCGCACTACGCTGGAATCGCTGTCACGCCTGACTCACCGTGGCGCAGTGGCGGCGGACGGTAAGTCCGGTGACGGTTGCGGTATCATGCTGCAGTTCCCCGAGCCTTTCCTGCGCGATGTCGCGCAAGATTGCGGCATTAAACTGTCGGATCGCTTCGCTGCCGGACTGGTATTTTTCTCTCCCGACGAAGCACTGATACAGCGCGGCCAGAAAATACTGACCCGGCACCTGGGCCGCTCCGCCCTGAACGTGACCGGCTGGCGGGAAGTACCCACCAATCCGGAAGTTATCGGTGAGCTGGCGGCGGTCAGCATGCCGGTGATTTACCAGGTCTTCGTTAACGCCCCGGCCGGGTGGCGCCCGCACGACATCGAGCGGCAATTATTCGCTGCACGCCGTTTCGCTTTCGACGAACAGCGCAAACTGCCCGATGCCGATCCGCTGTACTACGTGGTCACTCTGTCCTGCCTGAACATGGTCTATAAAGGCCTGGTACAGGCCGAGCACCTGGCCGATTACTACCCGGACTTGCGCGACGAGCGCATGACCAGCGCGATCGGCATTTGCCACCAACGGTTTTCAACCAACACATTGCCACGCTGGAATTACGCCCAGCCTTTCCGCTACCTGGCGCACAACGGCGAGATCAACAGCGTCAATGGCAACCGCGACTGGGCCAATGCGCGCGCCAGCATCCTGTACTCACCGTTGCTGCCCAGCCTGGAGGACCTCTCCCACCTGGTGAACGACACCGGGTCCGATTCCTCCTCGCTGGACAACATGCTGGAAGTGTTCCTGGCCGGCGGCATGGACATGTTCCGCGCCATGCGCCTGCTGATGCCGCCCGCCATCCGCAAGGACATGGATCCGGACCTGAAAGCCTTTCTCGAATTCAATTCCATGCACCAGGAGCCGTGGGACGGCCCCGCGGGCGTGGTCACCACCAACGGCCGGCTCGCCTGTTGCAGCCTGGACCGCAACGGCCTGCGGCCGGCCCGCTACAGCGTGACGCGTGACGGCATCTTCACGGTGGCTTCAGAGACCGGTGTCTGGGATTGCGAACCAGAACGTATCCAGCTACGGGGCCGGTTGGGTCCGGGTGAGATGATCGCGGTGGATACGCAGACCGGCAAGCTGTGGAAACCCGGCGCCATTGACGACAACCTGAAATCGACCCATTCCTACCGCGAATGGATGACCGAGAATGTCGTGCGTGTGTGGAATAACGACGACCAGGAACGCAAAGCGGCGACCAAGTTCATGCGTGAATCCGCAGGGCAGTTGCCGACATTCCAGAAGCTGTTCGGTCTCAGCGTCGAGGAATGTGAAACCATAATCAACCCGATGGTGATGGAAGCCCAGGAACCGATCGGCTCGATGGGCGACGATACGCCCGTGGCGGTACTTTCCAGGCACAACCGTTCCATCTACGATTATTTCCGGCAATCGTTCGCCCAGGTTACCAACCCGCCGATCGACCCGCTGAGGGAATCTGCGGTGATGTCGCTGGAGACCAGCATCGGCCGCGAACACAACGTCTTTAACGAAACCGCTTCGCACGCTCACCGCGTGCAGCTGCCCTGGCCGGTGCTCAATTATGTCAAATACCAGACTTTACTGGGTCTCGACCAGCGTTATTATCGCAACGTGCGCTTCAGCCTGAACTACGACCCCAAAGAGCATGGCCTCGGGGACGCGCTGAAGGGGCTGGCCGAGACCTGTGTACTCGCCGTGCAAAACGGCGCCACCATCATCGTGATGAGTGACCGCGACATCAGGCACCACACGCTGCCCATGCCTGCCCCTCTGGCCGTGGGTGCAGTGCACCAGGCGCTTTTGCGCGCGGGTGAACGACCCAACGCCAACCTCATCATCGAGACCGGATCAGCCCGTGACCCGCACCAATTTGCCGTGCTGCTGGGCCTGGGCGCCACTGCGATCTATCCCTACCTGGCCTTCCAGATCATCAACCAGCAGATCGAGTGCGGCGCGCTGGAGGGCGATCCAATCCAGCTGCGCAAGAATTACCGCCGCGGTATTCGCAAGGGCCTGCTGAAAATCCTGTCCAAGATGGGCATCTGTACCATGTCGTGCTATCGAGCATCGCAATTGTTCGAAGCCGTTGGACTGGCGCGGGAAGTAGTGGATCTGTGTTGTCCGAAAGTGGCGTCGAAGATCGCCGGCGCCGGTTTCGCTGAACTTGAAGAAGGCTTGCGGGAAGTCAGCGCACTGGCCTGGGACGAACAGCGCCAGGCCACACGTGAAGGTATTTACCGCTATGTGCATGGCGGTGAATATCATGCGTATAACCCGGACGTGGTGATGAACCTGCAGCAGGCAGTGGCCAGCGGCAAGTGGGCCGATTACCGAAAGTTTGCCGATGCCGTGAATAAGCGCCCTGCGCTGGCGCTGCGCGACCTGCTGGCGCTGAAGCCGGACCAGACCCCGGTCCCGGTCGAGCAGGTTGAGCCGGCCGAAAAGATCTTTCCTCGCTTCGACTCCGCCGCGATGTCCATCGGCGCCTTGTCGCCGGAGGCGCACGAGTCGCTGTCGATCGCGATGAACCGCCTGGGCGGCCGCTCCAATTCCGGTGAAGGCGGTGAAGATCCGGCGCGTTTCAACTCGGAGCGCAATTCCGCTATCAAACAAGTGGCGTCCGGCCGTTTCGGCGTGAGTGCGCATTACCTGGTCAATGCCGATGTTCTGCAGATCAAGATCGCCCAGGGCGCCAAGCCGGGCGAGGGTGGCCAACTGCCGGGCCATAAGGTCACGGCTGAAATTGCTGCGCTGCGCTGCTCGACACCGGGCGTGACCCTGATCTCGCCACCACCGCACCATGATATTTACTCAATCGAGGACCTGTCTCAATTGATTTTTGACCTCAAGATGGTCAATCCGGATGCCCTGGTGTCGGTCAAACTGGTTTCCAGCTCCGGTGTGGGAACCATCGCTGTCGGTGTAGCCAAGGCTTATGCCGACCTGATCACGATCGCCGGCTTTGACGGCGGCACCGCTGCCAGCCCGCTGAGCTCGGTGAAACACGCCGGTGTACCGTGGGAAATCGGGCTGGCCGAAACACACCAGGCGCTGACCGAGAACGGGCTACGCCACAAGATCCGCCTGCAGGTGGACGGTGGACTGAAAACCGGCCTGGACGTGGTCAAGGCGGGCTTGCTGGGCGCGGAGAGCTTCGGCTTCGGCACCGGCCCGATGGTTGCGCTGGGTTGCAAATACCTGCGCATCTGTCACCTCAACAACTGCGCCACCGGCATCGCCACCCAGAACAAGGTCCTGCGTGAACAACATTTCCATGGTCTGCCCGAGCGGGTAATGGCTTATTTCCAGTTCATGGTGCGCGACGTGCAGGAGATACTGGCCAGCCTGGGCGCTACCCGCTTTACCGACATTATCGGGCGCAGTGACCTGCTGGAGCAGTTGCCCGGCGTGACCGCCCGGCAGCGGGCGCTGGACCTGTCCCCCATTCTGAACTCCGCCGCTGCGCGCAACGAGCAGGCGCCCTACTGCACCGAACCACGCAACGTGCCGTTCGATGAGGGCCGCCTGAACCGGGAAATCCTCGATGCCGCCTCTGATGCGATCGAAAAGGACCGCCCCTGGACCGGGGAATTCGATATTCACAACTTCGACCGCTCGGTGGGCGCGATGCTGGCCGGCTCAATCGCAAAACGGTACGGGCGCAAAGGCATGGAGGCAAACCGCATCCAGGTCGCACTAAAGGGCGCCGCGGGCCAAAGCCTGGGCGCCTGGAATATGCCCGGCATGACGCTGTACCTCAAGGGGGATGCCAATGACTACGTCGGCAAGGGCATGTCCGGTGGCCGCATCGTGCTGACCACTGCCATTGCCGACCTCAAGCGGGCGCACCGCGACGTGATATGCGGCAATGCCTGTTTGTATGGGGCCACCGGAGGCAAGCTGTTCGCCCACGGCCAGGCCGGTGAGCGTTTCGCGGTGCGTAATTCGGGCGCCCATGCGGTGATCGAAGGCGCCGGCCACCACGCCTGCGAATACATGACCGGCGGTACGGTAGTCATCATGGGCAAGGTCGGACCTAACCTGGCTGCCGGCATGACCGGCGGAGAGTTGTTTGTACTGGACCCGGGTGACCTGGTGCCGCGCTTGCTGAACCCGGAATTCGTGGTGGCCTCAAAACTGGAAGAGCAGCGCTTCGATGCACCACGCCGCCGGCTGCACGCCTTGATCACGGCACATGTGCGCCACACCAGCAGCGAATGGGGGCGCAAGGTACTGGATGAGTTCGAGCTGAACTTGCCAAACTGGGTCTATATCGTGCCCAAGAACCTGCAAGCCAGCAACGAGATCTCCCAGCAGGACGTGCCGTTAAAGCTGGTGACAGGGTGACGGGAGGAATTGACCGTGACTAAAATTCATGATGATTTCGCCTTCCTCGAACGCGCCCGGGAGGATCCCGATGTTTACCCGCTGAAGATCCGCCGCAGCGAATTCCGGGAAATATACAAACCTTTCGCACAGGACGAAGCCGCCGATCAGGCCGAACGTTGCCTCGATTGCGGCAATCCCTACTGTGAATGGAAATGCCCGGTACACAACTACATCCCCAACTGGCTGAAGCTGGCCGGGGAAGGCCGCATTATCGAAGCCGCCGAACTCTGCCACGAGACCAACAGCCTGCCGGAAGTCTGCGGCCGGATTTGCCCACAGGACCGCCTGTGCGAGGAGGCTTGCACGCTGACCACCGGCTTTGGCGCCGTAACCATCGGCGCCATTGAGCGCTACATTGTCGACGAGGCCTTCAAACAAGGCTGGCGTCCTGATCTTTCGCACGTGCAGACCAAGCCCTGGAACGTTGGCGTGGTGGGTGCAGGCCCTGCCGGGCTGGCCTGTGCGGATGTGTTATCCCGCAACGGCATCAGCGTTACGGTTTATGACCGCTACCCTGAAATTGGCGGCTTGCTCAGCTTCGGTATCCCGGATTTCAAGCTGGAACTGAAAGTCATGCGACTCCGGCAGGAGGTGCTGGAAGGGGCGGGCGTCCAATTCAGGCTTAACTGTGAAATCGGACGCGACATCCAGGCGCATGAACTTGAAAAAATGCACGATGCGCTGTTTTTCGGTACCGGCACCTACACCCCGGTGCAGGCCCCCCTGCCCGGAATCGAAAAGGGCGGTATCGTCCCCGCGCTGGACTACCTGATCGCTCAGACCAGCCACCTCTACGACCTGAATCTTCCTGACTACCCTTACATCAGCCTGGCCGGTGAACGGGTACTGGTCCTCGGGGGCGGCGATACGGCCATGGACTGTGTTCGCACGGCAATTCGCCAGGGCGCTGAGTCCGTGCATTGCGTTTACCGGCGCGACCGCGAAAACATGCCGGGTTCGCAGAAGGAAGTGGAACACGCGATGAAAGAAGGCGTGCAATTTGAATTCAATACACAGGCGGTGAGCCTGGTGCATGAAAACCAGCGACTGACCGGCCTTGAAGTCGTGCGCACCCGGTTGATCCAGACTGAAGACGGCGGGCGTGCCAGGCCCGAAGTCATCGAGGGCAGCGAGGAGATATTGCCGGCAACCGCACTGATTTTTGCCTTCGGCTACCGTCCCAGTCCGCCGGCCTGGCTGGAAGCGCTGAGTGTTGAGGCAGCGGAAAGCGGCCTGGTGCAGGTGGATGGACATCTTCCGGGTCAAACCAGCAACCCCGCCATATTTGCAGCCGGCGACATGGTCCGGGGTTCGGACCTGGTGGTCACCGCCATTGCCGATGCCCGCGAAGCCGCACAATCGATCATCCAGTACCTGGAAATGCAGCAACCCCGGTTAAAACGCGCCTGAGTGCAATGTGTGGGATAGGCTTCACAAACCGTATAAAATTACCTATGCTTAACGTTTCCCCCCATCAAACCTGAGAGGATTATGCATGGCTACCTACGAATGTGAAAAATGCGGCATGAGCGTCAACGCGACCTGTGGAAAGTGCGACGCGCCGCTGGTGAATGAAACACTGGAACTGCCCGACGGGAATGAGGTGCAGGTCTCGAGTTGCCCCAACGGGCACGGCAAGATCAAGTCACCCATGTGCTGCGGCCAGGACATGAGCTGTAGCATCGGATAGGGCCGAAATTGCGCATATCCCCCAATCTGTCCATCAACGACAGTGAGATCGAACTCCGGGCAATACGCTCGCAGGGCGCCGGGGGGCAAAACGTAAACAAGGTATCCAGCGCCATACACCTGCGCTTCGATATTGCGGCTTCATCCCTGCCGGAAAACTACAAGCAACGCTTGCTGGCTTTGCAGGATCACCGGATCACCAGCCAGGGCGTTGTCGTGATCAAGGCCCAGCAACACCGGACCCGTGAAAGAAACCGCACAGATGCCCTGGAGCGGCTGTGCAAACTCGTGCAAAGCGTAATGACCGAGCCAAAAAAACGCATCGCAACCCGGCCTTCCCGGGCGGCAAAACGAAAGCGCCTGGATGAAAAGACCCGCCGTGGACAAACCAAGGAACTGAGAAAAAAAGTTCTTGATTGATGCAGGTCAATGATCGGCAGAATAGTTTTTATAAGGACATATTTATTGTTAAAATGAGAACTACTGACACCCAGGTGTCTGTTGGATTTGACCAGACCCGGTTTTTCCTCAGTAGATCATGATAAATCCGACAGATTCCTAACGCTGGACTAAACGGATCATGACTGAAATAACCGCAAAAAATGCTGATTCCCAGGACTTCATCCCCCTGGTTCGTGAACTGCTCAGCGCCTACCACGCATTCGCCTCATTCGATGCCGACGGACACAGACTATCCGGCTCGGACCTGACCGTTGCGCAGGCCAATGTCATTTTTACCCTAGGCAATACGGACGGAATGACTTGCAAAGACATCGGTGATTGGACACATATCACCAAGGGCACACTGACCGGCGTAATTGACCGGCTCGAAGCCAAGGACCTGGTCGAGCGCTGGGCCGTGGAAGGTGACGGGCGCAAAACCATTATCGCCCTGTCCCGGCTGGGTGAGCGGGTCTTTAAAAAGGAGTTTCCGCGCCACGTGTCTTATCTCAAGGACCGCTTCGACCAGCTTGGTGCAAGAGACCGCGATCAGGCCGTCCGCCTGCTGCAGAAAATCCAGCAGATTTTTGTATAGGAAACCAGGGTATGAATTCGGATTTGAAAGCCGTAGATTCTGAGAAGCAGAAAAATTCAGCGCCGGAAGAGCAGGCGGATTCCTCTCCGAAAAAACAGGAATCCGTTGAAATAACACATCGACCCGGCACGCAGGAGCACTACCTGGGCGGCGATTATTCTTCAGATACCATTAAGAAGATACGCAAGGATCCCCAGGCGATTGGCAAACTGTTCAAGGAAGGCAAATACCCCTACACCGACAGAATTGTCCGGCCCAAGTACGAAAAGGAAAAGGGCAAGCTCCAGATTGAGCTTTTAAAGGTTCAAAACTGGGTAAAAATGACCGGGCAGAAAATCCTGGTCATTGTCGAAGGGCGCGATGCGGCGGGTAAGGGCGGAACGATCAAGCGTTTCATGGAACACCTGAACCCTCGTGCCGCCAAGGTCGTTGCGCTGGAAAAACCCACCGAGCACGAACAGGGACAATGGTATTTTCAACGCTATGTTGTGCACCTGCCCACCCGCGGTGAAATCCTGTTCCTTGACCGGTCCTGGTACAACCGGGCCGGTGTGGAACGGGTGATGGGTTTTTGTAACTCAAGCGAATATCTCGAATTCATGCGCCAGTGCCCGGATTTTGAACGCATGCTGGTGAATTCCGGGATCAAGCTGTTCAAATACTATTTCTCCGTCACCAAAAAGGAACAGCGCGCACGCTTCGCCTCAAGGGAGCTTGATCCGCTGAAACAATGGAAAATGAGCCCGGTGGACAAGGCGGCGGTGAGCTTGTGGAGCGAATATACCCGCGCCAAGGAATCCATGTTTTTCTATACGGATACCGCTTCATGTCCGTGGACCATCATCAAGTCGGATGACAAGAAACGTGCCCGGCTCAACTGCATGCAGCATTTTTTGGCCCACCTGGATTATCCCAACAAGGATACCGCCGTTGTTAGCGGCCCCGACCCGCTGATCGTGGGCTCACCTTCCCAGGTGATTCACAAAGATGTCCATCTGGATGACTGGCCGCACAAATAAGTACTTTTTATGATCTAATAAAAAGTACTTACTACTCCTTTGGCGGAGTTCAATGGACTGGACAATTCTCTGGTGGTTACTTGCAGGCCTGGTTGTCATCGCCGGTCTCGCTGGCACAGTGATTCCGGCGCTTCCCGGCGTGCCGCTGGTGTTCGCCGGCTTGTTCCTCGGCGCCTGGATTGGAAATTTCGAAACGATCGGCTGGATCACGATCGGTGTTCTGGCCATGCTGGCCATCGTGGCCTGGGCAGTGGACTTTTTGGCCGGTGCGCTTGGTGCAAAGTATCTCGGCGCCAGCTCCCGGGCTTTCTGGGGCGCCACCTTCGGTGCGATAGTGGGGATTTTCTTCGGCCTTCCCGGCATCGTGCTCGGCCCCTTCATTGGCGCTGTGCTCGGTGAGCTCAGCGTCGGCAGTGACCTGCTCCAGTCAGGCCGTTCCGGTCTCGGCGCATGGCTGGGCATGGTGGTCGCAACCGCAGCCAAACTGGCCATCACCTTCCTCATGATCGGTATCGTGATCTTTAAACTGGGCTTCGCGCAGGTAGCCGGGGGCGGGTAGTCTAATTTTTGAGCAATTCCTTGCGCAGAGCCTCGAAGTTGCCGGGGATGGTGCTGGACAGGACTTCCTTGTCTTTTACTTCCTCCAGTTCGGGGGGCAGGGGAATCTTGATGCCGAGGGTTTCTTCGATGACTTCCAGGAACTTGGCCGGGTGGGCGGTGCACAGGAAAACGCCTTCTTCGCCGTCTTGGAGAGAATGATCCAGCGCCGCCCAGGCCAGTGCGCTGTGTGGGTCGGCGAGATAACCGCGGGCATACAGGGCTCGCATGGCGTCGCGGGTCTGGTCATCGTCGAGTGATGTGGATGAGAGCAGGTCCTCCAGCACAAGGCCGTGTCGTTCCTCCATTTCCAGCACGCGGGGGAAGTTATTCGGCAATGAAATGTCCATCGCGTTGGTGATCGTGGTGACGGTCGCTTTCGGATCCCATTTTCCTGAAGCCAGGAAACGCGGCACCGTGTCATTCACATTGGTCGCCGCTATCACACGCTTGTAGGGAAGACCGATGGCGCGCGCAATCAGGCTGGCGGTGATGTTGCCAAAATTACCGCTGGGTACACTGAACACCAAATCGCGTACATCCTCCACTGCAGCGGCAGCTTCGAAGTAATAACAAACCTGGGCCACGAGGCGGGCGATGTTGATCGAATTGGCCGAGTTCAGGCCCAGTTCCCGCCGCAGTTCATCATCGTCAAAAGACTGCTTGACCAGTTGTTGGCAGGTATCGAAATCCGCCTCCACGGCGATCGTGTGTACGTTACCGCCCAGGGTGCAAAAGAGTTTCTCCTGTAAGGGGGAAATCTTTCCCTTTGGATACAGTACAAGCACCTTGATACCGGGCTGGCCGTAATAGGCATGAGCAACCGCAGCCCCGGTATCGCCGGATGTCGCGGTGAGGATCGTCATCGGGCCACCGTTGTGAAACTCGGCCAGGCAGCCTGCCATGAAACGCGCGCCGAAATCCTTGAAAGCAAGCGATGGTCCGTGGAAAAGTTCCAGCGCACGCGTCCCGTCTTCAAGGCGTGGCGCCGCCAGCGGGAAATCGAAAGCCTTTGAGACCAGATTCTGCATGGCGCCTGCGTTGATCTCACTACCAATGAGGTGTTGCAGTACTGCGATGCTGCGAGGAACAAAGGCCTCCTGCAACAAGCCATCTACATCATCCAACGCCTTAAATGAACGTGGAAAATACAGGCCCTGGTCACGTCCCAGGCCTCGTAAAACGGCCTCACGGAAGCTAACCTGCTCTGAAGTGTGTTTGATGTTGATTAATTGCACTGAATTATCCGGCTTTAAATCCCGGGCCCTCGATACTGCGTGCGCCACCCAGATCGGCGCGGCAAATGTGTACGAAACCCTGTTCGTTTTTCTGGTAATGATCTGCCAGCCAGGTTTCAGTCGCCAGCGCAACTTCGAAATCATCCACCAGCGCAAACACGGTCGGGCCGGAGCCGGATATTCCAACCGCCAGCGCCCCGAGCCGGTGCAACTCTGTCTTCGCCTCGTCAAATCCCGGTAACAGGGAGCGCCGGTATGGCTCGGCAATGAGATCCACCAGGGAGGCAGCCGCAAGCTCCGTGTTGCCGGTGTAGAGCGCGTAAACAAACTGGGCGAATTGCGCCCCGTGCCGGACAGCGGTTTTACGCGGTATTTCGTCCGGCAGAACCCCGCGCGCATCCCGGGTCATCAATTCGGTACCCGGCCAGCAAACCACCGCGCGCCATGCGCCCGGCCAGGGCAAGGAATATTCAGCCTGGCTTCCCGGGGGGGCACAAGCGAAGGCCGCCATACAGGCAAGGGGCAATGTTATCCAGGTGGACCTCGCCGCTGATATTGCCTTCCATTTGCGCCATCAAGCCGAAAATATCGTGGGAGCTCAGGGGGTTGCCATACCAGCGGTTCAGTGCTTCGAGCGCTGCGACGATGGAACTGGCGCTGGAACCCAGGCCGCTGCCGATCGGCAGGCGCTTGTCGAGAAGCACCTTCAAGGGCCGGATATCGAAACCTTTAGCAGTTGCCGCTGACTGGAATGCACGGCAACTGCTGATCACGATATTCTTTTCCTGATCGCCAGGCAGCTTTTGTGCATAGGCGCCCTTCACTTCCAGGGCCCAGTCAGGCTTACCCGGATCCGGCAGGCTGAGTTGCACCAGGTCGCCCAGCAAGGCACCGTCCATCGGCGCCAGCGCCAGGCCCAGCGCATCAAAGCCGACCGAAAAATTTCCGATCGAGGCCGGTGCATAAACCGTCAGCGGCGCCATGCGGTCCGTCTGCTTCATTTTTCCTGGTCTCTTAAATGGAGAACTCATCTATCCGGCCTGCTGGTCAAGCGGCCGCCAGACCGTTCGCAGAATATCGCCAAAAACTCCGGCTGCGGTAACTGCGCCGCCGGCTCCGTAACCTCGCAGAACCAACGGAATGGGCTGGTAATAATGGGTATGCAAGACCAGGGCATTTTCGCCGTCCCGGATAGCACCCAGGGGCTTTCTCGCCGGCACGGCTTCAATCGCTACCCGGCACTTGCCGTCTTCAATACGTCCAACATAACGCAATACTTTGTCCTCCGCATCCGCGGCACGGATTCTCGTTGCGAAATCCTCATCCAGCGACTGAAGAGCATTGATCAGCTCGGAACGGTCTACATGACTCACTGCATCCAGGGGCACAGCCGGCTCGACATCGATGTCATCCAGTTCCAGCTGCATACCCACCTCGCGGGCGACGATAAGCAGCTTCCTGGCCACGTCCATGCCGGACAGGTCATCCCTGGGATCCGGTTCGGTAAAGCCCATTTCCATGGCTTTCGCCACGGCCGCCGACAAGGGCATACCGTCCTCCATCAGGCCGAAGATCATCGACAGGGAACCGGACAGAATCCCTTCGAAGGTTTTCAGCTGGTCACCGGAGCGCATCAGACCCTGCATGGTGTCTATCACCGGCAGACCAGCGCCCACGTTGGTTTCGTATAGAAATTTCCGGAAATTTTTCGCTGCCGCTTCACGCATTTCGCGATAGTAATCCAGGCTCGCGGTATTCGCCTTTTTATTCGCGGCCACGACGTTGAAACCGTTGCTCAGGAAGCGCACATACTGTAAGGCCAGATCCTCGTCGGTTGTACAGTCAATGATGGTAGGGTTGAGCAGCCCCAGGTTTTCCCGGATCGCGATGACGTCATCAATGGTCCAGGGTCTGCCTTTGGCTTCCAGATCCTCCCGCCAGCAATCGAGGTCCAGCACATCATCAGCCACCAGTAATCTGTTGCTGTCGGCAATGGCGCGCACCCGCAAGTCCGCGTGATGTTCGCGCAGGCTTTCCGCCTGGCGCTGGAATTGCGCCAGCAGTTCGCCGCCGACATTTCCGCACCCCAGCAGGATCACATCGATGTGGGTGGAGTGGCTGAAAAACGCGGTATGACAGGCGCGCATGGCCGACTGCGCCGCTTCACCCTTGACCACAACGGCAATAGCGCATTCGGTGGATCCTTGCGCGAGCACTTCCACGTTGACGCCCGCTGATGAAATGGCAGTCAGAAAGCGTGCGGCGATACCACGGTAACGTTTCATGCCATCACCGACCAGGGACACCACCGCCCGGTCGCTTTGCACGGAGATTTCTTCGATCAGGCCATGCAGCCTCTCGAAATGAAATTCCTCCTCCAGGGCCTTGCGTGCCTTGATTTCATCCGCCCGCCGCACGCACAAGGTAATGCTGTACTCCGATGAGGACTGCACGATCAGCAGGATTGAGATGGACTCGCTGGCCAGGGCATCCATCACGCGCCGCGCGATGCCCACCCGGCCCCGCAGACCACCGCCCTGCAAGGTGATTGAAGTCACGTCGTGGAGGTGTGATATCCCCCTTACCACGTGGGTGCGTTCCGCCCCGGAGTGCACCAGGGTCCCCGGCTTCGACGGATCGTAGGTATTTCTGACCTCGCAGGGAATCTGCTTGCCCGCCAGAGGCGCGAGGGCCTTGGCGGAAATCACCTTGGCGCCGAAATACGTCAGCTCCATGGCTTCGTCGTAGCTGACTTCGTCCAGGCACTGTGCGTTGCTGACAATACGCGGATCTGCGCTGAAGAATCCGTCTACATCCTTCCAGATCTGGCACAGGCTGGCCCCGGTCGCTGCGGCGATGGCTGCTGCTGAATAGTCGGTGCCGTTGCGTCCCAGCAACTGGATACCGCCATCGGCATTGCGGCCATAGAAACCCGGCAAAACCGTGATGTGGGCGCCCTCCTCCAGCCTTTGCGCCAGCAAGGGCACCGCCGCCTCGATATCCACCAGGGAGTCCAGCCAGCTGTCGTTGGCCAGTGGCAGCACATCGGTATCCGACCATTGCGCACTGAGACCGCGGTGCTGGAGCAGGTCCACCATCAAGCGGCTGCTGAAGCCTTCGCCGCTGGCCAGGATTCTGGCCCGGGCCTCATCGGGGCATTGTCCGAGCAGGCGGATGCCTTCCTCGCGCCGGGTCAGCGTGGCATGTTGCTCCTCGAGAAACTCACTGGCCAATGGTGTGGAGATGCCCCGCTTTGACAGCTCATCTGTTATCGAGCGTTCGCTGTCAATTGCCTGTTCCATGTAGTGAGCGCCGTTACCACCTTCAACCGCGGTGTCGATGGCCTCCAACAGCAGGTCGGTAACACCCTTGACCGCGGAAAGCACAACGATCACCCGCCGCGCGGCCGCGTAGCTTTCAATTATATCCGCACTGGCGTTGAACCCCTTGAGGTCCGCCAGGGACGTGCCGCCGAATTTCTGTACCAGTAGCTCGCTGTTACTCATCAGTACGCATCCTGATGCACGGCGCGCATGGCACGCCCGGAAGGATCGTTCATTTCCTGCATGCCCTTGTCCCACAAAATGGCCTCGGGTGTGCTGCAAGCCACGGTTGGACCCCCCGGAACCGTCTGTGCTGCAGAAGCCAGCGGGAAATGCTGCTCGAACAGGCTGCGGAAATAATAAGCCTCCTTGGAGGCCGGGGTGTTGAAGGGAAAACGTCCCTCGGCCCGCGCCATCTCGGCGTCGCTGACGTGCTCTTCGGCCCAGTCCTTGACCGCGTCGATCCAGCCATAACCCACACCGTCGGAGAATTGCTCCTTCTGACGCCAGGCAATGGAATCCGGAAGCATGTCGCTGAATGCCTCGCGCAGGATCTGTTTTTCGATCCGCCCTTGCGTAATCATCTTGTCCGCCGGGTTGATGCTCATGGCGACATCGAGAAATTCCTTGTCCAGGAACGGAACACGGGCTTCCACGCCCCAGGCCGACATGGCCTTGTTGGCGCGCAGGCAATCATAGCTGTGCAAACGCGAAAGCTTGCGCACCGTTTCCTCGTGAAAAGCCCTGGGGTCAGGCGCTTTGTGGAAATACAGATAGCCACCGAATATTTCGTCGGCACCTTCACCCGACAACACCATCTTGATACCCATTGCGCGAATCTTACGCGCCAACAGGTACATCGGCGTGGCCGCACGAATACTGGTCACGTCGTAGGTTTCCAGGTGGTAAATCACTTCATCCAGCGCGTCCAGTCCTTCCTGGATGGTGAAAGTCATGCCGTGGTGTACGGTGCCAATGTGATCGGCCGCGACCTGCGCGGCTAGCAAATCGGGAGAGCCTTCCAGGCCGATGGCGAAAGAATGCAGGCGCGGCCACCAGGCCGGGCTCTGTTCATGGTCTTCCACCCGCATGGTGGCGTGTTTGGCGGCCAGGGCCGCGGTGATGGACGAATCCAGACCGCCCGAAAGTAAAACACCGTAGGGTACATCGGTCATCAGGTGACTGATCACGGCATTTTCCAGTGCATCATGGACCGCCTGGCGGTCGGTGACCGCATTCCGGACATTTTCATAATCCATCCAGGGACGCTGATACCACTTTTGCGGCTCCGCCTGGCCACTGCACCAGTAATGCCCGGGTGGAAATTCATGCACCTGGTTGCATACAGCCATCAGGGCCTTCATTTCCGAGGCCACGAAAAGCTGGCCATGCTCATCGTGCCCGTAATACAGCGGAATGATGCCGATCGGGTCGCGCGCCATCATCCAGAAATCTTTCGCCTCGTCGTACAGGCAGAAGGCAAACATGCCGTTGAGTTCTTCCAGGAAATCCGTGCCGTGTTCCAGGTATAGCGGCAGAATGACCTCGCAATCCGACTCGGTGCGAAATTCATATTTGCCGGCGTAGGATTCGCGGATGGGCTGGTGATTGTAAATTTCACCGTTAACGGCCAGCGCCTGGCGGCCGCTTTCACTCAGGATGGGCTGGGCGCCGGTGTTGACATCGACAATCGCCAGCCGCTCATGCGCCAGCACGGCACTACCGGCAGCGTAAATACCACTCCAGTCCGGTCCGCGGTGCCGCAGCAGGCGGGATTGCCGCAAAGCCATCTTGCGGACAGATTTCAGGTCCTGGCGTATCTGCAATACGCCGAATATCGAGCACATGAGGCGCCCTCGCTAACGAATCCAGGTTATTGCCGGCGCTTGCTCTTCTTATTGCACCAGATCATCACTCCGCCCCCAACAAAAACACAGGCCAGAACAGCTAATATTAAGGGCTAAGTCTTTAAGTGCCAAGCAATAAAAGTTAATCGTTTACTTCATGCTCTGTTGCAGTTGGGCCAGGGCTTCGCTGCCGGGGTTGAGCTGCTTGAACTCCAGGTCTTTGAGGGGGGTGGTCACGGTACGGGACTGGTCGTTCAGGTCCGGGACATTTTGATCGATGAACAGCAGGCCGGTGACGATTTCGCCGCGGTGGCGATATCTTTCCAGGAAACCCAGGGCGTTGTTGCGGCGCGTGGGATCATAGTCCGGGTCAAGTTTTTTCAACAGGATGGTCGAGCCATCGTGCAACCTAACGGGGTAGGAGTCTCCCGCGTAATAGCTGGCCGTGATCTCGGACCGGGCCGGGACCAGGTCGGTCTCGGTGACCTGCATCTTGTGTTCGCGTGTATACACGTAGCTCTTGGTCGAACCCACGTGATCGTTAAAGGTTACGCAGGGCGAGATCACATCAACCACCGCACAACCAGGATGTGCGATGGCTGCCTTGAGCATTGGAACCAACTGCTCGCGGTCGCCGGAGAAACTGCGGCCAACAAAACTGGCGCCCATGGAAATCGCCGTGGCGACCGCATTGATGTTGTGCATCTGGTTGACTTCGCCCTTTTTGGAGGTGCTGCCAGCGTCGGCGGAGGCGGAGAACTGCCCCTTGGTGAGTCCGTATACACCATTGTTCTCGATCAGGTACAGCATGTTCACATTGCGGCGGATCACATGGCCAAACTGACCGAAACCGATCGACAGGGAATCGCCGTCACCCGAAACACCGATGGCGATCAGGTCCCGGTTGCCTGCCGTTGCGCCGGTAGCCACCGACGGCATACGCCCGTGTACCGAGTTGAAGCCATGGGCGCCGTGCACAAAATAGGCCGGCGTCTTGGAAGAGCAACCGATACCGGACAGCTTGATCAGTTGCTCCGGTGCAATCGACATCTCCCACAGGGCCTGGACCAGCGCCGCGGTGATGGAGTCATGGCCGCAACCGGCGCAAAGCGTGGACATGCTGCCTTCGTAATCCTGCAAGGTCAGCCCGAGTTCGTTGTGCTGCTGGCCTGGAAGGTCGAACTTCGGCCTTTTCATAAAACTCATGCTGCTGCCTCCGATTTCACGTGTTCGCTCACGCCCTGTACCACGCAGTCGCTGGAAATGGGCATTCCGTTGTAATGCAGGATGGATACCATCCGGTCGGCGATATCGTTGTATTCCAGCATCAGCAGTGACTTCATCTGTGCGTCCCTGTTCTGCTCCACCACGAATACGGTGTCGTGGTCGTGTAAAAAATCCATTACTTCCCGGGTGAACGGAAATGCCCTGATCCTGAGATAATTAACATGGATGCCCTGCTCTTCCAGGCGGTCGCGAGCTTCAATCACGGCGCCGTCTGAACTGCCGTAAGCGATGATGCCCAGGCGGGTGGGTTGCTCTGCCGTGCTGATCACGGCGTCCGGCACCATTGTCTTGGCCGTTTCCCATTTCACCAGCAGGCGGTCGATAACGTCCTGGTATGCGTCCGAATCTTCGGTGTAGGCGCCGTAACGGTTGTGGCCGGAGCCGCGCACGAAATAGGCGCCCTTGGGGTCTTCACCCGGCAAGGTGCGGTAGGTAATGCCATCGCCATCGACATCCAGGTAACGCACGAAGCGCTCCATCTTCGCCAGTTCTTCCGGGCCCAGAAGCTTACCGCGGTCCGGGCGATAATTATCGTCCCAGGTCAGTTCCGGGAATCATCCAGTCGTTCATCCCGATATCCAGGTCGGACAACATGAAAACCGGTGTCTGCAAGCGTTCGGCCAGGTCGAATGCAGTCACGGCCATCTCAAAACATTCGTGCGGATTGGCCGGGAACAGGATCGGGTGGCGTGTATCGCCATGTGATGCGTAGGCGCAGAGCATCACGTCACACTGCTGGGTTCGGGTTGGCATTCCGGTGGACGGGCCGACGCGCTGGACATCGATAAACACGGACGGGATTTCAGCGTAGTAGGCAAATCCGATGAACTCGCTCATCAGGGAAATGCCCGGACCCGAAGTGGGCGTAAAACCACGCGCTCCGACCCAGTTGGCCCCCAGCACCATGCCGGCGGCAGCCAGCTCGTCCTCTGCCTGGATAATACAGAACAGCTTGTCGCCTGTTTCGGGGTCGGTGCGGAACATCTCGCAGTATTTAGTAAAGGCGTCCATCACGCCGGTGGAGGGTGTAATCGGGTACCATGCGCCCACGGTAGCGCCCGCGTAAACGCAGCCCAGGCCAGCGGCGTCGTTGCCGTTGATCAGGATGTTCCCGCTGTTGTCGCCCATGGCCTCAGCACGAACCGGCAACGGGCAGGTGAAATTGTTCTTCGCGAAATCGTACCCCAGCATAAGGGCCTTGAGGTTGCTTTCCACAAGTTTGGGTTTCATGGCGAAAGTTTCTTCCAACAGGGTGCGCATGATCTTGAGATCGATATCGAGCAGGGCAGCCAGCACGCCCACGTAAGCCACGTTTTTCATCAGGATGCGGATGCGCGCCAGGCTGAAAGCTTCATTGCAGATTTTGGCCAGGGGAACGCCCAGCACGGTTATATCATCGCGCTGCAGGGTACGCTCTCGCGGCCACGTGGAATCGTAGATCAGGAAGCCGCCCGGACTGACCTCTGCCAGGTCTTTCTGGTAGGTCTGGGCGTTCATCGCCACCATCACGTCTACCCGGTTCAGGTACGACATGTAGCCAGCATGGCTGGCGCGAATCTCGTACCAGGTCGGCAAGCCCTGAATATTGGATGGAAACAGGTTTTTGCCGGTAACCGGTATGCCCATGCGAAACAGGGCTTTCATTACCAGGCCGTTGGCGCTGGCGGAGCCAGTACCGTTGACCGTGGCAATTTTCAGGACAAAGTCGTTTATCCGGCTTTGCGTTGCTGGCATGGGCGCTCACCACTTTGGTTGCCGCCGTTGTAGTCCACGGCCTGGGGGAAATTCAACAGCGACTTTTGCATGTCCCAAGCGGACGTCGGGCAGCGCTCGGCACAAAGTCCGCAATGGATACAGAAGTTCTCGTCTTTGACCATCACCCGGGAAGTCTGCTTCAGTTCATCGGAGACGAACAGGGGTTGCTCACGCTCGACCACTGGCGCCTTGAGCCGTTTGATCAGGTCCTCCTTGTCACCATTGGACGTGATGGTCAGACATTGGGTCGGGCAGATATCCAGGCAGGCGTCGCACTCAATGCACAGGGAATCGAAGAAAACGGTCTGTATGTCACAGTTCAGACAACGCTCGACTTCCTGTGCAGCCTGCTCCGCATCAAAACCGAGTTCCACTTCTTTACCCAGTTCGCTGAACCTCACCTCCAGCGGCACATGGATCATTTTGCGTCGCGCCGCCGGATCAAAGCTGTTGGAGTAGCTCCATTCGTGCATACCCATCTTCGTGCTATTCAGATTGAGCCCGTCCGGCAAACGGTCGGTGAGTGACTCTTCCTGGCAATGGAGATGGATGGAGATCGCTGCCTGGTGGCCGTGTTCGACCGCCCAGATAATGTTTTTAGGGCCAAAGGCTGCGTCGCCACCGAAAAACACACCCTTGCGGCTGGACTCGAAAGTGACTTCATCCACCACCGGTTCTTCCCACGGGTTGAATTCAATGCCGAGATCACGTTCGATCCAGGGAAAAGCGTTTTCCTGGCCAATCGCCAACACCACATCGTCGCAGGGACGAATTCCTCACCAACGACCTCCTGGTCCTGGATGCGCCCGTTCTCAATGACGTATTCCATCAGTTCAAAGATCATGCCTTTGAGTTTGCCATCCTCGATCACGAATTCTTTCGGTGAATGGTTAACTACGATCTCGACGTTCTCTTCCTCGGCGTCTTCGAGTTCCCACACCGAAGCCTTGAAAAATTCGCGCGGCTTGCGCGCCATGACCTTGACGCTTTTGGCGCCGAGGCGCAGCGAAGTACGGCAGCAATCCATGGCGGTGTTGCCAACACCAATGATCAGCACGTTTTCCCCAATGGAATCGATGTGTTCAAAAGCGACTGACTCCAGCCAGTCGATGCCGATATATATGTTCTCGCTGTCATAGCGTCCCGGCAGCTTGAGTTCCTTGCCGCGAGGTGCGCCGGAACCGACGAAGACTGCGTCAAAGCCCTGCTCCAGCAGTTCCTTCATGCTCTCAATGCGATGGTTGTATTGAACCTCCACGCCCATATCGACGATGTAAGCGATTTCCTCATTCAATACTTCGATCGGCAGACGGAAGGCCGGGATATTGAAGCGCATCAGACCGCCGGCGACGGCTTGCGCTTCGAAAATGGTGCACTCGTAGCCCAGCGGCATCAGGTCGTTGGCTACCGCAAGCGAGGCGCAACCGGCGCCAATCAGGGCGACTTTTTTACCGTTTTTTTCTGGCGGGGCGACCGGCAGGCGGTTCGTAATGTCCCCGCGGTGATCCGCGCAGACACGTTTCAAGCGGCAAATGGCAACCGGCTTTTCACCCATCCGCCCGCGCCTGCAGGCAGGCTCACAGGGCCGGTCGCAAACCCGCCCGAGGATGCCCGGAAAAATGTTGCTTTCCCGGTTGACCATATAGGCATCGTCAAAGCGGCCCTGGGCGATCAACCTGATGTATTCGGGGACGTCGGTGTGTGCGGGACAGCCCCACTGGCAGTCCACCACCTTGTGGAAATAATCCGGGTTGGAAGTGTCGGTGCGTTTCATTTTTCGTTTGACGCAAACCCTGTTATGGGCCTCTGATACCGTGAGTTCGCGCAAGGATAACTCTTTTGATTCTTATTCGCATCCTGCATTTGTTGAAAGGCGCAAAAAACAACGGCCAGGACGACCCACGATAACCGGGAGATCGTCATTTCACCTGAAAGAAAAATCATTCGGTCCCCAAGGGAACCTCTTACAGGAGCTGGTCTAGCGCAGCGATCAGCTGGTCGACTTCACCCTGGCTGGTGTAGTGCACGAAGGACGTGCGCAATGCGCCTTCCTGAGTATCAATCCCCAAGGCTTCGATCAGGCGGTAGGCGTAAAAATGGCCGGCACCCACTCCCAGCTTGAAAGCCGATAGCTGCGAAGCCAGTTCGGTGGAGCGATGCCCATCCGCCGTGAAAGTTACGGTGGGGACGCGGCCTTCTGCATTTTTCCTGCCGATCATGCGCACTTTCGGGTGCGCGGACAAAAAATCGAGCAAGGGTTGCAGAAGTTTGCTTTCCTGTCCCCGGAACAGCTTCATCACTGCGGCCGCTTTGTACATTTCCGGGGTGTCTTCACCATGGTGGTGCTGATAGACGGCTTCCATATAATCCAGCACACCATTCACTGAAGCAATTTGCGCGTGGTCGGGCCCGGCGGGCGTAAAACGCGCACCGGCAATACCCGCATTAAAGAAATGGCCCTGGTAGGGCAGGTCATCATTCAACTCTTTGTTCATGACCATCACGCCCAGGTGCGGCCCATAAACCTTGTACAGTGAAAACAGGTAGATGTCCGCGCCCAGCGCCTTGACGTCGGGCAGGCCGTGCGGGCAGAAGGAAACCCCGTCAACGATAGCCAGCGCCCCTGCTGCGTGAACCATGTCGGTAATTTCACGCACCGGGTTGATGCTCCCTACGAGGTTGGAACAATGTGTGAAGGCTACAGCCTGCGTCCGTTCATTTAACAGGGCCTCAAGATCCAGGGGGTGCAGCTCTGCGGTGTCTGGATCGACTTTCCATTCCCGCATCACGATTCCATCATCCTCCAGCCGGCTCCAGACGCCAACATTGGCCTCGTGGTCCTGGTTGGTGACGATCACTTCGTCACCGGGCTTCAGCTCCTGGCGCAAAGCCTGGGAAACCACATAGGTATTTTGTGAAGTGGACGGACCGAAATGGATTTCTTCGGCAGCGGCGTTCAACCAGGCCGCCATGCGCTGTTTCGCAGCGTCCATCTGTTCACCGGCCATGGCTGAAGCCGGGAAATCATAATAAGGCTGTACCTTTGTTTGCCGGTAGTAACGGTTCAGCCAGTCGATGGTTTGCTTGCAGGCATAGGAGCCACCAGCGTTCTCAAAGAACCCCCAGCCCTCGAGTGAAGGCTCGGAAAATGCCGGGAAATTGGAGCGGACGAAATCAAGATCAAGATCAGTCATGGTTTTACGTGTTTATTCCAGCGAGCGTAATGTATTTGATCTCGATAAATTCCTCAATGCCGTATTTGGAACCCTCGCGGCCGGTGCCGGATTCCTTGACGCCCCCGAACGGGGCAACCTCGGTTGAGAGAATGCCATCGTTGACGCAGACCATGCCGTATTCCAGCGCTTCGGCTACCCGGAACACGCGCCCCAGGTCGCGGGCGTAGAAATACGAAGCCAGGCCAAACTCGGTGGCATTGGCCAACTCGATCACTTCTTCTTCGGTTGAGAATTTGAAGACCGGCGCCACCGGGCCGAAAATCTCCTCGGTTGCGAACGCCATGTCCGCAGTTACACCGCTGACTACCGTGGGCTGGTAGAAAAAGCCACCCAGTTCGTGACGTTCACCGCCTTCAATCACAGTGGCGCCCTTTTCTTTCGCGTCGTTCAGCAACTCTTCTACCTTGTCGATCGCATCAGCGGATATCATCGGGCCGATGGCTACACCGGCCTCATCGCCCCGCCCTACTTTCAGTTCCTGGACCGCTGCGGTGAATTTCTCGACGAACTCATCGTGAACGCCCTCCTGGACATAGACTCGATTGGCGCAGACACAGGTCTGACCGGCATTTCGATACTTGGAGATGATGGCGCCCTGCACGGCGGAATCCACATCCGCGTCGTCGAAAACGATGAACGGAGCGTTACCGCCCAGCTCCATGGAGACCTTTTTCACCGTCGAGGCACACTGGCGAATCAGGATCTTGCCCACCTCGGTTGAACCGGTGAAGGAAAACTTGCGCACCAGCGGGCTTTCGGTGAGCTCAACACCCACAGCACGGGAATTTTTGGTGGTGATCACGTTGAACACACCGGCGGGAATACCCGCCTGCGCTGCCAGTTCCGCCAGCGCCAGGGCTGACAAGGGTGTCTCCGAGGCTGGCTTAATCACGATCGGACAGCCTGCCGCCAATGCGGGCGCGGCTTTGCGCGTAATCATGGCATTAGGAAAATTCCACGGGGTGATCGCCGCTACCACGCCTATGGGCTGCTTGATGACCAGGATGCGGCGGTCGGGCAGGTGGGTGGGAATGACGTCGCCGTAGACCCGCTTGGCCTCTTCGGCGAACCACTCGACAAAAGAAGCGCCGTACATGATTTCGCCAAGCGACTCGGCCAGGGGCTTGCCCTGCTCCGCGGTCATCAGGATTGCCAGGTCGTCCTTGTTTTCAAGCATCAGGTCAAACCAGCGGCGCAGGATGGCGGACCGTTCCTTGGCGGTCCTGGAACGCCAGGCTGGCCAGGCTGCGTTCGCGGCTTCAATGGCTGTCCGGGCTCCTGCAACATCGAGTTCGGTGACTTCGGCCAGCAAGGAACCGTCCGCCGGGTTGGTCACTTCAAACGTTTCGCCATTTACAGCGGAAACCCACTCGCCGTTGACGTAGGATTGTTCACGGAATAATGCCGGATTGTTTAACTCCAGCTTCGTTTTGAGTTTGTCGAGCATCGGGATAAATCCTTTAAACCTGCAACCAGGAAATCAATGGGGAATCCAATCCTACTAGACTGGCAGATGGCAGACCAGACCCTGGTCATGGAGTTCGGATATTGGGCTGAATTTTTACTAGCTGAATGGTGTTTTGTTGTATTTGAATCCTGTGCCGGCCAAAGGCGAGTACAATGCAACGCACTCTTTCAACAGAAATTACTTAGCAGAACTTCATGAACCAAAACTGCAAATTGAATATTGAATCCCTCAGAAGCCAGGTGATCGGTGCGGATGCGACCGTTGAAACACCCTTCGGTGACCGGCTGATGGTGTATGCCGACTATACCGCTTCCGGCCGCTGCCTGGTGCTGGTGGAAACCTACCTGCAAAACCTGCAACGTATTTACGCCAATACCCACACCGAAGACGATATCAGCGGGCGTTCGATGACTCACCTGCTGGTACAGGCAGAAAACAGCATCAAACAATCTGTCAATGCGGGACCGGATGGGCGCATTATTGCCGTGGGCAGCGGGGCTACCGGCGCGATCGACAAATTGCAGCAAATCATCGGTGTTGCACTTCCCCCGGCCACGCGGCAAAGCCTGACTCATATGATGGAAGATTCCCTGGGCAGCGACGCACATGCGAAGTTCAATGAATACCTGGAACAACATCAGCCGGTGGTCTTTGTCGGGCCCTATGAGCACCACTCCAACGAAATATCCTGGCGGGAAAACCTGGCCACCGTCGTGGAAATCCCGATGGACAGCGAGGGCGCCATCGATTTGCAATACCTGGAGGAGCAGTTGCAGAATCCCGTCTACCGGGGCCGCAAGCTGATCGGTTCCTTTTCAGCCGCCTCCAATGTCACCGGGATGCGCACGCCCGTGCACCGGATCGCCAGCTTGCTGCACAAATACGGCGCCATTGCCTGTTTCGATTTTGCCGCCAGCGCACCTTACGTGGAAATCGATATGGACCCGCCGCCAGGGAAATACGACGGTGACGCATCCCTGGATGCCGTGTTTATATCGCCTCATAAATTCATCGGCGGGCCCGGCTCCATGGGAGTGCTGGTATTCAAGGAGCATATTTACCACAAAGAGTTACCGCCCAGTGTCAGCGCCGGCGGCACAGTGGATTACGTTGGACCGGTCAGCCAGGATTTTATCGAGGACATTGAAGAGCGCGAAAAGGCCGGCACCCCCGGTGTGTTGCAAATCCTTAAAGCCGCACTGGCGTTTCAAATCAAAGACTACATCGGTGTGGAGGCCATTGAGCAACGGGAAAGTGAGTTGGTCAGGCGGGCCTTCGACCGCTGGCTTGCCAATCCCAACATCGAAATCATGGGCAACCAGGATCCGCAGCGGCGCATTGGCATCATTTCATTCAATCTCAGGGATCACCACGGCAAGTACCTGCATCCGAAGTTTGTCACCAGCCTGCTCAATGACCTGTTCGGCATCCAGACCCGCGCCGGCTGTTCCTGCGCCGGCCCCTACGGGCACCGCTTGCTGAATATCGACAATGAAAAATCCGAGCTGTACCGCAAGTGGATCGTGAAAGGGCTCTGCGGCATCAAACCGGGCTGGTGCCGGGTGAGCATGCACTACGCAATGGATGACCTCGAAGCCGACTTTATCCTCGATGCCGTTGAATTTGTCGCCAACCAGGGCCGTCACTTCCTGTCCCTGTACAACTTTGACCTGCACAGCGGCGCCTGGACGCACAAATTCGATGAGGTGGATCTGGAAGGCTTTTCACTGGAAGCGGCGCTCGAATGCGGCGGCTATCACAAGAGGACGCTGAGCGACCAGGAACGGAAGTACATGTACTCGGCTTTCCTGGCGGAAGCCAAAGGCCTGGCCGACCAACTCGCCAGCAAGGGATTGCCCAAGGAGCACCGCATGGAACCCGAGCTTGAAACCCTGAAATTCTTTTCCGTGCCGGAACCCAGCGTGGTGAATCAATAAACGTAGGGTGGGCAATTTATTTCCCACCACTCTATTCAAAAAACTCCACCCATTCCCAAGCAAAAAGCCGGAATGTAAACACTTCACTCACCGTCGATTTTCACGTGCATTTGATGATGGTTGTTGAATTGGAGAACGGTGGGCAATAAATTGCCCACCCTACGGTTCAGATAAAAAACGCACGTACAGTTTTGGAGTTAACCGCAGCCTTCGAAGCCGTCGGCGGCCATTTTGGCTTCGTAGGGGCCGGCGACTTCGCTGCCCGGGGTGAGGCCGCCCTTTACGCTGTCCCAGTCATCCGGTTGCAGGTGTACCATCCAGGCTGCATAAGGATCGTCATTGGCCATGCTCGGGTTGCCGATCAGTTCCTCGTTGACACCGATCACTTCGCCAGCGGCGGCGGATTTGGCGGGGCCGACCCACTTGCCGGACTCAATCGTTGCACAAGACCTTCCGGGTCGAACTTTGCGCCCGACTTTCTTCGGTGTAAAGGCTACCAACTGACCCGCCAGGGCGGTGGCGATGGTTGTCATACCGATCCTGACCGTGCCATCACCGACTTCGGTGAACCAGGTGTGGTTTTCCACGTCATAGAGTAAATCGTCGGGTAGGTTACATCCGCGAACTGTTGGCATGAGTAGCATCTCCTCGAGTATTTCAATGGGATTGGCTTTTCGCCCGCAAGCGGGCTCTTACAGTCTATTTCTACTGTGCTGGAATGGATTCGTCAACCTTTTCGCGCAAAGGTTTTGACGCACAGCAAAAATCACCCAATTCCTGGGACTCCATTTTGCCGCTGATGAACAGAAACAGGTGGTTGGCTACCAGGGGCATCATACGGGCCCGCTGCGCTGAATCCGGGATGCTCCGGCTCCATCGTGAGCAGGTTGTAATGGTAAACGAGTTCGCGGCAGGTTTCGCGGCAGGCATTGAAGCTCGGATCCTTGTCCGCACCCTGACGGTGCAGGGCGAGCAATCGGTAGCCTTCCCTCAGGTCTTGGGTAGGCTCTTTCCCCTTGGCGCGAACCCAGTGTTCCAGTGCTTCTTCGCCAAGGGTGAGCAATTCCGCGGCGTCGGACGGTTGCGCAGGCTGCGCCACCAATTGGTTCAGGCGTTGCCCGATGTTGGCCAGGGATTTCATCGCTCAGTGATCAAAGCTGCAGCATGCAAAGGTGCATGCTCAAGCCAGACCCTTTTGCTTCACGAAGTCGAAGGAATTTGAAATGTTCTCATGCAGGCCGACAGCCTTCGGTTTGAGCCCCAGGGCCATGCCCAGCAACTGGGTGAAGTAAATGATCTTCACACTGGTCTTGACGCCCAGCGTTTTCTCGGCGCGAATCTGGTGCATTTCCAGGCCGCTGTGACAGGTCGGGCATTCGGTGGCGATGACTTCCGCACCGGCGGCTTCGGCGGCCTGCAGGATGTTGAGGACGAGGAGGGTGGAGGTATCGCTGTCCGACAGCGTGTGGGCGCCGCCACAGCAGGCCGTCTTGAGCGGAAACTCCACGTTTTCAGCACCTGCAGCCTCCAGCAGGTCATCCATGAAATGGGGTTTGAAGGTGGACTCGCTACCCGGTCCTGCGTCTTTTTCCGGAAAAATATGCCGCGGACGGGTATACATGCAACCGTAATAATTGGCGATTTTGATGCCATCGAGTGAATTTTTCACGCGTTCCCTGAGGCCTTCCTCGCCGATGGTCTCTTTGACCCAGTCCAGCGCGTGGATGGTTTCTACCTGGCCGGCTTCATAGGTTTCGTGCCCCGCCTTCTTTGACAGGCGGTCCACGACTTCCACGGTTGCATCATCATTGGCCAGATCGTACTCGGCTTTTTTCAGGTTGTGGTAACAGCCATTACAGGGGACCATTACCGTGTCCATGTTCATCTCGTTGGCGGTGATCGACATGACACGGGAAGAGAGATAGGTCTGGATTTTGGGATCGATGTTCTTCACTTCCATCGCGCCGCAGCAGTTCCAGTTCTCCACTTCCTTGATCTTCAGGCCCAGGGCGCCGCCAAGAGCCTTGGTTGAAGTGTTGTAGGCAGAACCGCTGCCTTCCAGGGCACAGCCGGGGTAATAGGCGACTTCCTGGTATTTTGTTTTCTTGTCGGACATAGATCAGCGGCTCCCTAATTCGGTTTCAGCCATCTGGACCAGATCATCCAGTTTCAGGGCTTTACGGTTATGTGCTTCGCGCTCGGCCACGTATTCATTGATAGCATCGCGGGCACCGGACCAGTTACTGGTGCGCGGCGTGATGAAATTGGCCAGCCCCATGCGGGTGAGCATGCCGATGGGCAGGTTGCGCATCAGGCTTTTGATCATTTCAACCATCCACGGCTGTAACATGGGCCTGGCCGGTGCGCTGGAAGAAACGACGGACGGTGCGGCCATCTTCGATTTTGCCGGTAGCGATCACCTGCTCACTGAAGATCTCGTCAAAAATCATCGATGGTGACTTGGGTGTAAAGCCTTTCAGTTCCAGCCAGTGGCTGGTCGCCTTCATCACGCCTTCGGGCATTACGTCGCGCGGACAGACATAGGTGCACTTGTTGCAGGACACACACTGCCAGATGATGTCCTTGTCACGCAACAGCTCCTCTTCCATGCCGGTGCGGATCAGGTAGATCCAGTAGCGCGGGTTGAACTCCGGGTTGATTTCGTTAACCGTACAGGAGTTGGTGCAGGAACCGCACTGCCAGCACCGGTGGATGAATTCACCACCGGGCAAGGCTGCAATTTCCTCTTCGAGTTCCTCGTTATAGTCGGTGATTACGCGGCTCTCGATAAAGGTGCTCCAGTGCCCCGATACATCGATACCCTCGATTTCGATGTTTTCCTGAACGTGCAGGTTCTCGGGGCGTATCAATGATTTTTCATGAATGGGC
>PVMK01137182.1_pt1 | contig 40656 bp, 36 predicted proteins | sample 1853481 | NCBI WGS metagenome assembly PVMK01 (sample SAMN08533507, study PRJNA380276) | Marine sediment metagenome, whole genome shotgun sequencing project.
TATCCGGTACTGCGATTAAACCAGCCAAATTCTTCGGAGGCGGCCAGGCAAAGATCGTAGGCATCATCATAGTTACCCCGCACAGCAAATACCTGTGCACCAAATGCGAGCATCTGGGTAAGTTTTGCCACCGGTGCGCTGGCAGGCACAAAGATCACGGCATCCAGTCCGGTGGCGGCGGCCAGGCACGCCAGGGAAGAGCCGGCATTGCCGGTACTGGCTACGGATACCACGCCGGAACCTATGTCCTGGGCGCGTGCAATGGTGACCGCACTAGCCCGGTCTTTGAACGAAGCGCTGGGGTTCAGGCTGTCATCCTTGAGATACAAGGCATGCATTCCGGCCAAAGCACCCAGACGCTGCGCCGGGTAAAGCGGCGTGCCTCCCACGCGAAGCGGAAAAGACTTTTGGCGCTGTTTCAGTGGCAGCAGCGCCGCAAACCTGAACAGGTCATTGGGGCCTGCGGGAAAACCGCCGGCAAGCTGATTTGCGACCGCGTCGTAGTCATAACGGATATCCAGGTTGCCACCGCACCCGGGACAAATGAAACCGGCAAAGTCCGGCGCCTGTGTTGCTGAACAGGCAAAACACCGGTATCCGTTCATATTCATGTCAGGACTTCCTTCACGGCACGATATGGGTGCCGAATATACCGTGCAGGGCTTCTTCCAGGTGATGGGGCTGGGTGATAATAACCCTTTCACCACCCTGCTCCAAAAAGGCCAATGCGGCCTCGATTTTTGGTTTCATGCTGCCGGCGGCGAAATGCCCTTCATCCAGGTAGTGGCGGCATTCAGCGGCGGTCATATGATCGATGTCCACCTGCTGCGGGGTTGCGAAATTCAGTGCGACCTTGTCCACACTGGTGGATTCCAGCAGCACCGAAGCACCGAGTTCGCAGGCCAGCATGCAGGATGCTGCATCCTTGTCGATGACCGCATCGCGGCCCACCAAGGTGCCGTCAGCCTGGCGCACCACCGGGATACCACCACCGCCTACGGTGATGACTAACATATCGCGTTCGAGCAAGGCGCGTATGGCATTCAGCTCAACAATTTCCAGCGGTGCCGGTGCCGGTACCAGGCGGCGCCATCCACGGCCTGCGTCTGCACCAACGATCCAGCCATCTTCACTGGCGCGCTGTTGCGCCTCATCTTCGCTCATAAACGGTCCGATGGGTTTATCGGGATGCTCAAAACCCGGATCGTCCGGGTCCACAACCACCTGCGTCACCACCGCGATCACATCTTTGTCCATACCCTGCAGATGCAGTTCATTTTTCAGGGTCTGCGCAATCTGGTAACCGATTGCACCCTGGGTATCCGCTACGCAACTGACCAGCGGCACTTCGTGCAGCACATCACGCGCCAGGTCAGAGCGTAAAAGAATAAAACCCACCTGCGGCCCGTTACCATGTGTTATCACCACGCGATAGCCTTCGCGCACAATCGATACGATGTGGCGGGCTGTTTCACCAACGGATTTGTACTGGTCCACCACGCTGAGGTGCTGGCTATCCTTGATCAGCGAATTACCGCCAATAGCGATCACCACCAACGGGGCCTCGTGATTGTTTTTACGGGTCATATCAAGCTACATCGTCAATGCCATCAGTGCCTTGGCCGTGTGCATGCGGTTTTCGGCCTCTGGATATACGCGTGACTGCGGCCCGTCGATCACCGCATCGGTCACTTCACTACCGCGATCTGCCGGCAGGCAATGCATGTAAACCGCCTCTTTCTTTGCCTTTGCCATCATAGCCTCATCACAGATCCAGTGGCGGTATTGCGCAGCTACTTTCATCGCCTCTTCAGGCTTCGAGAACAGTAATTCCGGGCCCCAGCTCTTGGGATAGACGATATCGGCATCGGCAAAGGCCTCTTCCATGCTGTCAACCACCGTGAAACTGCCACCGGAGCGTGCCGTGTTCTCGCGGGCCAGACGCATGGGTTCTTCCATCAGGGTGTATTCCGGTGGATGGGCCAGGGTTACGTTCATACCATAGCGGCTCATTAACATGATCAGGCCCTGCGGTACCGACATCGGTTTGACATAGCTTGGAGCATAGGCCCAGGAAACGGCGATCTTGAGGTCGCGCAGGTCCTTGCCGAACTCCTCACGGATGGTCATCAGGTCTGCCAGTGTCTGGCAAGGGTGATCCACATCACATTGCATATTGATCACCGGTACGTTGGCCCACTTGGCTACCTCACGCATGTAAGTCTGGCCTTCGCCAGGCACGACGTCGTGACGGATGGCAATACCGTGGCCATAGCTGGAAAGGATGATCCCCATGTCCTTGGGGCTTTCGCCGTGTGCGATCTGCGATGTTTCGGAATCGATAAAGTGACCGTGGCCGCCGAGTTGGGTGATACCGGCCTCGAAAGAATTGCGGGTGCGGGTGGACTTGTCGAAAAAGATCAGGAAGATCGTTTTGTGCGGCAGGTGCAGTGTTTGCACACCGGTTTTGAAATCCGTCTTTAACTGGTTGGCTGTGTCGAGGACGAGTTCGATCTCATCATCAGCCCAGTCCTGGGTCATCAGCCAGTCGCGGCCCCGCATACGGTCTGTCAGCGGCAGTGTTTCCCGGGTCATTTTAATCTCCTTGTTGACTGGCGATTGTTTTCACCAGGGCAATGTAAAAGGCCGTACAGCGAACCAGGTGCTCTATTTCAACCTCCTCGTTCGGGGCGTGGGCAAAGTGTTCGTGGCCGGGGCCAAAACCGATGGATGGAATATTGTACATTCCCGCCGTGGCAACACCATTGGTGCTGAATGTCCAGAACCCCGTCTCGGCTTCATCGCCAAAAGCTTCCTGGTAGGCGGCCTTTGCAGAAAACATGGCCGCGTCGTCTTCATCGATATCCCAGGTGGGGTAGTACTTGCGGGTCGGATAAGTCAGACCGGTATGGCTGGGAACAGCATAATCCAACACGGTCACCGTCGCATCCGCGGCCTGCACCGATGGCAGCGCGAGGATCTCCGCAACCGAGGTCTCCTCGTTTTCACCCACGGTGAGGCGGCGATCGAGGTGGATGGTACAACCATCGGCGACCGCGCAAAGACTGGGTGAAGTGGAGCGAATCTCACTGATGGTTACCGTGCCCTTGCCCAGCGGTTCGCGTGCTTCCAGCCTTTTGTTGAGTTTCTCAATATCGGCAATAATACCTGCCATCAGGTAGACGGCGTTGACACCGCGCTCCGGCGCCGATCCATGACAGGATACACCCTGGGTGCTGACTTCCATTTCCATCCGTCCACGTTGTCCGCGGTAGATACGCAGACTGGTCGGTTCAGTGAGCACGACCAGGTCGGGACGCAGTCCATCTTCATTGACGATGTATTGCCAGCACAGACCGTCGCAGTCTTCTTCCTGTACGGTCGCAGTTACATACAGCGTGACATTGTCCGGTATGCCGGCTTTTTTCAGCAGTGCACCGGCATAAACGCTGGAGGCAACCCCGCCTTTCTGGTCGCTGGTACCGCGCCCGTACAGGACGCCGTCCTCGATATCGCCGGAGTGCGGGTCACGATCCCACAACGACAGGTCGCCGGTATCAACGGTGTCTATATGACCATCCAGTGCAATCACGTACGGGCCTGAGCCGATCCGGCCGATCAGGTTGCCCATCGGGTCGACGCTAACTTCATCAAAGCCGACCCGCAGCATTTCAGCGCGGACGCGTTCTATGACATCACCTTCTTCGGAGCTCAGTGACGGGATACGGATGATGTCCTGCATGAAAGTTGCAAGTTCGGTCTCGACACCCTTGGCGTCGGTATAGTATTGGCTGTCAATCAGCATGTGTGTTCTCTCTATTGGTGGTTCAGCCCGGTCGCCTGGTTAAAGGCGTTGATGAGTTGGTCCCATTGGTCCACGACATCCTGCGAGAAAACCTCGCGCCAGAAGTCCTCATCCCACAGTTGCTGCAGTTCTTCTGAAGAACGGCCCTGCTGTTCAACCCAGGTGAAATATTTGAAATTGTGCAGTGCTTTGCGGTCGGCGTAAGACAGTTCCCGCAAGTTGTCGGTGCCCGTGCCCAACAGGTAGCGTCCATAGTGCTGGTCGGCCTGGTGACTGGTGTAAGGCCCATGTTTTTCCAGCATCTCCTCGACCCGGGAAGAATATAATTCCATCGAATCGGTCAGCGGGGTGAAGATCACATCACGGCCATCCATATCGTAGTAACGGGCGGTCTTGATACTGGCCACGAGGTTACACAGACCGGAGATACCGATCTGCCCCAATGCAGCAATGGTTGTTTCATCTACACCTTCACGACGCAGGCAGGCGTGGCCCTCATCCTCGTTAAACAGACGCATCAATTGCATGGTCTGTTCGTCATCCACGGCCACCACCATGTCGGTATTGCGCACATTGTGAATCCACGGGATATGCTTGTCGCCGATACCTTCGATGCGGTGTTCGCCAAAGCCAAAGCGGAGCAAGGTAGGACATTGCAAGGCCTCGGTGGCGACCACGCGGATGCCGGGATGTTGGGTACGCAGGAAATCACCTGCAGCCAGGGTTCCGGCAGAACCTGTTGCGCTTACATAAGCGGACAGACGGCCTGCTGCGCCATAATGATTGTTGAATATTTCTTCGATCACCGATCCGGTTGTCTGGTAGTGCCAGATGGCATTACCAAACTCTTCAAACTGGTTAAAGATAACGATGCCGTCACCGCGCTCACGACGCAATTCCCAGCACTTGTCGTAGATTTCCTTGACGTTGGATTCCGTTCCGGGTGTGGCGATGATCTCGTCAGTGCCGATTTCCTGCAGCCATTCAAAACGTTCGCGGCTCATGCCTTCCGGCAAAATGGCGACCGCGTCACAGGCCAGCAAGGCGCAGTCATAGGCGCCGCCACGGCAGTAGTTGCCGGTGGAAGGCCAGACCGCTTTCTGGGATTCGAGGTCGAAGTCACCGGTGACCAGACGCGGGACCAGGCAGCCGTAAGCCGCACCGACCTTGTGGGCGCCGGTTGGAAACCACTTGCCGGTAATGCCGACGATGGTCGCATCCACACCGGTGATCGCGGAAGGAAATTCGATCCAGTTGCCCTCGCTAAAGCCACCACCGTGTGCAACCGGTTCATTTTTCCAGGTGATTCGGAACAGGTTGGCCGGATCCAAGTCCCACAGACCGACATCCTGAAGCCGCGTGCTTATCGCTTCCGGTACAAGGCCGGGATCCTTCATCTGGGCGAAGGTCGGCAGGATGATGTTGCGCTCGCGGGCGCGTTTGATGTTTTTTTCGAGTACGTCTGCGCGAATTTCAGGTATCAGTTTCAAATTTCACCTCCGAGGGTGACTACGGGGATGGGTTGATTGTCTCCCCATCCAAATTCAACTTCTTTGGCCCCGCCACGCATGGCCCGCAGTAACGCATCCTGGTCTACAGGCAAGCTGCGCACACGCACACCGGTGGCGCGGTATATGGCATTGGTGATGGCGGCACTGGTAGGGATGCTGGGCAATTCCCCGACACCCTTGGCCCCGTGGGGACCGGTGGAGGTCTGGTGTTCCACGATATGGGAGATGATCTCCGGCGTGTGCTTGATGCCCGGCATCTTGTAACGTGCCATCACACTGGTCCAGGGCAAACCCTGTTCCTGGATAAAATGTTCGCTGAGTGCGTAGCCGATGCACATGACGATACCACCCTCGATCTGGCCTTCCAGCGTCAGGGGGTTGATCGCGCGGCCGACATCGTGGGCGGCGATCACCTTGCGCACCTGGACAATGGCGGTGCGTGTATCGATTTCACACAGCACCGCCTGGGCGCAAAAACCAAAGGCAAAGTGCATGTCACCGCCGCTACCCAACGGCTGTGTCTTTGGGGCCCAGTATTCATACTCGGCAACGGTCGGGATGCCGGAAGCTGCGGCCTGGGTGATTACCTCGGCCAGGCTCACGGACTTACCGTCAGCATTAAACCGCGCGGCGGCGAAGATTACCTCTCCCGGTATGCAATTCAGCATGCCGGCGGCGGTCGGTGTCAGTTGTTTCAGGACTACCCCTGCAGCGTGGCGGGCAGCGTTACCGCTGACAAAAGTCTGCCGGCTGGCGGTGGTCGGCCCGGCGTCAGGACAATAATCGGTGTCGCCGAGTAACACGTTGACCCGCTTTGCGGGTATACCCAGTTCCTCTGCCACGCAGGCAGACAGCACGGCCGGCAGTCCCTGGCCCATTTCTGCCGAGGTTGTCCGCACCTCGGCGCGTACCGTTTCACCCGCCATGTCATCCGCCAGGTTATCTGTTTGTGCCCATATCTCGACCTGGGCGCTGGATTTGTCCGGTGCGCCGCCACCGAGACCGGTATTTTTGTAGCCGATGGCCAGGCCCCAGGCAAACAGCCGGTGTCCTTCCTGCCAGGTCCAGCGAAAATCTTCATCCCGCATGTCCTCATCAACGCGTTGTATACACTCGTTCAGACCGACGCTTTCACGCATCTCTTGTCCGGTGGCCGTTACCGAACCCACTTCCAGTGTGTTCATACGGCGGAATTCAACCGCATCGAGGCCCAGTTCCTCGGCGAGGATATCCATGTTGCTTTCCACCGCGAAACAGCTTTGCGAAACTCCGAAACCACGGAAAGCGCCACAGGGCGCATTGTTGGTATAAGCTGCAAAGCAATCCACCTTCACATGCGGCACCTCGTAAGGGCCGGTTGCATGGGTGGTGGCACGGGTGAGCACCTTTTCACTGAGACTTGCATAGGCACCGCCATCGCCGTATAGCGTGGCCTCGACGGCAGTTAGTTGGCCTTCCCGGGTAGCACCGGTGCGGATACGGATGACCGTGGCGTGCCGCTTGGGATGGAAAAGCAGACTTTCCTGGCGCGAATAGAGCATTTTGACCGGCTGTTGTGTCGCCTCGCTGAGCAATGCAACGTGTATCTGCCCGGCGATGTCTTCCTTGCCACCAAACCCTCCACCCATCAGGGTTGCGATAACACGCACCTGGTCAGCTTCCACGCCAAGGGCTGCCGCCGCCTGCTCACGGTCCAGGTACGGGATCTGGCTACCAACATAGATTGAGGTTTTGTCATGCAACGCGGTTTCACCACGCGCTGCTTCCGGCTCATATGTCCCGCCAAAGTCAGCAGGGTTATAACCCGCAGGCACCCCAATGGAACATTCCGGTTCCAGGAACATATGCTCGGTCGTTGGTGTGCGGTAGGTCCGGTCGACGATCACGTCGGCTGCGGCAAAGCCGCTTTTAACGTCACCCTTGTCGACCTTGATATGTTTTAACAGGTTGCCGTCAGGACGGCCCTCGTGCAGTACAGGCGCATCCGTTTTGACTGCCTCCATGGCGTCGGTAACGGCGATCAATTGCTCGTACTCGACCCGGATCAAATCCAGTGCCATTGCTGCGATGGTTTCAGATTCAGCGGCGACGATCGCGACCGGGTCACCGCTATAACGTACTTTTTCACCACACAGCACCGGCCAGTCAAGATCCACGATACCGTGCAGATTGCGGCCTGGAACATCCTCGTGTGTTAACACTGACCGCACACCGGCAAGTGAGCGCGCCACCGAGGTGTCAATCGAGATTATCCGTGCATGCGGCACACCGGCACGCAGGGTTCGTGCGTAAAGCATGCCCGGGAAGTGGTAATCGTCGGTAAATTTTGCCTGGCCACGTATCTTGGCCAGTGCATCAGGATTCGGCTGCGGCTTACCCACCTCAAAGCCGGCGGCAACCGTCGCCGGAACATAGGGTGGAACATCCTGGCCGGATGCCTGCTTGATCGCATTGATGACACTCTGGTAACCGGTGCAGCGGCAATAGGTGTCTTTCAGGGCGATCTTGATGTCATTGTCGTTCAGTACTTCGCCTGCGACCTGTTTTTCATCCAGCAAGGCCTTGGATGTCATGATCAGGCCGGATGTGCAAATTCCGCATTGCACTGCACCGTGATCCAGAAACGCCTGTTGCAGGGGATGCAGTTGTTCGTCAGTGGACAGACCTTCGATGGTCTCCACATCGGTGGCCTGTGCTTTAAAAGCGGGATAGGTACAACTGACCACGGGTGTGCCATCTACCAGCACGGTGCAGATACCGCACTCGGCTTCGTTACAGCCGATCTTGGTGCCGGTCAGGCCCAGGTCTTCGCGTAAAACCTCGGACAGGAAGCGTGACTCCGGGATATCCAGATCCACCGCCCGGCCATTTACTTTCATCTGTAAGCGGCTCATTGTCCGACTCCTTCCGGTACGGCCCGACCGCTGCGGGCACGCTCCGCTGCGCGCTCCAGTATCAGTGGTAAATGCATACGGATCATTTCTTCACGGTATTCCTGCGTGGCGCGGTATTTGCTGGTACGCAGTGGCACCAAGGCAAGAACGGCTTTTGCCGCCTTGTCATATTGTTGCGCTCCGGCGGGCCCGCCCGTGAGCAGATCCATTGCAGGTGATGCAAGATAAGGCACCGGACCGGCCGGCCCGAGGCTGATCCGTATGGAGCTGATATTGTCGTTGTCATCGAGTTGCATCCGCGCCGCCATCGAAATCATCGGCAGGGCTACGCCCTGGGGACGCATGACACGTGTAAAAGCCGAAGCCTCGCGCAATGCGGTGGGCCGGAATCGCAGTCGTGTCAGTATCGCGCGGTGGTGATCGATGGCGCTTTTACCAGGGCCCAGGAAGGCGTCCTGCAAGGGCATCCAGCGACTGCCGCTGGTATCTGCCACTTCGATCTCCCCGTCGAGCGCCAGCAAACCGATGCTGCCGTCACCTGCCGGCAGCGCATGTGCGACATTTCCGGCCAGCGTGGCCACATTGCGCACTTGCGGACCACCGATGACACCGCAACTTTCCACCAGGCAGGTGCCGTGAGTAATTATGGATTCATGCTTAACGATCTACGTGTGTGTGACTGCGCAACCGATGACGATATAGCCGTTTTCATTCGTGATGTTATCCAGACCTGCAATTTGGGATGTATCCACCATTGCTTCTTCGACCGGACTCTGGCCATGTTGTATTTCCAGCAAAAGATCGGTGCCGCCACCGATGACCCGGGCGCGTCCGTCGTAATGATTTAACCATCCGACCGCTTCTTTTACCGAGCGCGGCATGTGGTAGTTGTTCCAGCAAATTCTGATTACGGCATTCCTCTTGTTGCGCTCAGTGAATCCGGTTCCAGATGCGTGGCGCCCGTTCCGCGCAACGGGCGCGGATGGCATCCTCATCCAGTTGTGGCAGGCGCCCTTCATCCAGGATCACCCGGCCACGCGCTATGGTCGTGCGCACATGGGCGTAACTCAGACCGAACAAAAGATGCCCATAGAAGGTGTTGGCGTTCAGTGGTGTGAACGGCACGTAATCGGGAATCATGATATCGGCCAGTTGCCCCGCTGCCAGTGCACCACGGGGCTCATCGAACAGGCGATTGGCAATGCTGCGGTTGTTTTCCAGCAGTATCCGGCACGCCTCTGCAAAGGCGATGGTCGGGTCCCGCTGCTGTGCACGCTGGTGCAAATACATGGCACGGGCCTGGGAAATCAGGTGCGAGGACATGCCATCGGTACCAACCCCGACGGTGATGTCGTGTTCCAGAAAATCGACGATCGGCGCCACCTTGAGCCCGTTGTTCATGTTGGATTCGGGATTGTTCACCAACATGGAACCGGTGGATTTCAGTAACTCCATTTCACGCGGTTCGAAATTGCTGCCGTGTACAAATATGGTCTTGTCACCGGGTATGCCAAAATCCTGGAAGCGATCCATGATCTGCCGGCCATGGCGCTCCATCGTCAAGCGTGCGTCGCTCACATCTTCGGCGGCGTGCACATGAAAACCGGTGTTCAAAGCATGTGCGGCTTCGGCACAGCGTTGCAGTGTTTTTGTTCCCAATGTCATCAACGCGTGCATACCGAACAACGCGGACATCTGTCCGTCACCGGCCGCCTGGCACTTTCGGATCCAGCGCTCGTTTTCCTCAATTCCTTCGCCTTCGCGGTTGCGGTCAGAAACCTCGTAGCTGAGGCAGCCACTCAGGCCCACATCCCTGAAAGCCTGCTCTATCCGGTCGAGACTGCCATCTACACACGATGGCGAGGCGTGGTGGTCAATGATCGTGGTACAACCGGCGCGGGCCGAATCCATCAGGGCCAGCAATGCCGAGTAATAGACATCATCGGAATCCAGTGCCATGTCGAGTTTCCACCACAAATTCGAAAGCGTCTCTTCGAAGTTGCGTGCCGGCGTGCCCGGTGGCGTGAACCCCCGTGCGAACGTTGAATAAAGATGATGGTGGGTGTTGATAAGACCCGGCATGACCAAACTACCGCGGGCGTCTATGCTGCGGTCTGCTGTGCGCCTGATGCCGGATGACTCGCCTACCTCGATTATTTGCTGGTCTTCGATGTAGACACTGCCGTTTTCAATGAAGCGGTTAGCTTCATCGAGTGTCACTAAAAACCCATTGGTGATCAGTAACGAGCTCATCTATATGCTCTCCCGGCGTTGATGAATGGGGGTTCTGACGCATGTTTCTCAGAGCGGTCAATTCTGCATGAATTTACTGCTCGAGGTGTTGACCTACGTCAGGTGGTCATTCATTCCACGTATCCCGGGTGGGCAATTTTACCGCTGGCGGCAAGCCCGGCAGGCAATGCTGTCGGCAGTTGCGGCAGCGATTGACTCAGTCCGTTCAGCAATACATACATCGTTGCAGCGGGTTCGAGTGAAAGCACATCGCTTTCGCGGGTACCGGCTACAGCTTCGATCTGTTCTGGATTGAAGGTGTCAGGGTCCAGGCGTGCATTGAATAAAGGACCCTGGTAGTCCAATTTGCCGTTCAGGACTATACGGTGTGTCCGGTCCTGCCAGCGCGCCTCCATGGACCATTGATCTGCGTCCCGGAAGACCATGAAAGCATTGTCCTGCTGCGATTCGAATTCAGCCCGGTCGAGATATAGCCTGGGTTTGTCCCGGTAGGGTTCACCCGCGGTGGGGCAAAAGGTGGTGCAGTTTCCGCATTCGTTACAGAAATCCGTCAATACTGCAATCTGGAATGCCTGCTCCACAGACCAGCTTTTACCTGGCTTGACGGTTATAACATCCGCTTCGAGTTGCAGATCGGGTAATTGTACCTCGAAGGCCTCGGTTTGCCAGGTTTGTAGCGCCATGTTGGGACAGACACCGACGCAGATGCTGCAGTAAGTATGACAATCAAGACACCGGGCGGCCTCGGTTTGAGCCTGCTGTTCGCTATAGGTAAGCACGACCTCGTTAAAATTGTGGCGGCCCTCAATTGCCGTGTGCGGCACGGGTACGCGCCATTGCCGCTGACTGCGTTTGCGCAACAGTTCCGCAGTGTCGAATGCGCCCACCGCCTGTTTTGTGGCGGCTTGTTGATCGAGTATGGCCCCGGCAATGGCCTTGCCGTCAGCCGCAGCCTCGACGATGGATGAAGGTCCGTCATTGACCACGTCACCACCAGCGTAAACTCCGGCTACAGAGGTCTCAAAGGAATTTGGATCAGCCTTGATATAGCCCCATTGATTGACTTCAATCGGTTCCTCATCGAAGAAATCCAGGATCGCGTGCTGGCTGATAGCCAGGATCAGGGTATCCAACGGTATTTCGAATTCAGAGTCGGAAACCTCGTGCGGGATTTTACGGCCGGACGCATCCCGGTCGCCGCGGAATTCCATACGCCGGCACAGCAGGCCCCGCAGCGCGCCGTCTTCGATCAACAACTGCTGTGGCTTTGCCATTTCCACCACCGCGATACCTTCGTCGGTCAGCAGTGTTACTTCCTCGCGATCCGCTGGCATCTGGTCAATGGAACGCCGGTAGATCACACTGATCTGACTGTCGGCTTGACGCCACGCGGTGCGTGCGCAGTCCATGGCCGTATCGCCGGCACCGATGATTCCAACGTGCTTGCCGATGGCTGCCGGATGCCCTTCCCTTGCCTGCCTCAGAAAATACAAGGCATCCATTACGCCGTCACTTTCTTCACCGTCCAGCCCAAGTTTCTTGCCCAGTTGGGCCCCGACCATGATTACTACGCGGTCAAAGCCATCACGGCGTAGTTGCGAGAGATGGATGTCCCGTCCTGCTTTGACTTCGTAGTGAATACGCACACCGAGTTGCAATAGTCGTTCGAGGTCCCGGTTGAATATGGCCTGCGGAAGCCTGAATTCAGGGATGGCCCCACCGACCATGCCACCGGCATAAGGATGCATTTCAAAGATTTCGACCAGGCATCCGGCCTGTGCCAGCACCGATGCCGCCGCCATGCCACCAGGGCCGGCGCCGATGATCGCAACTTTCAAACCTTGCGCCTGCACGTCGTTTTCCGGGCCCGATCGGGTTTCCTGGTCCATGATAAAACGTTTGATCTCGCGAATCGCCCAGCGGTTCGTCAAGATGGGTGCGGATACAGGTGGTTTCGCACAGGTGATCGCAGACCCGTCCCAGCGTCGATGCGATCGGGTTGTCGGCCTGCGTCAGGCGCAGTGCTTCCTTGAAATCACCATCCCGTACCGCTTTCATATATTGCGGCACCTTCTGGTTGACAGCACAGCGGTCGATGCAGGGCGCTTCGATACAATCAAACAACCCCAGAGTGCGCCCGGTTTTGCTGCGCGATGTCATGAATGCGGTTTTCTGCAGCGTGCGCTGCTGGCGTGTCTGTTGCGCGTAGCGACGCAGGTAGGAACGGCTGTCGGTTTCTGCTGGCGCGGTATCCCGTACCGCTTCAATATACTGGAGCAGACGCATGTAGCCACCGGTTTTCAGCAGGTCGGAGCAGACCGTGATGGTCTGCATGCCGCCGGCCAGCAAATCGGCCGCATTGAAGCAATCCGCCCCTGCTGAGAACGACATCGGCAAGTCGCCATCGAATTCCTCCGACAGTTGCTGGGCGAGATTCACCGTGATCGCATGACGTGGCCGACCGGAGAGGTACATCATCTTTTCGTCAGCGTTGAACACTGAGCGGAAGTTCTCCACCTCTAGCGTATTGCTGAGCTTGACACCAAAGTGCAGGCCACATTCGCTTGCGACAGCCTTCAAGGCCTTCAGCATTGGCACGGCTACCGCATATTCCAGGTCATGCGCAAAGGCAGAATCCGGCACCACAACATCGCTGTAACCCAGTTCCTCATTCAGCAATCCACGCACCCGTTCGGGGCCCAATAGCGTCGGATTGCACTTGACGTAGGTATGCAGCCCCTGCTCTTGCATCAGGTAGGCACAGATTCGTTCGATCTCGGCAGGTGGACAACCATGCATGGTGGACAGGGTCACGTTATCGGATATACGATCGGGTATCTGCAGTTGCCGGATGGCGGGATAATATTGCGCCACCTGGTCGACCAGGGCCTGTTTGTAGCTGGAGCAATCCTGCATCTGTTGCAGGAACCATTGCATATTCGGTTTCTGGATTCCTGCAAGGTCATAACCGACGCTGAGATTGAACACGATACCGGGTACTTCACCCGGAAAACCCAGTTTGTGGTGCAGCGCATGGATCAACACCCAGGCACGCAGGTACTCGTCAAATGACTGGTAAATTTTCAATTCCTGTGACCATTCGACGTTATAACCCTTCATCTTCCATGTCGATACAGGGCTTGGAAACGTTCAGCACATCCAGTGTCTGCACTGTTTTCAACTCGATATAACGCGCGCCGCACAACCACGCTGCGACGATGTTCTGCGCCATTTGTGAGTGTGGTCCGGCCGCCGGGCCAAAGGGGGTTTCCAGCGGGTGACCGAAGGCACTGGTGCGGAATGGGTCGTCTTCATTCGGGACGAAAAAATGCTGTCGCGGAATGCCGAAGATGGAATTTTGGGTATCCAGTTCAGTAAATACCCACTCGATGAGTTGTACCGATGATATCGGAAAAAATAAGTCAGACATAAGCACGCTAGATTAAGAGTCCTGACAACCGAAGTCCATGATCTAAGTCACTGTAGTCAGTCAGGGAAGCTGTGAACTATTCGATGAAAACCTGGTACCCGGCCCAGTCATACAGACCGGTGTTGCGGTTATTTTTCAGGTACTGGCGTTTGGCTCCGGTCAAGGCGTTTGCGATATTTCCTGAAGCCTCGAGTTTGTGATAGAAATCGGTGATGAAATAATCTGCGTTGCTGCTATCAGCCGCCCATAAATTGGCAATCACCGAGTGCGCACCCGCGTCCACGAAGTCAGATATGAGACCTGTCTGGTTGATAAACCCGGAAACCGGATTACCTTTTGTCCTGGTGGCGCTGAGAAAAACGAGCCTGGCGTCCAGTTTTTGCGCGCGGATATCGCCACCAGTAAATGTGCCCCGCCGGGGGTCGCTTTCATTCTGGGAAAGTTCCAGGCTGGACTGATCAGGGAATTTGAGGTCGATCACACCGGGCATCGACAGGTGAACCAGCCCGGCTTGCTGGAAGTGCCCGTCTCGAAATTCATCCACTAACAAGGCCGCACCCTGGACGATACGTAGCCCTGGGCCTACAAAAATATCTGCGATCGCCCGGATCTCGGCCGATGTGTCAAGACGGGTGGCGTAAACACTGGAATAATCCTGTGGGTGACCGGCCAGAAAGACCCTTTTTATTGTCCCGACCCGTAAACTTGTGCCTGGATTCGTGTTTTGCGGAAAAGATACCAGGTTTATAACGGTATGGTGTTCCGCCAGGTAACGCCCGTTCACGCGCAGCGCATCCAGCGGAAAACCGAGCAATGGACCGGCAGGAATCCAATAGAGGGTATCTGTCAATAAATCAGCTATGGGCGCAATCAGGCGCTTACCCAGTGCCGCCATTTTGTTTTCGAATGCAGTGATGCCAATATTGTTCAAACCCTGTTGTGCGTCCTGCAGCGCCCCGTACAGATAGGCCGGGTTTGCAATATTTCGTTGCTGAACCCTACCGTTCTTTCCGACCCATACCCGGGCGCTTGCAGAACTTATGTGGAAGGTCAAAACGAGTTCGTCACTGGACAGGCCACGCAAGTATTTTTGCAGGCCGTTTTTTGATAAAAATGCAAATTTCCTCCGGAAGGGGATCCGGAGTTTGGCCAGGCCCTGATTAATACTGTCATTCAGGGCTGTGTGGCTTTGACCGGGCCGGGAATGGGCCCGTTGGGCCAACTGGGCGCGCAACAGATCAGTATTGCCGAATTCGTCTTTTGAAACTGAACCAAGACCTGCAAATTTCTCAATCAACCTGATTTTGCTCAAGCCCAGCAACGATGCCGATGCGTCTGCCCTGCCCCGTTGTCCTGAATTGCTTACCAGTAGATCAAGGTAGGTATCAAACAGCCGCTCGTGTTGTTCCCGGTACCAGGCGCCCAGCACACCGGGCAGTGTATAGCGCAGAAAGTGAATTTCCTCCACCAACTGATCCATGACGGCAACGGCCTGCGAAGAGCGCCCATTCATGATCTGTATCCGTGCCCGCAGAAACATTGCCTCAACGGAATATGCCGGTACACCACCGGACCTGAGATGTTCATATGCAGCGGTGATGCCGGATATTGAACACAGAACCCGGGTGTCATCGCTGTTGACCCCGATCGCGCAGATCTGCAACAGGGAGAGTTGACGTATATCTTCATGGCCCGATGTGGCCGCCACCTTGTGGCTTTGCCTGAAAAGAGACTGTGCTTTAATGCGGTCCTTGCTTGCCGGGGCAAGCGCATCCAGACCCTGGTCATAGAGATACTGACTTTGCAGCGGCCGGTGCTGTCCCTGCGCGCGCCGTGCCTGGTGCATCAGCTCGAAATCACCCCTTGCACGATGGATATTGGCCAGAACCCGCAAACCTTTACCGACATCTATCACCGGGCTGCCCCGTCTCGATTGATTGGAACCTGCACTGAGTCCGGTCCGTTGCAAAAACCTGATAGATTGATCCAGTCGACCGGTTTGATAGAAAATCATTGCCAGTTCGAAATTGACCTGCTTGCGAATGGCACTGTCATTCTGGTAATTCAGTGCCTGCAACAACACCTCGTGGGCCTGGCTGTAACGGTAGCTGCGAATAAACAGACGGCCCTGCGCCAGCAGGTTGAGTGCCAGTTCGTCCCCGTCCCCACTTTCGACCAGGCGTGTTTCAATTTCCTGTAATACGGTGCTGGAAGCCGGCGCATTTCCCTGCAGGGCATGAATTTGCACGATGCTTTCCCGGATACCGGTCGCAAGTTCCGCATCACCGACCGCATCAGCGATTGCCACGGCCTGCTGGAACTGCGCAAGGGCTCTTGTGAACAACGATCCGGTGGCATATTCAATGCCACTGTCATTGAGTGCACGCGCCAGTTCAAAGCGGTAGCCCATGGATTCCGCAAGTTCTGCCGTGCGCGATAAAATGGATTGAACCGGATCGGGGTTGCTGACCGAGGCGCCTAATTTACCTGATCCCATGAGCCCGGTTACGGCTGCAGCATGTAACTGCAATGTCGCTAATTCGAGTTTGTGAAACCGAAGCCCCTTCAGTTCAGCAAGTATTTCACGGGTCATGGAGTAGACCATGCTGTGGTCGTGTAAATGAAACAGGATCAGATGCGCGGCCAGGTAATTGGACCACAAACGCATTTCCACCATACCAAATCGGTGAAATAATCTTCCGGCATTAAGCAGGTTCTCGATTTTCACCGTCCAGTTTGCTTCGCTGTCAGCACCACTGAGTTGCATTCCGAAGGAAAGTAACTGGTAGGCCCGGGACAGCTTGCTGCTTCTGTCATCCCAGACTTTCAGCCTGGTCAGTTCCAGCCCGAACTCGCTACGCCTGGTATGCAGTGACGAAGTCACCCTGATATCCAGTTGGCGGGCGCTTTTCGGCACATTGATGTACTGAAAAACCGGTACAATTCGGCTACCCGGAATACCCGACTGTAATATGGATTCCCCGTCCTGGCCGGAAATTTTGGATTCAAACTCGGCTTCAAAGGCATTGATCGTGATCAACAGGGCCTCATCAACGGCCTGCTGTACAAAATATTCCTGTGTAATTACCGGCTCACCGGATTGTGCTGGTGAAATACCGGGGACCATGTTCCCCGCCCCAATCATGACAAACCACAATAGCCCTTTAAACGACAATTTAACGTGGCATAGTCTTAAGATAGGTATCATATAAGCCATGGAGTCCGGTATTCAAAACAGATGCAAGCCAGCATTGAACATAAACGTTATCAATGATGTCAACTTTAGTCACTGATTAAGTAATAAATTAAGTAAAAATTATTCGTGAGAATTCCTGACAGAGACACTGCTGTTTTTTCAACCTCGGCCATTGATTTGTTCGCCTCAGCCCTGGGTGCGTTCATATTACTGGTGATGTTGCTGTTCCCGTACTACCGCCATGCCGGCCCGGACGATTCATTCGCCAGGACCCAGGACATCATGGAGAAACGCCGGCTCACTACGGGTCAGCTTGAAGACCTGAAGGCCGAGCAGGAAAAACTGCAAAGTGAACTTGAGCAACTCACCCAAAACAACCAGGGGCAGGAGCAACAGATTTCCAGGCTCAGAAAAGAAATGATGGACATCGCCAATCAACTGGCGGCACTACCGGCCGTGATCACGGAACCGGTTGAAATCGTCACGCCTGAACCGGAACCCCTGGCCCTGACCCACGGTGTCGAATTCTCAATCCTGGGTCTTGCCACCGAGGTGAAATCCTTCGTTATTGTCATCGATATGTCCGGCAGCATGCTCCAGTACGAGGACTTGATGATCCGTTCGGTACTGGAGATACTCAAGCCACTGGATGAAAGCAACCAGTTTGCCATCATTGGTTACCACGGAAATCCGCAACCGGTGCTGTGGAGTTTTCCGAACAGCAACACGTTATTACCGGCCACCCCGGAAAATCTTGAGTTGGCAAAAGTATTTACTCAATCATTGGTGCGCAAATTCGTAGGCTCAACGCCTACTCACTTTGCCTTGCAGGCCGCGCTGGATTATCCATCAAGTGCGGTTATCCTGATGAGTGATGGCGAGCCGAACAGCCCGCCGGGCTTCATAATCGAGAATATTACCCAATTGAATCAGTTCAGACAGACGGAAATTCACACCGTGGCAATTGGTGACTACACCCATAACCGTAACCTGGTGCTGTTCATGCAGACCCTTGCACGGCTTAACCGGGGCGATTTTGTAGGTGTGTCCAGATGAGATCACGGTTGAGAAACCTGGGTGTGTTTTCCCTCTCGGCGATCGATCTGTTCGCTTCGGCGATGGGTGCATTCATCATTATCACGATCATCCTGATGCCTGACTATCAAAAAGAAGTCAGGCTGGAGGGGCACCTGGAGTACATCGAGTCATTGGCCAGCCAGGTGGAAACACTTCTGAGTGATTCGGAGCTGGGTATCGACAGTACCCGCGAGGCCCTGAGCAGTGCACAGACCCGGCAACTGGAATTGCAGGCGGAGCAGGAGATCATGTCGAGCGAACTGGAAACCATACGTGCCCGGTTACAGGCAAGAAACGATCAACCGCCCCCGCCGCCACCCAGCCCGGCAGAAACCGAAGAAGAACTCGGCAGCAACCTGGTGACATTCAGATTCCTGGGATTGAAAACCGATAAAACCCGTTTGCTGCTGATGATCGACATGAATAAATACCTGGCTGGCCACGAAGCACTGGTTGCAAAGACGGTTGCCAGGGCACTGGAGTCTTTGCAGGCGGGTTACGAGTTTGGAATTCTCGGCTTTCAGCAACTCGACTCCGGTCCCCGTTATCACCGCTGGCCGGAAGATGGCAGCCTGGTGGCAATGAGCAGTGCGAACCGGGCGCAGGCCTTGCGTTTTGTTCGCCAGCTGGCCGGCAAATTTAAAGGATCATCATCGTTGCAAGCTGCATTCAGACTGGCCTTTGACAGCCCCGCTGAAGCTATCATTCTGATCAGCGACGGTCTCCCCAACCCGACATACAATGGTGGCCTGCCGCCGAGAGCACTGGTTCAGGATATCGTCCTGTCCAACACCGGCGGGAAAGAGATCCATGCAGTAACCATCGGGGATTATTTCAAATACAAGGGAACGGTTGAGTTTATGGAGACCCTGGCACGGGCGAATTCGGGCAGCTACCTGGCGTTGGCACAATGATTACATATCGTTTCAGCGCGGTTTGCGGACTTTTTTATGCATTATACTGGTCGATTGATCAAAGCACCCTGCGATGCCAGTGAAGAGCGGAATGAATAGCAAAACAATCGGGCGGGATTCATCCTGCGACCTCAAACTGGAGCATCCGGCAGTATCCCGTTTTCATGCCCGTATTGAACTGGCAGGTGATGGCCTTGTATCCCTGCTCGATACCGAATCGAGAAATGGTGTTTTTCTGAATCGGAACAATACCTGGATTCGCGTCAGGAAGGTCACGCTGTGTATCGGTGACCGCATCCGGTTCGGGGAACATGAAGTACTACTGGAGCGTCTCACTGCCGCATTCGATAATTCCTCCAATGTCAGGCTGGAAGCAAAACATTATCCACCGGTGCAGGGAAACAGGGGTTTAGGGGCATTTGCGAATCAGTTGGAAACAGGACCTCTGCTGCATAAACCCCGGCGCAATCCATTGACTGGCAAGATAGAAGAAGATTTAGGCACCTAGTTAGTTTTTGAGAATTCAACCATGAAGGTTTGTGCACAACAATGACACGTCAAATAACAATTTTTATCAGCCTGGCTTCGGCAGTTTTACTTATCGCTCTATGGCAAGGATACTGCCCCTGATGCTGCGGCCATCATGCTGGATATCAAGCGTGGCTCGTGGCCGTTTACGGTTCAGAACATCCTCTGGCTGGCTTTTTTTGTTGGCCTGGGTGAGTTATCGCTTCGCTGGCGTGCCGGACGCCTGGAAGAAAGCCAGTTTGATCGGAACTATCTGCCGCTTGATGAAGAAACCGTGCTGCGACCGGGTGATGATATAACACCGATTTATCAAAAAGTCCGTAGCAGCAAGTACCGGAATGTCTGCTTTCTGCCCCGTTTGATTGAACGCTGCGTGCTCAATTTCAACCTCGGCCAGTCAGTCGATCAGACCAATTCCTTGTTAAATTCAAGCCTGGAGCTATTTTTGCACGAACTTGATCTTCGCTACAGCATGATCCGCTACATCACCTGGTTAATTCCGTCATTGGGTTTCATCGGCACCGTCATCGGTATCATGCTGGCACTGAACTATGCAGGTGACCGGGCCAATGTTGAGAGCCCGGAAATGTTGTACCAGGTAACAGAAAGACTGGGGGTTGCGTTCAGTACTACGCTGGTCGCATTGGTCATGGCTGCCATCCTCGTATTCCTGCAAAACCTGATCCAGGGCAAAGAGGAAAACATGCTCAATAAATCGGGACAATATTGTCTCGACAACCTGATCAACCGGCTTTATTCACCCTGATGCAGGTGGAGTTCAGGCGCGGAGCCAAACGGACGGCGCTCCGGTTTTTTGGCCGGTATCTGCTGCTGTCGTTAATTGCCCTCTATCTGCTCCAGGCTGCCCATGCCCAGGAGGCGCCGCCGATGTCACCATCGGTTGTGCTGGTTCTGAAGCTGGTTTCGAAGACCCATGTAAAACCGGTGACCGGTATTGTCGTTTCTGTTGAAGGAGTGGTTCTGGTCCGGCAGATTTTGTGACAGCGGGTTTCCGGGCCGGCTGAAGCTGAAATCCTTGTACTGGATGGTGGTACCGACATTATTGGCCATGGCCGGCCGGCAAAAATCATCAATCGCTCCCTCCCGGAGGATTAGCACTCCTGTCTGTGAACGGGCTCAAGAGACCGGGCATCACACTGGCCGAAGCACCTTGGGTGACGAAGGCGAGTTGCACCTGGCTGCGTTTCCGCCTGCGGAATATATTGCCAAGGGTGCGCAGCCACTTTGGGTGGCGGTAGAGGTGCTGGCGGATGAGATGAACCGGCGGGTTATTTATCGCCTGCAACCCCCTGCCCTATATCACCGGGCCAATCATCGATGCCTGTGGATACCTGTCGGGACTCAGCCTGGCAAGCGGCGCACAAAGCCTTGATTCAGGCAAGGCTCCCCTAACATTTTTTGCAGATGAATTGAGCCGTATTTTAGACTCAATGCAGATCAAGCTGCCCAGGGCAAGCTGCAGACCGCAGGTGCAGAACACGTCAGCAAGTGCCATGGAGATCAATGCGTGGCGGACAATATTGCTGAGCCGGATAACACCGTACAGGAAACCAGTGAAACTGAAGTGCTTGCCACAGAAACGCAGCAAGCTGATATCCGGACAGCGTCATCTGACGCCAATCAGGGTGCTGTTGTCGATCCCGGTACGCTTATGCCACCAATTGCGGCAGATCGCCCCTATTTGTGGCGCAGTGTTCCGTGGTGGTTGCTGCCAATCGGAATTATCATCCTGGCCGTGTTGCTCTGGAAGGGGTTCTTCTTTTTTCGGGCGACCAACAAAAAATCAAAGCAAATATCGTCTCCACGCGGTGCAGATCACCGCCAGTCGGCCTCTGAAGAACCCGACACCACGCAACTGCAATCCGGTGCAGATGCCGCGGTTGGAAAACCCCGCTCTGTACAGGTCGAGGAAGTCAATATCCCGGATATGGACAAGCTGCCGGCGGGTTGCAACGGCCTGGTGCTGATTGAGGGTGTGGTCGGTGCTGATATACCCTTTAAACGCTATTGTGCTGTTAACACTCTGCAGATCGATATCGTTATCGGCAGGGGTGCGGCAGACCTCTGCATCGAACACCCTGCGATAAGCCGCGCGCATGTGCGTCTTGAATGTGATGGCAACTCAATGACACTTTCCGATCTCGGTTCCAGCAATGGTACTTTCATCAAGGATATACCCTGTTTGCCGGGTGAGATTTTTTTCGTTGATGCTGAAGATGAAATTTTCCTGGGCGATGTCCACTTCCGCATCAGTGTGATTACCAAAAAAGGCGGATTTGGTATGACCACCCAATCATCAGCACTGCAACCCGGTTCCCATATCGGTGATCTGCAAATCAACGCAGTACTGGGCGTCGGCGCATTTGGTATCACCTATCTTGTCACCGACCCGGCCATTGGAACCCGCTTTGCCCTGAAGGAGTACCTGCCATCCCGGTACGTTACACGTCAGGACGGCGCTCAGGTCGTTCCGAATAACGACCAGTCCAGGCAGGCATTTGAATCCGGGCTGAAGCTGTTTCTGGCCGAGGCACGTATGGTTGCGGCGCTGGATCATCCAAATATCGTCAAGGTGTTACGCTATTTCGAAGCCAATGGCACGGCCTATTTTCTGATGCCATATTACCAGGGGCAGGCGTTGCACCACTTGCTTGATTCCGCTGGTAATTTCGACCGCGAAGCCGCAAGAGCACTGATGCTGCCCCTGATGGACGCACTTGAGTACATTCACAAACAGGGTGTTGTTCACCAGGATATCAAACCAGCCAATATCTACATGACCGACAACGGTGATCCGATATTGCTGGATTTTGGTGTTGCAGCAGCGGACCGTGCAGTCGCCACAGACAAACTTGGCAGTGCGGGCTATGCAGCACCCGAACAGTCCGCAGCAGAAGGTAGCATTGGGCCCTGGACCGATATTTACGGTCTTGCAGCTACACTTTATCGTTGTGTTACCGGCAGGATCCCTGTTTCTGCAACACAACGGCTGGAGGTACTGGCTGCCGGCGATCCGGATCCCCTGACAAAATTCCCGGAGTTGGCACCTGCCACCGAGTACGGTGGTTTAACCGATGCCGTAGAACTTGGTTTGAAATTGCAGGCACAAGAGCGACCTACGGACGTCGGCTTGTGGAAAAAATCTTTTAAAAGCCTCGACTGGCACCGCACGGTGGTGGTTGGCGGAAGCACAGAAAGCTATGCAAAAGAACGCAAGGAATGGCTGCCGGTCATCCTGCTGGGTATATTTTTACTGACCATGACGGCGGTCGGGATATTTCTGCTCACCGATGAGTCACCGGACCGGCCTGCGACAACTACAAGCACGAGCGCCGAAGACATATCAGCTTCCAGCAATACCACCGCGCGTGTTCCAGAGCCGGCTTCGGAAGAACTTGAACGTTGGCAAGGCGCGCTGAAAGCTGACACCGTGCTCGGCTACCGGCGTTTCCTGACTGACTTCCCGGATTCCGTGTATCGAAACCAGGCTGAAACACAACTGGATGTTCTTGATGAAAAGGCCTGGCAGGAACTGGCAGGGGAAGACAGTGTGCCAGCCTATGAAGATTATCTGGAAATATTCCCTGACGGAATTCACCAGGCCGGGGCCCTGCGTCGTATCGATGAGATCCAGCAGGCCGAAGCCAGGAAGGAGCGCGAACGACTGGAGCGCGAACGACTCGAAAACCTTGCCTGGGAGACCGCCAGCAACACACGGACGATCGCAGCTTTTGATCAATATATCGCCGACTGGCCAGCCGGCCTTCACATTGAAGAGGCCCAAAGGATACGCCGCCTGCTGAAGGATCAGTCCAATGATGACAAGGCCTTTCAGACCGCACTGAAACTGAATACAAAGAATGCCTTTCAGGCCTACATCGACGCGTTCCCGACTGGCGTGAATGTCACATCGGCACTACAGCACCTGGATGATCTGACCCTGCGCCCTGGCAAGACATTCAGGGATTGCGTGGATTGTCCCGCCATGATCGCGGTTCCGGCGGCAGCCTACTGGCAGGGATCTGAAGACGCTTCATCGCTTGCACTTGGCATGGAGAAACCCCGCAGGCTGGTAACAATCAATGAACCGTTTGCCGTCAGTGTTCATGAGGTCACCATGGCGGAATGGGATTTGTGTTTTAACGACCAGGGCTGTACCACCCTGCCAAATGACAATGGCTGGGGAAGAGCTGACCGGCCGGTCATCATGGTCTCATGGAACGATGCCGGGCAATATGTATACTGGATCAGTGAAAAAACAGGCAAAAGCTACCGTCTGCCGAGCGAAAGTGAATGGGAATATTTTGCCAGGGCCGGCCAGCAAGGTGATTGGGCAGGTGGTAATCCCTCACTGGTGTGCAAATACGGCAATATAGCGGGATCTGAAACCGGTTTTCGCTGGCAGCACCCGCAGTGTGGGGATAAGCTGGCACTTGGAACAGCTCCGGTGGGATCGTTCATGCCCAATTCATTCGGCTTGTATGATACTACCGGCAATGTATCTGAATGGACCGCAGATTGTATGAATCTGTCCTACCTCGACGCGCCCGTGGACGGCAAGGCCTGGGGCCGGGGTATTTGCAGTTCACACATGACCCGTGGCGGTTCGTGGATCACAGGAACCAGGGAAATCAGGTTGCCGGCACGATTCAACCTTAAAAATGGCGATCGTAATGATTTTACCGGTTTCCGCGTTGTGCGTGTAATTGAAGATTGATCTGTTGAGGGTTAAACCATGACCAAGTATTTTCAATTAACAGGACTGATAAGCCTTTCGGTGCTGCTGTACGCCTCGCCGGGTTTTGCCCAGGACGATGAGCCTGTCACCGAACCTGACCCGGATATTGATACTGAAGAAACCGTACCTGCAGGCCAGGAGGTGGAAATCAACGAGGACAATTACCGGCAGTTTATGGAGCTCAGGGATGCGCGGCAGCAGAGGAATATTCTTCCGGAAACAGCCTACCGGTCCCGGTCCGGTATGCAGAAAATTGAAAATTTACCTGAAGACTCGCAAAAACACCTCAGGAATCAGCTGCGCGAAATAATCATCCAGGGTGACCAATGGCAACCGGGTGATGAAGGAAGCGAATACCCCTATGTACCCAGTGATGCGGCTAAAACTGATCAAGCGCTGCAAAAGCTGGAAGCTGAAGCATGGGGTGAACTGGTAGGCAATTACCATAAACGCGAGGCGGAAATATACGCAAATTCTTCCCGCTCAAAGGCAGCGGCTGCAGCCGCCAGCACATCTGGCGGGAAATCCGGTAGCAAGCAGGCTTCTACCGGTGGCGATCAAGGCTCCACCGATGGCAGTGCCGGCCAAACTGGTGAAAATCAACAGGGTGGCCAACAGGGTAGTTTGGGACAAACCAGTTCGGCGGATAGCTACTCACCGGGTGCCGTAAATGACCCGAATGCCAAAAGCATGGAAGGCGTCTCTCAAAATGCCCTGGAGTTTTTGCAGCAAAGCGGGAATCACACAGCCGCTGCAGGAAACACAGGTAGCGGTTCGTCTGACCCCAGCGACGGACAAGGCACTGAACAGGCAGAGGACGGGCAACAGGGTGGCGAGGAACAAAGCCAGGTTGCCAGCGCATCAGCCTCCAGCAATTCCCCGGACACTTCCAATGAGTCGCAGGCCGATGCTACGACAGGCACCTCCCAGAATGCCCTGGAATACCTGATGGGAGAGGATACTCCCACCGACCCTAGCGCCAACAATGAGTCGGAAACAGGTGAAAACGTTTTTGATACAAACACGTTGCCGGAATTGCCGTCCTTGAGAGAGCCTCTATCGGAAGATAATGTTCAACAAATAAATCTGCAATTTGATACGTCCCAATCTGCTTCCAGTCAGGCTGCAGGAGCAGATACCGGTAATTCAGAAGGCACCCTCACCATCGAGGACTTGCTGAACGCCCAGGGCATTCAGGGTGCGGCAGGGATTGCCCCGCCACCAGGCAACACAGGTAACGACGAGGAGCCGGTCGAAAACCCACCTGCTGAAGACGGGGGATAAGCGCTACAGGTTTAAAGGACCTGTATCCGCATTTATACCATGCTGATCTCTTTGTGAGAGATGTTTCAGACTACCTTGCAATAACCTGAAGCAAGTCTCTTAGTTGATACCATCCAGCAGAATCCCTGTGAACACCTATACTTGTAAAGCAGGACACCGACAATTCTGTCGTAACGAGAAGAGAAACCCAATGAAAAAACATCTTAAGAAAAGCTTTTGTATTTCCATTCTGACCATGGCATTTTTCACCCCCGTCGCCGTAATCGCCGAGGAAGAAGAAAAAACCGCTGACAGTTTTATCTATGCTACCTATTTTTACTGTAAAACCAGTATGCAGGAGCAGGCAGACGAATTGATCAAGGCCAACACGGTGCCGGTCTATGACGCAGCGGTCGCTGACGGCACGATCAACAACTGGGGCTGGCTGGCCCATCACACCGGAGGCAAATGGCGTCGTATCCAGTACCATGGCTCCGACAGCATCGCCGGTTTGCTGGCTGCGCAGGACACCATTGGCGAGAGAATGGATGCCGCCGCCGGTGATTCGGATAATAAATTCGGCGAAATCTGCGGGGCGCATGATGACTACATATGGAAAAGTGTGGCAGGTAGTTCCACAGATACAAAGCGCGGGGCAGTAAGCCTGTCTGTATACCACGTTTGTAAGATAGCAAAAGAAGAACGCGGTGACGAGATCGTCAAGACCGTGTTTGCACCGGTTTATGACAAAGCGGTGGCCGATGGGAAAATCACTTCCTGGGGTTGGTCCGAGCACATAATTGGTGGCAAGTACCGGCGTCTGGGTACGATGACCGGGGCAAATTACCCTGATCTGCTAAAGGCCCGGGGTGAAATTCTGGATACAATTTACGGTGATGGTGAGAATGCTGAAGCAAACGAATTCAGTAGCATATGTACCTCCCACTCTGACTACATGTGGGATATCCAACACGAAAAATCCTGAAACAAATCAATACTGAATACCCCGCTTCGGCGGGGTTTTTTTTGTGGCATTGTCGATGATTTAACCTATACTTAAGATACCAGGCTGTGTTCAAACAGGGCTTGGTGTGTGCGTTAATATAACGTGACTTGCGACATCTGCCGTCAAGCACGGTTTCACTCAATGTTAAAAGGAGGGAGCCATGGCTATCGCAACAACATTGAAAGCATATCTTGAGGATCACCATGTTGAATATGACATGGTTAAACACGTCCATTCCTTCACCGCGCTGGAGTCAGCCCATTCCGCCCACGTACCCGGCCACCAGGTGGCCAAAGCCGTGGTGCTGAAAGATGCGAATGGCTTCGTCGTCAGCGTATTGCCATCGACCAACCGCCTGGATCTTGAATGGGTCAACGAAAGCCTGGGCCGCAAGCTCGAGATGGCCCACGAAGATGAGTTGGCAAGCCTGTTCCAGGATTGCGCTCTCGGTGCAGTACCGGCACTAAGCAACGCTTATGGACTGGATGTTATCTGGGATGAGCAATTGACCAGCGCCGCGGAAATCTACATCGAAGCAGGTGATCATGAGAACCTGATTCACATGCACGGTGATGAATTCTGCAAGCTGATGAAATACCTGCCGCACAGCATCATCAGTGCAGGCAAGGATTATTCAAGGTGGATAAACGACTAGGGCTTTGTCGGGCACGCTTTGTGAAAGGATTACGTTTTTCATAATCGCTTCGGTCAGCTTGTAGGCCTGTTCTGCGGATTTTTCGGTTTGATGATAGATGTACGCAGCGGCATCAAATTGCCGGTCGAATTCTTTTTTATCAACTTCTTCGTCGAACATACGCTGGTAGGCATCCAGTTTGCCGCCAACAGAAAGAATCGCCTCTTCGGTCAAACGTTCGAGTTCCTGATCAAAAAGCTCATACTCCATAATGTTCCTGATACGTATTGTCCGGGTCCGGTAATCCTGCAGGTGTGCTGCAAGCGCTGCGTCGTCCGCCAGGCTCGAGTAGCTGATGGAGTCGGCAATCGCGTTGCGGATGATGATGGCATCCTCGGTGATGTCGTTCATATCCACCATGCTGATCAGAACCGGATTGCTGGAATTGATAGCGGCTAGCCTGGTTTGGATATCGGCCCGGGATTGCTGCGCAAAACGCAGCAGGAATGCTGCCCCGGACAACATGGATTCCTGATCGACAATACGCAGTAATGGCGTTTTGTAATCATCGGGGTTAAAGCTCGAAGCAGTCTTGCCCGGATCATTGGTGCCTGGCGGCGCAAGTGGATCCAGCAGCGCAGGATCCGCACCGCCGGAAATCAACACTAACAGGCTTAGCTGGCGGTACTGCTCGCCCGGCGGAAGATCACCTATGTCTCCAATACTGGTGCCCCCACTGGTGTTTGATGCTGCTGTCAATAAAAAGAAAACAGCTATGATCCATGCTCCCGGCCGGTGATTCATGGGGTGCGTGGCCTTGTCGTGCTCGAAATCGAAGCGAATTTCAGACGTTGCAAGCCTGCAGCGTTGCCCTTGCCGACATCCGTGCCCGCTTTAAACTGTCTCAATTTTGGTAATTCCCCGGCTTTCTCGACCCGTACAACACCATCAGGCAAGCCGTTTTTAAAGCTACCCTCGTAATAGGTTGCACCCATTTGACCGTTACGCCGAATGATCATGCCACCATGACCCGAGGCCAGGCCATTTTGGGCATCACCGATAAACTCAACAGTGTCTCCGCGTTGGTTCATGACCAGGCCATAACCCCTGCCCGAGGCAAGACCGTCGGCACACACGCCATACCAGCGTCCGGATGTCCCAAAACCCGGATTTGTGAACTGGCAGCGACTATCAGCACTGATTTGCATGGAGCGTACCCTCGATTGGTAAAGGCTCAGGGTCTTGTTTCTGAATTCTGCAAAACCGCGTGCCGTTATCACCTCTTTGGATTCGAGCCATTCCATTTGCACAGACATCTGCCGGTCAAAAGCGGGCGCCATGCGGGCAAGAAAATAGCGGTTCACTTCCTTTGATTCGGTCTTGGTCTCGAGAGATTTATGCAACGCCCAGCCGGAGCCAGCCAACGCCGCCCCGGAGGTCGCAATCACTGCAGCCGTACTTGCTGCAGTCGATGCCACGGCACCATAGACCGAGCCTGCCAATGCGATCACAGCCACAGCAGTGGTTATATTCTGTTTGCGGGCCAATTGGCGGCGCTGTTCAAGCATGCGGTACTCTGCAGTGATGATTTTACGCATTTTGGAACCGTAATTGCCGCTGTAGGTTCCGTCATAAATACTGTCTGACTGCGCGGCCAGAAATTCACGCTCCGCACCCACCAGTGCCTCGGCCAGTTGCAGACGGGCCCTGACACTCTCATCGGTAGATTGCACAAAAAACACCCTGGCCAACTCAGGGTCAAAGCGCTCCAATGCAGCCTGACGGGCGAAAAATGTCGCCTTTTCATGATCAATTGAATTCAGTATCTCAACCACCCGGGTACCGGCCCCTTTTACAAAGCCCTGTACAAAGGGATCCACTGAAAAATCTTCCGAAAGCGCGGAGATAACAGCCCCGTTCATCTGAATCTTTTCAAGTGAATATTGCTCAATCGCGACCAGTTGCTTGTTTCCATCACCGGTCCGTTTGAGTGGCAAGGCAAGATCTACCTCATTTCGTTCACGCAGAAATGAGATGAAGCCCAGCGATGAAACAGGCTTTTGCGGATCATCATCAAGTCGTGACCGGAAATTGCTTTCTGCCTCTTTCCGGACCTGCCGCCAGGCCGAGTTCGCCAGGGGCAGACTCGAAACCAACAAACCATTCAGTGAGGGCTGTATCCAGTGACTGCTTTTGACGACAATCAATGGTGTCACCAGGTCGCCGAAGGTCACCGGTGGTGCATTCATCAATTCATCAATATCCGGAAAGGAGTATATGTTGAAGTCAATGGTCAGGACGCTGGGTATCTGTTCCGTACCCAGTATCGGCCGGCTATATAAATTACGTTCTTTGTCCCAGTCGATAATATGCGGGGACAGCAGCACGGAAGCTTCGGGCAGCAGGCTTTTCAACTCGTGGTACAAAGACATTGCGTAGTAACTGGATTTTTCGATCACAGATTGCGCAATTCTTGAAGTTTGCCGGTTACCGTGTACCGCATAGGGGACGTCACCACCAATCGAGTTGATGGCAAAAGAACTTACATACAGGTTTTCAGCGTTGGCGTGAATCATGGCCGGATAACGTATAACGACCAGTGCGGAGGCCTCGGATGACTCCTGGCTGGTAACTTCTTCCGGTTTCAGATTTGAAAAAACCGAAGTGCCCTTGCCTCTTGCGGTTCCGGCGCAACCACTGACTAATCCGGTGGTTAGCACCAACATGATGATTGTTAAAAGTGCTGTGTTATACCCGGTATTTATTCGGATATTAAAAATCTTCCTCAAAGTATTTTCCACTTGCTTAGCAAGATCAATTGGAACGCCTTGCGACAATATGGTTCCTATTTTAATCTACACAGGTCAGGCCGACCACACCGGCGATCTTTAAAGTGGTAGAGATTTTGAGGCCCTCCATTGTGTCGGTAGTAATAGTCAGGTGGGTACAATCGACTACCTGAATGGTCACGGTGCCCCATATGGACAGGGCTTGATTACTTGGAACCGGCGCAGAAAATGTACCTTCGGTTGCCTTGTGCAGATTGGTACTCACTTGTTGACCAGCTTGCAGGGTTTCTACAATGAGGTCACTGATGAACCAAAGGCGGTTTCCTGCTTTGTCGAATCCATAGTAATAGATCACTGTGCCGACCGGCGTCACGATCAGGTTGAAGCCCTCGCCCTCGAAGGCAAGATCGTACCATGCACCGGCTAGAGGCCCATCCGTTGTCGGTTGGCCTACGCAGTTGGTTCCAGACACGCCGACAATCTTTATTATGCTGGATGTCTTTTCACCGTCTATACCACGTAAAACAGACGTTCCATTGTTGCAATCATCAAAAGTGATTTCCAACTGACCCCAAACCGACAAGCCACGAGCACTACTGATGGGTGAATCATGAGTTCCACCGGTCGACTCGTACATCACAAATGTGACATTTCTTCCATCCATCAGAACATCATTGGCAACACCGGAGATCAACCAGAGGCGCTTACCATCTACATCACTGCCATAGTAGTAGACCACTGTTCCGGTGTTAGTCGTCAGGATATTGAACCCTTCGCCATCTTTGGATGGGTCATACCATGCCCCATTATAGGAATTATTAAGTTCGGGCATGGTTGGTGCGGGTTCAGGTGTGGCATCCACGTAGAACTTGTGTTCCACGGTTTGTCCCTCGAACACCACTGTAAATAGCCACTCGCCGCTCGGCGCATTACCTGGTAATACAACACTCCAGAACCAGCTAGATGCTGATATATGTTCGTCCGTGGATGCGTGGTCCCATTCAATTAATGTAGTGCCATTGGGCTGGCTCACTTTGAAGTGGGAGTTCTGATCCTTGAGTTGATCACGATAAGAGGCAGAAAAGAAAGCTGTAGCGCCTGCTGCGAAGGAATCATTGAAATGAGGTATTTCGGTTTCTGGACAGGGTGGATATTCCGGTGCCTGGTCATGTGTTGCAATGGCATTTATCGCCGGATCGTAATAGCCGGGTTGTTCTTCCCACCAGGATTCTACATTCAGCTCGTTACAACTACCGGAATACGGATCTTGAGGTGTCCATTTAAATACATCCATGTCCAGCACCCAAGTGCCCACTTCAAAGTGGAGGTGCGGGCCGGTTGATAAACCGGCGCTGCCCACAACACCCAGATATTCACCGACAGTAACAGTTTCGCCAATTGCCTTGGCCGTCAATGAACCTGTCCGCATGTGTGCATAAACACTCATGGAACCATCCTGATGCTCGATAACGATGAGGTTATTCTCTCCACCGGAATTATCGATAGTGCAGGAGCGTTCCGGTTGGTCATTGACTTTTTCCGAGATTGTGCCTGCAGCAGCAGCAACTACTATTCCATGATCATGCTCCATTTTGTACCAGGAAAAAGGAGCCATGGAAATATCCAGGCCATTGTGGCCGTCATAGGTTCGATCACCACAGTCGAAATCAAGCACTCCATCTTCGAACGGATCCTGGTCAACGAAGTTTGCAATCGCCTGCACATCCGGATCAGTTACGATAATGGACTTTCTAACTGGCCATTTGAGCAGTGGTGGCGATATGATTGCCTGCACCCTGGGGTGCTTTGCCGCTTTTCGCTTCTCAGAGTTGGACCTGGCTCGCTGTAGTGCGCTCTCAATGAATGCACGATCATTAGCATGATAAGGTATTGGTAGTGCGCCACCGCCTTCCGGCATTATTGCGAACGTGCTCTGAGAAAATGCAACTAATAAAAAAATTCTGAAATACATTCTGAAATACACCATTCAACCCCTCAATCTAAGTGCAGCACCAATCTACTTGGCCTATTTTTTAGTATAGACGTGATGGTTGCACTAATTCAGATTCTTATTAAATTGTTGCTGACAGTATGATCGAAGGCTTAAACGTAAGGCTGCAAGCAGCATAGATTTCCCACTTATCGCAACGTAGTTATCGGCCAGGAGCGGTTGTACGCCAGTCAAAAACCTGAGTTGAATTTAGTCGCAAGGGGCTCAGCTCAGCAACGACAAAGCTGAAATGTGGCCATGTTTCTGGCAAAACCCTTTTGGTTACTCATCACTCAGTAAGCCAACAGTAGCTGCTTTGGCAGGGTTCTGAACTTCAGCTTTTTCTTGATGACCGGCTCACCATCCAAATTGCAATGCAGCTTTTGATCGGCTTCGATGGTGAATTCCGGTAATTGACGATAGAACAGAAAACGATTGTCCGGATTCATCGGGTTTTCGAGTTCTTTGGTCAGTTCCCTGAGGCTAAAGCCGGGACTGTGCATGATACCTGTCAAATCCAGCAGCCCGTCATCGAGCTTCGCATTGGGCGCGATATCGAAGCCACCGCCGGCGAAGTGGTTATTAGCTACCGCGCCAAACAGCAGGTTACCTTCAATGGGTTCCTGTCCCGGTATCAGAATACGACCGGTATAGGGCGTCAGGTTCAAAACCTTGGCCATCCCCATCAGTGTATAAGCACCTCCACCGAGTTTCTTTTTCATTTCAACCGGTGTTGTCGCCGTGATCTCGGCGCCAAATCCCATGCTGGCAACATTGATGAAATTGCGTTTATTCATCACCCCGACATCGATCGGCCGACCTATCGCGGGTACAGGCAATGCGCAGGCACTCGGTCAGATCATCGGATGGCAAGCCACAACCACGGGCGAAATCATTGGCCGTGCCGAGTGGAAAAACGCCCAGTGTCACTTTCGGCTTTTCCTTGCCATCTCCGATCAGGGCATCGGCGACGGCATTGATTGTGCCATCACCGCCACCGGCAATAATGCGTGTCGCTCCGCGCTCCAGTGCTTCACGCACCACGCGTGGTTTCTCGGCCTTGTTGAACGGCACCAGCACGCGCAGCTTGATGCCTTCCTTACGAACCGCCTTTACGGCTTCCTTGACATATTCTTCATTGGCCGATTTGCGATGAAGGATAAGGTAGGATGTTTCTGGCATACAAAACTCCTGAATCTGACCAAGCTAAACTTATTTGAGTACTTCAATCAATGGATTGCCCTGTGCCCCTGACGGTGGCTTGATTCCCATGTAGGCAGACAAGGTCGGGGCAATATCAATCGTATGTACTCTGCGATCGATCTGCTTTGCCGTCAAGCCCCTGGTATAGGCGCTGATATTGGATTGGCCAATATCGTCGCCCCAGATAACCAGTATGTTTGGCTTATCCTTTGCAATTGCACCAAATGACATTACAGCCAAAGTACAAAGCAGCAACAGTCGTTGCATTGTTCTCATAAAGTCCTCCTGATCTATCAATGAATGAGAATTATCGCGTACTCTCAATTTGATTTCACAGGATACGTGACTGACAATAAAACTCTATCCAAAATCTGACAGGATGCTGCGAACACCCGGTGATATGTACGAACCAGGGTGACAGATCAATCAATAAAAGCACTGTGGTTCTTGTAGGATACTAGTAGGATAATTGGATGGCTCTTTCACTATCAGCTCGTATCGGTCAATTAAAGCAGACTGCTTCTGAGGCGCCTGTCGTGGGCATCCTGGTGCGGGCCGGGCTGCGAGGGTCCGGGGGCCATGTCAAGGATATGGCTGCCAGCATTGCCTTTTTCAGTTTTCTGTCGTTATTTCCATTGATCCTCGGCATGACTGCCCTGGCCGGGTCTATTCTGAAATCAGAAAAATTGCGTCTGCAGGTTACCGGATGGGTTGCCGAATTCTTTCCTGTTGGTGCGGACTTCATCACGCAGAATATCGAATCCCTGGTGCGCCTGCGCGGCGCTGCGGGTCTCGCCAGCGTGTTGGTGTTGTTCTGGTCAGCCAAAAAAATGGTTGGCGCCATAAGCCGGGGTATCAACAGCGTTCTCGGCGAGAAGCGGGACCATGCCGTCTACTTTTCGCCGTTGCGCAGTTTCGGATTAACCATCGCCATTTCCCTGCTGATGTTCGGAACCGCAGCTATTTCGCCGCTGGCGGACCTGGTATCAGGCCTGGAACTGAAGTTTATGGGTGAATCCTGGCGTGATTTGACCGCAGTAATCGGCGGACACCTGCTTAGCGTGGCCAGCACTGGGGCAATGATTGGCTGCACCTATTTTCTGATGCCATATCACCGGCCCGCATTCAGTGGGATTTGGCCTGGCCTGGTGACTGCCACGCTGTTGATCGAAGTTGGTAAAAAAGTCTTCGTTTACTACGTTGACAACATATCCAGCATGGATGCGATCTATGGTTCCATTACTTCAATAATCCTGCTGATGCTATGGTTGTACTTCTTTGGTCGAGTTCTTCTGTACGGAGCCGAAATAAATTTCGTTTATGGCAATTCACCTGAAAAGCTCCAGGCTGAGCGCGCTCAAGTTACCGGAAAAGAAAACATATGAATCAGGAAAAAAACATGACGTCCGCAGAACCAGTCACTGCTCTGCTTCACCAGTACAACGCTGGCTGCGCCATGTTGAACCAAACCAATACCCGGAGAACCGCAACGGCACGATTTTTTATATCATTGAGTTCCGGATTGATCGGCCTGCTGACCATCGTACTTCGCTTGGGTGCGGATTCTGAAACCCAACTCATGGCAATTAACATCATCTCTGTAATAGCTATCGCACTGGATGGTGTGTGGTACATAACCGTTCAATCCCTGAGACACCTGGCAGCCATCCAGCGAACCCTGTTGAAGGAAATGGAGGAAATGCTGCCCTTTGCCTTCATTACCCGGCAAGAGCAAATGATGCAGCGGTCATCAGGCTGGTTGAATACAGGCAACATTGAACAATACCTGCCACTTGCCATGATAATTCCCCCGGTCCTGATCCTGGCAGCCACAAACCTGGGCTAGTCAGCGCCGGGACACTGGTGCAACATGCGGGCTCAACCCTACCAGCGAAAGTCTTCCGTGTCCTCGACTTCGCGCCGCCAGTATCGCGTGCTTTCATCATCACCGTAAAATATTTCGAAGCGCAAACGGATGCCCGGGTTGAATTTGTAATCAAATTCATCCTCCCAGGATACCTGTGGCACGATCTCGTAATAGAACCAGTCACGCCAGGTCTGTTTGCGATAGCGTAAAGCCACGACGTATTCATCGACATGCGTGTCCGGCCGCGTATGGAAAACCGCGGTAACTTCACTCTGCAGCCCGGAAGCCTTGGAAAGCCGCTTGGTCAGCAGGCTGCTGACACGCGTCCGCCACCCCTCTTCATCGGCATGTTCACCCCGCCAACGGGCATCAACCAGTTGGCGGAAGAAATATTGTTCATTGATCATGAAATTGAAGTCAAAGCGTGATCTGGCTTGCCACTCATTGTTGGTCTGCCAGAGTAATTTTTGGACAAAGCGAAACGATGTGCGTTGTGTCAAGTTAGTCTGGTAGCGATAACGTGGACCTATAAAGCCGGCGAACTCGTTGCCCTTGACGCCCACGCTGATGTTGGTACTCCACTTTTCCCGTTCCTTACCGAAGAATTGCAGACCGATGGCCGGCTCAGAGATGTCATCATCCACTGCTTCATCGAAACTGGAATCGAAGTCGGTACTACCGCCGACAAGGCTGACGCGACGGTTCAGGTTTGGCAAACTTATTCTGAATGCAAGCTTGATCTTGGCTTTTAATCCCTGTTCCTGCCGGTAATACAGCTCCGGCCTCACACGGACCTGGCTGGTGGCGACCTCCGCCTCGTATTCCGGATCGCTGAAAAATGAGTCCACCCACCGCGCAGCCTGATGACCCTGCGAATCGGCACGCTTCTTTTCACGGTCGACCCAAGCATGGAAGCCTGACTTCCTTTTATCAGCATCTTCCTGTTCTGCGACGTTTTGCTCACCAACCTCGTCTTTCTGATCAGGGTCGGTGTGCACGCTTTGCTGGTCCGATGCTAAAGCGCTGAGCGCTGAAAACAGTGCCAGCAGGACCACCAGGATGAATTTCAACAAGTTAATTGGATAGGTTTGTTTCAACAGCGCCCTTTCGTAAATTTTGTAATTAATTTAGAACTGTTAATACTTACCAGATCGGTAAATATCTGCACCATAGATGCGTGTCTTAATTTAACATTAGATTAATCCAAACGTCTTATCAATCCTGCTATTCATCACAGAATCCGGATATTTTTGCCATGATTCCGAATTCTGCGGTCCGACGTGAGCGCAATTTTCACGGCAAGATTGGCACAATGTATGCAGTTTTCCAGCAGAGAAATCAGTATTTGAATTTAAGGCGTTTCAGCGCCCCAGCGGTTCTGATATGAAGGAAGTTTAAAGAAACCATGAAATACGCATTTTGGAAATACCCCATCCACTTCCTTGCTTACGGGGTCAATACCACAGTGACCTATGAATTCTGACCCCGGGCCCAAAGCCTGACCGTGGGCGAGCCAGGTGCAGGTATACTCCCAATTAACGGAAATCTCACAGAGGAAACAGACAAAACAATGAAGAAATCAAATAATTCAAAGACGCAAGTGCGCCGTCGCACCGCGCTGCAGACATCTGCGCTGGTTTATGTTGTTTTGCATGGCTTCATTTTCTGGGGTCTCGCCCGGTCCATACCATCCGAAGAAACGACACTTGCCCTCGTGTTATTCGCACTTACTGCCCTGGCATCGGTGATTGCAGGTATTGCCATGTGGTACTGGAAACGCTGGGGCCTCTATTTGTATGGTATCGCCAGCCTCGTGCTGGCGGGCGTGGCGCTATTGAAGACAGCATCGCTAATGATGATGTTTGGTGCATTGCTTCCCATGATCATCGTCATCTCCATTTTTAGACCTGTACTCAAGGATTTTAAATAGGGAATACGGGGCCACCGCACAAACCGACCGTACCAACCATGGCCAGATAACATTTTAAATTGTCGAAATTTGGATAGTCATACCTTGACGTCAGATGCTATTGTCTTTAACTCAATTAATATGAGGAGAGAGAAAATGGGAGCTTTATCAGAATCAGTCAAAGGCTCTGCGAGAGCCGGCACTGCCTGGGGTTTCGCCGTCATGATTGCCGGCATGCTCGCGATCATGGCACCGTTCATTATGGGGGTTGGTACCACGATGCTGCTGGCGATACTGGTAAGCGCTTCGGGCATGATGACACTGATCTACTCATTCAAGGCAGGTTCATTTGGTAAGGGCGTTTTGCAGTTTCTGTTCGGTGGCATCACCATCGTGGCTGGCATTTTCATGTTCCTCACACCCCTGTTGGGCATGCTGACGATTACTGGAATCCTGCTGGTCTACTTCCTTGTCGATGGTGTTTTTGGAATCATAGCCGGTTTTAATTCCAGGCCCGCTACGGGCTGGGGCTGGATCGTAGTCAGTGGCATTGCCAGCATCGCGCTGGCTTATTTTCTGTATTCGGATTGGCCGGTTTCCGGTCAGTATGCCATCGGTATCCTGATTGGTATTCGCTTGATTTTCGTTGGCTGGACAATAGCCATGCTCGGTGTGGCAGGTGATTCAGTTGGTGACGAGATAGAAGAAATCACCGGCTAATCAAACAAGTTTGGCGAAGCAGGCCTGCTGTGCTGAATTTTCAGCCTTGCAGGCTTGTACATTCAATTTCTTAACCACAGGAGAACATCATGGGTATTTTCGGTAACGATAAAGAACAGGACGCGCGTATCGACGCAATCGAAGAATGGCTGCAAGGGCTTACCGCCGTGGTGCAAAAAAATCACCTGGCGACAAGTCAACTCAGGATCGACCTGATGCAATTGCAGTCCGGCGTAGATTCCAAACTGGCTGAAGGGGATTTTGATCCCGCGATCATGCAACTCAATGATCAATTGGCAAACGCCCGGGTTAAATATGAAGAAGCCAAAGCAGCGGCTGCAAGCAACTGGGCCAGTCTGCAGGAAAATTCAATGCTGGCCCTGGAAGAGTTAGACCGGGAATTACAGGCAGCAGCAGATCGTATGGATGATGAAAGCCAAGCCTGATAACATCTGAAGTCCAGGAAACGGAGAGATTTATGGCTGACAAAGACATGCAAAATGAACTTGAGCAACTGCGTGCGGAAGTGGCCGCACTCTCCGCTGCCCGGGCCAGCAAAAAAGCTGCTGAGACACAACCGGACGCTTCTCCGGTTGAGACTCAGTCACCAGAAACAGATTATTTAACCGGCGATATAAGCGACATCATTGAAAACGCAAAGGCTGCAACGGCAGATGATGCGGAAATGACCGGCCAGTTCGACCAGCTGATCGAGCAACTCGAGCACGAAATCAAGGACCTCCCGGCCATCACCACGCTGGCCGTCTTCTCACTCGGCGTTCTTTTCGGTCGATTACTGCGATAGGAGCCAGACCATGGACGAGACACTACTCAAACTTCGCGTACTCACCCGGGCAGAGATGACGCTGGCAAAAGCCAATGGCAGGCGCATTGCGGCCCGCTCACGACTTTATGCTGTCGCGCTCGGCATGGTCCTGCTGACCGTTATCATGGTCAACATCGCTGCCTATGAATATCTGTCCACCATCAAGGGTGAGCCAGTGGCAGCACTGATAGTTGCCCTCGTCAACGCCGTGCTGGCCGTGCTGGTCATATTTTCTGCCTCTAGGATCCAGCCCGGACCCGAAGAGGAAATGGTCAAGGAGATTCGTGAACTGGCCCTGACAGAATTGTCTGCGGACGCTGATGGCATCAGGCAGAACTTCGCTCAGATCAGTTCAGATATCGAGCGCATTCGTTCCGGGTTTTCTACCGTTTCGGGTGCCCTGGGTTCCGCCCAGACTGGCCTGGGATCCCTGAGCCCCGTGCTTGGCCTGTTGACCAGCATGTTGAAGAAAAAAGGCAAGTGAACGGAGCTTCGGACTCCAGCCTTGCAAAGGCGGCCTATGTCCTGATCATCCTGGCCATTTCGCTGGCCATTCTCCAGGTTGGCCGTAATCTTTTCATTCCACTGGTTCTGGCTGTTATGTCCTGGAGCCTGCTGAATGCATTATCGGATCACATCCACAGGATTCGAATCGGATCAGTTGCAATACCACGACGTGTTGCCACCCTGCTTTCGGTTATGTCTCTCGGGCTTTTTCTGCTGGGCATTTACCAGTTACTGGCCAGCCAGGCGGGCAGCCTGGCGACGGCAGGACCACTATACCAGGAAAACTTCTCGCGTCTGCTGAATGAGTTGATGACCTGGGCCGGGATTGAGCAATTACCAAGCACGGCCTCCTTTTTCCAGAATATCAATGTCGGCTCCATACTGACTCTGGTGGGTGGCTCATTGGGCAGTACCTTCACCAGTATGGTGCTGGTCATCATATATACGGGCTTTCTGTTTGCGGAACAGAAAATCATTCCATCCAAGCTCTCAGCCCTGCACTCAAACCCGGAAAGAGCTACAGAAACAAGCCGGATTTTTAGCGAGATTGCTACCCAGGTGCAACGTTATGTGTGGATGAAAACCATGGTGAGCCTGCTCACCGGCCTATTGAGTTACGTTGTGTTGAAATTGGTCGGCGTCGATTTTGCGGCGGTCTGGGCCCTGCTGATTTTCCTGTTGAACTACATACCCAATATCGGCTCGTTTCTGGGTGTCATTTTCCCGGCCCTGCTGACCCTCGTGCAGTTCGACACACTGACCCCATTCTTCTTGATTACAGTGGGTTTGGGTACAGTACAGTTTGTCGTGGGTAACGTGATTGAGCCAGCATTCATGGGCAAATCTCTGAATCTGAGTTCATTCATGATCGTGTTATCGCTGACCTTCTGGGGCTTGGTATGGGGCATTCCCGGTATGTTCCTTTCGGTACCCATCATGGTGGTGACAGCAATTATCTGCGCCCGTTTCGAAGGTTTGCGCGGTATCGCAGTATTTCTATGTGCAGACTGTACCCAGCTGGCATCGAACAACGACAAAAACTAGGAAGTAGACACAATGAACAGGACCGTCAAACTATTGCTGTTCGCCATCATCGTTACCCCCGCCATTCTCCAAGGGGCCGAACCAAAACATGATGCCCTGTTTCATATTGAACGCAACAAAAATGCCAACATCATTCAATATGATGCCCAGGTTACATCAGAAGGAAAGCTTTTTTCCAAAGAACCGGTAGTGGGCTACTGGGTTCGTCTTGCGGAACAGGGGCAAGTCAAGGAATTGATCTGGATCGAAAAGAAATATGCTTATGGATTCAGCACAAAACTCAATAAAAATGACAATACAGCAACATTGGATATGGCTGCGGATATCGGCCGCACCATCCTGGTAAAACGTGACGGTGAAGACTTCCGCGCTATAGCCAAGATTGATGGGATAGAAAGTTACATCAACAAAATATTTATTAAAGCGACCGGTAAGGCTATAAAAACCAAAGTTGAATAGATCGAGTTGTTTGGCAAGGCCGTGAAGGATCAGACCGAGCAATATGAACGATTCTCGCCCTGACTCATAAAG
>PVMK01126674.1_pt1 | contig 40650 bp, 41 predicted proteins | sample 1853481 | NCBI WGS metagenome assembly PVMK01 (sample SAMN08533507, study PRJNA380276) | Marine sediment metagenome, whole genome shotgun sequencing project.
TTGAAAATTGATATCTTTAATAAAATAACATAAAAGGGTAATTATTGATTTTGTGAAAACAGGGGGAGGTTATGGGTTATAGGTGATGGATATAATGCTATGAAGACTGAATTATTTTAAACATGCCTGGTGCATCAGGTCTACGGGCCTTGAATCCGAATGGTTTATAAAACTCTTCATATCCCTTTGCTGACATAAGACCGACAAATGCACCGTCATTTGCTTTATCATTAATATAGTCCATTAACTCTTTCATAAGCTGCTTTCCAATCCCTTTGTGCTGATAATCAGGCAGGACTATCAGGTCTTGAATGTAGAAATATAATCCTCCATCTCCGATTACTCGACCCATACCAACTACTTTGTCATTATCAATGGCAACAGCAGAAAAAATAGAGTTGTTTAAAGCTTCTTCTGCTAATTTATTATCCACATCCCGCCAATTAGCAGAGTTTCGTAGATTTAAATATTCAAAGGTGGTAGGGGTTCTTTTCTCAATTAGCATTTTTCAACTTGTTTTCCATTTTATCATCGAACTTTTTCCTGTTAATTATGAATCGTTTATGTTTGCCTTTAGATATTAAATCAACTCCGTCATGGGCCTCAACTTCAAATATTAACATGCGACCATCTACTTCAATAAGTTTGACTTTAACAGTCACCTCAAGTCCCGGTGGAGTTGCTGCAATATGACTGACATCGATGTGAATGCCTACAGACTGTTCTTCCGGCCAATTCAGGTGGGGATTAATTGCCTTGATACAGGTCCATTCAATAAGGCCGACCATGTAGCCCGTTGCAAATACTTTTGGCATAACGAGGAATTCATCTGACTCGGGGTAAAGGGCGGGGACTGTTTTGGTTTCCGGGACTGTGAACTTATATGTATATTCTATACCGGGGGTTAAAGTGTTTTTCAATATAATTATTTATTAACGCAAAGTTGAGTGACGAGTACCATGCATCATATAAACTTGCTGAAAACTGATTTGCATACAACATAGTAATCAAAGGCGAATCAAACGTCGCTGGCACTCGTTCAATCTCCAACGACTTGTTATCCAATCATTTTCAAGCGGTTTATTCTATCTATAAGCATCCTTGCGGAAATCAATAGTAAGAATGTATATAATTCTTTCTTCATGATCTACTATATAAAATAGTCTGAACTTGCCAAGACGATAGCGCCACGTGTCAGGGTTATAGTTTTTTAATTTCTTTATGTTCTTTCCAAAGCAAGGTTCATTTCTTATTTGCGGATATACATAACCTGACAACTTTTTCTGGATAAATGTGATATTTGTTTTTGATAACTTTTTTAGGGCTTTCGTGAACTCGTCAGTTTCAAATATGCGATAATTACTCAATGAAATTTCCTTTTTGTGATTTCATGTCTTTTAGCGCACGCTTTAGACTTCTGTTTAGCTGTTGATTTTCCCTTATCTCTTCCATCTCATAATCATCCACATACTCATGCTCTTCGATATAGCGTAAGGCAGAAGTTTCAATGAAATTTGACAGCGTTCTGTTATCGCTTTCAGCCATACTCTTGAATAATTCGTATATATTTTGATTTAACCTTAAAGTTACTGTTTTAGACATAATGCGCCTCCATTTCTAATTGTGTTCATATTGTACCAATAGAATACAAAAGAATACAATAGAATACATCGAAATGCAAATTAATGCTAAGAGGCCATTTGTTTTTCATGGATAACGCGAAAGTCAGTGAATCGAACCCTTGAGAATATTAACATGCTAAAAGACTATTTGAATTTAAAAAAACAATGACATCTCAAAAAGGTGCCGCTGGTTCGATTTCACAGCACTGTCTGGTTATGTGCTTTTTGTTATTGTCATTTATATTCTTTTACTATTGTTCTTATGATAAAGATCAAAGAAAATAACACTTTGATCAGGAATTTCTTTGCAATGATCACAAGCTTTATCAAGCCTGCGGTTTTCTTTTCTGCAAAGTTCGCACCAATAATAAATAATGCGGTATCCGCTCCTACCCACGTATTTTTTAAATCGACCATTATACAATCCGTGCATTTTCCCATCAGCATCATTTGGATTAGTAAGCAGTCTATCTCTGACTTTTATTATGCGCTCATATCCTGGAGAATCTTGGAGTTTAATACTCTCCAGTTTTTTAGTGAACAATTTAGTAGGTTCGTATAAATATAGGGATTCATTCATTATATTCATTGGTTATACATAACGCAAAACTCATTGAATCGGACCATAAATTGCACTCACACGCCTATAAGACGATTTGCAGTTTATAAAATATAGTCAGCGAAAATCGTCACCGCTGGTCCGATTTCACTGCAGTGCCTTGTTGGGCAATTTTATTGCCTGCCGGTAATGATTCCATTTCCAGAAAACTTGTTCAGTTTCTCTCTTACTATTGGATTTTTAAGAAAAGCCACTAGTTCGATCAGAGCTTGTTGAAGTATTTCAGGTTGTTCTCTCTCCGTAAGGTCAGCGCCACCCACATAATGTTTTAGGCTATTAACTTCATGACGAACCTTTCCAAAGTTTGAGTCTTCAAATTCTTTTGGAAATAATGAGCTAAATTTATCTCTTATCTCCTTATACAGTTTCGGGCCATCCATGCCTTGCCTCCCAAGATAAGCCTTGAAAAATCGCTCATACGCTGCATCCAATCGCATCAGTGCAGCGTTATAATAAAATCCTTTTTGCCAGTTCTCTTTAGGAGTCTCGTTATTCAATATGGAAGTAAGGACAATATCCATTTCTTGGATATATGCTTTTTCATCAGAAATTGACTCAGATGAGCTACAACTACTTATTTCTGCATACCGAAGCAGCGCATAAATAACGCCTGCAAGGAACCTCCAGCAGTGAACTAACTCTGGGAAATCTGCAAGACATTTCTTGATATTTTGCGCTGTATTTATTAAATAGTGGTTTTTATCTTTCATTTATATATGCTGCCCAACTATTAATATACGTATTGCGTAATTTCCGAAAGTTCAATATCTTTACACATATAGTAAAAACCTCAACTAACTGATTTTATTAAATTTGGAATTATTCTATTTTCGTGTTTGCTGCGTAATATCATGTTATACGCAATGTGTAATTGACGGGTTTTTTGTCGTGTAACAATACTTAACATTATATGTGACCAGTAATTATCGTATTTCACTCCAACCATGTTGAGCTAATTATAAACATTTCCGGCATTGCTGACAAGGAAAAAACGAAGAAGAAATATTGTTTTTAAATAATAGAGTTAAGGGGTAAGGGACGAGCGACGGACGGTACTACGGGTAAATTAACTACATTGCCTGGCGGGGGGATTTTCTCTTCTGGGCAGGTATTACTTCTTCATTAAGATGATATCCAAGCTGGGCGATGGTTTCTTTTAACTGATCATAATTTTTTGGCTTTACTATGTATTTCGCACAACCCATGACATGACATATATCGATCACCCCCGGGTCATCTGTTGACGACAGCATAAAGGTGGGGATGTTTTTTAAAGTGTCATCTGCTTTTATCTTGCGAAGAACCTCTATCCCGTCAACATTGGGCATACGAACATCAAGGATTGCTATATATGATTTGCCTTCCTCTCTATGAGGCAGCTTGCCCTTTCTGAAGAGAAAATTCAGGATCTGTTCTCCGTCTCTGAAGTGCGTTATAGTATTCTTCACACCGGCACGTTTAAGGTTCTGTATAATCAGCCCTGCATAGCCGTAATCATCTTCACCTAAAATGATCTCAGGTTCATTACCTGATTCATGGTTCGAATTTACAAGCTCAAGCATATTGTCTCTCTTTTGATCCGGTCTTTATGTTTAATATGAGATATGTTTCTGACTTTAAACAAATATCGAAGAACCCCTCTGAATTAATATTATACCTTAATAATAGTTATAAAATAAAGAGATCGGGATGTTCAGAGAAAAGCTGTGTTTAAGCGGACACTGGTCTGACGCCCTTTTAAGCTTTAGTCGGTTAGTGTTTGGTTTCATTATATTCATATTGCCCCTTCGCTTTACGTATTCATTTACCACACAATGACAGGGTTGTCTATATGAAAATATTATTAATTTATAAAGAGACCTGGAATTGCCTGATGGCAAAGGATATTTCCTTTAAGTCTTACAGGATGTGAACATAAATCTAAAGATCAAGTATGTTCTGAAAGAATAAATCTTTTTAATAATGTCTAAATATTAGAATTAGTCGCTCGGAACTTCCTTCAGTTTTGGACCGTAATAAGCAACACATACCTCAGGAGAAAAACCGCTTGAACTGGATTCCTGCATTTCCTGTTTAAATCGTTCAGGGTAGGGAGCCTTCAGCAGTCGTCCCGGAGTAACATAGGGGAATATTTCATCGTAACGTTTTGTTGCAGTAGCGCTGACGCGTCTATGAATATGAGAGCGGGTCAGTTTTTCTGTGCTGACCAGTCCTGAAGCGGCCAGAAGTTCAACTACAGTTTTTACAGTTTCTTTGTGAAAGTTGGCAACACGCTGTTCTTTATCCGCAACAACCAGTCCTTTTGTGAGTGCCTGGTCTTGGGTCGCAATACCTGTGGGGCAACTGTTTTTATTACACTCCAGGGCCTGAATACACCCCAGGGCCAGCATCATGCCCCTGGCGCTGTTGCATATATCAGCGCCCAAAGCTATATTTTTTATCAGATGAAACCCTGACAGGATTTTCCCACTGGCAATCACCTTTATATCTTTTTTAAGATCAAACCCGGTCAAACAGTTTACGACAAAGGCCAGACCGTCTCTCAAGGGCACTCCTACTGAATTTGAATATTCCAAAGGCGCAGCGCCTGTTCCTCCTTCTCCGCCGTCTACTGTAATAAAATCGGGTTTGATGTTTGTTTCTACCATTGCCTTGCAAATAGCCATAAATTCACTGCGCCTGCCCAGGCATAACTTGAAGCCAATTGGTTTGCCTCCGGACAGCTCCCGCAATTTCTGGATAAAGTGGACCATTTCGATGGGACTGGAAAATGAGCTGTGTGTTGGCGGTGAATCAACCTGGGTTTTTGCTTTAACCCCTCTGATGGCCGCAATTTCAGGAGAGTTTTTCACAGCCGGGAGAATGCCGCCATGTCCTGGTTTTGCCCCCTGGGAAAGCTTGAGTTCAATCATCTTGACCTGATCCAGCGCCGCCTTTTCTTTGAACAATTCTTCGGAAAACTTTCCGTCCTTTGTCCTGCACCCAAAATATCCGGTCCCTACCTGCCAGACGATATCGCCCCCCTTTTCCAGGTGATAGGGGCTGATTCCGCCTTCGCCCGTATTATGAGCAAAACCGCCAATCTTCGCTCCTCCATTTAGCGACAGTATTGCATTTTGACTCAGGGCCCCAAAGCTCATTGCCGAGATGTTGAATATGCTGGCACTATAGGGCTTACTGCAGTCAGGACCTCCCACTGTAATTCTCAGATCATGGTTTGAATTATTTGTATGGAGAGCTGCCAGTGAATGGTCCATCCACTCATACCCAACCCGGTAGACATCGACTCTGGTTCCGAATGGAACAGTATCAAGCGCTTTTTTCGCCCTCTGGTAAACTACCGAACGGAACATGCGGTTGATAGGGACGCCCGCAGTATCAGACTCAACAAAGTACTGATGCAAAGGAGGGCGAAGCATCTCCATTATCCACCTGCCGCGGCCAACAAGCGGAAAGTTGCGCCAAAGGGTATGCCTGGTTTGCAGCATATCATAAACGCCGCAGATAATTAGAGGAACAATTACCGCCAGCAACCAGATGAAGGGCATCCAGAAATAAGCAGCAATAGCAACTGTACATAAGCTTCCTATGGAGTACTGAATGAATTTCTTACGCATACTGTTTATTATAAGTGCTCATCTATTATTTATAAATCCCAAAATATCGTAAACTTCCCAAAATTTCATAAAAAATATTTGCAATTGCAAATTTCAGCATTGTAAATTTGTTATATTAATTGTTATTTTTCCTGATATTAGCGATGTTATTGCATTTTATCTATACAGGCATGGCAATTGCGATTCTAATATAAGGGCAGTAACTGCTAATATTAATAACATATCGCACTTTAGAGTAAGGATAATATAATTAATGTCCGATAGTGATAGTTCAGAAACAGCATTGTCATTAGATCAGGGGAAAAGAGACATTGGTAGAATCGTCCTGCTTTTTCTTTTTTTCTTTCTTATCATTTCATGTTTCTGGTCCCTCAAGCCTCTGAGATCTTCAAGCGTTGTCAAGGCATTCGGACCTGAGTATTACCCCTTGTTCAAACAGGGATTTCTTCTAATCGTTCCTATTGTACTTGCGATTTACTCAATGGCAAGCTGTTACCTCTCAAGGTCAGGGATAGTATATTTTTTCACTTCCGTTTTCACGGTCCTGACAGTGATTTTCTGGGTGATTTTTAAATGGTCGCCTTCGGCATGGTCCAAGATCGCTTTTTTCTTTTTTGTCGACGGATACATTACTGTAATGGTCGCTATCTTCTGGACATATATGAATGACACGTTTCAATCTCATGAGGCCAAGAAGCTTTATGGGATAATAGGCTCAGGAGGCATCCTGGGAGGCATAGTCGGATCAGCCATATCCGGAAAAGCCAGCGTGGCGCTTGGTCCGGATATAATACTGGTGGCATCGATATTCCTTGTTTCAATAATAGCTGTTATGTATTTGCTGGAAAGAAAAAGAAAGGCAGACCCTGTTCAGTCAAAGATCGATGTTGGACCTGTCTGTCCCCATGGAGACCAGAAAGTCAGTACAGTTTTGACAGAAGGTATCAGACTCGTGATGAAGGGGAAATATCTTATATATGTTGTTGCCATTGTGGGCATTTATGAAATTGTATCAACTGTTGTTGATTATCAGTTTAATGCCGCATCATCAGCCGCTTTTGAAGGCGTGGCACATATGGCCCAGTTTCAGGGCCAGGTTTTTTTCTATGCCAATGTTGCTGCTTTTTTTGTTATGGCTTTGCTTACTCCCTTTATACACCGTAAGTGCGGTATCATGGCAGGACTGTTGTTTTTGCCGATAGCTCTTTTGCTGGGGGCGATCGGTTTTTATGTCCAGCCCATACTTGCTGTCTCTGCAATTATGATTGGGGCGGAAGCTGCTTTTGCATACTCAATCAACCAGGCTTCCAAGGAAATACTGTATGTGCCTCTGGACAGGAGGTCAAAATACAAGGGTAAGGCATTTATTGATATGTTTATCTTCCGTGCCGGTAAGGCAGTAGGAGCAACCCTGGTTCTTTCTTATTCACTATGGCTTATTCATAACGGTTTTACACACCGCTTTCTAATGGTTACAAGTATTATTTTAATTGTTATATGGCTGCTCTCAGTGGTCATGGCAGGTCGTGCCTTTAAAGAGCGCAGCCAGTGTGCAATTGAACCGGAAGTACAAAATGAGGAATTGAATAATGCCTAAGTCAGGTAAAATAATAACTCTGCTTTTTTGTCTTTTACTTATGGCCTGTACGGGCCGGGTATTTCACAAAGATAATAATATAAAATTAGACGACCAAGGCAGGATAGAGCTTGAAAAGAGTCCATATCAGTGCTACGTGGCTCCAGAAAAAATAATAATTGGCGCTGAACTGCCTGAGGGTTCTTCTGCCAATCTTGTCTATTGGGAAGAGGGACGTCCGGAGACGAGTAGAACCGTGCCCTTTAAAGAACACTGGGAGTCAATTTATCATGCGGTTCCTGAGGGACTTGATATTTCCAAATCTTATACATGTGCTGTAGAGATTGACGGTAAGAAAAGCCGATCCTTTCCTGTAAAACCCGGTACCCCTCCGGGTGATGAATTCTCATTCCTGGTTATTGGAGATACGCGGGCCGGAAACTCTTTGGCGCACAAAAAGCTTGTTAATGAGATGAGTAAACATGATGCTGCTTTTTATATCCACACAGGTGATTTTGTGCATGATGCAACTGACCCGGATCAGTGGAATGAATTCTTTGAGATCGAAAGACCTCTGCTTTCCAAAATGCCCATTGTTCCTGTGGCCGGGAACCATGATATATCTGATTTCGGTATTTATACCAATCTTTTTTTCCGGGATGAGAGGTTCTATTCCTTTGAGTATGCAAATATAATGGTAATAGTGATTGACAGCACAGTTCCAATAGAGAAGGGAGACAGGCAGTACAGGTTTCTGAAAGAGGAGCTGGCCCGGTATAATAGCACCAGTAAAAACCATCTGTTTGTTGCTATTCATCATCCTCCCTTTAGTTCGGGACATCATGGAGATAATTTGATGCTCAAAGAATCTGTTTTGCCATTGCTTGAGAGTCATAATGTAGTAGCTGTTATGTCCGGTCATGAACATAACTATGAACGTACCAGGCCGATCAATGATATAGTCTATATCGTAACCGGCGGCGGAGGTTCTCCTTTGAGGGCAATGGACATAAAGCCATTTAGTGAGAAGGCACTGATTGTACTGCACTTTATAAAGATCACCGTAAAGGGTGAGTCAGTTTATCTCGAAACAATTGACATAAACGGGAAAGTTGTAGATGAGGCTCGTCTCAGGTAAATACATATTAATCTTAGTTCTTATCTCTTTATTTATCATTCAGGGACAGGACGCACTGTCGGATGAAAGTAAAGATGTAGCCATTGAGTCTTCAATAAAGAATGAGGAATTACAATGGAAGACTGAACGGGAGTTCCCGCCTGAGCCTCTGACACCGGCAAAAGTTCTGGCTGCTCCTTTTCGCATTCCCGAGATGCTGCTGAGGCTGGTCTTCTTACCATTACAGTCACTTATTGAGTATGGTGAGGAAGTGGATCTGCCCCACAGGGCGTACGATTTTTTCTCCAATGACGACCATACTGTGTTCTATTACCCAACCACATCATTTGCCACTCTAGAGTTCAGTGATACAGAGGGACTTACGCTTGGAGCAGTCTATTATGATTCCAAATTCATTGGCATGGAAAGAAAGCTGAAGATAAAGGCTGAAGTTTCGACACATGAAGATTTTACCGGTTCTATAAATTACAGACTTCCTGCAGACAAAGCCAATCCATACTTTTATACATTACGTCTTCGTTACCATCGGAAAGGTGGGGAATTGTTTTACGGAATAGGCAGTGACAGCAATGATGACAATGAATCAATTTATTTAGAGGAGACTGGAGAGGTAACTCTTGATATCGGCAGAAAATTTAAATCGGTCAGGACTCTTCTCCCATATATAACTGTTGGTTATGTCTCGTCAAGAACAGACACTACGGACAAGCGAGGTAGTCGTTCATCTATAGAAACACGCTTTAATACTGATGAACTGGCAGGGTTTGGTGATACACTTGATTTTATGCTCTATGGCGTGACTCTCAGGTATGATAACCGCCTTCCTGCTTCAAATCCATATCAGGGACATATGGTGGAACTCAGCTTTCTGCGTGGAGACGGTATTGGGGATTCGACTTATGCATTTAATCGCAGCCATTTTGGGTACTCCAGGGTTTTTGATATTTACAAACATAACCGTCTGCTTAATGTAGGGTTTCAGATTGAGCATACCGATGGGTTTGGCAAAGAGGTGCCCTTTAATTATCTTTCCACTCTGGGAGAAAAATCACCTTTGCGCGGCTTCAAAGACGGAAGATTCAGGGATTCTGGATTTGTCCTTTTTAATATGGAATACAGTTATCCGGTGTGGAGGGGCTTTATACCAACTGTCACAGGAATGGGCACCGTTTTTCTGGATCTTGGAAAGACATTTGATGAGCTTGATGACCTGGAGAAAGGCACTGTCCAATATTCAGTTGGAACAGGCCTGGCCTTTACCATAGCTGTAAAAACATATTTACGACTGCAGGTTGGTTATGGAGGAGAAGGTCTGAATTTTGTTTCATCCATGAGCAGGAGCTTCTGAAATGAATAAAACTTTGAACATAAGTTTGCAGAAAAGAAAAATTACAATAATTTTTCTTTTAATTGTATTTTCATTCATTATCGGATGTGCCTCAACAAAACATAAAGAAGCGCCAGTTTTTGATGCCAGGTTTCAGAGGGACATTGACAATAAATCTGTTCCTGTTCCTGAAGAATATGAGACAGGCCGGATCTGGGACAGGACATATAATCTTTTTCCCAGGCAGGTCTACAGGGCTGTTTATATTCCAGGTTGGGGATCAGCCTTTGCTGAAACACTTAAATTGAAAGAGCCCAAGGTTGCAGAAAATGTAAATGCCTGGGATGAGGTCCCTGACTCTAGCTGGTTCACAAACCGTATTGGTAAGGGAAAAGTGAGTATAGAAGATATAAGGAGAGGTCCGAGAAAGAACAGCGGTCCTGACATGTCAGGACCATGGGAGGTTACCAAGGGCAAGATTTCCGGCATTGCTCCGGGATTTGTCATAAAAGATTCCCTGGGTGACATATACTTTATTAAATTTGATTCTCCAGAATATGAAGGGCTAACGAGCGGAGCTGAAATTGTTTCCACCCTTATACTTCATGCTGCAGGTTACAACGTGCCTGAAAACAGTGTGATGAATGTACCTCTCTCTATTTTCAGGCTTGGTGATAGAGCTAAAACAAGGGGAAAGTACGGTGTGAAAAAACTTATGTCCAAACAGGATTTTGATAATGTAATCAAAAGAACGAACACTGACAGGGAAGGCAAAGTAAGAGTGATCGTAAGTAAAGGCCTTCCCGGAAAGCCGCTGGGCGGGTTTTTCTTTGAAGGTACTCGAAAAGATGATCGTAACGACAGGATCAGACATGAACATCGCAGGGAATTGAGGGGGTATCGGTTGTTCTCTGCCTGGCTTAACAATTCAGACGTACATGTGCATAACACCCTTGATATGTACCAGGGCAGTGATGGTGAAGGGCATGTCATACATTACATGATAGACTTTGGAACTTCTCTGGGCTCGGCCGGGGCATTGCCAAAGAAACCTGCAAGAGGATATGAGTATCTGGTTGATTATGGGGCGATAGGAAAGAAATTTGTTTCTCTCGGCATTAATGAACCTTATTGGATCAGCAATAAACATAGCGGATACAGTTCAGTGGGAATTTTTGAGTCAGATAACTTTGATCCTCTGAAGTGGAGGAATTCATATCCAACCAGAGCTTTTGAACTTATGGATAACAGGGACGCCTTTTGGGCAGTAAAAATAATCATGTCTTTTACGGACGAGATGCTTAGGGCTATTGTTAGTGAAGCCCGATACCCTGAACAGGGGGCTGCTGAGCATGTTCTGGAGACTCTTATTAAGAGACGTGATAAAGTCGGTCGGGAGTGGTTTGGACGAATGACACCGGTCGATAATTTTGAAGTTAAGGGACAAAGTTTAATATTCAGTGACCTTGCCATAGACTCGGGACTTACTGAAATTAACAGGAGAAAATATTTCTATTCTACTTGGATTAAAGACAGAGCTGGCAAAGCAACTTCTATAAATAAACATAGTGAAAGCAGAGAGAGGGCTATTAATATTTCTCAAACTTCAGGAGACAAGAAAAAACCTTTTATGACTGTTCGTATTGAAATCGAAGATAATGGTAATAGTGTTGGTAGAGGAGTGGATGTTTATCTTTATTGCATTGATCAAATGTCATGCCGAGTAACGGGCCTGGACAGAAGATGATTGTTTAAATGGACATATCTTTATTTCATATTATCAATCAGGGGCCTCATTATTCGATTTTAGACAGCCTCATGGTCTTTATTACGGACTATCGATTTGTTTTGTTTTTTGCAATCCTGATTCCATTTTTAATTAAGGACAGAAAAAAGGCCTTATTTGTTATGGCCCTGGGAATAGTGGGTATAGTTGATTTCAAGTTTCAGCGTCAGCCTGCTAAAACTTTTATTTGCAAGACCCAGACCGTGCATTGCTCTTGAAAATGTCAGGTTGCTTATTGATTGCTACGGCAGTTTTTCCATGCCATCGGGACATGCAGCGACATCTTTTACTGCTGCCTCAATAATAGGTCATTTTATAAGACCCGCTGCAATTCCAGCATTTCTTCTGGCATTGCTGGTAGCTTTTTCAAGAGTATATTTGGGGGTCCATTATCCTTTTGATGTGGCTGTGGGAGCTGTGTGTGGAGGGATTATTGCCGGAGTAATCATTGTTTTGCATAGTAGGATTTCAAAGCAAAAAATAATAGATAGCAGTTAATCAGAACGCTTCCCTTACATTTGCAATAAATCCAATTTTATCATCGACCAAGGCCAGATCAATTCTGAAATTCAGTTTTTGTTCCGGGTTTAAGGAATAACGAAGTCCTGCACCGATGCTGGACTTGAAATTGTCAATGGTAATATCATTGATATAATATGCTACCTGTGCTACTTCGGCAAAGACCGTTCCTGAGAATTTAGCTCGTATAGGAAATCTGAATTCCGACTGTAAGGCCAAAAGGTCCCTGTCTATATATCGTCTGCTTTCTATTCCTCTCAGAATATTAATACCATCCGGTTTTGAAAGAAAACGAAATGGAACATCCCCCCTGCTTATACGGACCTGTCCGGCAACGGCAAAGGTTGTCTTTTCTGAAGTGGGAAAATAATGGCGCAGGTCAAATTGATGTACATCAAAAACCAGATCACTCCCCAGCTCCGCTATATAATGCAAATATTCATATCGGATAAGGTCTCCTGAGTGAGGAGCATTGGTATTGTCCCTGCTGTCATATCCTGCTGCCATGCCGGCACCGGAGTACAGTTCAGTGTCTATTCCTTCAGGCGCATCTGCCTCCATTTTCCCTCCCTGTTCCGGTTCTATCTCACTCCATCGAAAATTGAAAACAGGGCCAAGAGTGAATCCGCTCGAAAACAGGCGGTCCAGAGATAATTTGAATCCAATATTGCTTGAAACATAGTTTTCAGGGTCATCGGGCAGATCATTTCCAATTCCATAGTAGGATGATTTCCAGTATGACCCGAACAGTTTGGGTATGAGCCGATAGCGTCCATTGTCAAGGTACAAATCAGGAACAAGAGTGATAAAATACTGTCCCTTTGTTGTCCCGAAGACAACTATATCCAGTGATGAGTTCCTGGTTGTATAGGCTGAGGGAGGAGAGAAATAAAATGAAGATGCACCAAGAATTGCTCCTGTTTCAGAACCATAGGCTGCAACAGGAACTACAACCCATTTTTGACGGGCTTCCTGAACTGAGTTGTCTGATATGTCAGCATTCTGTTGTGAAAAGGCATTGCGACTTGCTGGTAAAAGAAGAATGATTAATAAAATAAATGTAATAAGTCTTTTATATAGCATGATGATTTATTAACATTATGAAAGAGAAACATGAGAACAATTATAACAGTATCAATTGATCTCTGACAAAACAGGGTGACTTGATAAATATTATATTGTGAGACCGGAACATGCTGACTCGGTTATACTTGTTAACATGCTGAATAAAATAATTAATGAAAGAATAATCAATGAAGGGCCGATTACATTTGAAAAATTTATGGATATGGCCCTGTATTACCCTGACCTTGGGTATTATTCCAATCCTGATGCAGTCATAGGAAAGGAAGGCGACTTCTATACAAGTCCTCACCTGCACTCTATATTCGGGGCAATGATATGCCGGCAGCTTATCGAGATGTGGGAATTAATGGGACGACCATCTCTATTTCATGCAGTTGAAATAGGGGCCGGAGCCGGGTATCTTTGCAAGGACATCCTGGACTACCTATATCAGACTGTTAATCAATTGGAGAGCCACAAGGATGAAAGAGATTTTCTGACAAGTCTGAAGTATGTGATTGTTGAACCTTATGGACATTTTACAAATAAGCAAAAGGAGATTTTAAAGGAACATGAATCAAAGATTGAATGGATAAGCACAATTGATGAACTTAAAGATATTAAAGGGTGTGTATTGTCCAATGAGCTGCTAGATGCCTTTCCTGTTCATTTAATAGAGATGAATGAGGGGCTGAAAGAGATATATATAAATATTGGTGAGAAGGGTTTGATTGAAGAGAAGGCTGATGCAGGATCAGACGAGATCGGTCAATATGTGGAACAGTTTTCAATCTCCGATTGGAAGGGCTACAGAACAGAAATTAATTTGCGTATAAAATCATGGATTCATCAGGTTAGTGAAATATTATCTCAAGGTTTTGTGCTTACAATAGATTATGGTTTTTCGGCAAAAGAGTATTACAGTGAAGACAGGAACAGGGGGACACTGCTCTGTTATCACAAACACCAGGTGAATGAGAACCCTTATCAGTATATAGGCAGACAGGACATCACTTCCCATGTGAACTTTTCATCTTTAAAAATATGGGGAATGGATGAAGGTTTTGAGACTATAGGCTACAGCTCTCAGGGGACTTATCTTGCAGCATCGGAATAGATGAGCTCATTGTGAACTATATGCCGATTCTCTGACTATATGAGCGAAATCTGCAAAAATCAAGGGACTTATTATGCCCCAGGGGATGGGAGAGTCTCACAGGGTATTGATACAGTATAAAGGGGAGGGAGCACTCAGTTGAGAGGGTTTTCATTCAGGAACGAAAAAGAAAATCTGTAAGCCCACTTTTTAAGTGATAAAATTATTAATTCTGGATAGACTTTTCTTGACACTCTCTACAGTGTGGGCCTCTATTGTATAAGCGCAGTCAATTCCCTTCAGTTCATCAAAGAGCAGTTCAAAGTCAAAGCTCCCGTCACCTATTGCAAGGTGATCATCCCCTTCTCGTGAGTTGTCATGAAGATGAAGCTCTTTAATGTAGGGCTTAATCATTCCAGCCATTTCTGCAAGGGCAGTCTTGAAAAGAGGTTGAAATGGCCTGTGTCAAAACAGATACCAAAATTATCAGAGTCCATTGCCTCAGCAAGCATTTTAAGATTGCCCGGTTCATCTTCAAATATATTTTCAATTGCTATCTTTACACCAAGATCAGAGGCCCGCTTATTTATGGGCTCCCAGGTCTGAAGACTGTTTTCAAGCCATATGTTCACCCTGTTGTTGTACTTCCATTTATCGTAACCGGAATGGAACACTATTACTTCCGGTTGCAGGGTTTCTGCCACATCTAACACTTCAAAAAACCGTTTTATAGTAACTTCCCTGACATTAAGATCAACTGCTCCCGGAGATAAGTCCATGAAAGGGGCATGTATAGTCATGCCGGGATTGTAATCCAGTTTTTTCTTCAGATTGATAATATCTTCATTGGTAAGGTTATCAAAACTATTTGATCCGAAATAAATCTCAAGGTTTAACCTTTCCTTCCTTATAAATGCAAGGTACTTATCAACCGAATCATAAGGCACATGTACAAAGGGCTTTAAAGCAGGGGAAGCTTGATGGGGAGTTGACACTACGAGTTTACCGCTTTCTTGCCTGAATCCGGTTTTTTATCAGAAGCTTTGTTTTTATCCTTGGTTTCAGTTTTCGATTTTTTTGCCTCTATAGCCTTTTTTCTATCGGCTGAGGGATAATCCGTGACATACCAGCCAGAACCCTTAAGAACAAAGGATGTGTTTGTGATCAGTTTCTTAAGCTCTCCGCCGCATTCCCTGCAGCTGGTGAGAGGATCATCAGATATTTTTCGCATTATTTCAAAATGTTTATTGCACTTTGTGCATTCATACTCATAAATAGGCATATAATTGACCTCCGGAAAGGGAATAACAGGGAGCACATTGCTCACTTACTTAATACTTAACTTAATATATTATCAAATTGCTTTGATTGTTGACAAGCTGCAAGAGCTATGATACATAGAACTTATGTGGGAGTATACAGAAAAAGTGAAGGACCTCTTTCTTCATCCCAGGAATGTGGGTGAAATAGATAACCCCGATGCTGTGGGAGAGGTGGGAAGTATAGTATGTGGAGATGCCTTAAAGCTTACACTGAAAGTTGATAAAGAGAGCAACAGAATCCTTGATGCCAGATTCCGGACCTTTGGATGTGCAAGTGCTATAGCATCATCATCAGCTTTGACAGAATTAATCAAGGGCAAGACCATTGATGAGGCCTTGGAGATCGGCAATAAGGAGATTGCCGATTACCTGGGAAGCCTGCCGAAAGAGAAGATGCACTGTTCTGTGATGGGCAGAGAAGCGCTTGAAGCTGCAGTAGCTAACTACCGGGGAGAAAAAGTACAGAAAGTTGAAGAGGGTGAAATCATCTGTGAGTGTTTCGGGGTGACTGATCAGAAAATAAAAAGGGTGATCAGGGAGAATAATCTGCACAATGTTGATGATGTAATTAATTTTACAAAGGCCGGCGGGGGCTGTGGAAGCTGTGTTCCTGACATAGAGAATATACTGGCAGATATATGGGCGGACAGGGTGGTTAAGGAAACTGTGAGGCTGCCTGGGAAAGTAACTAATCTCCAGAAGATTGCCATGATACAGGAGATCATTGAAAAGGAGATACGGCCTCTCCTGCAGGCTGATGGTGGGGATGTTGAACTGGTTGATATTGAAGGAAACAGGGTGGTTGTCTCGTTAAGGGGTGTCTGTGCCGGATGTCAAATGGCTGATATTACGGTCAAAAACATAGAGGATAAATTAAAGGAACTGGTGAGCGATGAGCTCAGGTTAGAGGTGGAATGAAAGTCCTTTATCTTGATAACAATGCCACAACCAGGCTGGCTGATGAAGCAAGGGAGGCAATGCTGCCATTTTTAAGTGAATTCTATGGCAACCCCTCAAGCATGCATACCTTCGGAGGTCAGGTCCACAGGGAGATCGAGAAAGCCAGGGAAAGGGTAGCAGCCCTTATAAATGCTGAACCGGGGGAGATAATATTTACAAGCTGCGGCACTGAAAGTGACAACACTGCAATAATGAGCGCTCTTCAGTCAAAACCTGAGAAGAGACATATCATAACAACCAGGGTGGAGCACCCTGCGGTACTGAATTTTTGCAAGGCACTGGCGAGGCGTGGTTACAGGGTGACTTTTCTGCCGGTTGATAAACAGGGCAGGCTGGACCTTCAGGAGCTGCAGGATTCCATATCAGATGATACGGCTCTAGTGTCTATTATGTATGCAAACAATGAAAGCGGTGTGATCTTCCCTGTTGAGGAAATATCAGCTATTGTGAAGTCAAAGGGTATAACTTTTCATACAGATGGTGTCCAGGCTGCAGGAAAGATATCTGTGGATATTAAAAAACTGGATGTTGATATGATGTCTCTTTCAGGTCACAAGATACATGGGGCAAAAGGGATAGGGGCACTGTACATAAGCAGGGGGACTCGATTTTCTCCTTACATAATCGGTGGGCACCGGGAAAGCGGCAGAAGGGCAGGTACGGAAAATGTAGCATCCATAGTTGCCTTTGGAAAGGCATGTGAGATTGCTGATGAGCATGTCAGGTCTGGAGATAACAGGGTCAGGGTATTAAGAGACAGGCTTGAAAAGGGACTGATTGATAAATGTCCTGATACGAGAATAAACGGGGACAGGGACAACAGGCTGCCGAATACATTAAATATCAGTTTTGAATATGTTGAAGGAGAAGCAATTCTGTTAAGGCTTAATGAATTTAATATCTGCGCCTCCTCAGGATCGGCATGCACATCAGGTTCTCTGGAGCCATCCCATGTATTAAGGGCCATGGGAGTCCCCTTTACAGCCATTCATGGTTCTGTCAGGTTTTCTCTGAGCAGATACACAATGGATCAGGACATTGATACAGTTCTTGAAAAAATGCCGCTGATAATTAAGGAGTTGAGAGAGTTAAGCCCTTTTGGAAGGGAAGCGGACAATCTAAAATAAATGCAGCTCAGGCTCGATGTCCCATTGATCGCTTGGTTCATGCGATACTATTACGTCATTTCCGTTATTTGAAAGGTCAATTATAATAGGTTTAACATATCGGTTTTTATTTGCGTTATATACAATCTTAACCGTTGGCTGAAGCAGGTTCTCTTCCCCATGCTTCAATATTACCGCAAGCAAACCGCTTTCCAGCCTTACAAGAGTTCCAACAGGATATATGCCTACACAGCGTATAAACTGCTGGACCATCTGTCTGTCATAAAAGTGCTCGCTCCATTCAAAGAGCTTTCTCAATACCTCTGTGGGCTCATATCTCTGCTGGTATTTTCGCTTGGATGTCATTGCATCATAGACATCTGCAATTGCAGCGGCCTGGCCAAACTTTGAAATTTCATCTCCCTTGAGTCCGTCAGGATATCCTGAACCATCGATACGCTCATGATGCTGGGCAGCTATCTGTATCGATACAGGAGGTATTCCATCAGTTTTTTCAAGTACTCTACGGCTATGCACCACATGTTCCTTCATGATTTCGTATTCATCATCATCCAGCTTTTTATCACTTAGAAGCAGTTCCTGGGGCACGTGCATTTTCCCTATATCATGCATTATTGCTCCGAACCCTACGTTCTGCAACGTCTCTTTATCAAAGCCAAGGTGTTTTGCGAATGCTATCATTAATACACCTACTGACATTGAGTGCATAAAGGTATATTCATCGGCCTTTTTTAGTCTTCCCATACTCAGCAGCGCGTCCTGGTTTCTGAATATTGACTCGACCATTTTGCTTACAACATTTTCAACCTTGACCGTTTCGATCTGTTTGCCGAACCTCACATCATCCATTATGCTGTGAACTGTCTTCCTTGCTTCCTTTTTAATTTCCCTTGCTTTTTTAAGTTCATCTTTAATAGGGACCTGCGGAACAGGGTCAGGTTTTGACTCTGCTACTTTGTCCATTTCTACCTGGATTTCCCTGTTTACCTCTTCTTTGGTCGGGGCGTCCTTTACTGTTAATCCTTTTTCCGTATCAATATAAACTTCACGAATGCCGTGCTTGACGATTCGATTGATCATTTCATCATCACTTATTGTTATTTTATTTGTAAGGAAGGGATGACGCAGCCAGCCGCAGTTCATGTCATCAATAAACATTCCCGGTTTAAGCTGTTTTGTGTTTATTCTCTTTATCATTAGTTGTTTTTTTATAATGTAATTTTAAGCATAGTTCTAATTAGTTATCGGTCTTTTTCAGGAAAAGGTTTATTTAAGCTGATAAAAATAGCAGAGTTCCAAAACCTGATTAATTCAAATATGTGAAAGTTTGATAGTTGAGGAATGAATAATTGAAATACAAATAGAAAAAACTGCTAACCCAGGGGAAACTGTATAAGCTTAGCAGTCAGGTCCTGTACTCTCTACACAGTTTAGAATTTCTTTTATTTTGTTCTTTAACTCATCAAAATTTGACGATTTAACTACATAATGGTTTGCTGCTACAGCAGAGAATTCGCTCTTATAAACACTATAAGCTGAGCAGATAATCACGGGAAGGTCATATTCTGTTTCCCTGATTTTTCTTAAAATACTCAGGCCGTCTTCACCTGGCATTTTTATATCAAGCGTTACAAGATCAGGTTTTTCACTCTTGATCATATCCAGAGCTTTAGCGCCGCTTTCAGCCAGCACTACGTCATAACCTTCATCGGTCATCTCTTCCTTAAGCAGCAGTCTTATATTTTTTTCATCATCAACAACAAGAATTTTCTTTTTCACTTTGCCAACCTCCCTGGATTGCAATATTGTACCAGTCTGATGGTCTTTTTATGCAGGTATAATGGAATCATTTATTTGTCCAGCGCTCCAGTAAATAGGGTTTTAATTTTTCGAATACTGCACACTGCTCATTGATCACTTCTTCAGCCTGATGAGAATCAAGGTTTATTGTTTTGCTGACAAACGAAGCGATTTTTGCATAGTAAATCGGCACCAGTGCCTCTATTATCTGGTCTGAGCTTAATCCATCAGTCAAGTTTCTGTAGGCTACAGCAAAATCAAATAATGACCTGACCCACAATTCAATAGGCAGTTCAAAATGAGAAGGTTCCATTTTGGCTACTTCGAGTATCTTCTGGTAGTTCTCAGCTTCAAGAACTTTTTCCCATACAGGTAAATGCTCCTGGACATTATCCTTGAATTTATTTATCAGGTTGGTTACGTCTACATTAAGCGGACTGGGAGCAAATTCCGATTCAAAGCCAAAAATGGCTGTAGGTCTGCTGCCCTTTACAGTCAGCCAGTTCTCACTGTATATGTCCATAAGGTTGAAGATTGTTCCAACCACCTGCTTAAACATGGGACTGAGGTCATTGCCAGGATCTTTATCATCATGTATTTTTGAGCCAAGGTAAGATTGGCAAATAGTAAACTTCTCACATATGGCAACAGTCGTCATCCAGATGTCAATGCCGAACCGTGCGATGTCAGTTTCCCATACATCTTTTGCAAGCAGACTCTCGATCAGGTCTCTTGAAAAACCAAAGTCACCGCCTATTGGTTGTCTTACACGTCTGCCGTATAAAGACCATGTTAATGGATAGGCGATCATATTTGTGATAGTGCCGTCATATTTGTGGCGGCAATAGTATGGTGTAACAAACCCGAAGTCCTTCAGAATAATCGGTGCTATCAGCAGTTCTATCCATCCCGGAGATATACTTCTCAGATCAGAATCAAGCATGCAGCCTGCCTTGACGTTAAGAATTTTACCGGCTTCAAAAATGGCCTTAATTGCAGTGCCCTTTCCGGAAAGACCGCTGTATTTAGTTGCAAGGATTTTAGTCTCCATACTGGGTCTGTGGATAAATGAATTTTCAAAGTAAGGCTTATCATTAAGGGCTTCTATGGCTTCACGGGTCGCCTCTACATCTCCGCCTTCAGAAACCAGGATTACTCCTTTATGCTGTGGAAAATACTTGGCAAGTCCAAGCTCTGCCGCTTTTATGACTCTGCTGATGGTGCCTGCATTGTTGTAGCTGGGAATGCCAACAATAATATCGGCGCTTTTCAGTGCAACTAAATCTTCCATTGTCTTATCATCAATGGCAGATGGACTGCGAGCTGATAGTGAATCGCTTTGATTCAAAGTAGTGTCTCCCTTCTATATTTCCACATTCTAATAGTATCCATATTTGAAATTAAAAATCCAGTTATTAAAAACTATTTATCCTGAAGCAAGCGGCAGGACAACCCTGAATGTTGTTCCTTCTCTTTCTCTGCTCTCAACCTCTATACTGCCGCCATGAGAAATAATTATCTTTTGGACCAATGCGAGTCCAAAGCCTGTTCCTTCCGGTTTGGTAGAGAAAAAGGGGAGGAATATTTTCTGTCTTATGTCTTCAGGAATTCCACATCCGCTGTCTCTTACAATTATTTCGGCTTTATCCTGCAAATGCTTTAAAGTAATATCAATTTCACCCTGTTCAGGCATCGATTCAGTTGCGTTAATCAGGATATTTGACAGGGCCTGCTGCAAAAGCAGACCATCTGCCTTCACAGATATAGGGCTGTCAACATTAATTGAAATTGCAATATTTTCTCTATCGATTTGAACAGATAATAGTGTTCGGTTAATCAGGCTGTTTAAATCAATATCTTCCCTGTTTATTACAGAGGGTTTGGCAAATGCCAGCAGCTCGGAAATGATCTGGTCCATATGGGCAATTTCAGAAGTGATCGAGTCTACTGTGGATTTGTTTGTATCTGCCACTTTTTTGCCAAGCAGTTTGGCATAGCCTGAAATAACAGACATGGAGTTACGTAATTCATGGGATATGCCAGCTGACATCTCGCCGAGTTGGGTTAGTCTGTGTTTAAGCTCTACCTGCGCCTGAAGCGATTTAATATCGGTCAGATCAGAAAAGACAAATGTATAACCTGTTTTTGTTCCTTCCCCGTTTAACAATTCTGAAGAAGTAATGCCAAGCCATATATGTCTGTTGTCATTTGTAACGTACTGGTACTCGTCTCTGGCAAGAGGTTGTTTCTCATTAATAATTGATGACAGAGGTTCTTTGAGGACATTGCTGAACTGTTTGCCTATTGTATCGCTGGAAGTGATTCCCAGAATATTCTCTGCAGAATGATTTATACTTCTGATACGAAGTTCATTGTCAACACTTACTACACCGCTCGGCACACTCTGTAATATGTTTTCATTGTATGCTTCTGCTCTACCTGCTTTTTCTTCGGCAGATGCTTTGAGCTTTTCCAGCTCCAGCTCTTTTTTCCTTGAGCTTACCAACGACGTCATGAAAAGTGTCTACTACAAATCCAACCTCGGATTCTGCTTTTGGAGCAGCAGTTTTTTTTAATATGCTTCTCTGACGGGAGATAAATAACTTTGTTATGGAAAAGGTCAGGATCAGTGCAAGCGATACAACTATACCCCAGAGAAGGTCTGATTCGATTTTATTAAAAAAAGGCCCAAGGACAATGCCCATTATCATACCGATTAGCAAAAAGGATATGACAGCTACTTTTGAGAAAGTGTTATCGCTCATATATAAATTTCAGAAAATACATTAAATTTTCTTGTCTTATGTTATCCATTAACTGCTTTATATGTAAATATATATATATTTGTTTACGGCAAACTTTGATCCTGCTTTAGCAGTGTTAGGATCGTTAATATAGTTTTTTTGAAATAAATCGGATATTATAAGGCTGCGCCGTCACCATGATACGATACTTAATGATAATACTGGTTTGCATTCTATATGCGATTCCTCTGATCAAAACCTATCAACTCCCGGGGCCTCCATCCATAAAGCGTGACTACTATCGTCAGGAAAGGGGACTGTCCAATTCTGAAGAACCATTTTATTTTGAGAGTTTTATTAATAACGAGGTTGATGGAATAAAATGCCATGCATCATCCATTACTTCTGCAGGCAAGTACAGGATGGTTTCTGTATGGTATGCAGGATCCCGTGAAGGCGCTGCGGATGTAGCTCTCTATATATCCTTTTTTGATGAGAAAAAAAATAGCTGGACCGATACAGAGGTCCTGATAAACAGGGATGATAGTTCAAGAGAACTGAAAAGATACGTTAAGAAAATCGGGAACCCTGTTATCTTTAGTGATAATAAGGACAGGCTTTACCTTTTCTACTCTACTGTCTCGATCGGGGGATGGTCCGGTACATCAATCAACTATAAGATATCTCTGGATAGAGGAACGACCTGGACCGCGAGCAGGAAGATGGTGCTAAGTCCTTTTCTGAACCTTACCAATAATGTAAAAAATAAGGGGATAGTCCTTGATGATGGATCGATTATTCTGCCTGTGTATCATGAGTTTATAAGAAAATATTCCCAAATGGTCAGGATCCGGCCTGAAACATATGGAGTTAAATACGAAATTAATAAAGCAACCCATAAGCATAAAGCCATACAGCCTTCCATATTGCCGGAAGAAGAAAAGGGGCTGGTCGCCTTCTTCAGGAATATGGACAGTGATGAAAAAAAATATATCCTGATGGCCGCAAGTAATGACCTGGGTAATACATGGACAGAACTTCAAAGTACAACTCTTCCCCATCCCAATTCCGGTTTTGACATGATCAGGCTAAGCAATGGTTTTTATCTGGGAGCGATCAACAAGGCTTTTGATAACAGAGGCAACCTGACCCTTATCATATCCAGTGACATGGGCAGGACATGGAAAGACCTGAAGGTCATTGAGAGTAACCCTGATAAAGAATATTCTTATCCCTCTATCAGCATGAGTGAGGAGGGGCTATATCATATAACCTACACCTACGAGAGGAAGAGGATTAAACATATTGTGTTTAATGAGGCATGGATAAAGAGTCAAACTGCTTATGATGATTAATACTGTTTTTGAATATATATGCCCTGTATTGATTGTACTCTGGATTGTCAGCGGCCTTGCCCGGTTGGCAGGCGTTAAAGCTTCCTCTGGCGCTGCAATAAAAGGGCTGATCCTGCTTTTTTCGCTGGCCATTGCTCTTTATCCTGTAAGGGGTCTTTCTGTATCGGATTATATTCTATCTCTTAATCCCAGCTTTTCAATAGGCAGTATAGCTTTTTTGCTGATAATTGCAAGTAACCGTCTAATTAAAAAAAGACTTCTACTTCATAAAGATCTTATGATTTTCTCGGGCTGGAATATATTGATTTCCTTAATTGTATTTATTCCGGCTTTGGGTTTTACCGGACAGGACATATATGCCTCAGGATATGGATTTTCTTTATTGTTTGTTGTTATGGCGCTTGTGACAATTTTTCTGGTATATAAAAAGAGTCCATTATCATACATATTCATTGCCTATATCGTTACATTTAATCTGCAGCTTCTTCCTTCTGCAAACTTCTTTGACTATATAACTGACGGGGTCCTCTTTTTCATTTCCCTTGGCGTTTTAATTATGCCTTCTCGTAGGACTGACAATAATTATTCATAAGTTAAAGGTTTTCCTCACTCATCATCAGGTTGATATGCCCAAAATATGGTTATAGAGATTACGGGGTATGGTTTGCTAATCAAATGAAATCATATAAGGTATTTCAGGAAGATGGGAATTATTATTATTTTACAGTGCCTCATGTAGAGTATCTTCTTGACATTGCTGGATCGAACAAAACAGGAATAGAATTAAGAAAGAAATATATTTTGAAATTGGATAAATGGAATAAAGGATGGCAAGTCACAGAGTTCAAGGCAATTTCAAAAGAAATCAAGTAGATTAAGTTTTCCATGTCTTTAATCTGAACTATGTGGAAGAGGTTGTTAATACTATCTATTATCGTGATTTTCTATTCTTAACCAAGATACAAAGTTTTAATTAAATATCAATAAGTTATCCCTAGTGAAAATTTACAAATAATTTACTAATATTAACCACTCATTTACAAACTTATATGTTAATTTAGAATTAGATAAATAGATAAAGGCAGTCCCGACAAAGCCAAACCCTTTGTGAGAGGGGGGCAGAAAGCGGCGGATCTCAAAAGAAGCAAGATGGCCGAGCTACCGAAGGATAACTTCAAGTAGATTCGGCTTTTTTATTGACTACTTCTATATAAGAAGCTTTTATAAGCTTCGGAAAGGAGGTCAGTACAATGAAATATAAAGTAACCATAGGAGTCGGGATGATGGTTATAATGTTGTTATTCACAGGAACTGTTAATGGAGTAGAAATGGGGCCAGCAGCTATTGATTCGCAGATAGCAATAGCAAAATCATATGTTGAAATTAAATGTGATCCCTGTGATTATAACATTGATTATGGAGACACAAATTATCTTGCTGGAAAAGGGGGTGTTGACGAAGGTACTGTTAAATTTAAATGTGACCCATGCGATTACAATGTTGATTATGGAGACACATATCGTCCCATTGAAAAATGAGCATAGAAGAAAACGAATAAAAGGGTTTGGTTCATTCAAGCCCTTTTATTCGTTTTGCATAAACTTCAATCTGAGGAGTTTTTTATGGCTGCTGAAATTAGCAGTCTAGAGAATAACATAGATTCTCACTAACCTCCTGGGCTTACCCCAACTTCTTAGTTATTTCAAATTATTGAATATTTAATTGTTAATATACTGACCGTGTTTCTTATATTAGGGTCTCTCTGAACTTATTTCCTCTTATACCTATCGGGTGAATTATGATAGGAAATGTATCTTGAAGTTTCATATAGGCCTCGGCAGAGCTGCTCCATTGATTCTGCTTTCTCCGGGTAGTTTTTTGAAACATCGCTCCGTGGCGTTTCATTGTCAAGCATATGCAGCCTTTTGTTTGACCCATCATTGTTCATTGTGAAATAAAAACTGCTGTCCAGAAGACCTATTTTAGAAACCGGACCGTGAGACGCTACGATAAAGGAATATCTGTTCATGTCATGGCTGCTGTTCAACAGGTTTCTGCCAAGGGTGGTATTTAGATATGACCTTGATGTCAGAGAGGCAACAGTGGGCAAAATATCCACTTCACTTGCAATGGTGTCGAAAACCTTGCCCTCAGGAATGAGTTTAGGGGCATATATAAACAGAGGCACATGAAGCCTGGTAAGTGAGAGGTGTTCTTCTGCTTTGGGTCTGTGTTCAGGATGTCCGGGTAGCCCATGGTCACCAAAGAAAACAAAGATGGTGTTGTCAAAGTAATTCTCTTTTTTCGCAGTTTCCATGAACAGGCCAATGCTGTGGTCAATGAACCTGAAGGCGTTGAGCTCTTCAACAGAGTCATATCCATATTTTATTACCTCTTCTTCATCTTCATTCCTGTATTCAAAGCCACGGTTGTCTTCCGGGATTGTATAAGGCCTGTGGCTGCCCGATGTCTGGATTATGGCAAAGAAAGGGCTGTTATTAACTTTACTCAATACATCATTGGCTTCCTGGAAGAGGTAAAGGTCAGAAATTCCCCAGACATCAACTCTTGGAGATTTATAGCTGCCTTCCTCATAAATTTCTATATCAGTAATATTATGTTGAAGCAGTCCTCTGATATTTGCCCAGCTGGCACTTCCTCCCAGAAAGTAAAATTTCCTATATTCATCAAAGGCGCTAAGTATTGTATGCTGCTTTACGATCAATGGGTTTCGAGAAGATGTTCTGTTGACCTCAACATCAGGCAGGCCTGTTATGAAAGTAAAGACCGAGCGGGCCGTTCCGGCATGTGGCACATAAAATCTGTTAAAAAGTAATGATTTCTCGGCAATTGCATCAATATTGGGGGTCGGATCAAGCGGGTTACCTGATATGCCTGTTTTATAAAAGGCAAGTGACTCTATAATTACAAATATAATATTCGGGTTTTTGGATACTGCAGGTTGGTGCTTTATATGTCTTGTAAAATTTAATGTCTCTTTATCCTGATTTTCCACCCCCAGATAGGAAGCAACAAGATCATAATATTTCCTTGTTTCATCAATGTCATATTTAATCTCTCTGTTTTTCATGGTGTCGAAGATATGAAGCACCGGATTAAGAGCCAATGAAGATGCGAATTGGTGGGGTGAATAAAAAGCATCAGACCATCTCAACGGGTAATATGAAAACTTTCCATATATCCCGAAAATCCATAGAAATATCATAATGGAGTAAAGAGTGATATTTTTCCATCCATGCAGATGGGGAAATGAGGTGTTGGAGATAGCTTTAATAATAAACTTCAAGGCTTTTGTGAATATAAATATAAATAGCACAAGACCGACACTACTCCATATCACAGGGTAGGTTTCCCACATCATCTGTAAGGCAATAAGAGGATTCTGGGTAAATCTTATTGCAGAAGCATTAATCCTTTCCTTAAGATAAGCATAAAACCCAAAATCTATTATGTACATAACCAGAATTAAGGAGTTTATTATTGCAATATAAACTGACCATAAAGTTTGTCCTGATGGCTTGTCGAAAATGCTCACAAATTTAATACGGGCAAATAGAAATACAGGAAGGTTTATAAGCAGCACGAGACGTAAATCAAATTTAAGTCCTATATATAATGAGTTAAGCAGCAGGTCAGAAGAAAGGGGATCTGCCGGGTTATGAAACTGGTAGAGAAAAGCCAGACGCAGGGCCGTGAATATCAGTACATTAAGAAGTACAAGGACTGACATTAATTTGAAAAATCTTATTGACATATGAAATTGTTTTCTTACCTAAACATTGTCATTCCGGCTTGACCGGAATCTAAAGCGGACAGACTCCCGACAAGCGGGAGTGACATTCCTTGTATTGTTAATCTGCAACAGCCTGTTTCTTAGGAATGACAAGAATGTTTTGCTGTCATTCCGCACCTGCCTACCGGCAGGCAGGCTTGATGCGGAATCCAGTGCTTAATTTCTCTGGATACCCGCCTTCGCGGGTATGACTTCATTTGAAAGATCTTATGTTAATCTATTATTGTTCGTAACGTATTAATAAAGATACCATCTGAGGATGTCATTACCCCAGAAGAGGCTTATTAGAGATCCCAGAGCAAGGTAGGGCCCAAATGGAATTTTTGATCCCCATTCTCTACCTTTAATCTTAATAAGAGCGACTCCTATTATTGATCCGAAGAGACTTCCCATAAAGGTGGTAAGAATAATTGCTTTCCAGCCCAGCAATCCTCCTACCATTGCCATCATTTTGATATCTCCCCCACCCATTGCGTCTTTTTTAAGTACTGCTTTCCCAATGACTGCTATGAGGTAAAAAGAACCACCACCTGCAATAAAACCTATGATTGAAGATTTCCACCCCAGCATTTCAACAGGATTAAAGGGATCAGGTAAAATTGTTGAGCCCAGCAGTACAGCGATTGGTATACCGGGCAGGGTAATACTGTTTGGAATGATCTGATGCTCAAGGTCAATAAAGAAAATTACAATAAGCGCAGATATGAATATAAGATATACAGCGAGCACACTTATGGAACTGAGGCCAAATGTGTACAGGGCGAGCACATAAAGCGCTGCGTTAAGGAATTCGACAAAGGGATACTGGAAAGAGAGTTTTGTTTTACAGTCCCTGCATTTCCCTCCCAGGATGATATAACTAAGAATGGGTATATTATCATAAAACCTGATGGGTGTTCCGCAGGATGAACATCTGGAGGAGGGAAAAACTATTGAACGGCCTTCAGGTACCCTGTAAATACATACATTAAGAAATGAACCGATTAAAGAACCAAAAATAAAAAATATTATATAAAGCATCAGTCCGGAAGCTTGTTGATCTTATCGGCCTGGCTCTTATAGTCATCAACAGACTCCCGCAGGTTTCTGACCTCATCAAGGGCCTGTTGTACCATGAAGTCCTTTAAGACATCTTCTTCCCCTTTTTCCTTGAGCTCCATTACTCTTTTGCCTACATCACTGTAGAGGTCATTTATCTTGCCTTCAATTTTTGTTTTCTCATAAAGGAGTTTGGCAACAGATGTCTCGGCCTTTGTCCTTTCTGCAAGAAAAGTGGCGACCCACTTGATCCTTAGCAGTCCTGTACTAAAACTCTTTTTTACTTTATCTATCATAGATCCTCCAATAATTATAGATTATAGAGTATAAAGTTATGTGTTATATTTAGCAATAAATTAAAAAAAAGGGGTCGAGGGGTCAAGGGTTCGAGGGTTCGAGGGAACAGATTAAAGATTTAATATTAATTTTACATTCACTAATAATCATTATTCTTTATCATGATCCCATTCACTTGAATCCTTGGTCCCTGGAATCCTTGGACCCTTCTTCTATCTTTTAACTCTTTATCAACTCCAGTTTTCCCATCCACTTTTTATCCAATATTTCTTTTAATGCAGGATAGCTTTTTAACTCAGGTTCAGACTCAGCCAGCTTAAAGGCCTCGTTTCTTGCCTTTTCAAGGATCTTTATATCTCTTACTATATTGGCTATTCTCAGTTCAGGGATGCCTGATTGTCTTGTCCCAAAGAAATCCCCCGGACCTCTTATGGCAAGGTCTTCTTCAGCTATTTTGAAACCGTCACCTGTGGATTCCATCGCTTTAAGTCTGCTCTTTCCATCTTCGCTGAAAGGAGGATAGCCAAGCAAGAGACAGAATGAATCATAACTTCCCCGTCCTATCCTGCCGCGCAGCTGATGAAGCTGGGCCAGGCCGAATCGCTCAGCATGTACTATAAGCATAAGAGAAGCATTGGGGACATCAATCCCAACTTCTATAACAGTAGTCGCTACCAGAATATCAATCTCTCCTGATTTAAAACGGGCCATTACGTCTTCTCTTTCATCATGCTTCATTTTGCCGTGTACCAGGGCAACTTTGTTATCAAGATATTTTATTTTCATTGCCTCTGCTCCGTCAATCGCGGATTTAAGGTCAAGTTTTTCTGATTCCTCGATCAGGGGATATACTATGTATACCTGTCTTCCCTTGGATAATTCATCTTTAATTTTTATATGTATCCCGGCTTTCTGGGACGGGAAGAACATTTTTGTGACTATGGGTTTTCTGCCTGAAGGGAGTTCGTCAATCACAGAAATATCAAGATCTCCATAAAGGGTCAGGGCCAGAGTCCTTGGTATGGGCGTTGCCGTCATTATAAGAATGTCAGGGTTGCTGCCCTTGTTTCTCAGGGCAGCCCTCTGAACAACTCCAAACCTGTGCTGCTCGTCGATAATGGCAAACCCGAGATTTTTAAATTTCACCTGCTCCTGGATAAGGGCATGAGTGCCTATAATGATCTGGACTGATCCCTCGGAAATATCTTTCAGGACTTTGTCTTTACTGCTTGATGTCAGCAGCGCCACATTCAGTCCAAGGGCTTCTACCATATTGTGGAGATTAATATAATGCTGTTCAGCAAGAAGCTCGGTAGGAGCCATCATGCATGCCTGATAGCCGTTTTCAACCGCGATCAGTATGGAGTGCAGGGCAACTATGGTTTTACCGCATCCTACATCACCATGGACAAGCCTGTTCATCGGGATATCTCTCTTCATGTCTGACGCGATCTCTTTAATAACTCTTTCCTGGGCAAGTGTAAGTTTAAAAGGAAGGTTTCCCATAAAGTCATTAATAAGGCCTGTACTGCTGTATTTAAAACTTATGCCTTTTTCGAGAGCTTCTCTTTTCTTTAAAAATGCAAGGCCAAGTTCTAGCAAAAAGAATTCATCAAAGACCAGTCTCTTATGGGCTGGGCTTGCGCATGAGTTAAGAATATTTATATCTGCAATTTCCTCAGGGAAATGGGTTTCCCTGACTGCCCAGGGCAGGGGAGAGAGGTTATTTCTCTTTATGATATCTTCAGGCATATATTCGCTGATAAGTGACGAGTAGGCCTCTATGGTATTGAACATGATGGTCCTGAGCTGCTTTACCGATATGCCTTCTGTAGCATTATAAACAGGGATTATTCTTGCAGTATGAATAAGCTTGTCTTCATTGCCGATCAGCTCAAAGTCAGGGTTGTCCATCTCAAGTCCGAAGCCTGAATAGGGATTGCCCTTTACTACTCCGCTTAAGATTACTTTCTGGTCTTTTGGAAAATACTTTTTAAGATACGCCTGGTTAAACCACCTGCACACAAGCTGTCCCGTATCATCCGCAATGATTAGCTCAAAGATTTTCATTCTCTTTCGGGGAGTTGTTATAACACTGGATGATACAACCTTGCCTGCGGTAGTTTCCGGTACCCCTGAAGTCAGATCGCTTATTGTCTTGAGATTTTTTCTGTCCTCATAACGCCATGGAAAGTAGTAGAGCATATTCTCCAGGGTTTTGATTCCAAGCTTGTCCAGAAGTTTAGCACGGGCCGGACCAACGCCCTTAATATATTGGACAGGGGTGTCTTCTGATATCTGTGGATTGTTGTTTGAGGTGTTACTGCGGACGTAATTACTTGTCTTGCTCTTCATCCTCAGAGGCCAGCTTCTCCTGGGATTCGGCTTCGGCCTGGCTGTCATCTGCATCAGGGCCGTCCTTGCTTAATGCGTTTTCTTCCTGAAGCTCTTCCAGCTGTGATTCGATCTCGCCCTTACGAATCTTGTTATATTCAGTTTCACTGATAATATCTATGTCCCAGCCGGTGAGCTTCATGGCCAGTCTGACGTTCTGTCCTTTTTTCCCAATAGCGATTGAAAGCTGCTGGTCATTTACCACTACCATTGCAGACTTTTCTTCTTCATTTATTCCAAGACTTTCAACCATTGCAGGACTGAGAGCTTTTGCTATGAGTACCCTGGGATCATCAGTCCAGGGGATAATATCTATTCTTTCGCCTCTCAGTTCCCTGACAATTGACTGTACCCGTGTACCTTTCATTCCTACGCAGGCGCCAACGGGATCAACCATGGGATTTGTTGATGATACTGTAAGTTTAGTTCTGTCACCGGCCTCCCTTACGATTGCCCGAATCGTAACCAGCCCTTCATATATTTCAGGAATTTCCATTTTAAACAGTTCTGCAACAAAATTCGGGTGTGTTCTTGACAGCAGGATTACAGGACCTTTGGATGTAACCTTGACCTCTTCGATATAAGCCCTGATTGTCTCACTACGTTTCAGTGTTTCGCCTGACAGTGTGTTTTTTATCGGCAGGGTAGCTTCAGCTCTTCCAAGGGCAACATAGTAGCTTCCCTTTTCCCTGCGGATGACTACGCCGTTGACGATCTGTCCGGCCTTGTCCTTGTACTCCTCAAAAATAGCTTCTTTCTCAGCCTCTCTCACTCTCTGGAACAGCACCTGCTTGGCAGTCTGCGCGGCGATTCTTCCGAAATTCTCAATAGCGATGGGAGCCTCTATTGTATCGCCTACTTTCTTGCCGGTCTCGATTTTCGATGCCTCTCTAACTGAAATCTCCTCATAAGGATCAGATACTTTGGCAACAATTGTTTTAAGAGCGGTCATATCGATCTCGCCGGATTCGTCATCAATCTTAATAGTTATCTCGGGAGTAAGGCCGTATTTTTTACGTACAGCTGACAAAAGAGCAGATTCCAATGTGCTGAGAATTGACTCTTTGGGGATGCCCCGTTCTTTGCTCATCTGTTCAATTATATGAATAAGCTCACGATTCATTTATTTAAACCTCCACTTCCAGTCTTGAGCTGGAAATATTATCGTATGTTATGGTGATTTCCTTGTCTTTGGGAAGGTTCAGCACAATTTCATGGTCTGTAGCTTCTGAAAGTGTTCCAATAAAAAATGTCTGTTTGTCGATCGCCTTCCGAGTTACTACCCTGACCATATTTCCTTTAAACCTGATAAAATCTGCCGGTTTTTTTAAAGGCCTTTCAAGACCGGGTGAAGACACTTCCAGAACATATGCGTAGGGGATAGGGTCTTCAACATCGAGTGTGGCCGAAACTTCCCTGCTAACCTGTTCACAGTTATCAATGGTTATACCTGCATCAGTTTCGATATAGACCCGTAACAGCGCTTTACTACCCATTTTTTTCAGATCAATATCCACAAGATCTATTCCAAGATCATTAATTACGGGTTCGATCATTTTGGCCACTTTATCCTGTAATTCCTCTATTTTCATTTATATATACAAAAACAAAAGAGTGGGAAGACCCACTCTTATATAGTACAACCAAGGTATGAAAAAAACTAATTTGAAGGATAGCACTTTTCTGATAAAAAAACAAGAAGAAAATGGAATTCTCAATGAATATAGGCAGATAGAGATGATTTCTTAATATTGGTTCCAGGCTGAGATAGTAGGAATAACATTCAGATGATCAAAAGCCTAAATGCAGAGGCATTGCGTGCTGTGCCCTGATTTTCGCAGAGGGGAACAGCTTATCAACAACATTATTAAATATCTATCCTTGCCCTGTCTTTATGCCAGCGAACTTTTACGGGTGTTTCAAAAAAAGAAGACAGGTTGGACTGTTTAAGTATCTGTCTGGTTTTTCCTGATGAATGGATCTTTCCCCGCCGAAGCATTAAAGTGTTAGAGAAAACCGGCAGTATTTCCTCTGTATGATGTGATATATATAAAAGAGTAGGTGAGGAGTCATGAGATGTTATACGTTCAATAGATGCCAGAATATGCTCCTTTGAGAAGATATCAAGTCCGGCACACGGTTCATCCATGATCAGAAGTTTGGGAGAATTAATGAGTGCTCTTGCAATGAGGACTTTTTGTTTCTCTCCCTGAGATAAATCCATATATCGCTGTTGAGCTAAATGAGCACATTTCAGTTGATGTAATATTGATAATGCTTTATCAATATTCTTTTTTCCTGGTTTGTCATACAGTCCGATTGAAGCAAACATACCGCTCAGCACAATTTCCAAAGCGGGTTCATGTTGGTAGAATTTATCCTGAAGTGAAGAGCTGATGAATCCTATTTTCTTTCGCAATAGTCGCCAATCATAGTTTCCGAAAGTATTACCGAGCACTTTCATGTTTCCTGATGAAGGGAACACATAACCATTTATCATATTCAGCAATGTTGTCTTTCCTGAACCATTTAGTCCTAAAATGGCCCAGTGCTCTCCCTGATTAACTTTCCAATTTATGTTGCGTAGAACATATTTGTTGTTGAGTAAACAGGAAACATTATCCATTTCAACGATCATATCTGAATTCCTTACCGTAAAGAAAATTAGTATTGATAGTTAATAATAATCTAAACTCAACTGTATGACAATAAAAAGTCGCAGAGTAATTCATAACACATTTCAATCTATACTTGGCAATTCGTCTTTTCTGAAAGTCTTTTTAACCTTTATTTCAGACTTAAGGCGTAAGCTTCCCATAAAAGTAGACAGATCATAAATAAGGCTTTCTGGCAAAATAAAACTCCATCAGTTGAATCATTGGTGATTTCGTCATTATCAATAAACTGTGTAGGTTAAGCCATTGATGATTTACAGGAATAAGTGAGCATTAGTGAGGAAATACTTTTGATTATTCAATTTTGGAATCAAGCTTAGGAATTACTTCTTGCAAAAGATAATGGCCTAATTGAGTGATAACCTTAATGAATTCGTCATGTTTAATAGGTTTAACTATATATGCGGAGCATCCTATGGAGTAACAATTCTCCTTTTCCCAGGGATCATCAGTTGTAGACACAACAATAATTGGTATATGTTGAAGTTCTTTATCCTGTTTTACTTGTCGTATTACCTCTTTACCATCAATAACCGGCATGCGAAGATCCAGAATTAGAATATGTGACACTTCATCTTCCCGATGAAAGTCATCACCTCTTTTAAAGAGGTAATTTAATGTCTTTTCGCCATCTTCAAAATGAAGTATATCATTTTCAACACCTGCTCGTTTAAGGGTTTTATAAATAAGCCCTGCATGACCATCATCATCTTCAGCTAATATAATCACTGGATCTCTTTTCATCTTTTATGCCTTTGGGAGTGATACGAAAAACTTACTTCCTTTGCCCAACTCTGATTCTATCCATATCTTGCCATTGTGCTTCTCCAATATTCTATTTGCTATGGTTAGCCCCATACCTTCGCCCTTAACCCTGCCAGGTTCCAATTGGTAAAATATCTCAAATATTTTATCCTGATTCTCAGGTGCTATGCCAAATCCATTATCTTCTATACAGTAAACTAACTGATTCTTATCTGTATAACCTGAAATATTTATAACACTTGATCGCTCTGAATCTGAGTATTTAATTGCATTGTCCAGTAAATTAGAGAATACCTGATTTATCTGTGCACTGTCCCCCTTATAATTTGGAAGTTTTGAAATTTCCGTCTTTATTTTTAACTCATTCAATCTAAATCTATTGCTATCAATAATATCAGTCATCATTTCATTCATATCTATTTCTTCTATTTTTAGTTCAGAGCGTCCCAATCGAGATAGATTTAATATCCCTTTTAAAAGTGTTTCCATTTTTGCAACACTTATATGGATGTAATGAAGCGACTCCGGAATATCTTTATTAACAATTGGAGTTATTATTTCTTTTATATTAGATGTAACAGGCAAATTTTCAATAGAAGACATCAACTCCTTAATCGAATAATCAAGTTCCTTGCTGTAACCATCAACATTAACGAGTGGAGATCGCAGATCGTGAGATGTGACATATAATATTTGTTCTAACTCTTTATTTATTTGCTTTAATTCTCTCAATAGGCGTTTATGCTCTTGTTCATGTTTTTTGCGCTCAGCAATTTCGATAGAGAGCGTACTTACCAGATTTACATTATGCTTTAAATAGAATGCAATTAATAAAGCCATAATCATAACCCCGATTGATGCACCCCATGCATGCCAATTTTGCATTGAGGTAATGTATGAAGATGTAGGTTTGGTTATAATACTCCATTTGCGATCTGCTACATTAATTGTTCGTTTTAATTCCAAACTATTTATATTTCCCTTTTTTTTCTTTGTCCTGTTGTTTAACTGTGACAGGTGTGAATAAAGTAATTTATTATCTGAATCAGCCGATTCGTCAAAAAGATTAAGATCAATTTCAGATGGATCTAAATAAGACAGTGCATGGTCTACTATCTTCCCAATCCTAATAACTCCCACTACAAAACCAATCAAGTTCTGATTCCGATCTTCAACGGGTTCTAATGATTGATGTTTTTTATAGACAGGTATAAATATAAGAAAGCTGCTTTGCTCTTCTTTATCTTGTACCAATGTTATTCGCTCCGTGGCAACCATCTTCTCGCTGTTTTGAGACTTTTTCAAAGCTTCCAGCCTTGCGGGGTTGGAAGACAAATCAAAGCCTAAGGCTGTTTCATTGCCTATATAAGGTTCTACAAAGTAAACGGGGAAATATTCATCTCTCTTGCTGGCTGCTTCTATTTTTCCTTGTGAATCCCGTTGAGTAATTTGAAAATTGGGATATAACTCATTCTGTGCTGCTCTCTCGTAGGCATGCCTCTTTGAGTCCGGAATCCTGGGAATCCATTCCAGAGCTTGAATGCTGGGATGATCTGAAATTTGAGGTTTTGTAAATTTACTAAACTCTTCTCTTGTTACTTCTTCTGAGCTTAGATAAAAAGATTGAAGACTCTGGACGATTTCTATATTAATTTCTATTTCTCTTTCTATGGCATTGAATCGATTTTGCGTATCCAGAGCAAATTTAGCCTTTATATCTTGATGCTCTATATACCGAACGATATAAAACGCAGAAACTGCTAATACAATTCCTAAAGATATCACCATAAATAAAGGAATAAATAGTCGATTGAATTTACTTGCCAGTCTCACTTTTTCCTATCCGCATTTACGCTATTAATTTGATTTGCAACTTAATCCTTTTATCTTTATTCATAATTATCATATGCTTAACTAAATTGCAATAAAAATTTATTAAATAAAATTATAGTTTATTTTACAGATGAAATGTTGGCATTGAAATAAGATTAACAAATCAACATATCAGCAAAAAATTGTTGTCTGTAAGACAAGTGAAAATAACGCTGATTTTCAGCGGTTTGTGTCACGGGTGGTGTCGTGTCTACGCTCTTCAGATTAATCTGTAATGCTTAGCAAGACACCTCGCATGTGAATTAGCAAACTATACGGGGCAATTCTTCTTTTCTGAAAGTCTTTTTAACTATTATTTCAGACTTAAGAGAAGATAACAGGAATATACTTCCCATCATAAAGCCACTAAAGAGTTTATTCATGCCGCCAGTATCTGTTGAGATAGATTGATAAAGTCCCCAGGTAATAATTAGTAAGCCTATGGCCATCAATCCGTATCTTCTAAAAACAGGGATTTTATAACCAAGTCGTCGTCCACATTTAAGACATTCTGTTATTGAATATCCCTCATGTTTACCCATAGGAGAAAATTTATGTTTATCTACAAGTTCTCCTCTATTGTCGCAATTTTGGCATCTGATTTTAAGAGGCAGCATGGTAACCCTTCTATATTTGATCTTTCGTCATTCGAATTGTTTGTATTGTTGTCTGCTTTGGGGGGAAGCTTACGTACGCTCTTCAGATTTATCTGTAATGTGTAGACACCGCTTATACAGTGGTTATGATATATCTCATGTACTCACTTATTTGAAACTTCTTTTCCTTCTTCCATTTAATATCATTCTTTATTGGTCTATATGAAATTCAATAAGAACTGTAAGTGCCGCTGTCTTTAAGTCAATATAGCCCTTCTCAATACCATGACTATTAAATAAATCAATGAAAGTGCAATAATGGCCAGTAGTAAATTACTCCATAAATGTTCTACGAAGGGAAAATGTTTAAATTTCTCTAATACGCTCATTGCTACCCCCTTTCTCCTAACAAAAAAAGCCGAATTCACCGCATCTTATCCTTCGGACGCTCGGCCATCTTTACTCCTCAGACCCGCCGCTTCCCGTCCCCTTCTCACGGAGGGTTTGGCTTTGTCGGGCAAAATACATTATATAATTTTAATATCACTTACTACGTTACTTGTCAATTTTATAATATTTATATGATTGATAAAAAAACCTTATACTCATCCGTAACCGATGAAAGAAGACGTAAAGGGAATGCCCTTTTTAACAGAGATCAATTAATCAGGCGGCAGCAAGCGCACCTTTAGAATCGGACAAAAGTAAAATATGCAGACGCAATCCCAATGAGACCTTTTTTATTACAGCTAGTTATGAAACTGCTCTTCTTTGAGTATAGATAAAATTGACTCTCTTTTTTGAGTAGTTATAAAAATTGACCTCTTCTTTGGAATACTCATCGCACAGTGATTCGAGAAACTGTTGAAGTTCATCGGAACCTGGGAGTTTGTCAGGCATGGTGGCTCCACGTGAACTGGACAGGTTAATTTTCTTCAACAGCTCTATCACACAGCGGTTTATTAACTCCTCAGGAAACGATGCAGGAGGATTCTTAATAATAATGCATTCAGTAGACCAAAATTCGTCTGTGGGTGGAACTCCCTTCTCTCTGTATCCACGTTTGGGCCTTGCTACTGTGCCGTGTTCCAGGGCCAGTGCCATGATGTCATACTGTATAAGTTGAAGTCCCCTGATGGCGGGGTTTTGCATGGGTTTATGCCGTCCCTTTGTGATGGAGCTGAAACGGTCGACATTTACACCTGAGGAACAGATTATGCAATAACTTCAACCGTTTCTTTTTTCCAATACATCTTAAGACTTTAGATGGGGATGAGCTCGATTTTTTAAGGCAAGCCTAAGCCTTTTAATTTGTTTTAAATACTTTTGTGGCTGTTCCAGGAGTTCAACACCCATACCATCATAATAACCATTTGACTTTGTTAATCTGTTAACTTTTACAGGGATATTCAAAGTCTCCTCTTTTGCATGTAAGGATATTTCAAATTGCATATCAAGAGGAAATTTTATCTTCTGTGATTTAATAAACATACCTTTTTCTGAGATATTCGTCACAGTTCCGAAGTTATTAATATTGAAACAGTGAAATTCTAAATCGGCGGGTATTCTTTTAAAAGTTCTTTTTTCCATATGAGATCAAACTCTATCTGAGTCTTCCTCAAAATAAGGTTAAACTTTTAATCTATGTGAATGACAATTAATTTTAAAATAATGAAAAATACAATCTATGTAGAATTAATAACAGAAAAGGCCTCAGTTGTCAAGTTGCTTTATAAGAGATATAGAATAACTTACATAAACAAGTCTTTCAACAGTGTAAAATCATTTTATATATAAATAATTTATTGTCGTTTATCATCTTGTATTCTCAGGTAAAAAATTAATGTTATTCATTTCTGCAAGATATCTTGCAGAAATAGGTAATGATTGGTGTCTGCACATTTCCATTTTACCGATTATAAAGGTGCTCTTGCGCCGCATGATTGAGTGATCCCTGTTAAAAAAGGCCGCCTTCTTCCAAGGCTTCAAAATTGATAAGGTTGAGAGGATATTGATTTATGCATATTATCAAGAATCCGGGAGATGAGAGAGCATAATGATAACAGGGTGTGGTTTAAGTCAATATCAAAGGCAGTGTCAATATGAGCTAATTAGGAATGCAACTTTTTAATTCGTTCTTCTTTTATGTATGCTTGCATTATTATGGCGGTTGAGAACTTCGATCTTATTTTATCATGGAATATTTCAACATAACGCCACTCCCCGAACTTTCCAATTCTTACAGCATAATAATGTCCAACTTTCTCTATCCTCAGGTAAGCGAGGTCCTCTGTGGTGAGATTACCTTTAATGGAATCATACAGTTTTCTTGCGCGTTGCAGATCATCAAAGCTGCCGGCCTGTACTGTATAGATTAAAGGAAGATTGCCGTCCTTCAACTCAACATTATGACCTATTGCTTCTTTTTCAGCCATCTCGTTGTACTTTTTATACATAGATGGCATAGCAACTACGAGAATAAGGAGAGTAAATGATATAACGGTCATACATATACAAATTGTTCGCGCAGTATCTTTTTCTTTTGCTGATTTATATTCTGACGCCCTATTATTTGCAGACAATGTTATTACCTCACTCCTTAAACAAGGGTTAGTATATTGAACTTATAATCAGACCGGTTATTTATTCTAATTGCCTGTTTATTATTTCGGACTTTTATCGGGAAAGTTTAGATATGAGTAAGGTCAGAATTGAGAATCGATGAGAAAATCCCCATGAAACTGGATTGAGGGGGTATTGAAATAAAAGACTTTAAAAGCTGAAAGGTAATTTACCTGTCTACAACAAAAACTGTAAAGTCCCGGATATTTTTATTTATATAAAGAAATTAGTTGTTCAAACTCTTTCTCCATATTGTCCTTGTCAGTAGTACTGGCAGAAGCAAAACTAATAAACATTATATTTTGCTTGTTTGTTATGAATTTACTCATATTGCTAAGTTCTCTTTTGAAGCGTAATTCAATGCAATTATTGGAGTCTTTACAATATAAACCAAGTGTAGAGTAATTGTTCTTTATACGAGATGGATCGATGTTTTTTAGATTAGTTTTATATTCATCATAATTTTTCTTGTCTAATGATTCAGAATTAGAAGTTATTACATGATAGATTAAAGTGCCATCTTTTGATATTTTGAATTTAGTAATTTCATAACTCCATTGCTCCGAAATATTACCTTTCATATGAGTATTAATAAAATTAGTGATATTATTAATTAAATCATCTTTTTTACTGGAACATGATGATAATGAACCCAGTATAATTAGACACAATAAAATTACTGTCAAAAATAGTTTGAATTCCTTCATGAATAGACGTCCTTTTTCTTGCTTGTTAGGTATTTTTTATTGATTTAGCTGCTACTGTAACTAAGTCTACAATATTTACTATCTTAGTTCCATTTTGAAAAATCTTGATAAACTTCCACGAAACGGGATTGAGGGATATTACTAATGAAAAGAGTTTGAATACAGAAAAGTAAATGGTCGGAGCGAGAGGATTTGAA
>PVMK01125531.1_pt1 | contig 40645 bp, 34 predicted proteins | sample 1853481 | NCBI WGS metagenome assembly PVMK01 (sample SAMN08533507, study PRJNA380276) | Marine sediment metagenome, whole genome shotgun sequencing project.
GTGCGCTTTCCAGCGCTTCATCGCAGCCCGCATCAGTGGTAATCGCACGGAAAATACTTTGGTGACCAAGCTCGATGACCGGCCGCTCGACGCCCGCCAGGCGCAACGCTTCAATCATCAGACTGATCACCTCCGCGTCCGCATCGAGCCCTGCCTCACCGTAGATTTCGGCCCCCGCCATCAGCGGCACCCGCGATTCGAGGACACCCTGGGGGTTGGCGTGAACCACCGTCCCGGCGTAACACAGACGTTGCGTGGCATCGGTTCGCAGGCTGTGGGCATCGATTCGCGCAGCCTGCGAGGTCATGTCGGCGCGAATGCCCAGCATGCGACCACTCAATTGATCCACCATGCGAAAGGTCTGCAGTTCCAGGTCCGAACCCGAGCCCACCAGCAGCGCATCGAGGTATTCGATCATCGGCGGCACGACGTAGTCATAGCCCCACGCGTCGAACAGATCCAGGATTTGTCGACGCAGCAGTTCCAACGCACGAGCCGCGGGCGGCAGCACCTCTTCGACCCCGTCGGGCAGTCTCCAGTTGTGTTCTTTCACATCGGTGTTTCGTATAAGTCGGATCAGCGAACGAGGTAGAGCAAACAGGTGCCGACCAGCATGCTGCCCAGGCCAAGCCCGCGTACCAAACGATCGTCGACATCCGCCATTGTGACTGCCAACTTACGCCAGCGCCCCGGTGCGAGAAACGGGATGACACCCTCGATGATCAGCACCAGGCACAGGGCCACCGCGAGCTCGTTCCACATGTCACGTCAAAGCGCCGCAGTTCGACCGCGCCTCAACCCCCTCGTTTGGTGAGGTATTTGAAGAAGTCGCTGCTCGGATCCAGAACCAGCAGGTCACCCTTGCTGCCGAACACCTTTGTGTAGGCATTGATGCTGCGATAGAAGTTATAGAACTCCGGGTCCGCGTTGTACGCCTTGGCGTATCTGGCCGCTGCATCCGCATCCCCATCACCGCGGGTCTGCTCTGCTTCCCGGTAAGCTTCGGCGGATATCACCACGGATTGACGATCCGCGTCAGCCCGTACACCAAGCGCCAGTTCCCGGCCATTGGCTCGATGTTGCCGCGCTTCGATCTGGCGCTCGGAATTCATCCGTTCGTAGACCGCGCTGGAAACTTCGGGCGGCAGGTCGATGCGTTTCACACGCACGTCGATCACGCTGACGCCAAACTCACGAAGCATGGTTTTGTTCAGACTCTGCGTCAGCTCCTCCATCAGCAGATCGCGTTCTCCCGAAATGACCTCGTGCATGTCCCGGCGGCTGATCTGGTCGCGCAAACCCTGATTGACGCGTTCCGCCAGCAGCCGGTTGGCGCGCGTTTCATCAAAGGAACTCGCCGTGTAGTACTTCTCCGCGTCCTCGACGCGCCACTTGGCGAACGAGTCGACGATCAGCGGTTTCTTTTCCAGCGTGAAGTAACGTTCCGGGCGTGAGTCCAGCGTAAGAATGCGCGCGTCGGTCCTCTTGACCTCCTCTGCAATCGGCCACTTCCAGTGAATGCCCGGCGGCACGTCCGCCCGGGTCACCGCACCGAAGCGCAGCAGAATGGCCCGTTCGGTTTCCTTGACCACAAAGATTCCGTCCATCGCCAGCAGCAGCAACAGCAACCCAACGACCCCGAGTACGATGTTTCTCATTGTCTCGACCTCCGCTAGCGTGTCTGACGGCCGGACGATGTCCGGTCGTTGTTTTCACGCGCGATGGCATCCGCCAAGTCGCGCAACGAATCCTGGTTCAACGAATTGCCGCTGCGCGCCCCCTGCTGCATGAGTCGGTCGAGGGGGAGATACAACAGGTTGTTGCCCCCTTCGACATCGATCATCACCTTGCTCGAGTTGGCCAGCACATTCTCCATCGCGTCGATGTACAGACGATCGCGGGTCACCTCCTTGGCCAGCCGATACTCGGTGAGCAACTTGGTGAAGCGCTGAGCCTCACCATCGGCCCGTGCAATCACCGATTCGCGGTAGGCGTTCGCCTGCTCCAACTGTTTCTGGGCCTCGCCCCGCGCTTCCGGAATGACGCTCTCGGCGTAGGCATTGGCTTCGTTGACCAGGCGCACTTCGTCTTCCTTGGCCTTCTGCACGTCATCGAACGCGTCCTGTACCTGGCGTGGCGGGCCGCTTTGATCGATCTGCACGCCACTGACCAGGATGCCGGTCTCGTAGCGATCAAGGTAAGTCTGCAGCCGTTCTTCGACTGCAATCGCTATAGCGGCTCGGCCTTCGGTAATGATCTGGTCCATGGTTGAGCTACCCACCACGTGACGCAGCGCGCTCTCCGTGGCGTGGGCGAGACTCACGTTGGGATCACGTACCTTCAGCAGGTAGTTGACCGGGTCCTGAACGACATACTGCACCGTCATGCTGACGTCGACGATGTTCTCATCCTGAGAGAGCATCAACGCCTGGTGGTGGTGGGAGTTCACCTGGGTGATGTTGATCTTGGTGACATCGTCGATCAGCGGGGGATTCCAGCGCAGCCCCGGCTGCACCACTTCATCAAGCACCGCGCCAAAACGCAGCACCACGCCGCGCTCCTGCTGGTCGACCTGGTACAGGCCGAACAATCCGTAGGCAATCGCAACGCCGACGAGAATTAAACCGAACAGGGCCGGGACTGATGCTGGGCGTGCCGCCGCCACCGCCGCCGCCACCGCCGAACACGCCGGCGAGTTGCTTCTGCAGCTTTCGAAATGCTTCGTCGAGGTCTGGCGGACCTTTGTCGCCGCCGCCACTGCCCCACGGGTCACGGTCTTTGTCACCGCCACCGGGTTCGTTCCATGCCATTACGAGAATCCTCGTGATAAAGGCGAGGGCGCGATTCTATGTGTGCCCTGCGCGCCCTGCAATAGAATGCCGGGCATCTTTCGTAGCTGTGCCTCGGCGCGTTCGTCCACGCGAACGGTCAACTCGACCCGACCGTCCTCCTGTAGTTGCTCGTCCAACACCGCGCCGAGCCCGTACAACCAGGACCGCGTACGGCCACACGAAAAAGGCAAAAGTACCTTCAGTGATCGGCGTTGACCACCCAGCCGACGCGCCAGCGCGTCGAGTAACAGTTCAACTCCCGCTCCGGTCCTCGCGCTGATCCAGACACGCGCGGGATCACCATCCGGCCCCAGCTCGCAACGCGGCGGCTGGTCCAGGGTGTCGACCTTGTTGTACACCTCGAGCACCGGGCGATCCGCCGCGCCAATTTCCTCGAGCACGCTGTGCACCTGCGCGCTACGCTCTTCCAGGTCGGGCGCGTTGGCATCGACGACGTGCAGCAGCAGGTCCGCTTCGGTCCCTTCTTCGAGGGTGGCTTTGAATGCCGCCACCAGAGAATGCGGCAGATCGCGGATGAACCCGACGGTGTCCGCCAGCACCGCGGTACCGAACCCCTCGAGCGGCAATTTGCGCAGCGTCGGGTCCAGCGTTGCAAACAACTGATCCTGGGCATGCAACTCGCTGGCGGTCAGGCGATTGAAAATACTCGATTTGCCGACATTCGTGTAGCCAACCAGGGCGACCGTGGGAACCGAGGCGCGTCGCCGACGCCGCCGACTCTGTTCGCGTTGCCGGCGCACGCTGCCGAGCCGCTTGTCCAGCACGCGAATGCGTTCGCTGAGCATGCGCTGGTCCAGTTCCCGCTGGGTTTCGCCGGCACCCCGTAGACCAATGCCGCCCTTCTGGCGATCGAGGTGCGTCCAGCCGCGAACCAGACGTGTCTGGGCGTGATTCAGCTGGGCCAGCTCGACCTGCAATTGACCTTCGTGGGTTCGCGCGCGTTGCGAAAAGATGTCGAGAATGAGCTGCGTCCGGGTCAGCACGCGAACACCCAGGTCTCGTTCGACATTACGCTGCTGGCCGGGACCCAGCTCGTGATCGAACACCACCAGAGACGCTTCGTTCGATTTGAGCGCGGCCCCGATCTCGGCGAGCTTGCCCTGGCCAACGAAATACTTGGGCTGCGGTTCCTGGCGCCGCGCGGTGATCAGTTCGTCCACCACCAGACCCGCCGAACGAACGAGTTCAACGAACTCAGCGATTTCGTCAGCCTCCTCAAAGCGAGAGAATCTGACATGGACGAGAACAGCGTTCTCGCTACTGTCGGGACGATCAAAGAACAACGATTCGACTCTCAGCGAAGAAATTCAGCGAGTTTGAGTTTGAGGGTGACTCTGCCGAGGGTTCGGCTGCAAGGTTTCCGGCATTTTCGCGCCGGACAGACGGAAATCTGTCGGGGGCCGCAGCCCCATAGTCATACCCCGTTAGCTCTCTCCATCACGGTCGCCATCATCGGCGCCGCCACCGCTCACCGGTATCCGAACGCTGCGCGACGGAACGACCGTGGAAATAGCATGTTTGTATACCATCTGGCTTACCGAATTGCGCAGCAGGATCACGAACTGGTCGAACGATTCGATCTGTCCCTGCAGCTTGATGCCGTTGACCAGATACACCGACACCGGAACGCGCTCTTTACGCAACGTGTTCAGGTAAGGGTCTTGTAGTGAGTGCCCTTTTGACATTGTCCTCTCCATCAACCGAGTCCACCCGGCATTCCAGCGCCGGGCGCAGCACCTTTTTTCGGTGCCTCAAGGTACTATGGCGACGGTATCGAGATATTGCAAGGCGACGGCAGCAGCATCCTGTTGGGAGGGATCGATGGTGTGCAGATCGGGCCAGCTGCGCAACCAGGTAAGCTGACGCTTGGCCAGCTGACGCGTTGCCGCCAACGCCCGCTGGATCATCTCGCTCTCGCTCGTCAGACCCTCGAGGTGTTGCCAGGCCTGGCGATAACCTACTGCGCGCATTGAAGGAAGGTCTTCATGCAGCTGCTCCTGCTGGCGCAGCGCGTCGACCTCGCGCAGCAGGCCGGCATCGAGCATTTCGTTGAACCGATGCGCTATACGCTGATGTATGAGCGGTCGGGGTGGTATCAGCGCGACACAGCGCGGTTGGCAATCCAGTCGCTCCGCCAATCCCTGAGCGTGTTGCTCTGACCAGAACCTCGAGATGGGCACACCAGAGTGCTCGTAAACTTCCAACGCCCGTAGCAATCGCTGGGAGTTGTTCGAATCGATGCGCTCGGCCGCCACCGGGTCGACCGCCTGAAGTCGTTGATACATCGCCGCGAGGCCAAGGCGTTGCGCCTCACCCTGCAACTTCTGGCGCAACGCCGGAGAACTTTCCGGGAGGTCAGCGAGGCCCTCCAACAGCGCTTTGAAGTACAGCATGGTGCCGCCCACCAGGATCGGCATGCGGCCTGCCGCAAACGCTGCTTCGATACACCGGTGTGCGTCCACCACGAAGGCCGCCGCAGAGTACACCTCGTGGGGCTCGCGAATATCGATCAGCGCATGGGGATGTTGTTCCAGCGTCCGCGCATCCGGCTTTGCGGTTCCGATGTCCATGCCGCGATAGACCATCGCGGAGTCGACGCTGATCAGGTCTGTCGGCCGCTGCCGCGCCAACGCGATCGCGAGGTCGGTCTTACCCGACGCGGTTGGGCCCAACAAACACAGCACGGTGCGATTCGAAGACGCGGCCACGTTACTGACCGCGCAGAAAACGCCGGTCGAGATCGCCCATCGGATGCACCAGGAAGGTCGGTCGTCCGTGATTGCATTGGCCAGCGTTTTCGGTGCGCTCCATCTCTCGCAGCAGCGCGTTCATTTCATCCAGCGACAAGCGGCGGTTGGCGCGAACCGAGCCATGACAGGCAATCGTGGCGAGCAGTTCATCCTCCGCGGCTTCGATGCGATCCGAGCTACCCTGGCTGTGCAGGTCCGCCAGGACGTCTCGAGTCATTGCCTGGATATCACCATCCGCAAGGAGCGCCGGCACCTCGCGCACGACAACGCTGCTCGGCCCGAGGCGTTCCACTACCAGGCCGAGCCTGGCCAGCGTCGCGCCGTGGATCTCGATCAGGTCCGCCTCACCCGAGGTAACCTCCAGCGTCTCCGGAACCAACAGGCGCTGGCGGTGAACCGCCTGTTGCGCGGCCCGGTCTGATTTCATCTTTTCGTAGGTGATGCGCTCATGCGCCGCGTGCATATCCACCACCACCAGACCCTCGTCGTTCTCGGCGAGAATGTAGACACCGTGGAGCTGGGCCAGGGCGTAGCCCATCGGTGGCGTTTCTTTTCCTTCAGAGTCCGACGCCCCCGAGGTGGCAGGAGACATCCCAGCCGGTCCGTGGTCACTGCCACCGCGTTGGTGGAGACCGAGGTGAGGCCGGCTCAACGCCAAGTGCGCTTGCTGTGATTGTGTAGGGTAGTGCGGTTCATTTACCAGCAACGGCTCCGCCTGGGGCACCAGCAACGGCTCCGCCGGGGGCGCCGTATCGTCTCCCGGCCGCACATCGCGAAGCAGGCGATTCAGGCTGCCGAACAGAAAATCGTGGATGCCCCGCGAGTCACGGAACCTCACCTCGTGCTTGGTAGGATGGACGTTCACATCCACCAACTCGGGCGGCAGGTCGAGGAACAGTACGAATACCGGATGGCGGCCGTGGAACATGACATCGCGGTACGCCTGGCGGACCGCGTGTGAAACCAGGCGGTCGCGCACGTTACGTCCGTTGACGTAGAAGTACTGCTGATCCGCCTGACTGCGGGTGTGCGTGGGAATGCCGACCCAGCCCCACAAACGCAGGTTATCGCGCTGTTCATCGACGTACAGCGCGTGCTCCACGAACATGCCGGTAAGCAGTTGCGTCAGCCGGCGTTCGCGATCGGCCTGGGTTGTGCAAGCGGCACACTGCATTAATGTCCGACTACCCGCTCGCAGTTCGAACGCAACCTCGAAATGAGCCAGGGCAAGCCGCTTGACGACGCCTTCGACGTGAGCCTGTTCGGTGCGTTCTGTTTTCAGAAACTTGCGCCGGGCCGGCGTGTTGTAGAACAGATCCAACACTTCTACTGAGGTGCCCTGGGGATGGGCGATCGGGGTTGGCTCGTCATCCACCCCCGCGACGGTATAACCGAGCTCGGACCCTGCGGCGCGCGACGATACCCGCAGCCGCGCAACCGATGCAACGCTGGCCAGCGCCTCGCCTCGAAAGCCGAGTGTGGCTACCCGCTCCAGATCCGCCGCGGCCACGATCTTGCTGGTCGCGTGTCGAGCAAGCGCCAGTCGCAGATCGTCGTGATGGATACCTTCGCCGTCGTCGTGAACGTGAATGCGTTTGACGCCGCCCTGCTCGATCTGCACGCGAACACTGCGCGCCGCGGCATCAAGGCTGTTCTCCAGCAGCTCCTTGACGATCGACGCGGGTCGTTCCACCACCTCACCGGCGGCTATCTGGTCCGCAACCAGGGAGTCCAACTGACGGATTCGTTGGTTCATCTCAGATGAATCCGCTCGTTCATCTCAGGAAGCCGGAATGATCAACACCTGCCCCACCCGGATCGCGTCGCCGGCAATGCCGTTCGCTTCCCGCAGCTGGCGCGCGCTGATTCGATAACGCGAGGCGATCTCCGACAAGGTATCGCCGCGCCGGATCACGTGTTTGACGTTCTTGCCCTGTGTGTTCTGACGAGCCGCAAGCAGCGTACCCGGTGGCGGGGCTGCCTCGAGCGTGGTCGTGAGTCCGGTGAAGATTGCCCGCGCCAGCCGCTTCTGATAGTCGGTGCGCTTCAGCTGGCGCGCCTCTGCAGGATTCGACAGATAGCCGGTCTCGATAAGGATCGACGGGATATCCGGCGATTTCAGCACCACGAAACCGGCCTGTTCCAGGGTCGATTTATGCAGCCGGGTTACGCCCCCGAGGGCACCAAGCACCGCCTCACCGGCCTCGATGCTGGCCGATTGGTTCGCATCCATGGACAGGTCCAACAGTACATGGGCCAGCAGATCGTCCTTGTCATCCAGGCTGACCGTTCCCACGCCGCCAATCAGGTCCGAGCGGTTCTCCTTTTCCGCCAGCCAGCGTGCCGTCTCACTGGATGCTCCGCGTTCCGACAGCGTGTACACGGAGGCTCCTCGAACCTGGCGTGATTTGAACGCGTCCGCATGAATCGATACGAACAGATCGGCACGCTTTTCACGGGCAATCTGGGTGCGCCGGCGCAGCGACACGTAATAATCACCGCTGCGCACCAGCTCCCCGCGGTATCCCGGTTCCGCGTCGAACAGTGCCTCGAGATGCCGGGCGATCTTCAGCACCACTTGCTTCTCGTAGACTTTACCCGGCCCAACGGCGCCCGGATCTTCGCCACCGTGTCCCGCATCGATGGCAACCACCAGGCTTCGCAAACGCCCATCGGATGCGCGCGGACGCTGCCGCGGCGTGGCGCGAGATTTGCTGTACAAGTCGACCACCAGGCGATGGCCGTAGGAGGCGATCGGTTGCAGAGTGAACGCGTTCGGTTGCATCGCGCGATCGACATCGAGGACTATGCGGTAGTTTTTCCCGCCACGGACGGCCGAGCGTAGTGACACTACGGACGTGCTGGCGATGCTGATCCCGCCAAGCTCCAGACCGTTTCGTGGCGCCGCATCATCGAGGTCCAGCACGACCCGTGGCGGGTCCTCAAGCGTAAACAGCCGATAGCTCACCGGTGCGGACGTATCGAATACCACACGGGTGTAGTCCGGGGCCTGGTGTACACGCACCCCCTGGATGGCGACGGTCGCAGCGGCCCACAGTGGTGCTGCAAACAGCAACGTGACCGTCAGTAAACCGATTCGCCTAGCCACGATTGCGTCCAGGAATGCGTCCAGGAATGCCTCCAGGAATGCGAAGGTCCTCGAGTTCAACGATCCGTCGGTCGCCGGCGCTTGATATATGCACGTGGAAGTCCGCTGGCGGAAGCCGATCTCCGGCCCGTTGCGGCCACTCCATCAATTTGATACCCGGCTGTTCAACGAGCTCGTCCAGACCAATGAATTCCAGCTCCCGAGGATCTTCAATTCTATAAAAATCAAAATGATATACCCGTTTGCCCGAAAACTCATACGGTTCTACGATGGTATAGGTCGGGCTCTTTACCGGGCCCTGGAACCCCAGACCCCTGAGCACCCCGCGAGCGAGGGTGGTTTTGCCCACCCCGAGCTCGCCATCAAGCAGTACCCGGGCGTTGTCTGGCAGACGCGCTGCAAGCGTCGCGCCCAGTTCCAGCATCGCCGCTTCACTCGCCACGTCGAATCGCGCCGTCCGCGGCGATCAAGCCCCGCTGACCTCGGCTCGCCGCCACGCGATCGGCTGCCGCGCTGTGCAGGCAGGTTCCGGTGCGGGCCGCCTCGGTTATCGCCATTCGCCCGCTCAGCCCGGCGATGACCCCGGTCAAGACGTCCCCCATACCGGCCGTCGCCATGCCCGGATTGCCCAACAGGCAGATGCCGGCGGCGCCATCCGGTTCGGCAATCAAGGTACCGGCACCCTTGAGTACCACCGTCGCCTGATAACGCGCCGCCAGATCTCGCACAGCGGCCAGCCGATCGGTCTGAACCACCTGACTGTCGCTACCCAGCAGTCGTGCAGCTTCGCCCGGGTGGGGCGTGAGAACGCTCGTGGCAGGGGCGTCGAGGCCCCCTTGGACCAGCATATTCAACGCGTCGGCATCGATAACACACGGTTTCCCCGTCTCGAAGACGCGCTCGAGCAAACGCCGCCCCCAGGCGGCCCGACCCAGTCCCGGGCCGACCGCAATCACATCGGCTCGCCCCAGACATTCCTCGACCCTGGTGGACGCATCCGTGCCCACCACCATCAGCTCCGGGCGCCGCGCAAGAACCGGCGCCACATGCACAGGCCGGGTAATGACGCTGACCAGGCCCGCCCCGCAGCGCAGCGCGGCCTCACCGGCCAGCGCCACCGCGCCCCCCATGCCGGTGTCGCCACCAACAATCAGCACATGACCGAAGCTGTTTTTGTACGCGTTGCCCGCTCGTTCGCCCAGGCCGTGGCGCAACGCTTGCCAGTCGAGCACTTCGATCCCGTGTTGACCCGCAAACACCGCGTCGGGGACATCCAGACGCGCATATTGAACTCGGCCGACGTACTCGATCGCTTCACCGGTGCAGAGACCCTGCTTCACGCCGATGAAGGTGACGGTCAGGTCGGCGCGCACTGCGCAGCCCAATACCCGGCCCGTGTCCGCACACACGCCCGACGGAATATCGACCGCAAGCACGGGTGCATCGCCGGCATTCACCTGCGCAACCGCCTGCGCGTATCCAGGCCTGACGTCACCGCTCAACCCGGTACCGAGCAGGGCATCGACTACCACTTCCCCCTCCACACTGAAATTCGGCGTGTCCGCGTCGACCTCGATCGCCGCCACGCCTTGCTCGAACGCCCAGTCGCGGGCCAGCCCGGCATCGCCTTGCAATTGCGCCGCGAGGCCCAGTTGCACCAGCTGCACGTTCATTCCCTGGTTGGCGGCAAGCCCGGCGATGATGTAGCCGTCACCGGCGTTGTTGCCCTTGCCGCACAGCACGGTAACTCCCGCGACATCCGGCCATGTGCCGCAGAGCGCATCGAATGCCGCCTGGCCGGCGCGTTTCATCAGCACGATGCCCGGGATACCATGTTCGTTAATCGCAATCGAATCGAACTGGCGTGTCTGGGCCCCGGAATACAATCGGCTGGGCGATGGGAATATCTGCTGAGCCACGAACTACCTTGCGATGCTGCTGTTGCGGTGCCACGCCATTATATAGATGAACCACACAGACTAACTGACAGCATGGACCTCGACGCCCTTGCCGATGACATCAAACGCTGGGGCCGGGAGCTGGGATTCCAGCAGCTCGGCATCTGCGAAGCTGACGTCTCCGATCAGTCCGCGCGGGTTCGCGATTGGCTGGCTCAGGGTTTTGCAGGATCGATGGGCTACTTGAGTCGCAACCTCGAGGCCCGACTGGACCCCGGCGCGCTGCTGCCGAACACGATCCGGGTGATCAGCGCGCGCATGGACTATCTGGCCCCCGACACACAACCGCTCGAGGTGCTCAAGGACTCGAGCCGAGCCTACCTGTCGCGCTATGCGCTTGGCCGCGATTACCACAAGGTGCTGCGGCGGCGTCTCGCCAAACTTGCCACGCGAATCACCGAAGCGGCCGCTGGAGCGAACTGTCGAGCCTTCACCGACAGCGCGCCGGTGCTCGAAAAGGCGCTCGGGCAGAAAGCCGGGCTCGGCTGGATGGGCAAACATACCTTGCTGCTGACCCGCGAGGCCGGTTCCTGGTTCTTCCTCGGCGAGATTTACACCAACCTGCCCCTGCCGGTCGACGCGGCCCAAACCAGCGACCATTGCGGTCGCTGCGTGGCCTGCATCAATGTCTGTCCAACCCAGGCCATTGTCGGGCCTCGCCAACTCGATGCGCGACGTTGCATCTCCTACCTGACCATCGAAAGCCACGATCCCATTCCGGAAGCGCTGCGCCCTGCGATCGGCAATCGCGTGTTCGGCTGTGATGATTGTCAGCTGGTGTGCCCGTGGAACCGCTACGCCCAAGCCAGCGCCGAGCCCGACTTTGCACCCCGTCACGGTCTCGACAACGTCGCGCTCATCGACTTATTCCTTTGGGACGAGGCCGAATTTCTCAGCCGGACGGAGGGTTCGGCACTGCGTCGAATCAACTACCGCCAATGGTCGCGCAATCTGGCCGTGGCGCTGGGCAACGCAGACTACGATTCGCAAATTGTGGCGGCGTTGAGCGCGCGGCGCGAAGCCATCCGCCCGTCGGATCCATCCGACCGATCCGACCTATCCGACCTATCAGAGGAAATGGTCGCCGAACACATCCAATGGGCGCTGCGCGAGCAGTACCGGAAAAAGGCCGAGGCTGGCTGATGCGTCCTGATGAGGAGCGTCAGTCCAACTTGAAGAAGTGCTCGCGGTAGTACGCGAGTTCGGCAATCGATTCACGAATGTCGGCCAGGGCCAGGTGCTCGCCGCGCTTGGTGAAGCCGCCAACAAGGTCAGGCCGCCAGCGCGCAACCAACTCCTTGATGCTGCTGACATCGATCATTCGATAGTGCAGAAACGATTCCAGCGTGGGCATGTAGCGGGTCAGAAAACGGCGGTCCTGCCAGATGGTATTGCCGCACAACGGCGAGCGTTCCCGTTGAGTGTGCGCTTCGAGAAACGCCAGCGTCACGGCCTCCGCCTCGGCGGGTGACACGCCTTCCTCGCGGACACGTTTCAGCAGCCCCGACGCGGTGTGATGCGAGACGTTCCACTCATCCATCTCGGCGAGCTTTTCCTCCGGCTGACGAACCACCACCACCGGCCCTTCGGCAACCAGGTTGAGGTCTGAGTCGGTCACAATTGTCGCCATTTCGAGGATCACGTTGACCTCGGGGTCGAGCCCGGTCATTTCGAGGTCCATCCAGATCAGATCATCCACCACGCGAGCTTCCCGTTTGATGCGTGCCGCCAAGGATAATGGAGTGCTCGACACCTTGCAGCCAACCTGTACCGAAGCCGGGCTCGTTGTATCATCGCGCGGCGCGCAACCAGGCTTAGCGTATTTCTTATGAACCGCCTCATCGAACCCGATCGGCTGCAACAGACGCTGGACGCCGAACAGGCCATGCTTGTTCACGTTGGCGACGAAACAACCTATCAGCGCGGGCACATTCCCGGCGCGGTGCTGGTGACGCCCGCACAGCTGATCAGCGGCGTGCCGCCAGCGACCGGACGGCTGCCTGACCTGGAGCAGCTGAACGCGTTGTTTGCAGGCCTGGGTTATCAACGCGAACGCACCATTATTGCGTACGACGATGAAGGGGGCGGCTGGGCCGGTCGCTTTATCTGGACGCTGGACGTGATCGGCCACCGCCACTGGAGCTATCTGAACGGCGGCCTGCATGCCTGGCAGCAGGCACAAGGTTCATTGGAAACCGAACCACATACTCCCGCACCGGCAGAGGTATCGCTGACCATCGAGCGTGGACCGATTGCCGAGATACCAGACGTACTGGCCGCGATCGACCAAGGCGGAGCATGCATCTGGGACGTTCGTTCGGCCGCGGAATATGCCGGCACCAAGCTGGCGGCACGGCGCGGCGGGCACATTCCCGGCGCGGTCAACCTGGACTGGCTCGATCTCATGGATCCTGATCGCGGGCTGCGCCTGCGCGAAGGCTTGGAGGCCCTCCTCGCCGAGCATGGTATCGAGCGCAGCAAACCGATAATCACCTACTGCCAGTCGCACCACCGCTCCGGTCTGTCCTACCTGGTCGCCCGGTTGCTGGAGTTTCCCGCGCCGCGCGCCTATCACGGCGCCTGGTCCGAATGGGGCAACCGCGACGACACGCCGATCGTCACCAGCGAAGGCGCGTGAGCCTATTTCTGCAACTGCAGCAGTTGCTGCCCAAACACGGCTTATCACGTCTGCTCGGCCGGCTCGCGGCTTCCGAATCTCCGCTGCTGAGCCGTACCCTGATTGACACCTTCAGCCGCATCTATGGCGTGCGGCTCGAAGACGCGGCGCGGCGCAGCCCACGGGACTATCGATCGTTCAACGATTTCTTCACCCGCGAGCTTGCCACCGATGCACGCCAGTTCGACGGCCATGGCGATGAACTGATCAGTCCCGCCGACGGTACCTTGAGCCAGTTCGGACGCATCGAACGGGGCCAGCTCATCCAGGCTAAAGGAACACCGTATGCCTGTGCCGAGTTGTTGGGCGACGACGGGCTCGCGGCATTACTGGACGGCGGCTGGTTCGCGACCATCTACCTGGCACCACGCGACTACCACCGGGTTCATCTGCCATTCGCCGGCACGTTGCGGCGTAGCCGTGAGATCCCCGGGGAATTGTTCTCGGTGAACGCGGCGACCGAAGCGGGCATTCAGGGTCTGTTTTGTCACAACGAGCGGCTGATCTGTGAGTTCGAATCCGTCGCAGGGCCAATGGTGGTGGTGCTGGTCGGGGCATTGATCGTTGCCAGCATCGAAACGGTGTGGCACGGGCCGATCTCGCCGTACCGCGAACGTCGCGAACGCCAGCACGACATCCCCTTCGCGCGGGGCGCTGAAATCGGCCGCTTCCTGCTGGGTTCGACGGTGATCCTGCTGCTGCCGCCGGACACGGTCAACGTCAGTTCCCTGACGCCGGGTCAGTCCGTACGGGTGGGGTCCGTGCTCGGCGACATCACGCATTCGCCGCGCTGAACGTCATGACCTCGCCAATATCGTCGACGCCCAATACCAGCATCAGCAGCCGATCAAATCCCAGGGCGACGCCTGCACATACCGGCAAGCCATGCTGATGCGCGGCCAGCAGGTGCTTGTCGAGATCCGGGCTCGGGCGGCCCTCGGTCTGTCTGTGCGCACGATCGGCCGCCGCGCGCCGGACCAGCTCCCTGGCATCGCGTAGCTCATCGTATCCGTTGGCGATCTCGAGCCCGTCGATGATCAGCTCGAAACGGCGTGCCACCTCCCGGCCGGCGACCTCTGACGTGGACGCCAGCGCCGCTTGATGCGCCGGATAGTCGGTAACAAACACCCGTCCCGGGTCCAGCCGCTCGCAGGCCGTCGCGAATGCCAGGTCCATCAGGGTCGCGACGTCGGCGTCCGCCAGTTCAGGCGAAGTGGCCACGCCGTGTGCATTCAGCGCATCGTTCAGCTGAACCGCCCCGGCATCGGGTCCAACGCCGAATTCCCGTTCCACGAGGTCAGCATAGGTCACCCGTCGATACTCGGCGGAGCCAAGCAGCGTATCGACCAGCGCGGCCACTTCGGCCATCAGCTCATCCAGCTCGAAACCAAGCCGGTACCACTCCAGCATTGTGAACTCGGGATTGTGCCGCCGACCTGCCTCGTCAGCACGGAACGCAGGCCCGAATCTATAGATGTCCGGCGCGCCAGCCGCCAGCAGCCGTTTGAGATGAAACTCCGGAGAAGTCTGCAGATACCAGGTGGACGAGCCAATCCGGGTGGTCAGCGGTTCGAGTGCGGGGTCCGTCCCCGTACCCTGGGACAACACCGGGGTTTCGACCTCCAGGACGTCGCGTTCTGCAAAGAAGCGGCGCACCGCCGTGGTCGCGGCCGCTCGTTGCCGCAGTACCTCAACCGAGCAGGTCGGTCGCCAGTCCTCCATGCCACCCCCTTGGTCCGCATCATCCGCGTCAGGCGCGGCTCACGTACTCGCCGGTACGGGTATCGACGCGTAGCACTTCGCCTATTGAGATGAACAGCGGCACCTTGACCACCGCACCGGTGGAAAGCGTCGCCGGTTTGGTGCCCCCCTGGGCGGTGTCACCCTTCATGCCGGGATCAGTGTCGGTGACCTCCAGCTCAATGAAATTCGGCGCGGTTACGGCGATTGGATCATCGTTCCAGAGCGTCACCTGGTAGGATTCCTGCTCTTTCAGCCATTGGCTGGTATCCCCTACCGCGGCCTCGCTTGCACCCAACTGCTCGTACGTGCCGTCGGTTTTCATGAAGTGCCAGAACTCGCCGTCGCTGTACAGATACTCCATGTCGACTTCCAACACGTCGGCTGCTTCGAGGGACTCACCGGACTTGAAGGTGCGTTCCCAGATGCGGCCGGTCTTCAGATTGCGTAGCCTGACCCGATTGAACGCCTGACCCTTGCCCGGCTTCACGAATTCGTTCTCGACGATCGAGCACGGATCCCCCTCCAGCAGCACTTTCAGCCCGCCTTTGAATTCGTTGGTAGAATAGCTCGCCATTGGCTTTGTCCCGGCCCGAGTTCATCAATGTCCGCAATGATACCGTCGAAGTTCGTGCCGTGGCAGTCCGACGAGTGGTCGCGGCATTTGAACGAGGCGCTGCGCGACCCGATCGATCTCTTGACCCGGCTGGGTCTTGATCCCGAGACCGTACCGTATCAGCGCGATGCGGCCTTCATGATGCGGGTACCTTTACCGTTCGTCGCCCGCATGCGTCCCGGCGACTCTCACGATCCGCTGTTGCGTCAGGTACTACCGCTGCAGATAGAAAGCGAACATGCATCCGGGTTCGTCACCGATCCGCTCGAGGAAGAAGGCGCGACGCTGGCACCCGGACTGATCCAGAAATACGCCGGCCGCGTCTTGCTGATTGCCAGCCCGGCGTGCGCCGTGCATTGCCGGTACTGCTTCCGGCGCCACTTTCCCTACGCCGAACACCGCCAGGGCGTGTCGTTTCCTTCGCTGCGACACATCGAAGCAGACCCCACGATCCGCGAGGTCATCCTGTCCGGCGGCGATCCGCTGATGTTGAAAGACGGTGCGCTGACCCGGTTGGTGCGCGCAATCGAAGCAATTCCGCACGTTCGTTGGTTGCGCTTCCACACGCGGGTGCCGGTGGTGATCCCGCAACGCGTCACCGGGGAACTGCTTGATCTGCTCGAAGCGACCCGGCTGAGCACCAGTATGGTGCTCCATGCCAACCATCCCAACGAGCTGGACGACTTGCTGGGGGCAGCGTTGACCGCCCTGCACTCAAGCGGGATCACGCTGCTGAACCAGAGCGTTCTGCTGCGCGGCGTGAACGACGATCACCACTCGCTGATTCAGCTGTCCGAAGCGCTGTACCAGCATCACGTGCTGCCGTACTACCTGCATCTACCCGACAAGGTGGCCGGGACCCATCACTTCGATGTAGCAGAAGATCGCGGCCGCCAGCTCATCCGACAGATGAGCGATGCACTTCCAGGCTATCTGGTACCCCGGCTGGTCCGTGAGACTCCAGGAGCGACTGCCAAGGAAATTCTGAACTTCCTGTGACAACCTTCTGAAAAGTTTACCAACTTTCCTCTATACTGGCCGGTCCCCAGACCCTCAGACCGCGTGCTGATGGTAAGCATCTCGATCCAACTCGACGCCCCTGACAACGACCTTTCGTCGTTGAGTTTCTGCGACGTCGACGCCGGGGCATTGGCCGAGTGGACCGGGGAGCTGCCGCTGGCAAACACCAGCGACACCGCCGCGCAACTGCATCGAGCGGTGACCGAAGTCTCGCGTCTCGCAGTTGAGCCGGAGTTGCGCTTCGACCTGCTCGAGATTCTCCGCACCCTGGTGCACTACATATCCACTCGCCTCGATCGCAGCGTGCTCGGCGCACCCCACAGCGGTGAGGGTTACGCGCAGATCGCGCAACAGCTGCAGGTTGGCATCGCAGCCGGTTACAAGGCGACGATCCGCGATGCCGCCAGCGACTCAAACGACCCGGCGCGACTCGACCTGATCGGCCACGCCACGCATCGCGCCTTGTCTGACTGCTCCCGTACCCTGCTGCGTGCCACGCAGATTCATACCGGTCCGCCGCCCGGGATCTGGGCGGAGCTGAACCAACTCTACCGTCTGGCTGAACGCCTCGGATTCGCCGAGTCGTCCTGGAGCGACGACGAGAATCACGAATCCGCCGAGTTATCGGTCCAGGACGCCTATCTGCGCATTGCACTGCTCGAGACGTGTCGTCCGAATCAGCTGCGCCATACTCACTTGAACGCGACCTTCAACGTGCTCGAGTTGTGGACCCCGCGGGTAACTCTCGGTCTGCCGAACGACGATGATCTGTTTCGCGTCGACCTCGATCTCGATGCGCCGCCCATCTATCGAGAAATTTCTAACGATACCGGAGAGTTGCGAGGAATCAGGACCGACGTGCTGGTTTACGAACTCGAGGCGTACCTGAACGAGATTACTTGCGACATTCCCGTGCCTGACTACGTGGAGGAAGGCCTACTCCGCCACCTGGTTACCGCCTGGAGCATGATGCGCAAGCGAACGTTCCGGCGCCGCCAGGTTGCTGGCGCGATGAAGATCTGCACCGGCATGCGCTCGGCACACTTTCACCTCTCCGGCGGCGTCGAGTTCGAAAGCCAGCTCTCGTCTGCGGAGGCGATGCCCCGGACTGAGTTGAACCCATTTCTCGACGACCTGCCTACAGCGATCGCCGAGGAGAGCGTCTGGGACGACGCGTTCGACGTGCTCGGCGGGAAGATCCCGGAAAATCCCAACATTGAGCATCCCGAACGAATTCTTGGCACCCCGCCACGGCCGGAAGATGCCTTCGCCACCCCGACGTACGACAGCGTGGACGCGCTGGTGGTAGACACCAGTCCGGCGGGCTACCAGGTCAAGATCACCAGTACCGTCGACGAGCGGATCTACGCCGGCGAGCTGTTGGCATTGCGCGAAAGCAGCGATGCGCGCTGGTGTGTGGCCGTAGCGCGTTGGCTGCGCTACAGCGACGACGAGACCCTGATGGGTCTCGAACTGTTGTCGCCGCGCGCCATTCCGGTGGCGGTACGCGTAGTTCGCAAGCGCGGCGGGATTCGCAAGCACTCCCGTGGCTTGTTATTGCCCGAAATGCCGATTATCGGCCAGCCAGCCACGCTGCTGACCCCGCGGGTTCCCTTCGAAGAATCACACAAAGTCCAGATTCAACGGCAAGGTATACAGACCAAAGCACAGCTGATGCGCCGGGTACGTATCACCGAAAGCTTTAGCCAGTTCACATTCCGAATGTTAGATGGTTACTTGGAAAATGCCCAATTCGACCTGAATATAGGTGCTTATTGGGAAGACCTCGGAAACACGGACTCCGATCTCCCCAAGTAGGGAAACTGACCATCAACAGGGATTATCCGAAGTCATGGCTACGCCGTCGCCGGTCCGTCTGCTGATCGCCGACCTGTCTGAGAACAGGGCACACGAGATTGACTCGGTCTTGCGCGATGCGGGTATTTCGACACGCCCTAAATTCTTCTCTGACCTTGCCGCCGCCACGGAACATGCAAGCATCGATGGTTTGGATCTGATGCTCTGCAATGCAGGGTTCGATCAGCTCAGCGAGTTGCTACCTGGGCTGCGCAGCCGCGAGCCCGACCTGCCAATCATCGTTCACGATGATGCTCCAGACGCTGCAAATCTGGCTCGCGGCATGAGTTACGGCGCAACCGACGTAATCTTTCGCGATGACAACGAACGATTGCTGCACGTCGTCAGACGTGAGTTGCGTCACGTCTGCCAACAGCGCCGCCTGGTCGAGACTGATCGTGCGCTCAAGGAAGCCGAGCGACGTTGCGAGCTGCTGCTTTCCAATTCCACCGCAGCGATCGCTTACGTGCACGAAGGCATGCACATCTACGCCAACGACGATTATCTTCGCCTGTTTGGCTTCGAGGACGCCGACGACCTGCTTGGTCTGCCGCTGCTGGATCTGATCGATCCGGATCATGCCAACGACGTCAAAGCACGGATGAAATCGATTCGGGTGGTAGAAACTCATCTGGCCACAGCTGACGCGACCGGCGACGGAGCTACCAACGAGTCCGTCACCGGCACGGACGAACCGACGTTCACCTTCCGCGGACGCACGCTGAGTAACGACCCGGTAGAAGGCGACATGACGCTATCCAGCGCCGACTATGAAGGCGAACCGTGCATCCAGGTACTGGTGCGCAGTGGCGTCACCAATGCACGCACAACGAAGGCTCCCGAACCAGCCGCCGAGCCAGCCGAAGCCGTCGAGATCGGCACAGACCCGGTCGCCAGCTTCGTGGATCTGGTCAAGCCAAGGGTCGATGAGGTTGAAAGCGCAACCCTGCTGGTCGTCGAGATCGATGACTTTGACGAAATACAGGCTGAGCATGGCTTGTCCGAAGCGAAGAGGATCGTCGCCGAGATCGGCCGCTGGTTCGCCGAAGACCTGACCGACGTGTTGGTTGAACGGATCGCAGACAATCGCTTCGGTATGATCGCGTTTGGCTCAGAGGCCAGTGGCGATGTGCTCGCCGAGCAGCTTCGCGCCGAGGTCGAGGATGAGCTGTTCGAGGTCAACGGCGTGACTATCCGCTGCACGGTGACCATCGGAGCCATAACAGTCACGCCCGACTCGCTGCTGCGCGAGGGCGTGGATCTGGCGTTCAAGGCGATGCTCGCGGCTCGCGAGACCAAGGGAACCAACAGTGTCCTGTGGTACAAGCCTGAGGACTCGCAGGTAGACGAGGACGGCCTGGATGAGGACCAGCGACGGATTCTCGGACTGGTCAACGAGGCCATCGACGGCAACCGTTTCCAGCTTTTGTTCCAGCCAACCATCAGTCTGCGCGGCGACGCAGAGGAACACTACGAAGTGTTTCTGCGCCTGACCGGCGATGACAACGAGCAATTGGCACCCCACCAGTTTCTCGAGCTGGCGATCGAGCACGGCGTTTCCGCCAAGATCGACCGTTGGGTCATTCTGCATTCCATCAAGATGCTGGCCGCACACCGGGCCGAGGGCCACAACACCCGTTTGACGATCAACCTGACCAGCAACAGCCTGACCGACGAAGAATTCATCCAGTGGCTGGCGGTAGCCATCAAGGCCGCGCGCATGCCGAGCGATGCTGTGATTTTCCAGATTGCTGAACCAGACGCGGCGTCGCACGTTCGTCAAGCGCGCCAGTTCGTCCAGGGTCTGGCAGCCATGCACTGTCGATCGTCGATGCGCCACTTTGGCTTGAACGACAGCTCATTTGAAACACTTCGCCACGTCCCAGTCGACTTCGTGAAGCTCGATGGCGCTCAGGTACGCGAAATGGAGGACAGTCCAACCAATCGCGAGCAACTGGCCGCCGTCATCGAGCAGCTCCAGGGGATGGGTAAACTCACGGTGGTACCCATGGTCGAAAGTGCGACCGTACTGTCCGCCCTGTGGCAGGCAGGCGCCAACTACATCCAGGGTCACTACCTCCAGGAGCCAACCGCCGAGATGGACTACGACTTTACTACTGAGGACTAGCGGGTTGAATTCGAGCGCCGTGCTGTCGGTTGGGCACGCTCTGGGTCCTTGGCTTCGTTCGACTTTCGCGGCGCTATGTCACTGTTCGATTTCTTCGATATCGCGGTCGCTGAAGCCCATGAGATAGAGGACGCTGTCCAGGCCGAAGTTGGAGATCGCGTGGCTTGCGGATTCTCGAACCAGCGGTTTCGCGTGAAAGGCCACCCCCATGCCCGCCGCGTTGAGCATCGGCAGATCGTTGGCGCCATCGCCAATGGCAATCGTCTGCGCAAGTGCGATGCCCTGTGCGGAGCAGATCTCGCGTAGTCGCTGCGCCTTTCCTTCGGCATCGATCACTTCGCCCCGCACAACGCCAGTGACACAACCATCCACCACCTCCAGCTCGTTCGCGAACAGCAGATCAATACCGAGTTCGTCCAGTAGCCGCTCTCCGACGAAACGAAAACCGCCCGAGATTATCGCCGTGGTATAGCCGAAGTGCTTGAGCGCGGCAGTCAGCCGATGCGCTCCCTCGGTCAGCTCGACGCGCTCGGCCACCGATCTCATCGCCGCTTCGGGGAGCCCCTTGAGCAACGCGACGCGTCGCCTGAAACTCTCCTGAAAGTCCATTTCTCCCCGCATCGTCTGTGCAGTAATAGCGGAGACCTCGTCACCAACGCCGTGCACGCGGGCCAGCTCGTCAATCACTTCGGCATCGATCAAGGTCGAGTCCATGTCAAACGCAACCAGGCGACGATTTCGCCGGTAAACCGTGTCCTGCTGCACCGAGAAATCGAAGGTCAGGCGACCGGCGGCCTCGAGCAGGTCGGCTTTGAGCGTAGCCGGATGGTCAGGCTCACCGCGCAATGACAGTTCAACGCTGGCGCGGCCGGGGTCTTGCGTACCGCCTGAGTCTTCCAAATTGATGCGCACCCGACCCGAGAGCCGCCTGATCGCTTCGATCGACAATCCGTGGCGCTCTACAATCTCGACCACGGCGGCTAGCTGTTCGGCGCTGACTCCCGCCGCCAAGAGCGTGACAATGTGACGAGCCTTGCCCTGCTGGGCGACCCACTGCTGGTAGTCGACGCCCGAGACATGGGAAAAGCGTAAATTTTCGTCCAGCGACTCACCCAGTGCTGCGAGCAGTTCCGCTGGACTCTGGCCCGCAGGAACCTCCAGCATCATGCCAAGGCTCAGCTCGTCGTGGATCACGGCCTGGCCAACGTCGAGAACGCGAACTTGAAAGCGCGCCATCGTCGATGTCAACATCACCATGAGCCCGGCCTTGGTTCGGCCGGAAACATTCACCAGTACGATTTCGCTGGACACCGCGACGCGCCTGAACTGCCGGGCGGGAGACGCTAACGCCTTGAATCGGGAACGTCAAACGATCGACTCACCGGGACGCCGATTAACGCTGCGGGTCTCGGCGATGCGCGGCTATCGCAGTACCCTCGCCGCCGGCGTCCTGGCACTGGCCGTGGCCGCTTCGACCTCGCTGTTCTGGAGTGCTGCGTTGAGTGCCGATCAGCAACGGCACATGAGTTCGTTCGGCCGCGCGCTCGCGCAGCAGCTGGCAACCCTGAGTGCTGCGCCACTGATTGGCGGCGATCGTATCAGCCTCAGCGTGTTGGCATCGCGCATCAACGAACCCGCAGAAGTGGCGTCGGTAAGTATCTACACGATCGATGACCGGGTGTTGGCGATATCCGGCAGTGCATCGAACAGCGCGCCTCGCTTTGCCCACCCCATCGTGTTCGAGGACACCATCGCCGGCTACGCGCGGGTGACCCTGAGCCCGGCAGTCTTTCGTACCGGTCCGGCCGCGTGGCAGCTGATGCTGTGGGTTTTCGCTTGCACGCTCGCCGGGCTGGCCATTGGCTATCTTGCTGACCAGCGCTGGTCCACGGCCACCACCGCGATACCCGAATCGGCGTCCACCGACACAACCGACCCAATCGAGCAGGAATCGCCCGAGGCACTGCCGAACTACATTCTGGTGATCAACTGGTTCAATCAGGCAAGCTTCCCCACGACGGATCGAGGCCGGATCATCGATATGTGCCTGAACCGCGCCGACCAGGTGGGCCATCTCTACGGTGGCCAGGTTACCGACCTGCCTGGCATTGGCCTGCTGTGCACCTTCCACGGCGCGCCCGACGACGCGCAACGCCCTGAGCGCTGCTTCGGTGTCGTGTGTGCAGCACTGCTGATCGCCGAGGTGCTGCACGAAGTCAATCAGCGCTACTACATGCGCGAACGGCCTGAACTGGCCTTTCGCTTCGGCTTGCACGAAGACCCGTCCAACACGCCGCTATCAGAACTTCCAGGCACGGACTGCACCACTGACGCTACATTACTGAGCGCTGTCGCGGCGAACGACACGGTGGCGATCAGCCGTCAAGTATTCGATCAGCTTGAAGGCCCCGAGCGCTTCGACAGCACACCGCAGGAGCATGCCATCCTCGGCTCGCTGGTAACGGCATCACCCGGGAAATGCACCGTCATCTCGGCGCTCAGCGGTTCGTACCGCGGCCTGCTCGACCGCCAGGCCGAGCGCTTGAGTGCTCAGCCAGACTCGACCTCGAACCCATCGACCTTCTGAAAGCCACGCGGCAGCTTGCGACCGCGGCGCGCTCGATCCCCGATGTAGTGCTCGAGGTCCTTTCGTTTCAAGCTGAGATGGCGCTGTCCGGCAACCACCAGCAATCGATCAGATTCGTAGATCACTGCCACCCCTACCACCGTTTCCTCGCCGGATTTGAACGCGGCACTCGGAACGTTGATCAGTTTGTTGCCTTTGCCGCGGGAAAGTTCCGGGACGTCGGCCAATGGAAACGCAAGCATTCGCCCCTGGCTGGTAACCGCCACAACGAGCGGTTCATCGCCGTCACCGACAGTCACCGGGGGCAGCGCCACGCCCCCTTTCGGGACGCTCAACGCCGCCTTGCCCGCCCGATTCTTGGTGAGCAGCGTGGCTAACGTGGTAATGAAACCGTAGCCGGCGTTCGATGCCAACACCAAGCGCGACGTGCCCGGCCCCATGACCAAACCGACGAATCGCGCGCCCTCGGGAGAGTTCAGGCGACCGGTCAACGGTTCGCCCTGGCCCCGGGCGGACGGCAAGGTATGCGCGGCCACGCTGTACGCGCGTCCGCCGCTGTCGATGAACACCAGAGGATCGTTGCTGCGGCCCCGGACGGCGCTCAGAAATTCGTCTCCGCTTCGATAATTCAGCTCCCGTGGTTCGGCCTCATGGCCGCGTGCCGAGCGCACCCAACCCTTGGTCGACAACACCACGGTCACCGGATCGTTGGACACCAGATCCTGTTCCGCATAGGCCCTCGCCTCCTCGACATCGCTCAGTGGTGAGCGACGCTCGTCGCCAAACTTTTCCGCGTCCTCTAGCAGTTCCCGCTTAAGCAACGTTTTCATCCGCGCCTTGGATTTCAGAATCTTCTCCAGATCCAGTTTTTCACCCTCCAGAGCGTCCCTCTCGGCGGTCATCTTTTGCTCTTCGAGGCGCGCCAGGTGCCGCAGGCGCAGATCGAGAATCGCGTTGGCCTGAATCTCGCTGAGCTTGAACGCGCTCATCAACGCATCACGGGGGTGGTCTTCCTGGCGGACGATGCGAATAACTTCGTCGATGTTTAGATAGGCGACGAGCAAGCCAGCCAGGACATGCAGGCGTTGCTCGATGCGCTCGAGCCGGTAGCCAATGCGCCGAGCCACGGTCTGACGACGAAACTCGAGCCACTCGCGCAACATCTCCCGAAGATTTTTCACCTGGGGACGGGCGTCGAGACCGATGACATTCATGTTGACCCGGTAGCTGCGCTCCAGGTCGGTGGTTGCGAACAGGTGGCTCATCAGTCGCTCGCCGTCCACCCGGTTGGAGCGTGGCACAAGCACCAGTCGGGTCGGGTTTTCGTGATCTGATTCATCGCGCAGGTCCACCAGCATCGGCAACTTCTTGGCTTGCATCTGCGCTGCGATCTGTTCGAGCACCTTCGCCGGCGACACTTGATGGGGCAGCGCGGTAATGATTATCTCGCCGTTTTCGCGAGTGAATACTGCGCGCGCCTTGATCGACCCACGCCCCTCTTCGTAGACGCGCAGCATCTCCTGGGCCGGTGTGACAATCAGCGCATCGGTCGGAAAATCCGGGCGCGCGGACGTGGGTCATCAGGTCTTGAGTGGTCGCTTTCGGCGTATCGAGCAGATGAATGCAGGCGCTAACGATTTCGTTGAGGTTGTGAGGGGAGGGGATATCCGTGGCCATGCCGACAGCGATCCCGCTGCCGCCGTTCAACAGAACGAAGGGAACCCGCGCCGGCAGAACCTCCGGCTCCTCCAGCGAACCGTCGAAGTTGGGTTCGAAATTGACCGTGCCCAGAGCCACCTCGGCCAACAGCAGCTCGGCAATAGCCGCAAGCCGAGCCTCGGTGTAACGCATGGCGGCAAAGGACTTCGGGTCGTCCGGTGCGCCCCAGTTGCCCTGACCATCGACCAGTGGGTAGCGAAACGAGAAAGGTTGCGCCATCAGCACCATGGCCTCATAGCAAGCGCTATCGCCATGGGGATGAAACTTGCCGAGCACATCGCCTATCGTGCGCGCGGATTTCGTGTACTTCGCCTGAGCATTCAGACCGAGTTGCGACATCGCGTAAATGATGCGCCGCTGCACCGGCTTCAGGCCGTCTCCCACGTGGGGCAACGCGCGGTCGTTGATGACGTACATCGAATACTCGAGGTACGCCTTCTCGGTAAACGCGCGTAATGGGATCCGCTCTATTTCAGCGTTCTCCTCAACACCAGTCATCTAAAGTGCCTCACGAAAGACTCGCCTGATTTCCATTCTTCTCCAGCCAGATGCGTCGGTCCCCGGCACGCTTCTTGGCCAACAGCATGTCCATCAGCTCTTCAGTCTGGCTGGCCGAGTCGATCGTCAACTGCACCAACCGGCGCGTGTCCGGATTCATGGTCGTCTCGCGAAGCTGCAAGGGGTTCATTTCGCCCAGGCCCTTGAACCGCTGAACAACCACGTTGCCCTTCTTTCCTTCTGCGGCGATCCGGTCCAGAACCCCTTCGCGCTCGGCCTCATCCAGGGCGTAGAAGACTTCCTTGCCGACATCGATTCGATACAACGGCGGCATTGCCACGTACACGTGCCCCGCCTCGACCAGCGCTGGGAAGTGCTTCAGGAAAAGTGCCAGCAATAATGTCGCAATGTGCGCGCCGTCAGAATCCGCATCCGCGAGCACGCAGATTTTGTGGTAGCGCAAGCCGCTCAAATCCGAGGATTTCGGATCGACCCCCATGGCCAGGGCAATATCGTGCACCTCCTGGGAGGCCATGATCTCGCTGGAATCAACTTCCCAGGTATTGAGGATCTTGCCGCGCAACGGCATCACCGCTTGAAACTCGCGATCTCGCGCCTGCTTGGTAGAACCCCCCGCCGAGTCACCTTCTACCAGAAACAACTCAGATCGCTCCACATCCTGACCTGAGCAATCCGCGAGTTTGCCCGGGAGCGCAGGCCCGGTGGTGATCTTCTTCCGGGCCACCTTCTTGCTCGCCTGAACACGGCGCTGGGCATTCCGGATTGCCAACTCAGCGATGCGCTCGCCATCCTGACGATGTTCGTTGAGCCACAGGCTGAACGCGTCCTTGGCCACTCCCGCAACGAACACTGCGGATTGTCGTGATGACAACCGCTCCTTGGTTTGACCACTGAACTGCGGTTCGGTCAGCTTTGCGCTCAACACGAAGCTACATTGCTCCCAGAGGTCGTCGGCGGTGAGCTTGATACCGCGCGGCGTCAGATCGCGAAATTCACAGAACTCCTTGAGCGCCTCCGCCAGGCCGCTGCGCAGGCCATTGACATGAGTACCGCCGAGCGGCGTCGGAATCAGATTCACATAACTCTCGGTAACCGCTGCACCGCCGTCGACAACCCAGAGCAGCGCCCAATCCACGGCCTCATCATTGCCATGAGCCTCGTGACAGAACGGGGCTGCCGGCAGCGTTTGGGCACCCTGAAGCGACTCGTTCAGGTATCCCGCGAGGCCATCCTGGAAACACCACTCCTCTCGTTCGCGGCCCTTGCCCTGCTCCACGGTGAGTGAGACCTTGAGTCCGGGGCATAGCACGGCCTTGGCCCGCAGGAGGTGTCTTAGCTTCGCCAGGCTGATCTGAACCGTGTCGAAGAAGCTCGGATCTGGCTGGAACACGACCCGGGTCCCGGTATTGCGCTTGCCGACCGTGCCCGTGATCTCGAGCTTGCCCACCGGATCACCCTTCTCGAAGCGCTGCCGATAGACCTGGCCATCGCGCCTGATCTCTACCTCGAGCCAGTTCGACAACGCATTTACCACGGACACGCCAACACCGTGCAGGCCACCCGCATAGGTGTAGTTTTTGTTATCGAACTTACCACCGGCGTGCAGGCGCGTGAGAATCAGCTCGACGCCCGTCAAACCGTGTTCCGGGTGCACGTCCACCGGCATGCCGCGGCCATCGTCGACGACTTCAACCGAGCCATCCTCGGCCAACGTGACCTCTACCTCTCGCGCGTAACCAGCCAAGGCCTCGTCGACGCTGTTGTCGACCACCTCCTGGACAAGGTGGTTGGGTCGCACCGTGTCGGTGTACATGCCCGGCCGCAGGCGAACCGGCTCCAGGCCTGTGAGCACCCGAATGGACTCAGCTGAATATCTGGACTCTGCCATGACCTCGAGCTATCAGATTTGCTAAAACAACTACCACGCTTTACGCGTGTACGGAGGTACTCGAATCTGCTCCGCACGGCACACCGTGGTTTCGATTGAGCCATCGGAACGCAGATTCAGCCACCGGTATCCTGGGGAGCGCACATCGATAGAGAATTGCTCGCTGCCCGGCTCGAACTGGTAGCAGGTGGACGGCGTTCCAATGATACGGATCCGTCCAGAAGCCCCTTCGAAGGCCTGGTGAACATGCCCGAACAGATATCCGCGGACCCGTTCATGGCGCTCCAGCAGCGCCAGCAGCTGTACAGCGTTGTCGATGACTTGCGTATCGAGCCACGGAGTGCCCACGACCACCGGAGCGTGGTGACCGCAAATCAGCACGTGCGAAGCTTCGCTGCGCGCCAGCAAGCCCTCGAGCCGCTCGATTTCAGCAGCCTCAATGTGCCCTGAGACCTTACCGTCAATGTGCGTATCAATCGCCACGATCAGCCAATCTCCCAACGCCAACCGGTCCATTTCCGCGCCGCTGGCGCGCATGGTCGCATCCACATCGTGATTGCCGGGCAGCCACAGATTAGGTCCGGAAAAGCGTCGCGCAACAATCTCACCTGCCCGCCGATAGGCTTCCGCCTTACCATCCTCAGCCACGTCTCCGGTCACCAGCAGTGCATCCGGAGTTGCCTCAGCAAGAGCGAGATCAAGCACCGCTTCGAGGCTCGTATCGGTAACCACGCCAAGCAGTTCGCGGCCTTGCTCGGCAAAGACATGCAGGTCGGTAATGTGGAGAACCGAAATCCCGGTCTCTTCGTTCATCGATGTCGGCTCTGCTGGCGTCTCAGTAGTCGGCAAGCACGACGTGTCGATCGGCGCAGGCGCCATGCTCGAGACACGCCGCCAGATATTCGCTCAGGAATCGATTGAGCTGTGCCTTTTCGTCACGCTGTCGCATCTCGCCATTGGGGTAGCCGTAGGTCGGTTTGAAGTGGCGTTCATTCTGGAACTCCACGACCTCCGCCGATTTTGCGTCGTGGTACAGGCGGACCACGATTCTCGGTGCGGGCAGCTCGAACGCCAGCCCTTCGACCAGCGACTGCTGGGTGAGTTCGATCAACGTGGTGTAGGGGCAACGTTCCAGAACCTGAATACACACCGCCACGTCCTGGTCGGCGACGCGAATCGTCAGCATCCGTTGATCCCGATCATGAAGTTCCGGAAGCAGTTTCAACAGGCGCAGATAGTTGGCATCGCACTCTGCCATGTGAGCGGCCAGGTCTATCCGATAGCGTCGTTTTCGATTCACTCGGTCTTTCCACTCAGAAGCCAGAAGGTTCACCCAGTAGCTGTGCCACGAGGGACCAATTCTAACCAGCCCTAGGTCAAAGTCGAGTGTGCCACTCCCTGCGCCGGACGCAAGCACCTACCGTCCGTCAGTTCAGTTGATCTTTTCAGCGCTTCGGAGTACCGGTCGGACCCTTCCCCTGCCTATCCTCGACCTCGGATCTGATAGAATCGCGCGCGAATTTCACCGGGCCCTGCCAATGCAAAAATACCTCTTCGTTCTCCTCGCGGCCTGCTTGCTCAGCGCTTCCCTGAGCCACGCCGCCGACCTCTCCCAGGCATACAGCGACTCGCTGGACAACGATCCGGTGCTGGGCGCCGCCAAGCAAGGTTTCGACGCCCGTCGCGAGGTTGTGCCGCAATCGCGCAGCAGCTTGCTGCCAAACATAAGCATGTCGGGGCTGGCTTCGGAGAACGACCGCAACTTACCAGGCAGTAGAACCGTCGATTCCGACCCGAGCAGTCCCACGTTCGGTCAGCTGGTTCCGGCCGGGTCGACAACTTTCCGGGAGCACGGCTGGCAGGCACAACTGATTCAACCCCTGTTCGACGCCGAAGCATGGTTCACCTACAAGAGTTCCCAGGCGCGCCGGGAACAAGCCGAATACGACTTTCAGTTTACCGAGCAGGAACTGATCGTTCGCGTTGCAGCAGCCTACCTCGATGTCCTGCGCGCCCAGGCATTGGTGGAATCCACAGAGGCCGACGAGGCAGCCGTTCGGCGCCAGCTCGAGCAGGTCCAGCAACGTTTCGACGTCGGTCTCGTGGCCATTACCGATGTGCTCGAATCGACCGCAGCGCTCGATCTGGCCGAAGTTCGACGCATCCAGGCCGACGGCGACCTCGACATCTTTTTCGAAACGCTGTCTACGCTGACAGGAGTCAACTACCCGGAACTGGCTCGCCTTTCCGAACGGTTGCCGATCATCAATCCGGAGCCGCTGGACGAAAGCCAATGGGTGGCAACGGCGCTGGCAGAGAACCTGGAAGTTCGCTCCGCTCAAGAGCAGCTGGCGGCGGCCGACCAGGAGCTGCGAGCCCGGCTATCCGGACACCTGCCCACCTTGGATGCGCAGGTTTCGTACAACAGCTTCACTACCCACGGTTCTGCTTTCCTGGGTGGCAAGTCCGAGACGGAGGTCTACGCGCTGCGCATGCAGTTGCCGATCTATCAGGGCGGCTTCGTCAGTTCGCGGGTTCGCGAAGCGCGCGCCAGGCGCGGCGAAGCCCGTGAGTTTCTCCGCGGCCGGGAGTTGGTGGTGTCCCGCGACACCCGTAATCTGCTGCAGGCGGTTACCACAGATGTCGCCCGGGTGAAGGCGCGACTCCGCGCTATACGTTCGACAGAGTCCGCGCTGGAGGCAATTCAGACGGGTTACGAAGTGGGCACGCGCAACATCGTGGACGTCCTGGAAGCCCAGCAACGATTGTTCCTGTCGCAGTTCGACTACGCTGACTCGCGTTACAACTACGTGCTCGGCCTGTTGCAGCTGAAACAAACTGCCGGAACCCTGACTCCGACCGATATCGAGGAGGTGAACTCGTTCGCCGATATGACCAATCCCGTGCAGCGGCGCGCAACCTTGACTCGGCAGGGCACCACTCCGCCCACCTGATCAGTTATACCGCGTCCGCTACCGGCGTGTGCCACTCGGCGTGCGAATTGCGATTGCCGCGAACCTGATCGAAGTACATCGACTGCAGCCGTTCTGTCAGCTCGCCGCGTTTACCGTCGCCAATCCTGCGTCCGTCCAGTTCGCGAATCGGCACCACTTCAGCGGCTGTACCCGAGAAGAACGCCTCATCGGCGATGTACACCTCGTCCCGGGTAATGCGCCGCTCGTGCAGCGGAAGACCCAATTCCTTGGCGAAACACATAATAGTTCGCCGGGTGATGCCATCGAGGCACGACGTCAGTTCCGGCGTGTGCAGTTCACCGTTCTTGATGACAAAGATGTTCTCGCCGCTGCCTTCGGCAACATACCCTTCGTTGTCCAGCAGCAGTGCTTCCTCGCAGCCGCTGTCCAGCGCTTCTCGCAAGGCCAGCATTGAATTGATGTAGTTGCCGGTGGCCTTGGCTTTGCACATGGTGATGTTCACGTGGTGCCGCGTGAAGGACGACGTGCGTACGGTAATGCCCCGCTCGGTGGCTTCCGGTTCCATGTAAGACGGCCACTCCCAGGCCGCGATGATAACGTTGGTCGACAATCCCTCCGCGCGCAGCCCCATGGCTTCCGAGCCATAGAAGCACATCGGACGCAGATATCCTTCGTCCAGATCGTTGGCACGAATCACTTCACACTGGGCCGTACTGATCTCCTCACGGCTGAACGGAATTTCCATGCCGAGAATGTGCGCCGAATCGAACAGTCGATTGGTGTGCTCGGCCAGCCGGAAAATCGTCGCGCCCCGATGCGTGCTGTAGGCGCGGACGCCTTCGAAAACGCCCAGGCCATAGTGCAGCGTATGGGTCAACACATGGACCTTGGCGTCCTGCCAGGGCACCATCTCGCCGTTGAACCATATCCAGCCTTCGCGCTCTGAGAAAGGCACATCAGTCATTACATCACTCCTTCGCCTGGTCCCAATTGGCCTTGTTCCGCGGGTTACCCGGCCCCGAACAGCTGTTCCCAGATGCCCCGGACGCCATCCCGGTGTTGGTCCAGCACCTCGCGAGCGCGTTCGTCGTCCACAATATCCAAAGCCGTCCGGTGTCGCTCGGCGCGTAGCGCCAGATACGCCTCGGTCAGCAAGCTACTCTGAGTATCGCTGAGCACGCCGGCCCGCGCGGCGGCCTCCAGGATACGGACGTTGTCGGTGAACTCGCACAGCTCGGCATGTTCCGAGGCATATGCCAGAACCAGGTATTGCACCATAAATTCTATGTCGACGATACCTCCAACCCCGCGCTTGAGATCAGCGTCGTCTCCTCCGGCCTGGGCGATACGATTGCGCATGTCGGTAATGGCGACCTGCAGTTCGGCCTGCTCCCGCGGCCGACAGAGCAACGATCGCCGCGTTGCGGCGAACCGTTCCGCAAGTTCCACATCGCCGGCAACCGGCCGCGCCCGGACCAGCGCCTGATGCTCCCACACCCAGGCGTCCTGCAACTGATACTGCTCGAAGCTTGCAAGCGAGCTGACCATCAGGCCTGACCGCCCTTCCGGTCGCAGCCGCATATCAATTTCGTACATGGCGCCCGAATGGGTGTGGGCGGTCAGCAAGGTCATCAGCCGCCTGACCAGGCGATGCAGAAATCCGGATTGGGCAGCATCCAATGCGTGCACGAACACCAGGTCGAGATCCGAGTCCGGGCCAAGCTCTAGCCCTCCGAGCTTGCCATAGCCCACGATGATGAACGGCCGCTGCCCGTTCTGGGGCTCGCCCTGCTGGGCGGCCGTCATCTCCCAGGCAAGGTCGAGTGCACACTCGAGTACCACCTCGGCAACGAATGTCAGATAGTCGCTGACGTTCATCAACGACAGGGTGCCGCGCAGCTGACAGGCGGCACAACGGAAGCTGTGCGATTCCTTGAACGAGCTCAAGGTCTCCTGGGCTTCCTCGTCATCCCGAGCGTGGCTGAGGCGTGTCCGCAGCTCCCCGGGCCAACGTCGCACGGTCCGGAAGTTCAAACAGGCCCCGCGGATCGAGCAGATCATCCAACAGCGCAGGGTGGTGTACGAGTTCGCCGGCCATCCAGCGGCTGCGGGCGCAAATTTCCAGCAGCAACCCCAACGCGCCCGGATTCTCACCGAGCAGCACCAGGTAGGCAGAGCGGCGCAGCACGGCTTCGAGCAGCGGCACTACCCGACTCAGCGCTCGCGAAGTTTCCGCGCCCGCAAACGCCTGCTCCAGGAGCGTTGGCAGCAACGCGTTCAGCCGATCGCGGCCCTCCTGGGCAACGGAGCTGCGCGCCTGTGCTTCGCGCAGCTGATGTATCGCCTCGACCACCCGCTGCTGGTCCTCTGGCGCGTCCATACCCAGCGCCACCAGTAGCGGCTCCAGGTCTTCATCGCTGGCTTGCCACAGCTTGTGCCAGGTTGAGTCATCAGCAGGCATCCCGGCATCCGGGATCATCTCACGGAACACCTCCGCGACCCTTCGGCGATGACCGTCCAGGCGTTCAAGGAATGAATCGAAGTCGACGAAGCCCATCAACCAGGCCAGGCGGGCCTGGTCACGCGAACCGCTCGGCAGCGTCTGGGTCTGGGTATCGTTGAAACCCTGCAGCTTGTGCTCCGTGTCGCGCAGGAAGACATATCCATCGCGAAGGCCGCGCGTGACCTCGCGCGAGGTCAGCTGCAGAACAGCCAGCGCCTCCAGGGCCTCGAGGGTACGGCCGACCTGCAACTCTGGATGTCGGCCGCCCCAGATCAACTGACGCATCTGCACGACGAACTCGACGTCTCGGATGCCACCGGGACCCAGCTTGATGTTGTCGCGCAGCTTCGTCGCGCTACGCTCGCGATCGACCCGCTGCTTCATTTCGCGCAAGGCATCGATCGCACCAAAGTCCAGGTAGCGTCGATACACGAACGGCCGCAAGGCGGCGAGCAATTGCGCCCCGGCGATGCGATCGCCCGCACAGACGCGGGCACGAATCAGGGCATAGCGCTCCCAGCCGCGGCCCTGCTCCTCGTAATAGCGCTCGAGGGCTGCGAAATTCATCACCAGCGGGCCACTGTCGCCATGCGGTCGCAGCCGCATGTCGACCCTGAACGCGAATCCTTCTGCAGTCACGTTATCCAGCGCCTGGACCAGCCGCTGCCCGAGGCGCAGAAAAAACGCCTGATTGGTCTTTTCCGAACCGCGCTCCGAACCACGCATCCGAGCATCCTCTGGAACGCGTAAGGTCCCGCCGTCCGGATAGGCGAACAGCAGATCGACGTCCGAGGACAGGTTGAGCTCGACCGCACCCAGCTTACCCAACGCGAATACCACCATGCGTTGTGGGCTCACCTCGTCCTGGGCAACGGGTTCACCCATCTCTCCCACCAGCCATCCGTGCAGGCGTTCCAGGGTGAAATCGATCAGCCGGTCGGCAAGCAACGTGGTCGCCGCTACCGTCTGCTGATAATCCCGAACGATGAAGTCCCGCCAGATGATGTGCAGCTGGGCCGCGCCGCGTACCAGCCGCAACCCTCGCATCAGCGCGTCCATGTCGGATGCCGTTTGCAGATGGTCCTCGATCAGCGCATCAAGCATCGCCGCCGAGAACGGCTCGTTGAAGCGCCGATCCCTCAGGAATTCCAGCAACCATTCAGGCTGCGACTGCGCGACCCTCGCCGCGTAGTCGCTGCACGCCAGGACCGCGTGCAATTCTGCCGCGAGCGCGGATTCCTCAACCCGGTCGAGCAGTTCGGCGCGTTGCCCGGCGCTGAACGATTCCAGCAGTCGCTGGAAACTCGCGCGCCCCGCCGCCGCGAGTTCGTCCGGTATACCCTCGACGTCGGCTTCACTCACTCAACAATCACTCAGATTGGGCGAATCACTCGGATTGAGAAACCGGCGCTACCCGCAGCACCTCAGCAATCGTGGTCAGGCCAAGACCCACCGTCTGCGCTCCGGCGAGGCGCAAGGTGCGCATGCCCTCCTTGAGGCCCCGACGCCGCAGGCGGCTGATGTCGGCAGCCGCAGTCGTGAGCTCCTTGATCGACTCGGTCATCGGCAGAATCTCGTACAACCCCATGCGCCCCAGATATCCGGTATCGCGGCATTCTATGCAGCCAACGGACGCATACAGGTGCCGTGGCGGTTTGGCTTTGAACGGTTTCATCAGCAGGTTCCAGGCCTCGAGGTCCACTTCGGTCTGCTCCTTGCAATGCGGGCACAGGGTGCGCACCAGTCGCTGGGCCATCAAACCGAGCACCGTTTCCTTGATCAGGTATGCGGGAACACCCAGGTCCAACAGTCTTGTTATGGCGCTGGGGGCGTCATTGGTGTGCAAGGTGGAGATCACCAGATGTCCCGTAAGGGCCGCTTGAATTGCAATCTCCGCAGTCTCGAGATCACGTATCTCACCGATCATGATGATGTCCGGATCCTGGCGAAGCAGGGCCCGGACTCCAGACGCGAAGGTCACGTCGATGTTCGGCTGGACCTGCATCTGATTGAAGGACGGCTCCACCATTTCAATCGGGTCTTCGATCGTGCAGACATTCACCTGAGGCGTCGCCAGTTGCTTCAGCGTCGAGTACAGCGTGGTGGTTTTTCCCGAACCGGTCGGGCCGGTCACCAGCACGATGCCGTTAGACTCGTGGATCATACCCTGCCACCGAGCGTAATCGTCGCCGATGAGACCGAGCTCCTTGAAACTACGCAGCAGTACATCCGGATCGAATATCCGCATTACCAGCTTCTCACCAAACGCGGTTGGCAGTGTCGATAGTCGCAGCTCGATCTCCGAGCCCTCCGGGCTTTTGGTCTTCAACCGACCATCCTGAGGTTTGCGCTTTTCCGCAACGTCCATGCGTCCCAATATCTTCAGCCGGCTGACCACCGCGGCGCTAACGGCCGGCGGCAGGTCGTAGACCGGATGCATCACTCCGTCGATGCGAAATCGGACCTGGCTCTTCTCGCGACGTGGCTCGATGTGTATGTCGCTGGCCCGCTGGTCGAACGCGTACTGCAACAGCCAATCGACAATGTTGACGATGTGCGCATCGTTCGCTTCGGGGGATTTCAGTTGGCCCAGTTCGAGCATCTGCTCGAAGTTCGTGACGTGGGACAACTCCAGGCCTTCGGCAGTGGCCTTGGCTACCGATCGTGCGGTGGTGTAGAACTCGAGGGTGTAGCGCGCGAGATCGGTCGGGTTCGCGACGACCCGTTCGATGCGCCGTCCGCGCAGCGTCTGGGTAAGCATGCTCTCCCACTGATACATGAACGGCTGGGCACTGGCGACCACCACGAACTCTTCCTGTACGTCGATCGCCAGGATGTTGTGGCGCTGAGCGAACGCGTACGACATCACTTCCGTCGACTTGTTGACATTGACCTTGAGTGGGTCGATGCGTATGCCTGGCTGGCCCGACGCATCACACAGCCAGTCGGTCAGCATGTCGATATCAATCTTGCCGCCATCAACAAGATGATCGTCCAGCTCCCGGTCGGCGATGATTTCCAGCGGGTGCATCTGGAGTTCTTTCTTGCTGCGCGGCGCAATGAGGATGTCTTCCGCATCGCGTTGGCCGACACGCCCCTCACGCACCAGATCGTCGAGCGCCGACCGAAGTTCGATCAACTTCTCTGGGGTGCGAATCTCTTCAGTTTCCTGATCTACCGCTGCCATGGGAATTCGGTGAAGACTGAGCCGATTCGGCCAGTAAAAAGCATGGAAAGGCCGTTTTCAACCACCAATGTTAGACCGCCGTCACGAAACCGGGCATTATGCCAGCAATAATGCCGCGAGCGTCGCCCATGGCCGTTCCCAAGGTGCTCGACATGCTCGCTACGCTGATCGGCGAACCGTCGGTGAGTTGCACGAGCGCCGCGCTGGACCAAAGCAATCTCGGCGTGATTAATCAGCTGGCAAATTGGCTGGACGGGCTTGGATTCGCTACTGAGGTGATGCCCCTGCCCGACAAACCGGGCAAGGCGAACCTTATCGCCCAGCTGGGCGGCGGCGAAGGCGGCCTTACGCTGGCCGGCCACACCGATACAGTCCCCTTTGATGACACGCGCTGGTCCCAGAATCCATTCGAGATGACGGAACGCGATGGCCGTTTTTACGGGCTGGGCAGTGGCGACATGAAGGGTTTCTTCCCGTTGGCGATTGCCGCCGCCGCACAAGTCGTCGACAAACCGTTGCAGGCGCCGCTGACCATCGTTGCAACATCGGACGAAGAATCATCGATGGCAGTCGCGCGCTATCTGACCGAATGCGACCGCCCCAAATCGGATTACGCAATCATCGGAGAACCCACTGGCGCGAGGCCTGTGTACGCCCATAAAGGGTTCATGATGTTGTCTATTACCCTGCAGGGCGCGTCGGGCCATTCATCGAACCCAGGCCTGGGACGGAACGCTCTCGATGCAATGCATTCGGTGATGAGCGAACTTCTCGCTTATCGCGGTCAGTTGGCCCAACAATATCAAAATGGTGCGTTTGAAGTGGCGGTGCCAACGATGAACCTCGGTTGCTTGCGTGCCGGTGACAATCCGAACCGGATCTGCGCGGACGCCGAACTGCAGATTGATCTTCGTTTGCTCCCGGCATGGATAGCTACGAAATTCTCGATGAACTTCGGGTCCGGTTACGGCGCGTTGCAGAGTCCCAGGGCACGCCGATCGACATTACTGGGCTGTCCACCCCTGTACCACCGTTCGACACCCCGGCGGATTGCAGTTTGGTTCGCACCCTTGAGGAACTGTCTGGGCGGAGCGCTGGCACGGTCGCCTTTGGCACAGAAGGTCCATTCATGCAACAACTGGGCATGGAGACCGTGGTGTTCGGACCCGGCGACATAGATCAGGCACACCAACCAGACGAATACCTGGATGCCGATCGTCTGCAACCGACTATCGATACGCTCGGCGAAGTGATATCCCGTTACTGCCTTAACGTCGAAACCACCTGATGGCGTGTTCAGGGCCGAAAAAACAGGCATAATTCGCCCCCTTTTTTTGCTCGGCACGAAGCATGGACACCGCAGGTGCAGACTCGGCCGCTTACGCGCGATGGTTCCGCGCGTCGACTCCGTACATAAGCAAGCATCGTGGTAAGACGTTCGTGGTCATGCTCGGTGGTGATGCCATCGAGCACGCCAACCTGGTGAACATCATCCACGATCTCGCGTTGCTGTCGGTACTCGGGGTTCGGTTGGTGCTGGTTCACGGCGCGCGTCCGCAGATCGATAAGGCGCTGGCTGCGCGCGACCTACCGAGCGAATTCGCTGGCCATCGCCGCATCACCGACGCGACCGCAATGGAAGTTGTGGCGGCCACCGTTGGCGCGGTTCGTAGCGCAATCGAGGGGTGGTTCTCCACCGGCCTTCCAAATACGCCCCTGCACAAGGCCAGCGTGCCGGTACTGTCGGGCAATCTGGTCACCGCCAAGCCGCTCGGCGTAATCGACGGCATCGATCACGAACTTACCGGGCGCGCTCGTCGGGTCGACGCTGAGAGTATTGCGGGCCTCCTGGATCGCGGCGCGCTGGTCCTGATATCGCCGCTCGCCCATTCGCCCTCCGGACAGGCATTCAATCTGAGCGCCGAGGAACTGGCCGCGGATGTCGCCATCAGCGTCAATGCCGATAAGTTCATCATGCTCGACCAGTCCGGTCGGCTCGCCACCAGCGGAACCGATCAGGCGTTCAGCGAACTCACGCCCCGCGATGCGGTTGTGCTGCTCAGTGAGGCCGAACTCGGCCCGGTGACGCGATTGCGGGTAACCGAGCTGCTGCGGGTCGTTCGAGCCGGCGTGCCCCGTGCCCATCTGGTCTCCTATGCGGACGATGGCGCGCTGCTCGAAGAGTTGTTCACGGCGGCGGGTTCGGGTACCCAGATCAGCGAACAGGAATTCCGCCACATCCGACCCGCCGGTATCGATGACGTTGCCGGGATCGCCGAGCTGATTCGGCCGATCGAAGCCGAAGGCGCCCTGGTGACGCGACCGCGCGAGCGCCTCGAACAGGAGATCGATCGCTTTCTGGTAGCCGAACTCGATGGCATCATCATCGGCTGCTGCGCGGTGTATCCCAGTAGCGCAGACAACATGGCTGAACTTGCATGTCTGGCAACACACCCCGCGTATCGCAGCAACAGCGGGGGCGGACATTCGCTGGGCGATCGGCTGCTGCAAACTGCTGAGAATCAGGTTCGAAGCAGCGGCATCGAGGCGATATTTGCCCTGACCACACAGGCCCGGGAGTGGTTCCTCGAGCGTGGTTTCCGCGATGCCGACGTCACGGATCTGCCACAAGCCCAGCAACAGATCTACAATCATCAACGCGGATCCTGCGTGGTATTGAAGAGGTTGACGAAAAATGGCTGACGAGAAACGCCCCTACTCCTCGATCGTCGTCGACGGCGTCGATCAGGCACCCAGCCGGGCCATGCTGCACGCAGTGGGGTTCGAAGACGCGGACTTCGCCAAGCCCTCAGGTCGGTATCGCATCGACCGGCAGCATGGTCACGCCGTGCAATATGCATATCAACGCGCTGGCCGACGTGGCCGCCATGGGCGCGGACGAGGCCGGTGCCAAGAGTGTGGTGTTCAATACGATCACCGTATCGGACGGCATCTCGATGGGCACGCCGGGCATGCGTTACTCGCTGGTGTCCCGGGAAGTCATCGCAGACTCCATCGAGACTGTGGTCGCCGCGCAGGGTTTCGACGGCTTCGTGGCGATCGGCGGCTGTGACAAGAACATGCCGGCGTGCGCCATGGCCATGGCGCGCCTGGATCGCCCGAGCGTGTTCGTCTACGGCGGCACCATCCAACCCGGGGGACCGGACAAGCTGGACATCATATCCGTGTTCGAAGCCGTCGGCGGCCACGCGGCGGGCACGGTATCAGACGCCGAGCTCAAGCGCGTCGAAGCGACCGCGATTCCCGGCCCGGGTTCCTGCGGCGGCATGTACACCGCCAACACGATGGCGTCGGCCATCGAAGCCCTGGGCCTGTCACTGCCCAACAGTTCGGCCCAGGAAGCGATCTCCGAACAAAAACGCACCGACTCCTACAACGCCGGTGCGGCCGTCATGAACCTCATCGAACGCGGCATCAAGCCATCGGATATCCTCAGCTTCGAAGCGTTCGAAAATGCGATCACCGTTGCCATTGCGCTGGAAGGCTCAACCAACGCGGTCCTGCACCTGCTGGCTATCGCTCACGAAGCGGACGTGGCTCTGGAGCTGGACGACTTCACCACAATCGGCGCCCGCGTACCGGTCCTGGGCGACATGCGCCCCGCGGGCCAGCACAGCATGTCTGACCTGATCGCCATAGGCGGTATCCAGCCACTCATGAAGCGCCTGCTGGACGCAAAGCTGCTGCATGGTGATTGTCTGACGGTAACCGGCAAGACACTGGCAGAAAATCTCGCCGGGGTAGCCGACTACCCGGCCGACCAGACGGTCATTCGCCCCTTTGATAATCCGATTAAGCCCGAGAGCCACCTGGTGATCCTCTACGGCAATCTCGCGCCCGACGGGGCGGTGGCAAAGATCACCGGTCATGAGGGCTTGCGCTTTACCGGGACCGCGCGCGTGTTCCACGGTGAGGAAGCAGCGATGCGCGCCATCCTCGACGGGGTGATCAAGGCGGGCGACGTGGTGGTGGTTCGCTACGAAGGTCCCCAGGGGGGGGCCGGGGATGCGCGAAATGTTGAGCCCGACCTCCGCGATCAACGGCCAGGGACTTTCACAGGACGTGGCGTTGATTACCGATGGTCGGTTCTCCGGCGGCTCCCACGGCTTCCTGATCGGCCACATCACCCCGGAGGCGTTCGTCGGCGGCCCCCTGGCTTTCGTCGAGAATGGCGACCGGATTACCGTCGACGCCGAAACGCGCGAGATCAACCTGGAGGTGGACGATTCGACCCTGGCGGCACGCCGAGCAGCCTGGTCGCCACCCGAGCCCTATGCCACCCGCGGCGCGCTGGCGAAATACGCCCATCTCGTCAGCACCGCAAGCACTGGCGCGATAACCACCCCAACGTAGCACGCGGCGGCGCGATTGACGGCGTGGTGATGCCAGAGGCTCGAACGAGTCGGTGAATTCAACGTGCGTGCGGAACTGGACCATGTTCGCCATGGCTCGGCTCCGACACGTCCCTCGAGCGTGGGTCTGGGTACTCGTCTCCGGAGCGCATTGACCGGGCTTTCCGGCGCTCCGGAGAGGAGTACCCAGACCCACGCCGGAATAGAGCCGCATTACCGCGCCGAC
>PVMK01122566.1_pt1 | contig 40631 bp, 41 predicted proteins | sample 1853481 | NCBI WGS metagenome assembly PVMK01 (sample SAMN08533507, study PRJNA380276) | Marine sediment metagenome, whole genome shotgun sequencing project.
CATCTCGATTGTCAAAACAGAGCTCATCGCAAAGACCGGCGGTAAGCGGGATTTTCATCGTGACGGTGGTTAGCAATATTCACGGACTCGTCCTGGCGGGTGGCAAGAGTCGACGGATGGGCTCCGACAAAGCCTTGCTGGTGCAAGATGGTCAGTCGCAACTGAGTCGCGCGGTTGCATTGCTTGCGCGGCATTTGCCTGAAGTATATGTATCGGCACGCCAGGACCAGGCAGGTGAAGTCGAGCGAAGCAAATTCGAGCAAATTATCGATCGCTACGATGATATGGGACCCATTGCAGGCATTCTCTCTGCGATGGACAGCGATTCCACGGTGTCCTGGCTAGTGATGGCCTGCGATCTGCCGAATGTGGACGATGAAACGATCACAGCGCTCATCGCTGCGCACACCGGGGAGCGCCCGTTTACTGCTTACAGAAGCAGTCATGATGGTCTGCCCGAACCACTCTGTGCCATTTTCTCGCCAGCCAGTCGCGGAGCGATCGATGAATTTGTCGCCGATGGGATCGTTTGCCCGCGAAAAATGCTGATCCGTTCAGACGCGCTGTTACTGGATCAATCGAATCCGATGTCTCTGGATAATATGAATACGCCGGAAGATCTCGAAGGCACCGGCGTCGAGTTTGCGTCTTGAGCAAAAACTTCACCATTCGCTATTTCGCCATCTTCCGCGAGAATGCCGGCACCGGTGAAGAGACAGTATCTCTCGATGCCGAAACAGCCGCCGACGTTTTTGCGTTGCTCAAAGACCGGCATGGATCCGAAGAACCGCTCGGCCATTGCAAGGTCGCAATCAACGATGTTATGGCTGACTGGGATAGCCCGGTTGCCGACGGCGACACGGTATTGCTCTTTCCCCCGGTTGCGGGCGGCTAGGGGTACTGGAAAGCATGCCAGCTGAATGGATGAAAATAACCAGCGAGGCAATCGACCCTGACCGGTTGCGCGATGACCTGGTCGATCCTGCCGCTGGCGCATACACGTCCTTTGAAGGCTGGATCCGCAATGTTAACGAGGGCCAGCATGTCCTCCGGCTTGAATACGAAGCATACGAGCCGCTTGCGATCAGCGAAGGGCAAGCTGTCATTGCTGAAGCGATCGAGAAGTTCTCAGTCCTGCACGCCCGCTGCGTGCACCGAGTCGGTTTGCTGGAAATTGGAGAGTGTGCGGTCTGGGTCGGAGTATCGTCCGGACACCGCGATGAAGCGTTCAAGGCCTGCCGCTACATTATCGACGAGGTAAAAGTTCGCTTGCCGATCTGGAAAAAGGAACATTACGTTGACGGCAATTCTGGTTGGGTAAATTGTGAGCGATGTGCAACTCACGGTCATAGTCACCGTGAACTGCCAACCAGTAGCTAAACCCGCTGCAAGTCCTCGGGTGTATTAATATCAATTGCGGCGTCGGCGAAAGGAATTTTGATTACCTTTTCCTCGTGGCTCTCTATTATCGAACGCGCGCCACGATCGCCGCGTAGTGTTAGCAGCTCATCAAAATAGATCGCGGGAAATATTACGGGCGGCCCTGCAACATCGGCGAACTCAGTGGCAACGATTGATGCGGGGGATGCCTGCCATTCATTTTGCAGTGTTTTCAGATGGTCGGCCGTGATCAGCGGCTGATCGGCAAGCAGAATAAGGGCTGCATCCGCCACCGGCTGAATCGCGCGAATACCGGTGGCGATGGAACTCGCCATGCCACTTTCATAGTGCTCGTTGCGGACAATGAATGGGTTCAGATTCCTGCACTCATCGACAACCCGCAGCCATTGGGCGCCAACGACCAGCACCGTTTCCGTGCCGGTGACCTGCCCGGAGAGCCGTAGAACTCGCCGCAGCAGCGATTCACCGCGAAACTCAGCCAGCTGCTTCGGGGCGCCAAATCGATCGGCGCTGCCCGCGGCCAGCACAACGTTGAAAATGCTCAAATTACGGTCGAGTTTTTTGACTGATTGTTTCATTTTTTTTTCTGGCATCGCAACATTCCTGGCTTTGTAACAAATGCCCGGAAAAACCGCAGCAAAAATTCGAACTCAGTATGCTGAAAATTCAGGACCTTGCGTGATCGTTGGTGAATTTTGCAGCAAACGATCAAAGAAAACTTGCCAAAAATCCGGGGGTTGTGGTTTTCTTGCAGTGCAATATAACGCTGGGCACCAGCACTACAAGGACTTTCATTGCATATCATTACCTCAATCGACGACGCCAAGGCGCTCGAAGGCCAGGAAGTTGGCGTTTCTGAATGGATTGTTATCGATCAGGAACGGATCAATGAATTTGCCAAGGCCACCAGCGATTTCCAGTGGATTCATGTTGACGAGGCCCGCGCGGCCAGGGAGCTGCCGGGCGGCAAAACCATTGCTCATGGATATATGACGCTGGCCCTCATTCCGGCGCTGACGGGCGATTTCGTCCATGTGGAGAACCTCGCCAGGGCGATCAATTTTGGCTGTAACAAGATCCGCTTTTATACGATGGTCCCGGTTGGCAGTCGCGTCAGGGCGCGTGCGACCGTGAAGCAGGCACGCATGCGGGCAGGGGCATTGCATCTGTTGTCAGAGATCAGGATCGAGGTGGAAGGGGAGCGCAAACCGGCTTGCGTCGCGGAGACACTCGGCATGTATTTCTTCGAGGAACAAATCGCCGAAGCGTCCTGATCGGCTGGCTATCTCGTATGTAACCGTCACTAAAGAACCGTGATTGCGCTATCTCGAATGTAACCGGCACTAAAGAATCGTGATTGTGCTATCTCGTATGTAACCAGCTTGGAAGAAACGAGTAAGGATCGTCGCTGATTTCCTTGTTATAAGTCACCGAATTCTCCTCGAGTAGTTTTTGCATCGAGCCGTCCCGGCAGGCATCGAACAACTCCGTGGCACCACCAATATGGACGCCACCAATATAAACCTGCGGAATCGTCTTCAACCCGGTTTCCTGATAAATTGCCGCGCGAATGTCGCCCCCCTTGTCGTTCTCCTGGTATGCGACACTGTCAAGGTCGAACGACTGGTATTCGATCTCGTATTTCGCAAGCATTTTCCGGACTGACCAGCAAAATTCGCACCACTCAAGCGCAAACAGTGTGACCGGGTTGGACGGGTCACTGATTGATTTTTGCAGAAATTCAGTCGCGTAAGCAGGAGCCTCGGCGATTTCCTCCTCATCACCCGACGGTGGCGGCGGCGGAGGAGCATCAAATCGTGCAAACGGCGTCGATTTGGATATATTGAGTTCTTCGGCAGTCATGTCTTCTGAAATATCGTCGAACAGGGGCGTTGTCATGTAACGCTCGCCGGTGTCCGGCAACATGCACAAAACAGTGGTTCCAGGTTCAGCGTCTTCGCATACCGTTAGTGCGCCGGCCAGCGTTGCGCCGCTGGAAATACCGACAAAAATGCCTTCCTTCTGCGCAAGCTCCCTGGTCAGGCGAAACGCGTCATCACCTGAGATTGGAACGACGCGATCAATAACGTCCATTGCCACCGCATCTTCCGTCAGCTTGGGGATGAAGTCCGGTCCCCATCCCTGAACCGGATGTGGGCGAAACAAGGGGTGGCTTTCTGCCGGTGTGCCATCCGCGTTTTTCTCCTGGGGAATGCCACTGCCCAGTATCTGCGAATTATCCGGTTCGCAGACAATGATCTTTGTTTCGGGGCGTTCTTTCGCCAGAACACGTGCGACGCCTTTGAGCGTCCCGCCCGTACCGAAACCGGTTACCCAGTAATCCAGTCGTTCACCTGCAAAATCTGCGAGTATTTCCGGTGCGGTGGTTTGCGTGTGAGCGTCCGCGTTGGCCTCGTTTTCAAACTGGCGGCACAAGAACCAGCCGTGTTTCTCAGCCAGCTCAGTCGCCTTGGCAAGCATGCCAGTACCCTTTAGCGAGGCCGGAGTGATGACAACCTTTGCGCCCAGGAAGCGCATCATTTTGCGCCTTTCAATACTGAAGCTCTCCGCCATGGTGATGACCAGCGGATAGCCCTTCTGAGCGCATACCATCGCAAGCCCAATGCCGGTATTGCCACTGGTCGCCTCGATGACCGTCTGGCCGGGCTTCAGTGCCCCGGATTTTTCCGCCTGTTCGATGATGCCTCGTGCGAGTCTGTCCTTGACCGATCCCATCGGGTTGAACGACTCGACCTTGACGAACAGGTTGATCCCCTCAGGCGCAAGCTTGTTCAGGCGTACCACCGGTGTGTGCCCGATCGTCTGAAGAATGTTGTCGTATTTCCCGCTCATAGCTTGCCCCCCGGGTATCGCTATTATTGTTATGATCGCGGCTCTCTTGAGTTCTTGATTTTGACGCAGGGTAGAATATGAACAGCAGCATATCCCGACTGGTTCCGTTTGTCCTGCTTGCCGGCAGCTTGCTGCAAGCGTGCTCGAAACAGGAGGCAGTACCGGCAGCCGGGGTCCCGGAAGCGGCTCCAGTCGCAGAAAAAGCGGCCGAAGCCACGCAAATCACGATCACCGGCGATACCTTCAAGTGCCTGGATGACATGAAAAAAGTCCGCCATTTCTATGTCGATAACTTACTCGGTGACCTGGACGCAACGCTGGCAGCTGCCGAATCCACCGAAGGTGCTACCTACCCGGCAGGTTCAGTTGTGCAGCTTGTGCCAACGGAAGTCATGGTCAAACACACGCCGGGCTGGAATGTGGCGACGCGGGACTGGGAATTTTTTGAGCTCGACGTGTCCGCCGAGGGCAGCAGCATTCGCAACCGTGGTTTTACCGACGTAATCAATCGATTTGGCGGAAATTGTTTTGGCTGCCACATCAAGGCGGAACCGCAGTATGACTTGATCTGTGAGCAGGGCCATGGATGCGATCCGATTCCGGTTACACGCGAGATGATTGCTGACATACAGGCCAAGGATCCTCGCTGCACGGGATAAGCGCTGAGCCGTCGTACGGCGGCTTGCGGAGTGGTTGCCTTATTCTGTTTAATGTTAGTGAATTCGTGGCCCGGGCGGTCATCCAAATGAGGAGTAGTTATGCGCGGCTTGATGATGGACACCCCTTTGCTGATTTCGTCGATCCTGAATCACGCAGAGAGTTATTTCCCCGACCGTGAGATTTATTCGGTTACGGCCGATAATCCCGAACATCGATATAGCTACAGTCAGTTCTGTCGCCGAACGCGACAACTGGCGAACGCAATCGGTAAATTGGGTCTGAGCGAGGGAGATCGCGTCGCAACCATCGCCTGGAACGACTATCGCCATCTCGAAATCTATTATGCGGTGGGTGGCGCTGGGTACGTGTGCCACACCATCAATCCGCGACTGTTTCCTGAGCAGATCGTTTTCATAATCAATCATGCCGAAGACAAGTGGGTCATGACCGACCCAATGTTCGTGCCGTTGCTCGAAAAAATTGCCGACCAAACGCCGAACGTCGAGGGTTATGTCGTAATGACCGATGATGAGCATATGCCGAAAACTTCGCTGAAAAATGCGGTCTCTTATGAATCATTGATTGGTGGCGAAAGCGATGAATTCGAATGGCCGGTGCTGGACGAAAATTCTGCTCTTGGCCTGTGTTACACCTCCGGGACGACCGGCGATCCCAAGGGCGTCCTGTATAGCCACCGCTCAACCGTATTGCATGCCTACGCCGGAATCGCGCCGGACGCACTCAATGTGTCCAGTCGAGACTGTATCTTGCCAGTGGTGCCATTGTTCCATGTCAATGCCTGGGGCGTTCCGTATGCAGCGCTGATGGTTGGAGCGAAGATCGTATTTCCGGGCCCCAAGATGGGTGACGGCGAGGCGCTTTACAACATGCTTGAGAACGAATCAGTGACCCTGGCGCTGGGTGTTCCCACGGTCTGGCTCGCCCTGCTGCAATACGCCAAGAGTGTGGGCAAGCGGCTCAACAAACTTGAACGGACGGTTATTGGTGGCGCGGCAGTACCGGAGTCGATGATCCGGGAATTCGACCAGGATCATGGTGTCGAGGTGCGGCAGGGCTGGGGCATGACTGAAATGAGCCCGCTCGGTACTGTGAATACGCTCAAGTCCGGTATGGAAAATCTCCCAAAAGACGAGATCTACAAAATCCAGACCAAGGCAGGGCGGGGTATTTTCCGCAACATCGAGACGTTCCTGATCCGACAGGTCTTCGAGCGCGGCCGTCCCACAATCGATGATTCGTGACTTTCGCGACATTCACGATGTCGAAGTGCGGCAGGGCTGGGGCATGACTGAAATGAGTCCACTGGGCACGATCAACTGCATCAAAGCCGGGCTCGAAGACCTGTCGGATCAGGAACGTCTCGATGTTGCGACCAAAGCCGGGCGCGGCATATTCGGGGTCGAAATGCGAATCGTCGACGACGACGGCGGTGAATTGCCTTGGGATGGCGTTGCCTACGGAGCGTTGCAGGTGCGCGGCCCCTGGGTATGTAGCGATTACTTCAAGCTCGACGGCACGGCCGATGCGCATACCGAGGATGGTTGGTTTGGCACTGGCGACGTGGCAACGATCGATCCCGAGGGTTACATGACGATCACAGATCGCACCAAGGATGTGATCAAGTCCGGCGGTGAGTGGATCAGTTCGATCGAGATCGAGAATACGGCGATGGGGCACCCCGGAGTCGCGGAAGCAGCGGTTATTGGAGTTGCGCATCCGAAATGGACCGAGCGGCCGTTGCTGATCGTGATCAAGGCAGAGGGACAGGAACTCAGCAAAGAGGAAATGCTTGGCTATTTCGATGGTAAAATCGCAAAATGGTGGACGCCGGATGACGTGGTCTTCGTGGATGAGATTCCGCACACGGCAACCGGCAAGATCAAGAAAATTGATCTCCGGAAACAGTTCGCTGACTATCAGTTGCCCGCTTAGGCCGGTAGCATCAACGCCAGACTGGCGACAAGGAATCGACAATGGCTGACGCTCTGCGTCTTTATGGATTGAAAGCGATCGTGATGGCCGGTGCCAGCGGCATCAGCGAGGCGATCGCGCGCACGCTCGTAAAGCACGGCGCGCAGGTGCTGGCGCTCGACACTGAAGCCAGCGGCGTCGAGTCCGTCTACCGCTCTGTGCGCGGTGTCACCGGTAAGGCACTGGACGCCAACTCCGAAGACATCGGTGGCGCTGTAGTTGCAGTGGCCAAAGAAGAACTGGGCGGTATCGATATCGTGTTTAATTATCTTGAGTTACCGCAGGAGTCACCCATAGACGATTCCGATACGGAAGCGCTGGACAAAATTCTGAACGCGCGCTCCACCATTTACGAGTCAGTTGCCGCAGCTACCATGCCATACCTGATGAAAAGCCCGGCTGGACGTCTGATCAGCGTCGGTTTTGTCCGCAGCGTTTTTGGTATTGATGGTGAGGAGGCGTATGAAAAATCGCGTGCCGTACTGTCGGATTTTTCAAGAAGACTCGCAGCCGAATATGGCGAACATGGCATCTCTGCGAATTACATTCAGCCAGGCGCTGTCATGACACCTGAAAGCCGCAAGGTGTATTCCGATTCCACCGATCTGCGCGACTTCTGTATTCGCCGCTCTGCGGCGCGCCGTATTGGCGAGTCAGTGGATATAGCCAAGGTTGCGCTATTTCTCGCCACTGACGACGCGGTATTTGTCAGCGGGACGGGTGTCATTGTCGATGGTGGTCGCGCTGATCCCGGCTAGCGTGGGTGCGGCGTAATGCATCCGGTACTCGACGACCTGCTGCAACTGCTCAGGCTTGAGCGCATCGAGGAAAACTACTTCCGGGGCGAAAGTCGTGACATTGGCAGTGCGCAGGTATTTGGTGGTCAGGTTTTAGGCCAGGCGCTATCGGCAGCGCATCATACGGTTGAAGATCGTAAGGCACACTCGTTGCATTCCTATTTTCTCCGTCGCGGCGATATGGACTCGCCCATTCTGTACGAGGTTGATCGATCGCGCGACGGCGGCAGTTTTTCTGTGCGACGTGTGGTAGCAGTCCAGCATGGCCGACCGATATTCAACCTGGCCGTATCATTTCAGAAATTCGAAGAAGGACTGGAACACCAGGCGGAAATGCCGGATGTGCCGGGTCCCGACGGATTGCAGGATGCCACCGAACTGGCGCCTGAGGTACTCGAGCGAATTCCACAGAAAATGCGCCGTTACCTCACCGATAAACGCCCATTCGAATTCCGCCCCGTACGACCTGTAAATTTTTCCCAGCCGGAGGTCCTGCCGCCCGTCAAGCATATCTGGATCAAGGCTGTTGACAAACTGCCGGACAAAGCAAGCCTGCATCAAAACCTGCTGGCATATGTTTCGGACTACGAATTGCTGGGCACCAGCACGCTGCCACACGGGCTCGCGTTTGGTTCAGGCCATGTGCAAATGGCGAGCCTGGATCACGCATTGTGGTTTCACCGCGACGTCCGGGTGGACGAGTGGCTGTTGTATTCGATGGACAGTCCCAGTGCCTCAGGTGCGCGCGGTTTTGCTCGTGGTCAGTTTTTTACTGAATCCGGTACGCTGGTCGCATCAACGGCGCAGGAAGGCCTGGTACGCATCGTCCAGGAACGAAAGCACACGCGGACGGTCTGAAATCAGCCGGCTTTGCCCTGGTTGGCGACGGCTGCGGTAGCCGCCGCAACCACATCCGGATCACCAAGGAAGTTTCTGGACAGCGGTTTCAGGTCATCGTCCAGTTCGTAAGCAATCGGTATGCCGGTCGGAATGTTGAAGCCCGTTATTTCATCTTCGGACACATCATCGAGCATTTTTACTAGCGCTCTAAGGCTATTGCCATGCGCTGCTATCAGCACGTTCTTGCCGTCTTTTAGTTCGGGCGCAATCAGTTCATTCCAGCAAGGCAATACACGCTCAAGTGTTGTGGCTAGAGACTCCGTAGCCGGCAAATTATCAATTCCCGCATAGCGCACGTCATGGCTTGGGTGTCGTTCGTCATCAAGCTCCAGCGGCGGTGGCGTAATGTCGTAACTGCGACGCCAGATATGCACTTGCTCTTCGCCGTATTTCGCGGCGGTTTCGCCTTTGTTAAGTCCTTGCAAAGCACCGTAATGCCGTTCGTTAAGACGCCAGTCCCGCACGACCGGAATCCACACCCGATCCAGCTCGTCCAGCATCAGCCACAAGGTGTGGATGGCGCGTGCCAGGACTGAGGTAAAGGCGATGTCGATTGAATAGTCGAGTTTAGATAAAACGCGACCCGCTTCGACTGCTTCTTGCCGTCCCTTATCGGTCAGATCCACATCGGTCCAGCCGGTAAACAGGTTTTTCAGATTCCAATCGCTTTGGCCGTGACGGCACAAGACAAGTTTTCCTGCCAAGATAATCTCCAGGTTTATGTTCGTGAGATCGGCTAGGCGCCGCCATTAACGAGTTTTCGGAATTGCTGTGCCGCAACCGACAACATGGCGAAGTCTGCGTCACCGCGTAACTTCATATCATCGAGACTTGCCCGAAACTTGCTAACACTGTCTTCGTTCCGGGCCCTCCACGATTCATACAATGCCATGGGCGGTTTGCCGCTCCGACCCTGGTACAGCGATATCATCAGTTCCCGCCGCATACGATAAAATTCGTCACGCAGATTGCTTCTGGCGATTGCCTGCCAGCGACCGCTGACATGCAGCCCTTCAACGGCGCGGTTGATCCAGATAATGTCCAGGTGGTCGCTCATGAATGCATACATTTGTGCAGTTTCAACGGTATCCCGCTTGAATCGGACCGCAAGATCTGCGATGTCCAGGCCGCCCCGGGTCAGTAACAGTCCGGCCATTTGCCGCGCAAGTTTTTCGGGGACACCCGTCGCAACGTAATCCTTGATCGCCTTTTTCTGACGATCTTTTGCAGCTCCCGTAACAATGCTGAAAATGCGCGCATAGATTGCTGTCATGCCCGGTTTAAGGTGAGCGACGGCTTCCACGATATCGAGGTTGGTGCCATAGCGCTCGATCAGCCAGTAACAGGCGTGGCGCAGCAAGCGGCTGACCTCAAACATCATCGTCTGCTGCAATGTTGCCGGAATCTGGTTATCCAGCGATTCGATTACGCGCCAGATTTCACTCGCCTGGCAAATTTCGCGAGCCACCACGTAAGAGCGAGCGATGGTGACCCGATCCGCGCCTGTATCCTGCTGGACACGCTGCACAAATGCGGGCCCCATTCGATTGACAATATTGTTGGCGATAAGCGTCGACAGGATTTCACGGCTCAGTCGATGGTCGGGTAGCAGGTCAGCATATCGTCGGCGCAGCACCGGTGGAAAATACCGCTGCGGGTCTGTTGTCAGGAAATCATCAATGGCCTGACTGGAATCCGCCAGTCCGTTGTACAGATCAATTTTTGCGTAGCTCAAAATGACGGCGATCTCGGGGGCGCGTCAGGCCCAGCTTTTTCTGGCGACGTTCATCAATTTCCGCTTCGTCAGGCAGGAACTCGATGTCACGATTGAGCAGGCCGGTTTTCTCAAGATTCTGAATAAGACGTGCGGACTCATCCAGTCGCTCGGGCGCCCGGGCTTCCATCATGCTGATCGCCTGGGTCTGCAGGTAATTGCTGCGCAATACGAATGCGGCTACCTCATCGGTCATGCTTGCCAGCAACTTGTTGCGTGCATTTCGTGTGAGCCTGTTGGCAGCCTCCGCTGCACCCAGGAGGATTTTGATATTGACTTCCCGATCGGAACTGTCGACGCCGGCCGAGTTATCGATAAAGTCCGTGTTAATGCGTCCACCATGCTGGCTGTACTCGATGCGGGCGAGTTGCGTAAGCCCGAGGTTGCCACCTTCGCCAACAACCTTGCATCTTAGTTCGTTTGCATTGACGCGAACGTTGTCATTGCTGCGATCCCCGACCTCGACATGGCTTTCTGAACTGGCCTTGACGTAGGTGCCGATGCCACCGTTCCAAAGAAGATCCACTGGCATACCCAGAATGGTGTGAATCAATTCGAGCGGTCGCATCGACGCTTCATCTGTTGCCAGTAGCTCTCGTGCTTCAGGGCTGAGGCGAATTTTCTTCGCCTGGCGCGAAAAAACACCACCGCCCTTCGAAATCAGTTTATCCTTGTAATCTTCCCAGCTTGAGCGTGGCAGCTTGAAGAGGCGTTGCCGCTCGCGAAAACTGGCGGCCATATCCGGGCTCGGGTCGATGAAAATATGCTGGTGGTTAAATGCAGCAACCAGCTTTATTTTTCGCGAGAGTAACATGCCGTTACCGAACACATCACCGCCCATATCGCCGATGCCGAGGACCGTGAACGGGTCTTTCTGCACATCGAGGCCTTGCTCGCGGAAGTGACGCCGCACGGCTTCCCAGGCACCGCGCGCGGTGATGCCCATTTTCTTGTGGTCATAACCGACAGAGCCGCCAGAGGCAAAGGCGTCGTCAAGCCAGAAACCGTAGTCAGCGGAAATCCCGTTTGCTATATCGGAGAAGGTGGCTGTGCCTTTGTCCGCGGCGACCACCAGGTACGGATCGTCAGCGTCACGGCGCACGACGTCTGGTGGACCGACGACTTCGTCGTCGACGACATTGTCGGTGATGTCCAGCAAGCCACGGATAAACATCTTGTATGAGGCGATGACCTCGCGCATGATTTCGTCCCGGTCACCCGTCGGAAGTTGCTTCGGAAAGAATCCGCCTTTGGCGCCGGTTGGCACGATGACCGTGTTTTTTACGACCTGCGCTTTCATCAGGCCCAGAACTTCAGTTCGAAAATCCTCGCGGCGATCCGACCACCGCAGGCCGCCACGAGCAATGCTGCCGCCGCGCAAATGAACCCCCTCTACTCGCGGCGAATAGACGAAGATTTCAAATTTCGGTTTTGGCAAAGGCACTTCCGGTAACTCTTCCGGATTGAGTTTGATGGAGATGTAGGATTTATGATCTCCATCGTCCTGCACCTGGAAATAATTGGTGCGTACAGTCGCCGCGACCGCGCCCGAAAATGCAGTAAGAATCCTGTCTTCGTCGAGACTTCGGACGCGGGCTATCCTGCGGTGAATCCTTCGTGTGACTCGCTCGAGATCTTCCTGGCGACTTTTCTTGCTGATGTCCGGCTGAAACTGCAGCTCAAACTGTTCGACAAGCAAGCGGGCCGTCTCTGCATGATCGACCAGGACGTTTTCCATGTAGGTCTGGCTGAACGGGATACCCAGTTGCAGCAAATATTTGGCGTAACACCGGACGAGTGTGGTCTGGCGCCAGTCAAGGCCTGCGGCAAGTATGAGGCGGTTCAGGCCGTCGTTTTCTACTTCGCCGGACTGGCTTCGTGCATATCCCTCCTGGAATCGCTCGGCAGCTTCGTCGATGTCAAGTTCAGCGGTGCCCGCATAGCGCAGCTCGAAATCCTGAATCCAGAATTCATCGCCATTCCTTAGCTGGAGCCTGTAAGGGCGCTCGCCGTAGACCTCCGTCCCCATGTCTTCAAGAACCGGCAAAACATGGGACAACAGGAGCGGCTCGTCTTTGCTGAACGTCCGGAAATCGAGCTGATCACTGACACTGCCACCGGGTTGGTGCAGCAACAATGACTGCTTGTGTTCACCTTTCAACAGACCATCAATACGCTTGATATCAAGGCAGGCAATTGCAGGTTCCACGTCCTCTTCAAATGCCAGCGGAAAACAGTCGCCATACTCACGGAACAGGGCAAGACCTTCATCCTGGTCGAATCGGTTGACCAGCTGTTCGCGCAGTCGATCCTTCCAGGTGATCACCGCCTCTGCAATTTCTTTTTCAATGCCGCGAATGCTGATTCGCGGCCGGTCACCGGTGCCGGTTCGAACAATGGTATGTACGCGAGCCAGCGGTGAATCCGATATCTGGACGCTGGAGTCAACGGCATGCCCATCGAATGCTCTCATCAGTATCTCTTCGATGCGGCCACGGATCCCGGTCGTGTATTTCTCGCGTGGGATGAAAATCAGACAGGAGAAAAATCGCCGGAAAGTATCGCGTCGCAGGAAGAACTTCACGTGGCGACGATCCTGCAGGTTCAGGATGCCGTTGGTTGTGCGGACAAGGTCGTGGACCGAGCTTTGGAATAACTCATCGCGGGGAAACGAATTGAGTATGTGCAGTAACGATTTGCCTCGATGTCCGGACGGATCCAAACCGGATTTACTCACGACGCGGTCAACCTTCAGTCTCAGCAACGGAATATTCTGTGGGTTTTCACTGTAGGCAACAGACGTAAACAGTCCAATAAAGCGTTTTTCACCCGATGGCTTGCCATTCTTGTCGTATACCTTGACGCCAAAGTAGTCGAGGTAGCTGTGTCGGTGAATGGTGGATCGGGAATTCGCCTTGGTGATTATAAGGAACTCTCTTGAACGCGTAAGGCGGTGCATCTCCTTTGTCAGCTCAATCGGCTTTCCGCCGCGTTTTTCGTTGGCGAGCAAGCCAAGTCCCGACTCAACCACTGGCCGCAAAAACAATTTTTCGCCGCGCTTGTGAATCTTGTACTCGCGATATCCGAGAAAGGTGAAATGATCCAGAACCATCCATCTAAGGAGCGCCTCACTCTCCTTGCGAAGCGCCGAATCTCCACTGGTGAGCACGCTGAGCTCGTCGGCAGCCTGCAGCATGTTGTTGCGCATTTCAGGCCAGTCGCGGACCGCTCTGCGTACATCAGCGAGGACTTTCTTGATCTCGTGCTCAAGAATATTGAGCTCTTGCATATCTGATTCGCGGTCAATGACAAAACGTATGTATGACTCCTCCAGGTTGCAGGTATCCTCACTGCACATGACTTCGAGCAGCCGGCCACGCCTGTCCCGCCTGACCTTGAGCAGCGGATGTACCGTCATATGGATCGTCAGGTTGTGCCGGGATATCGCGGCGGCAACTGAATCGACCAGGAACGGCATGTTGTCATTCACCATTTCGACGATGGTGAACCTGGACTGGAAGCCGTGTTCCGCCTTATTGGGGTTGTATATGCGCAGTTTTGCCTGTCCGGGCTTGCGTACTTTCCCAAAATTCAGATGACCCAAAGCCGCCGTACCCATTATTTTCGGCACGCGGCCTTGCATATCATCGTGGGGAACATTGGCGAAATAACGGCGCAGGTAGGCGTTGATTTGCTTGCGGGTCTTCAGGATCGTGGATTTGGGCCTGGCCGCGACGATCTCGTCGACCATGCGAATGGACAAGTCGCTGGAGCGACGTAAGTTATTTTTTGACACTGCAAGAACTCCAACCGGAACCCGCTTTCAGGTCCGACAAGGACATTTTAACGAGACTGTACCGATTTATTCGGGTTTTTCCAGATCCTTTATTACAGCGGCAAGAAAGCGGCAGGCGTCGCCACCCGTGACGCAGCGATGGTCGAAGCTCAGGCTGAGCGGAATGCGTCGATGCACCTCGATGCCGCCCATAACAGCCACGACGTCGTGCTGCAGTTTTCCGCTGCCGAGAATTGCAATAGTTGGGGTGACCATCAGGGGTGTCGCATACCGGCCGGCCAGCATCCCGAAGTTCGACAGCGTGATGGTGTAGTTGACCATATCCTGCGGGCTTACCGTGCGATTGATCGTTGACTGTTTGACGTGGGCAACCGCAGCGCGCATTTCATCGAGACTCTTTTCCTCGACGTTTCGGATCACCGGCACGATCAGCCCATCTTCCGTATCAACCGCCATTGCGATGTCGACACGGGACTCGATCTGATGGCTCATGCGCTCAGCATCAAAAAAGCCGTTGAGGCCGGGTTCTGCTGCGCAACCGGCAACCATCGATCGCAACATGCGCACCGTAAAGTCACGCTTGTTAATCCACTCGTTGATATCGGCATCATCGAATATGGTGCAAAGGGCCACCTCATCGCGAGTCTGAGCCATGCTCTGCGCCATCGCGCGTCGAGGTCCCCGAAGCGCGTCTGTGCGTCCCGGCGCCATACCCTCACGCGAGGGAGGCGGACGAGTGGATGATTTTGCGGTACTGGCGAAGTTTGCCAGGTCGCTTGAGGTGATCTGGCCATTCCGGCCTGTTGCCTGTACGTCGCCCAGATCGATACCAAGGCGTTTCGCTTCAGTGCGAACCGATGGAGTTGCTTTGACGCGTGACTTCCTGCGGCGTCGGCTACCGCCGGCGATCGCTGTTTCCTCGAGGAGTCCGCCACCGGTTGGAACATTGCCGACCACTGTAGCTGAGTTGTCATCGCCTGCTGGTGCCGGCTCTGCGGGTTGCGCCGGCGGAGCGGTATCCACAACAGCATCACTGTCGGAAAAGTCGACCAGTGGTGCGCCGGTTGCGACGATATCGCCTTCCTGGGCGTGGAGTTTGGCGATGACGCCCGAATGCGGCGAGGGCACTTCAACAACCGCTTTTGCCGTCTCAACCGATACCATCGGTTGATCGGTCTTGATCGTGTCACCTTCCTTGATATGCCAGGCAACTATCTCCGCATCCGGTAATCCCTCGCCCAGGTCTGGCAAATTAAATGTAGTCATATTCGGATCTCAATTCTTCAGCCGTCATGCATGGATTCCTGGATGACGTCGGTAATTTTCAAGACACTTGGCATGTAATCCATCTCGCGACGGAACAGCGGCATGATAACGTCGTAACCGGTGACCCTGCGTATGGGTCCCTTCAGGTCGTACATTCCTTTTTCAGCAACGATCGCAGCAATTTCGGCGCCGACACCGCAGCTTCGCGCTGCTTCGTGAGCGATAATGAGGCGCCCGGTCTTTTCCACGGACTCAAGTATCGTCTCGTAGTCGATCGGGCTGATGGTCGCCAGATCAATTACCTCGCAACTGATGCCGGATTTAGCAAGCTGATCAACTGCTTTGATTGTTTCAAATGTCATCGCACCCCAGGTGACCACCGTGATATCGGTGCCTTCGCGCAAAATGTAACAAACGTCCAGCGGCAGGGCCTTGCCATTGTCTTCGACATTTTGCTTGTGCAATCGGTAAATTCGTTTTGGCTCCAGGAACACCACCGGGTCGGGGTCGCGAATGGCAGCAAGCAACAGGCCGTAGGCTCGCGCGGGCGAGGAGGGGATAACAACCCGAACGCCCGGCATGTGCGAGAAAATCGACTCTGTACTTTCTGAATGGTGTTCTGGTGCATGGATGCCGCCGCCATACGGTGCCCTGAGTACCATCGGGCAACTGAGGCGACCACGCGTACGGTTTCGAATTCGACCGGCATGGTTGATGATCTGGTCAACGGTCGGGTAGATGAAACCCATGAACTGAATCTCGGCAATTGGCCTCATACCCTGTGCCGCCATGCCGATGGATACGCCTGCAATCATGCCTTCGGCGAGCGGTGTGTCCATGACACGATTCTCGCCAAACTTCTGTTGCAGCCCGGCAGTAGCACGAAACACGCCGCCATTGACGCCAACGTCTTCGCCGAGAATCACGACGTCAGGATCGTGATCGAGCTCCCAGGACATCGCCATGGTCAATGCATCGATAAGTGATACTTCAGCCATGATCGCCTCCGTTGGTATCGCCGTATTTCATCGCGTGATCGCGCTGCTCTTCGAGAAATTCCGGCAGTTCTTCGTACATGTAATCAAACATGGACTCGACCGGCGCTTTGGGCGTGTTCATATAAACCTGCACCGCCTCATCGACCCTGGCCGCGCTTTCTTCAAGCAGCGCCTGCTCTTTGTCTTCATTCCAAACGCCGAGATCCGTCAGGTAACTGCGAATTCGAAGTAGCGGTTCCACTTTCCAGGCGTTTTCCACCTCATCTTTCTTTCTATAGCGGCTGGAGTCGTCGGCAGTTGTATGGTCACTGAGTCGATAGGTCACCGCTTCTATTAATGTCGGCCCCTCGCCGCGCCGGCCTCTTTCAAGCGCCCGTTCTACCCAGTGGCGAACGGCAACGATGTCATTGCCATCGACCTGGATACCCGGAATACCCGCGGCTACTGCTTTCTGAGCGAGCGTTTTTGTCGCGGTCTGCAACTCTATGGGTACCGAGATGGCCCACTTGTTATTCACGACCATGAACACCACGGGCAGGCTGCGTGCGCCAGCAATATTCATTGCTTCGTAAAACGCGCCTTCCGAAGTGCCACCATCGCCATTGATTGCTACCGCGCAGTGTTTGTCGCCACGGTGCTGAAACGCCATGCCGGCGCCCGCAGCGTGCAGGCACTGAGTTGCGATGGGCACGCAGAATGGAAAGTCGTTTCGCGGCCCGGCGTAATCACTGCCGCGCTCGTCGCCACCCCAATACAGCAGGATTTCTGCCATGGTTACGCCGCGTGAAAACAGGGCACCGTATTCGCGATAACTGGGTGCAAGAACATCGCCTTCCTGCATCGCGGCACCAATACCGACGTGGGTGGCCTCATGTCCGAGGCATGAAGCGTAAGTACCCAGTTTTCCGGTTCGCTGCAGGTTTATCGCTTTGGTATCGAAAACACGTGTCTCGGTCATGACCCGATACATGTCCAGCAGCTTGTCGGTGTCCTTTGCAAGCGCCGGAATGTCTTTACTGGGCCTGCCCTCGGGATCCAGAAACTGACTGTACTGGATCTCGAAATCCGCAATGGTTTCCAAGTGTTACTCCAACTAAGTTAGGCGGGATGTTGAGTTCTTATGGCCATAAAACGGCACAGATGATGGTCCGGCCAATTTGACGGCCGCGATTATACCCCAAGCGCGGCGCTGCCATGGTTAGTAACACTACTTAGTTTGTGGTATCGGTAGTGTCGCGGGTCTGCTAAGGATTCGGCGATCCCACCAGCCTGGCGCGCGCCATCAGGCGCTCAATGGTCGAATTGAGCGCATTGATTTCCTCGTCCGAGAGCCCGTCCAGCAGATCCGCTTCGAACTTCAGGGCCAGCGGTGCAATATCATCGTGCACACGCCTTCCTTCCTCGGACAGATTCAGGATCGACCGGCGGCGGTCGGCGTCCGCGAATTCACGATCGAGGCGACCATCCTTGAGGAGTTTTGTTACCGCGCGACTCACTGCCACCTTGTCCATCATGGTGCGATCGGCGACCTCAACGGCGGACAGCCCCGGAAACCGACCAAGCACGGCGATTACACGCCACTCGGGAATGGTCAGCCCGAATCGTTTGTCGTAGACAATTGCAATGGCGCTACTGACTGTATTTGACAGAATCGAAAGCCTGTACGGCAGAAAGTTTTCGAGAATGAGCTCTTTATCCATAACGGGCACCGGTATCGCGTTGTCGGTAGGTTATTGCTTCGGCTCTATGATAGGGCACCGCTCGAGTTGGTGAAACCGATATTGCACGCGTTAAGCGATGTGTGCCTCGTGTAAGTATTTTGCTGATTGCATTTCCGTCAGGCGGCTCGCCGTACGCTGAAATTCGAAGGCCAGTTTTGAGCCCTGGTAGAGCTTATCCAGGCTCATCGCAGCAGACAGTATTAACTTGACGCGGCGATCATAGAACTCGTCAACCAGTGATATGAATCGTCTCGCCTCGTTCTCTCGTTCACGGGTCAGCTCAGGAACAGCTGAGACAATGACGGTGTGATACCAGCGCGCGATTTCGATGTAGTCGTTCTGGCTACGCGGCCCGCCGCATATTTCCATGAAATCGAACCAGGCTACGTCCTTGGCACATCGCAATGTCTGAATATTTCGGCCAAGAACATCGAGCATTCGACCCTCGGCTGCCTCTCCAGGCGAGGCGCTTGTAAAAAACTGCTGAAGTTTCTCCTGGGCCGAATCGTCCGCTGGTGAAAAGTAGGTGCCGGCCTTCTGCAGCAGCCTGAAACGGTAGTCGATGCCCGCATCAATTTCGATCACCTTCGTGTGTTGCTCCAACGAAGAGATTGCCGGTAAAAAACGCTCTCGCTGCAAGCCGTCACGATATAAATCAGCCGGCGCCGAATTTGATGTTGTTACCAGCGTCACACCGCGTGCAAATAATCCATCCAACAGCTTGCCCAGGATCATGGCGTCGGCGATATCGCTGACAAAGAATTCATCGAAGCAAAGTACCCGGGTTTCATTAGCGATTTCCGCGGCTACTTTGTCGAGCGGATCTTCCGTATCACCCAGTCGTTTCAAGCGCTCGTGGATTTCCCTGATGATGCGGTGAAAATGAATGCGCCTTTTATTTTCGACGTCCAGGTTCTGGTAAAACAGGTCCATCAGAAATGTCTTGCCACGGCCGACGCCGCCGCAGATATATAAACCGCGCTGCGGTCGGCCATGCGATCCAGCGCCAAGCTTCGCCAGCAGTGATCGCCACGGGCCGCCGCCTGCCTCCAGCTGTGTCTGCAGGATCTGCAACGCATCGACAACCCGCTGCTGCGCCTCGTCTGGCAGCAAGCCGTCTTTCTCGACAATGTCGGAATACGCTTTCTGGATCTTCAATCCTGATCCTCGTCCGGCGACCGGCAACAATATTCGCTATCCGCCGCCGTAATGTAAAATTCCGCGCTAAGATACCGCTTCAGTTCAACAATAGACAAGAAGAAGCAAAGACATGACAGAACGGGAATCCATGGAGTTTGACGTGGTAATCGTCGGTGGCGGGCCAGCAGGGCTGTCCGCAGCGTGCCGCTTGATGCAGCTTGCGAAAAAAGACGGTCAGGAACTCAATATCGTCGTCGTCGAGAAAGGCTCGGAAATTGGCGCTCATATCCTGTCAGGCAATGTCTTCGAACCAACCGGCCTCGATGAACTGTATCCGGACTGGAAGGAACTCGGCGCGCCGGTAACCGTCGGCGTTAGCGGCGATGACGTCCACTACCTGACCAGCGACAGTAAGTCGATCCGGGTGCCGGGCATGTTCATTCCGTCGCCCATGCACAACAAAGGCAATTACATCATCAGCCTCGGCAAACTTTGCCAGTGGCTTGGCGGCCAGGCAGAAGCAGCGGGCGTCAATGTATTCCCGGGTTTCGCTGCATCCGAAGTTCTTTACGACGACCAGGGCCGTGTGCGCGGCGTCGCGACCAGCGACATGGGCATCGGTAAAGACGGTAAGCAGAAGGACAGCTTCCAGGCGGGTTACGAGTTGCTCGGCAAATACACGATTTTTGCGGAAGGCTGCCACGGCAATCTCGGCAAAGGCCTCATGGAAAAATTCGAGCTGCGAGCGAATTCAGACCCTCAGCACTACGGTATAGGCTTCAAGGAAATCTGGCAGATCGACCCGGAAAAGCACCAGGAGGGACTTGTCGTTCACACGATGGGCTGGCCACTGGACAATCAAACGGAAGGTGGCGGGTTTCTATACCACGCCGAGAAAAACCAGGTGTTCCTGGGCTTTATCGTGGCATTGAATTACTCAAACCCGCACATGTCGCCGTTCCAGGAATTCCAGCGCTGGAAACATCATCCCAGGATATTGCAGTACCTGGACGGCGGTGAGCGTATCGGCTGCGGCGCGCGTGCTGTCGACAAAGGCGGTCTGCAGGCGCTGCCAAAGCTTGTGTTCCCCGGCGGGATGCTGGTCGGCTGCGATGCCGGCTTCCTCAATGGCGCAAAAATCAAGGGCGCACATACCGCCATCAAGACCGGCATGCTGGCAGCCGAAAGCATTTACCAGAGTTTGTCCGCTGGCGATGACGGCTACCAGGAATTATCAAGCTACCAGGAAAGCGTCAATGCATCCTGGGTGCATGACGAGCTATACAAGACCCGCAACTTCAGTCCGGCGTTACATAAATGGGGTACGTTTTTCGCCTCTGCATTTATCTTCATCGACCAGAATATTTTTCGCGGACGCCTGCCGTTTACGATGCACAACACGCATGCCGATCACGACTCATTGAAGAAGGCGAGCGATTGCAAAGTCATCGACTATCCGAAACCGGACGGCGTCATCAGCTTCGATCGTTTGTCCTCGGTATTTCTATCAAGCACCAATCACGAAGAGGATCAACCTTCACATCTGAAACTGAGGGATGATTCAATTCCGATTACCTACAACCTGCCAGAGTTCGACGAGCCCGCCCAACGATATTGTCCGGCCGGTGTCTACGAAATAGTTGAAGTGAATGGCGAACCCAAATTCGAGATCAGCGCAGCGAACTGTGTGCATTGCAAAACCTGCGACATCAAGGATCCGAAGCAGAACATTATCTGGACGGTGCCTGAGGGTGGGGGTGGCCCTAACTATTCTGGGATGTAGTTGGTCGCGGGCGGACGCGGCACATGGGAGATCCCTTTGCGGGAATAAAGCGGACTGCAAGGAGCCATCTCGCAAAGTAACTCCCCGGCTGCAGGCTCTTCGCGCAATACTAAATGCTACTTAGGCTGCATCCGAATCGCACCATCCAGTCGGATGGTTTCACCGTTGATCATTGTGTTGCCGTAAATGCTGGCAACCAGGTGCGCATATTCATCCGGCCGTCCGAGTCGCGGTGGGAATGGAACCTGGGCACCGAGTGACTGTTGCACCTCTTCCGATAGCCCGGCCATCATCGGGGTCATGAATATGCCTGGTGCTATCGTGTTTACGCGAATGCCGAAGCGGGCGAGCTCGCGGGCAATTGGCAGCATCATGCCGATGATGCCGCCTTTGGATGCTGAGTAGCTGGCTTGTCCTATCTGGCCTTCGAATGCAGCGACTGATGCGGTGCTGATGATGACGCCTCGCTCGCCTTCGTCGTCTGGGTCGTTCTGCTGCATGATATTGGCGGCTTCCTTGATCAGGATGTAGGAGCCGACCAGGTTCACCTGGATAGAGAGGATGAAGGACTCTGCGGGGGCGGGCCCTTCGCGACCCAAAACACGAGCAGGCAGCAGGATGCCGGCACAGTTCACGGCCAGGGTTATACCGCCCATAAACTCTGCGGCTTTCTCACATGACACACGAACCTCATCTTCATCGGATACGTCGGTATGCACGAACATTGCCCGGTCGCCGAGTGCGTCCGCGCTTTTTGCGCCTTGCTCGTCATTAACGTCGAGCAAGGCGACATGAGCACCGGCGTCGATAACGGCTTGTGCGGTTGCCAGTCCAAGTCCGGATGCGCCGCCGGAGATTATTGCTTTTGCTGATGCGAGATTCATGCCTTTGTTTCTCCAAAACTAAACTTCGATTCCGATGGCGACCGCTTCGCCACCACCGATACAAAGCGATGCTATGCCCTTGCCACCACCTCGATTGCGCAAAGCATGCAACAGGGTGACGATAATTCTTGCGCCGGACGCGCCGATCGGATGGCCGAGCGCACATGCGCCGCCATTGACATTAACCTTGTCATGGGCGATTTCGAGATCGTGCATCGCGGCCATGGTGACGCAGGCAAATGCCTCGTTGATCTCATACAGGTCGACGCTATCGGTGTCCCACCCCAGAGCCTTGTGTAGTGCCTTGATGGCAAAGACGGGCGCAGTTGTAAACCACTCCGGCTCCTGTGCAAAGCCTGCATGACCCACGATTCTCGCGAGAATGGAAATACCGCGTTTTTCCGCTTCGCTCCGGCGCATCAGGACCAGTGTGGCCGCGCCGTCCGAGATGGATGAGGAACTGGCCGCCGTTACCGTGCCGTCTTTGCTGAACGCGGGGCGCAATGTCGGAATTTTTTCAATATTTGCACGCATTGGGCTCTCGTCTTCGCTTACCACGGTTTCAGCCTTGCGGGATTTCACGGAGATCGGTGCAATTTCATCGGAGAACTTGCCGGCCGCCATTGCATCGCGTGCCCGGGTGACAGACGTAATCGCGAATTCATCCTGCGCTTCTCGCGTGAAGCCGTATTTTGCCGCAGTGAGTTCAGCGAAATGCCCCATCATGTTGCCGTCGGAGGGATTTTGCAGGCCATCGAAAAACATATGGTCGAGCACTTCCTGATGGCCCATGCGATAACCGCTGCGTGCTTTCGGCATGAGGTAAGGCGCATTGGACATCGACTCCATGCCGCCTGAAATCACAATATTGGCGCTGCCGGCTACGATCAGGTCATTGGCGAGCATGGTTGTTTTCATACCGGAACCGCAAACCTTGTTTACGGTCGTACACGCGGTTCCAATTGGAATGCCGGCACCGAGTGCCGCTTGTCTCGCGGGTGCCTGGCCGAGGCCTGCGGGCAATACGCAGCCGAGTAACACTTCATCGATGTCTGCAGCATCAATACCGATGTCCTCGATGCAGGCGGCTGTTACCGCAGATGAAATCTCAGTGGCTGCGAGTGGGCTTAAGACGCCCTGGAAGGCACCAAGGGCTGAGCGGCGGGCCGCGACGATTACGATAGGGTCATTGCTCATAGGATTTGCTTTTGTTGAATGAAGTTCCAGCAGTGAGGTCAGGAGTCTGCCAGCAACAGATCGGGTTCGTCCAGCACTTCGAGTATTCGCTGCCGGGCGAGCTCGGCCAGCCCGGCACTGCTCTCGTAGGCGCTATCGGACGGGTCGATTGGCTGCAGGATATCGATCTGCAGTGGGCCCCGGCGAGGCCAGAATGTATATGCCGGCAGGATCTTCCGCGCGCCGCGAATGGCCACCGGCACTACCGGCAAATTGCCTTTTATCGCGGCTGCGAATGCGCCTGGACGAAACCGGCCGAGTCCTGGTTTTTCGATGAACGTGCCTTCCGGGAATATCACCATCGATTCACCGTTGGCGGCTGCTTTCACGAGATTTCGGGCGTCGCGCGCACTGCCGGCGGCGACGAATCGCTCCACGAATTTCGAGCCGACCCGGCGCAACAGAAAGTGCACGATGGGCACCTTGCGCACTTCACCCTTGATCACAAATGAGAATCGTGGCGGCAGGAATGCCTGCATCGAGACGCCGTCGACGTGACTCGCATGATTGACGACCGCGATGAAATGCCCGGCGGGCAGACGTTCGAGGCCGCTAACGGTCGTGGGGAAGGCAGCAAGCGTGAAAAATACTCGCCCTGCGCGGGATATCCAGCGCCTGCGACGCTCGAGGCCGGGCAAGAATATCGCGCTCAGGACCGAGAACAGAACCACCAAAACGAACACAATCCACGCATAAAGACCATACAAAAAGCGGCCGATCGCGTTACAGCTGCGACTCAGTACCCTATTCATGTGTGACACAGATCACTTTATGTTAACGCCTTCATCGTTCTGTGACAGCGATCACGCCGGTCTTGAGGCTGCGTCAGCATACTCAAAACCTTGATAATTCCGTTGTTTGGCGCAGATGTGGCTACACTTTTGAGTGGCCGGGCGTTGCACCGCGTAGTCATTTATGCGGCGTATGCTACCAGTCAGCAGGCCAGAAATGTTCGAACTGATGCACGAGCTGCGGAACACGACCAGGTTAGATGTACGCTATGGGCAGTAGTCAGAACAGCACGGGTACAAAAACTCCATCGTCGGGTTCAGAAGAGCTGATCGACAAGTTTCTTGATGCGATCTGGATGGAACGTGGCTTGTCCGCGAACACACTTGGTGCCTATCGTGCCGATTTGATGACGCTTTGGCGCGGTTTGTCCGAACGCGATATTGCCATCGAGGAAGCCCAAAAAGCAGACCTGCTCGAATTCATAGCCAAACGCGTGGAAGGTGGTGCCAAACCACGCTCGACCGCTCGCCAGTTGTCCAGTTTTCGCCGATTCTTCCGATACATCATGCGTGAAGGCTTGCGTGATGACGATCCAACCGCAGAAATTGCAATGCCGCGCATCGGCCGTTCTCTGCCAAAGACACTGACCGAAGAGGAAGTTGATGCGCTGTTGCACGCACCGAATACGGACGAGCCACTAGGTCATCGTGACCGTGCCATGCTCGAATTACTGTACGCAACAGGTCTTCGCGTTTCGGAGCTGATCAATCTGCAGCTGTCCCAGATTAATTTCAACCAGGGCGTGCTGCGAATTGTTGGCAAAGGCGATAATGAACGCCTGATTCCACTCGGTGACGAATCGCAACGCTGGCTGCGGGATTTCATCGACGGCCCGCGCATGGAAATATTGCTCGAGCGCCAGACTAACTACCTGTTTCCGACCCGTCGTGGTGACCGCATGACGCGCCAGGCGTTCTGGCACATCATCAAGCGCTACGCTCAAAAAGCCGCTATTGAAAAGAAACTTTCTCCCCATAGCCTCCGGCACGCATTTGCGACGCATCTCCTGAATCGCGGCGCAGACTTACGCGTCGTGCAGCTGCTGCTGGGGCACAGTGACCTGTCGACCACGCAGATCTATACCCACGTGGCCCGCGAACGGCTGAAAGACCTCCACGGCCAGCACCACCCCAGGGGATAGGTGCGACGCTGCCGCCCGGCTCTGCTACACTTCCGCCCGGCAGAAATCACTTGAAATCGATGATGCTGATGGAACCGTTGCCAACGCTCCCGGTCAAATATCGGTACAGCCAAAGCACGATGCCCTGTCATCGAAAAAATAGCTGTTGGCTGTCAAATGGTTAAGGAACCCCAATGAAAAGACGCGTCATGCTGATTCGCATCGCACTTATTTCAGTTGTAGCAATGGCATTGCAGCCGGCATTTGCTGACAGCGAGTCTGACGACCTGGAGCGAGTCAGAACCAAAGTATCGTCCATGTTCGACGAAATTAAGGCGGAGCATATTCAGCCAAGCCCTATCGATGGCTGGTACACGGTACGCAAGGGCGCGATCGTCGCCTACATATCCGCTGATGGCCGATACCTGTTGCAGGGCGACCTTATCGACCTCGACAGGCAGGTCAATCTTTCAGAAGCAGAACGCAACAAAGCGCGTGTCGAACTGGTTGCCGGTATTCCTGCCGGGCAGAAAATTACGTTCACACCGGATGAAGTGAAATACAGCATCACCGTATTCACCGATATCGACTGCAGTTATTGCCGAAAACTGCACAGCCAGATCGATGACTACCTGGCACAGGGGATCGAGATTAATTACCTTCTTTATCCGCGCAACGGTCCGACCTCGCAGTCGTGGGTAAAAGCCGAGAATGTGTGGTGCGCCGACGATCGAAATGAAGCCCTTACCCTTGCCAAGGTCGACCAGAGTTTCGAAACTCACAGTTGCGATTCGTCGATGGTTGGCAAGCACTACGCAATGGGGCGTGACATTGGCCTCACAGGCACGCCGGCCATCGTCCTGTCAGACGGCACCCTGGTTTCAGGTTATTTGCCGCCGGAGCCGCTCGCGGAAAGGCTGGCAGTGCTCGAAAAGCTGTCAGTGGCACAAAACTAACGTCTGATACCGACTTAAATATCGCGGCTGGAAGCCGCGATTGACCAAATCCGCACCAGTGCCGTGGGAGCGGCTTTTTGTTCAGGATGTACTTATGTCGCGGAGCACATGGATGTGCGGGAGCGACCCAGCCGCGATCCATTCCACGATTCTCTAGGGTCGAATCGTGTGCGTATGCACGCCCTTGTTTCCGCCATCGTCTTCCAGGAATTTCTTCAACGCGAAGTGGCCGCTCTTGAAAGCAATCTCATCCCAGGGAATGTTGCCGAAGCTGTACATCGCCGTTTCCAGCGTTTCTTCACCGGCCGCGTGGCCACCTATCAGCTTCGCCGTGAAGAAAAGATGTAACTGACCGGCCTGTGGCACATCGACTGCTGCAAACAGGTGGCCGATCTCTACCTCAGCGCATGCTTCTTCCCTGGTCTCCCGAACGGCGCCTTCTTCTATTGTTTCATTCAGCTCCATGAAGCCTGCAGGGACCGTCCAGTAGCCATGGCGGGGTTCGATGGCGCGTTTACACAGCAATATCTCGCCATCGAGTTCCGGGATGCAGCCCACCACGATCAGTGGATTCTGGTAGTGAACGGTTTTACATTCAGGACATACCCATCGTTCGCGGTTGTCACCTTCCGGCACAAGGCGATCAACCAGGGATCCACAGCTCGAACAATATTTCATAGGCTTAGAATGCTCTTGTGGCTCCGGCAAAACGCGGAGTCCAAGTGGTGCCGGGAGGGGGAATCGAACCCCCACTTCCTTTCGAAAACTGGATTTTGAATCCAGCGCGTCTACCAGTTCCGCCACCCCGGCAGGGGAGTTTGCTTCAGGCCACGTGGCTCAACGAGTCCACGACCCACAAACGGCGCTTAGTATATGCGCGGCACAGAAGCTCTGCCACAAGATATTTGGTATCAATTGCGACTATTCTTACCGGATGCGCATCCTATATACCGAGATATGAGCAAATTTGCAGACATCCAGATTGACGCGGCCATCGTCAGGCGCGCGGCGCGCGGAGACGCGAAAGCGCACGAGATTATATATAGGGCTTTTTCTTCGCCGGTGTATTCGGTCGGGCTCCGCTTTACGCGTGTCCCGGCACATGCCGAGGACCTGCTGCAGGAGACCTTCATCGAAGTCATGCGATCAATCGGGAAGTTTCGTGGTGAGGCTCCGCTGGGTAGCTGGATACGGCGAATAGCGGTCTCGAAAGCGCTGATGTTCCTGCGCTCGGCCTGGCACTCCCGCGGCCAGAGTCTCGACGACGACTGGGACGATATGACACCTGGGCGCGTCGAGACTCACGGAGTATCCGGTCGCCCCGATGAGGCGCTGGATCTCGATGCGGCACTTGCGAATTTGCCCGCGGTAAGTCGCGCGGTGGTCTGGTTGCACGATGTGGAAGGTTTTACGCACAAGGAGATTGCAGGATTGATGGGCAAAACAGAAAGCTTTTCGAAGTCGCAGCTTTCGCGCGCGTATCAACGACTACGACCGATGCTGGCAGCCAGTGTAAGCGCCGGGGATGTGGGGATCGAAAACGAAATGATCGGGCAGTATTGAATTTTGATGAGTCAAGAATATGACGGATAACGAACGACAGGATGATGAAATGGAATGCGGACTAAGTGTTGCAGAGCACGACATTCTGCACCGACAGTTAGGGGCTTTGCCGGACACGATGCCACCGCGCGCAGTATGGCGGCGTATCGAGGAGCAGGCTCGGGCTGAAGGCTTGCTCGCAGGCAGACAGCATTTTGATCGATACAAATGGGTCGCAGGTGCTGCGATCGCGGCTACGGTTGCGATGCTCGCTTTGAATGTGCCGATGGGCAACGACCCAATCACCGATCCCGCCGATGGTGCGACGACGGTGCCGCAGTTGGTCCCTCAAAACGGCCCTCGAGATCTGAATGCACTGAAAGTGGAGTCACAGATCCTCGAGAGAAATCTTCGCTTGTTGCCGGAGCAACCCACGGTGGTGAAAGTGAGCACGGCCACGACCATCCAGGAATTGCAGGATCGGATAGCCGCTATCGATTATCGCCTTAACGATCGCACCATCAAGCTCGATCCAAAGCAGGAAGAAATCTACTGGCGCGAGCGCGTGCGTTTGATGAATTCACTGGTCCGTTTACGTTACGCGCAGGCGCAACGGATCGCTTTTTAGGAATATTAATACCGGTTGCTACGGGATAAGCGAAACCGGATTGCTGGAGTTATTTGAAATGAATGTATGGAAGAAATATTTGTCGGCAACTGCGATGTTGATTGTGGCAGTGATGTTTGCTGCACCGGTTGCAGCACAGGATGATGATCAGGCAAAGCTTGAGGCTCAAAGAAAGGCCGAGGAAGCCGAGGTACACATGCGTGAAGCGGAGCGGCAGCTCGAAGAAGCAGCACGGCGAATTGCCGAACTCAGCAGCGCGGAGCTCGCACGAGCTGGTGAGATCGAGAGTCACTGGGTGATTGAAAACAGCCGCCCGGTTCTCGGCATTACGATCGGATCTGAAGACGATGGTGGCCCGACGGAAGGAGTCGCTGTCATGGGCATTACACCCGGTGGTGCGGCGGACGAGGCTGGCATTCGTGCGGGCGACATCATCACGGCAATCAATGGTGAATCATTGAGCGGCAGCAGTGGTTATGAAGCTAACCGAAACTTGCTTGATTTCATGAATGGTGTCGAAGAGGGTGATGTACTGGACGTCGAATATCTGCGTGCGAATAAGACGGCCAGTGTGGAGTTGACACCTCAGGCAAGAGGCCCGCGGGTATTCGACTTCAGGTTTGACAGTTCGGGCGGACTTGCACCAATGGTACCGATTGCACCCAGCGTGTCGGCATTCGCCTGGGTCGGTCGATATGGCGGGCATGGTTTTGGCGAAATGGAAATGATTGAACTCAACGAATCGCTCGGTCGTTACTTTGGAACCGACTCGGGCCTGCTTATCGTTAAAGCACCAAAGGACAACGCATACCAGCTGCAAGACGGAGATGTTCTCAAGAGTATCGATGGCCGCACGCCGGATAATCTGCGGCACGCCATCCGGATTCTGAGTTCGTATGAAAGTGGCGAAACGCTGAATCTGAAAATTCTGCGGGACAAGAAGGAAAAGACCATCACTGTTGAAGTGCCGGACAATCGGCGGTCACAGGTATTTCCTGTGCCATCGGCCAGTCCGGCAGCGGCGCCGGCACCGATGGTCGCACCGGTGCCTGCGATCGTAGTGGTGCCAAAGGTCAGGATCGTCAGGAAGATTGAACAACGCACGTAGCACCCCTGCGTCGCATCGCGGGTCAGGCCCGCGATGATTGATCGGCTTGGCATCGCGCCTCAGGGGGCGCTCCAACGGAACGCCTGCTACCATGCGCGTCCATGCGCCTGGCCGACTTCGACTATGACCTGCCCAACGAACTGATAGCAACTCACCCGACGGATGAGCGGCAGGCCAGCCGCCTGTTGCATATCGATGCCTCGGAAGATCGCATTTCCGATCTGCGCTTCAGCGATTTGCCGTCGCTGGTACGGTCTGGCGATCTTCTCGTTTTTAACGACACCCGTGTAATTCGCGCGCGTCTGCACGGCCAAAAGGAAACCGGCGGCAAAGTTGAGATCCTGATAGAGCGTGTGATGTCAGAAACCGCTGCGCTCGTACACATCAAGGCCAGCAAAACGCCGAAGCCCGGTTCGAATATCGAATTGCCGGGCGCCTGTAGCGCAACGGTCATTGGCCGGGACCAGGATTTGTTTTCTCTGCAATTCAGTACGCCGGTCGGTCCATACCTTGAGCGATTCGGTGAGGTTCCGTTACCACCCTACCTGGGCAGGGATTCCGAATCTGCAGATGACGAGCGCTACCAGACTGTTTACGCCCGACATGACGGCGCAGTAGCGGCCCCCACCGCCGGTCTTCATTTCGATGACGATATGCTGGCGTCGCTTGAATCCGCTGGAGCGGATAAATGCTTCGTTACCTTGCACGTCGGCGCCGGCACCTTCCAGTCTTTGCGGCATGGCGCAGTCGAAACCAACAAGCTGCATGCTGAACGTGTGCAGGTGAGTGAATCCGTTTGCAAGGCGATTGCCGACACGCGGGAAAAGGGCGGCAGGGTGATCGCGGTCGGAACAACGTCGGTGCGCGCATTGGAAACAGCGGCAGCCGATGGCACGTTGAAGCCATTTGACGGTGAGACCGAGCTGTTTATTTTGCCGGGTTACCGCTTTCAGGTAGTTGACGCGATGTTGACGAATTTTCACCTGCCGCAATCAAGTTTGCTGATGCTGGTATGCGCTTTCGCCGGTAAGTCACAAATGTTGCATGCCTACAGGCATGCAACAGGCGAAAAATATCGTTTTTTCAGCTACGGTGATGCGATGTTTATCACCCCGCCCGGGACTCCACGACCATGAAACTTGCAGTAAACGCAACGTGCGGTGCCGCGCGTTCGGGAGTGCTTTCTTTCCGGCGCGGTGAAGTCAAAACGCCCGCGTTCATGCCAGTAGGAACCTATGGCACCGTCAAGAGTGTGACGCCCGAAGAAGTGACCGCGAGCGGCGCTGATATTTTGCTCGGCAATACATTCCACCTGATGCTAAGACCTGGCACGGACATTATTCGGCAACACGGCGGCCTGCACGAATTCATGAACTGGTCCGGGCCGATTCTTACGGATTCCGGTGGCTTCCAGGTGTTCTCACTTGCAGCAATGCGCCGGATAAGCGAGGAAGGCGTTCGATTTCAGTCGCCGATTAACGGTGACGAAGTGTTCCTGACGCCCGAAAAATCGATGGAAGTACAGCTCGCGCTCAATGCGGATGTCGCCATGATTCTTGACGAATGTACGCCTTACCCGGCAACTGAGGACGAAGCGCGCAAGTCGATGCAGCTTTCACTTGGTTGGGCACTCCGCAGCCGGCAGCATTTCGACGAGTTGAAGAAAGAGGAGTCGGAAAGAGGCGAGGCGCTCTTCGGCATCGTCCAGGGCGGTATCTATGACGTGCTTCGCAAGGCGTCCCTGGATGGCCTCGAATCGATCGGATTTGATGGTTATGCGGTGGGTGGTCTTGCAGTCGGCGAACCGGAGCACGAGCGTATCGCCGTGCTTGATCACCTGATGCCGCTGATGCCCGAGGATAAACCGCGCTACCTGATGGGGGTCGGGACCCCGGTCGATATTGCCGAGGCCGTTTCTCGCGGCATCGACATGTTTGACTGTGTGATGCCAACTCGCCATGCCCGTAACGGCCACCTGTTTACCTCGGAAGGCGCAATCAACATCCGCAACGCAAAACATGCCGCCGACCTGGGGCCGCTGGATCCGGAGTGTGATTGCTACACGTGCACGCACTACAGCCGCTCATATCTCCGCCATCTCGAGAAATGTGGCGAAATGCTCGGGCCGCGACTTGGCACAATCCACAATCTGTATTACTACCAGCAACTCATGGCAAACCTGAGGGCTGCGATAGCGGAGGACACGCTGACCGAGGCGGTTGCTGCAGTGAAAGCTGCCTACGCGTGACGCGGTCATTTTCTGCCAAGCCGCTTGAAACCTTTAACTCCGGCCCCACGTCGGCGTTTCGTGTGCCATAATAGCGCGCCATTTTTGAGGCCCGCGCAGAAGCGTCGGGGAAGAGATAATCATGGACTTTTTTATTAGCGATGCTTATGCGCAGGGAGCGGCCCAGGGTGGTTCGCTCGGATCGATGTTGTTACCGATGGTTGTTATTTTCGGTGCCTTTTATTTTCCTGTTGATCCGTCCGCAGCAGAAGCGACAAAAAGCTCATAAAGAGCTTGTCGGTGCCCTGGCCACAGGCGATGAAGTGTTAACCGCTGGCGGCGTGCTCGGCAAAGTGACGGCTGTCAGCGATCACTACGCGACGATTGAAATCGCGAAAAATGTCGAAATTAAAATTCAGAAATCGACAGTCTCCCAGGTCGTGCCAAAGGGTACGATCGACGCCGCTTGAGGCCGTTATCTCCTTATGAATAAGTACCCGAGACAGTTTTCTTACTTGGTTCCAGTTGCTGTTATGAATAAAAACCCGAGACAGTTTTTCAGCGATACGTCAGTCTGTTGCTATGAATAGATACCCGAGACAGTTTTCTCACCTGGTTCCAGGTTGCTGGCATGAATAAATACCCGCTACAGTTTTCCTGTTTAGTGCCAGTCTGTTGCCATGAATAAATACCCGACTTGGCTAAACGTCCTTGTGCTTGTCATTTTCCTGACAGGCATTCTGCTTGCGATGCCGAATATTTACGGCAGTGTTCCGGCAGTCCAGCTTGCGGACACGGAAGGTGATGCTTTCTCGGAAGCTCGCATGGAAGAATTCGTTCTTTTCCTCTCTGACTCGGACCTGGTTCCAGAGGCCGCCTATCTCGACGATGGGCGCGCGGTTCTGCGCTTCGACAGTGTCGAAGATCAGCTCGCGGCGGGTGACCTGTTGCGCGATCGATACCGTAACATGGCAAGCGTCGCGCTGACGCTGACACCAAAGCTACCGGCCTGGCTGCGGGACATAGGTTTGAGCCCGATGAGCCTCGGGCTCGATCTGCGTGGTGGTGTGCACTTCCTCCTGGAAGTGGACATGGAAACGGCGATCGAAAGCCGACTCAAAACATACCAGCAGGATTTTCTGGACAGGTTGCGCGACGAACGCATCATTGCTCGTGTCGATGACCCGGCTCAGGGTGTTTTGCTGGTGCGCGTTCGGGATGCGAGCGACCTGGAAAGAGCACGCGATCTTATTCGTGCGTCCGATGGTGATATTTTGATACTGGACGGAACGGACGGTCGATCACTGCGGGTGCGAATGAGTGACACGCAAATTCGTGAGCGCCAGGACTTCGCCATCGAACAAAACATTACGACGCTCAGGAATCGCGTAAATCAACTGGGTGTTGCCGAGCCATTGGTACAAAGGCAGGGAATCGATCGAATTGTAGTGCAGTTGCCGGGAGTCCAGGATCCAAACCGTCTCGACGATATCTTGACAGCGACCGCAACGCTCGAATATCGACTTGTTGATACGGACGGGTCGAGTCCGGGATCGAGACGTTATCCGGGCCGTGATGGTCAGCCTGGCCAGATTCTGATGCGGGAAGTCATCGCTTCCGGTGATCAGATTATCGACGCTGAAGCGGGGTTCAGCCAGGGACAGCCAGCCGTATTCATTACGCTGGATGCAGCCGGTGGCGAACGCATGCTGATCGCGACGCAAAAAAGTGTCGGCAAACCGATGTCTACTGTATTTATCGAATCGCGGCGTGAATCGACCATGGTAAACGGTGAGGTTGTACATAAAACCATTCGCACCGAAGAAATTATTAATACGGCCACGATTCGAGGTGTATTCAAGGATCGCTTTCAAACGACAGGTCTGGACACGATCGAAGCACGAAATCTTGCGCTTCTGCTACGCGCCGGTGCACTGGCTGCGCCAGTTTATAAAGTGGAAGAACGCACCATCGGGCCGAGCCTCGGACAGGACAATATCAATCGTGGATTCAGTGCTGTCAAAATAGGCTTCATTGCGGTTATCATTTTCATGGCGATTTACTATCGCTGGTTCGGCATGATCGCCAATGTGGCGCTGTTTACGAACCTCATCTTCATTGTCGCGTTGCTGTCGTTATTGCAGGCGTCGCTTACGTTGCCGGGTATTGCAGGAATCGTGTTAACCGTCGGCATGGCCGTGGATGCGAATGTACTCATATTCGAACGAATACGCGAGGAAATAGCCGCCGGCAATAAACCGCAGAACGCAATCCACTCGGGTTATGAGAAGGCTTTTTCATCAATCGCAGATGCGAACATCACGACATTGATTGCCGCAGTGGTGCTATTCGCACTTGGCACTGGGCCGATCAAGGGTTTTGCCATCACCTTATCACTTGGAATTATCACGTCCATGTTCACCTCTATTGTCGGCACACGCGCCATCGTCAATCTGGTCTTCGGCCGTCGGCGTATCACGACTGTACCGGTTTAGGAATCCTTCAATGAGACTAATTAAGGAAAAGACATCGATTGATTTCCTGAGCCTGGGCCGGCGAAAAGTTGCGCTCGCATTTTCGGCGATTCTGATCGTGGTATCCCTGGCATCGCTGGCAACACGTGGTCTGAATTTCGGTATCGACTTCACGGGTGGCGTATTGCTCGAAGTTGGCTATCCGCAGGACGCTGATCTCAACAAAATTCGTAAGCTGATGGCAGATGCAGGATTTGAAGATGTGCAGGTACAGCGCTTCGGGGCGGCGACGGATATCCTGTTGCGATTGCCGCCGCAGGGCGAGGATGCAAACCCGAACCAGATTCGCGATACCTTGCGCAATACGCTGGCGGCAGATGAACCAAACGTCGATCTGAGGCGCGTTGAATTTGTTGGCCCGCAGGTTGGCGAAGAGCTAACGGAAAAAGGCGGGCTTGCGATGATCTTTGCGTTGCTCCTCATTTTCGCTTACGTCATGTTCCGCTTTCAGTGGAAGTTTTCATTGGGCGCGGTTGCCGCGCTGGCTCATGACGTCATTGTGACGATCGGGTTCTTTTCAATTTTTTATCTGCCGTTTGACCTGACAGTTGTTGCCGCTGTGCTGGCCGTCATCGGTTACTCGTTGAACGACACGGTTGTTGCGTTTGATCGTATTCGTGAAAACTTCCTGGCGCTCAGGGGCGTTTCAGCGGAAGAGGCGATGAATACGTCGATCAATGAAATGCTGGCTCGAACGATTATTACGGGACTGACAACCTTGCTTGTATTGGTGGCGTTGCTTGTTCTTGGTGGCGAGTCCGTTGGACCGTTTTCTATTGCGTTGATCGTCGGTATTATTATTGGTACCTATTCATCGATTTACACGGCAAGTGCGATTGCACTGACGCTGAAGGTCACGCCGCAGGACTTGCTGCCACCGGAAGCAGATCCGGACCTCGCCGACGATATGCCTTAAAAATCGCGGCTTTTTGTACAGGATGTACTTATGTCGCGGAGCACATGGATGTGCGTGAGCGACCCAGCCGCGATTATCAGGTCTTCGCAAACATCTCCCGAATATCCGGCCCGAACAGCTTGGCAATTTCCCGGTGAATCCTCGGCGTACCGGTCAACACATGCCCCGTCTGCAAAAAGTCTTCGCTTCCATCCAGCCCCGTAATAATGCCGCCGGCCTCGCGAATAATCAGTGCACCCGCGGCCAGGTCCCAGATCGAGAGCCCGGTTTCCCAAAACAGGTCGAGCCGCCCTGCAGCCACGTAACACAGGTCTAGCGCAGCAGCACCGCAACGGCGAATGCCGGCGGTTTCAGTAATCGCTTTCTCCAGCATTTTCATGTACGGCGCGATGGCCATATTCGAGTCACGATACGGAAACCCTGTGCCGAGCAGCGCGCGCTCGAGATCGACTCGGCCGGTTACCCGGATCTTGTGGCCGTCCAGCTGTGCGCCCTGACCGCGCGATGCCGTAAACAGTTCCTGCCGCAGCGGATCGTAAACCACGCCGCACTCGATGCGACCCTTGTGCATGAGACCGATGGATACGCAGAATACGGGAAACCCGTGCAGGTAGTTGGTGGTGCCATCCAGCGGGTCGATTATCCACGTGTAATCTGATTCACCTTGTTCACCGCTTTCTTCGGCGATGATGGCGTGATCGGGATAGTGTTTTTTGATGACGTCAATGACGGCGCCTTCGGCGGCGTAGTCGGCTTCGCTGACGAAATCATTCCTCCCTTTCTGCTTGACGTCGAGCTTCGCCAGTTTCGGGATTTTGCGGATGAGAATATTCCCACCGCGACGAGCGGCCAGTACGGCCACGTTGAGCATTGCGTGCATGCGTTGATTCCGACAGATTGTTAAAAGAACTGGTCTGACCCTGCAGTGCTGGGCGGGCAGGCGGGCTACAATACCAGACCGAACCCGATTAAATACAGCATACGGAGAGCTTAAGGCGTGTCCATTCGCATCATTCTCGTTGGTACCACACACCCCGGCAATATTGGTGCGGTTGCGCGAGCCATGAAGAATATGGGTCTGCATGACCTGGTGCTGGTCAAGCCACGCTATTTCCCGCACGAGGACGCCACCGCTCGGGCGTCCGGTGCCGATGACGTCCTGGCCGGTACGCGCATCGTCAGCACCCTGGATGAAGCATTAAGCGACTGCACCTATGTGGCCGGCGCCAGCGCGCGCTCGCGCACGATTGGCTGGCCCAGCATGGTGCCGCGAGAATGCGCGGCACGCCTGGTTGAGGAAAGCCAGAATGGCACCGTCGCGGCGGTTTTCGGTCCGGAGAAAGCCGGGCTGACCAATGATGACCTCGATCATTGCCACACGTTGCTGACCATCCCCACGGATCCCGCTTTCAGTTCCCTCAACCTGGCGATGGCCGTGCAGATTCTGACTTATGAACTTCGTGTCGCCGCGATGGATAATCCGGAACCGTCGCGACATACCGACGTGCCGCTCGCGAGCGGCGATGAGCTGCAATATTTTTATACTCACCTCGAGCAGGTACTCTCAGTCAGTGGTTTTCTCGATCCCGACAACCCCAGGCATACCATGCGCCGCCTGCGCCGATTGTTCGGCCGTGTTGAACCCGATAAAAATGAAATAAATATCCTGCGTGGCATCCTGGCGAGCCTCGATCCGGACGCGAAAGAAAGGAAAGTCAATTGAACGACGAAAAGCTTGTCTATCTCGACTATGCGGCAACGACCCCGGTGGAACCGGCAGTGGCCGAGGCGATGTCCGCAACGCTGATGCCGGGTGGCTCTTATGGAAATCCTTCATCGAACCACCCACCAGGGCGAGACGCCCTCGCCATCGTTGAGAGCGCACGCCAGCAACTCGCCGAGCTGCTTGGGGCGGTATCGCGCGACCTGATCTGGACCTCCGGTGCAACCGAGTCCGACAACATGGCCATCACCGGTGGCGCTCGCTACCGCCGGCATCGCGGCAAGCACTTGATTTCCATGCCGGTCGAGCACAAAGCGGTCACCGACACCTTTGCCGCGCTCGAGCGGGAAGGGTTTGAGGTTACCTGGCTGTCCCCGGGCAAAGACGGAATGCTGGATCTGCAGCAGCTCGACGACGCGATTCGCGACGATACGCAGCTTGTGTCCATCATGTTCGTGAATAACGAAACGGGCGTTATCCAGGATATCGAGGGGATTGGTAAACTTTGCCGTGACCACGACATTTTGTTTCACGTCGATGCGGCGCAGGCGGTCGGCAAAGTCCCCATCGACCTCTCCGCCTTGCCGGTTGACCTGCTGTCACTCACGGCACACAAGTTTTATGGTCCGAAAGGTGTCGGTGCGCTATACCTTGCCGACCGTCCGGGCTGTCAGATCGAGCCGATTTTGTTCGGTGGTGGCCATGAACGAAGGCTTCGTCCCGGCACGTCAGCCGTGCATCAGTTACGCGGTATCGGACTCGCAGCCGAGATAGCGGCCGGGCGGCTGCAGGACGACCTCGTGCATATCCTCAGCCTGCGAAAACGACTTTGGGCCGGGATCAGCGATTTGCCGGGGCTCACGCTCAATGGCCCGGAAGAGGGTGGCTTCCCTGGCATCTTCAACGTCAGTGTCGAAGGCGTCGACGGTGAAAGCCTGATGCTGGCATTGCATCCGGTGTGCGTCGCCAGTGGTTCCGCCTGCAACGCCAAGTCGGGCGAGTCATCGTATGTGCTTCGTGCACTGGGCCTGGATGATCACCTGGCACAGAGCGCAATTCGATTCAGTATCGGCAGGCACAGCTCTGAAGAGGACATTGATATTGCTATCGACCGGTATCGCAAGGCAGTTACCAGGCTTCGCGAAATGGCCCCGAAAGCAGGGAAGAGCGCCTGAACATGGGCGCCGTGAACGATCCGTACAACGCTCAAACCAGGGCGTTGTTTGCCGATCCGGCCCATCTGGGTGACCTGCGAAAGGAATATGCCCAATCCGCACTGGCAGAAGCATCAGAGTCAGCGGCTGGCGCGAGAATCCAGCTCGCCATAGGTTTAGGCGATGGCAAGGTGCAGGAGTGCCGTTTCCGGGTTTTTGGCTGCCCGCACTTGATTGCGGCAGCTGAGTGCTCATGTAACAGCCTGGAAGGCGGATCGTTAGCCGACCTGGCCGGTTTTCGGGTGGCAGACTGCATGGATCAACTGGAAATCCCGGTTGAAAAAACAGGCCGTATACTGTTGCTCGAAGATGCAATACGATTACTGCTTGAACAACTCGAATCTGACTGAATCCAGGAACAGCAAAGCAGCAATGGCTATATCACTCACCGAACCCGCCGCCGAACGTGTCCGAAACTACCTTGCCAATCGGGGCAGCGGCATTGGCTTGCGCGTTGGCATCACCACGACCGGCTGCAACGGCTATGCCTACGTCATCAACTATGCCGATGAGATAAACGACGACGATGTAGTCTTCGAAGAGCGCGGCGTCAAGGTGATCGTGAATCGCGAAAGCCTGAAGCTGATCGATGGCACGGAGGTCGATTTCATCAAGGAGGGCCTCAACGAGGCATTTCGCTTCCGCAACCCCAACGTCACCGGGGAATGTGGGTGCGGGGAAAGCTTCAGCGTCTGACGGCAGCAGCCTTCACCCCGCAAAGGCCTGGCCGACCACGATTTCATTCGTTGCCTGGTGCCATTTTTGCAAGTAAAATTGCGGATTTACGTACTGGTGGGCGTCCATGCCCGGCTCGAATAATTACTCCCAAAGTCCTAAATCAAACAAAGGAAAACAGTATGTCAGTTGAGCAGACGCTCTCCATTATCAAGCCTGATGGTGTGCAAAAAAATCTAATTGGTGAAATCTATGGTCGTTTCGAAAAAGCCGGTCTGGAAGTATTCGCCGCAAGAATGATCCACCTGTCGAAAGATCAGGCTGAAGGCTTTTACAGCGTCCACAGCGAGCGGCCGTTTTTTAATGACCTGGTGAGCTACATGACCTCCGGTCCGGTCATGGTTCAGGCGCTGCAGGGCGAAGACGCCGTTGCAAAAAATCGCGACATCATGGGAGCCACGAATCCTGCCGACGCGGACAAGGGAACCATTCGTGCCGACTTTGCCGAAAGCATCGAAGAAAATATCGTGCACGGTTCTGATGCAGCAGAAACTGCGGCAGTAGAAATCGCATTTTTCTTTGGCGACGATGGCGTGTGTCCGCGCACTCGCTAAGGCTCAGCTGCTGAAACCGATGAACGCAAGCAACGACAAACTGAATCTGCTGGGTGTGCCCCAGGAGAAGCTCGAAGCGTTTTTCGCGGATATCGGCGAGAAACCATTTCGGGCGCGCCAGGTCATGCAATGGATTCATCAACGTCATGCCGATGATTTTGAGTCGATGACAGACTTGTCTAAGTCGCTGCGCATGCGCCTGAATGAAGTTGCCACGATAAGCCTTCCGCGTCAGGTCTCCGAGCAGACATCGACGGACGGCACGATCAAGTGGTTGTTTGAGTCTGGCGCAGGGCAGGCCGTTGAATCGGTTTTTATTCCCGAAGCGGCTCGAGGCACATTGTGTATCTCATCGCAGGTCGGTTGCGCGCTCGATTGCGCATTCTGCGCGACTGGTGCGCAGGGCTTTAACAGGAACTTGTCTGCGGCGGAAATCGTCGGGCAGGTCAGTTATGCCAATCGAGTATTGCCCAAGCGTGAAAGCGGCGATGATGCGATCACCAATGTCGTGTTCATGGGCATGGGCGAGCCGCTGGCGAATTATCGCAATATCATTCCGGCGCTTGAGTTACTGACGTCGGATTATGGTTTCGGCTTGTCACGCCGGCGGGTCACGGTTAGCACGTCGGGCATCGTTCCGCAGTTGAACAAGCTGGCGCAGGATTGCAATGTGGCCCTGGCCGTGTCGTTGCATGCCCCGAATGACGAGCTGCGCGACCAGTTGGTGCCGATCAACCGGAAGCACCCCATTCGAGAGCTGCTGGATGCGTGCTGGCGCTATGCGGCCAGCCATTCAAACCGCTTTATTACGTTCGAATATGTCATGCTTCGCGATGTGAACGATTCCCTGGCCTGTGCCGATCAGCTGGTGACACTGCTCCGCGGCAAGCCGGCAAAGGTTAACCTGATCCCGTTCAACCCGTTTGGCGGCAACGAATTCCGTCGCTCCAGGGCAGAGACGATTCGACGGTTTCAGGCTCGGTTGCGTGAGCGGGGCCTGGTGGCAACGACCCGCAAAACCCGCGGGGATGATATTGATGCCGCATGTGGTCAGTTGGCTGGTAAAGTGACTGACCGCGTTCGGAAGCGATTGAGCGAAAAAAACAGAAGGGTGGCGACAGCGTGATAAACAATGCAAGACTGCTTTTGACTTTTGCCGTGATGGTATTGATCAGTGCTTGTATTACCACCACCACAGGAGCACCCGAGCCGCAAGCCAACGAGGAAGAAGCAGCGCAGAGATTCTACCAGCTCGGCGTACAGTACTTGCGCCAAGAGAGTTACGAGCTGGCGCGCGACCGGCTGCAAACGGCGCTGGGCTCCTGTGATGGTATTGATCAGTGCTTGTATTACCACCACCACAGGAGCCCACCGCCGTTTG